>JAAIGF010183488.1_pt1 | contig 53010 bp, 43 predicted proteins | sample 6487441 | NCBI WGS metagenome assembly JAAIGF01 (sample SAMN13974129, study PRJNA590717) | phyllosphere metagenome | biome: pepper field; feature: multiple bacterial spot infested pepper fields; material: pepper leaves; isolation source: leaves from pepper fields | host: Capsicum annuum ...
CAGGTGATTAACCGTGTCACCTGACAGGTCGCTATAAAAACAACAGGAGCGCCGTCTTATGTCTCTGGCCGAAATCCGTCTGGACGACAAATACCGTCTCGCGACGGGCCATTTGTACCTCACCGGCACCCAGGCGCTGACGCGTCTGCCCATGCTGCAGAAGCAGCGCGATACAGCCGCCGGACTGAATACCGCCTGCTTCATCTCCGGCTACCGCGGTTCGCCCCTGGGCGGCCTGGACAAGAGCCTGTGGGAGGCTCGCGAGTTTCTGCAGCAGAACGCCATTCACTTCCAGCCGGGGGTCAACGAGGAGCTCGGGGCTACGGCGGTATGGGGCAGCCAGCAGACCAATCTGTTTCCCGGCGCGCGCTACGACGGCGTATTCGCCATGTGGTACGGCAAGGGCCCGGGTGTCGACCGCAGCGGCGACGTGTTCAAGCATGGCAACTCCGCCGGCGTGTCACCCCATGGCGGCGTGCTGGTGCTGGCCGGTGACGACCATGGCTGCAAGTCCTCGACCATCGCGCACCAGAGCGAGCACGCCTTTATCGCCGCCTCGATGCCGGTGCTCAACCCGGCCAACGTTCAGGAAATCCTCGACTACGGCATCATCGGCTGGGAGCTGTCGCGCTACAGCGGCTGCTGGGTGGCGCTGAAAACCATCGCCGAGAACGTCGATTCTTCGGCGGTGGTGGATGTCGACCCGCAACGCATCCAGGTCACCCTGCCTGATGACTTCGAGCTGCCAGAAGACGGCGTACATATTCGCTGGCCCGACCCGCCCCTGGCTCAGGAAAAGCGCCTCAACGTCTACAAGATCTACGCGGCCCGTGCCTTTGCCCGTGCCAATGGTCTCAACAAGGTGATGCTCGACTCGGCCAACCCGCGCCTGGGAATCATCACCACCGGCAAGTCCTATCTGGACGTGCGCCAGGCGCTCGACGACCTGGGGCTGGACGAGGCGCTCTGTGCACAGGTTGGTCTGCGTGTATTGAAGATCGGCATGAGCTGGCCGCTGGAGCCGGTATCGGTGCACGGGTTTGCCGAGGGTTTGGACGAGATTCTCGTCGTCGAGGAAAAACGCAGCATCATCGAGGATCAGTTGACCGGGCAGCTCTACAACTGGCCGGTTGGCAAACGGCCCCGGGTGGTTGGGGAGTTCGACGAGCAAGGCCAGTCATTGCTGCCCAACCTGGGTGAGCTGACCCCGGCGATGATCGCCCGGGTCATTGCCCGGCGCCTGGCGCCGATCTACACCAGTGCTGCAATCGAGGCGCGCCTGGGCTTTCTCGAGGCCAAGGAAAAGGCTCTGGCGGCGCGCAGTTACAACACCGTGCGCACACCGCATTTCTGTTCCGGCTGCCCGCACAACAGCTCGACCAAGGTGCCCGAGGGCAGTCGTGCGATGGGCGGCATCGGCTGCCACTACATGACCCAGTGGATGAACCGCAGCACCGATACCTTCACCCAGATGGGCGGCGAAGGGGTGACCTGGATCGGCCAGGCTCCGTTCACCGACACGCCCCACGTGTTCCAGAACCTGGGCGATGGTACCTATTTCCATTCCGGGCACCTGGCGCTGCGCGCCGCCGTGGCGGCGGGGGTGAACATCACCTACAAGATTCTCTACAACGATGCGGTGGCCATGACCGGCGGGCAGCCCGTAGATGGTGAGCTGCGTGTCGATCAGCTCAGCCAGCAGGTATTCGCCGAAGGGGTCAAGCGCATCGCGGTGGTCAGCGACGAGCCGGACAAATACCCGAGTCGCTCGACCTTCGCACCTATCACCAGCTTTCATCATCGCCGCGAGCTAGACGCCGTACAGCGAGAGCTGCGCGAGTTCAAGGGCGTGTCGGTGATCATCTACGACCAGACTTGCGCGACCGAAAAGCGTCGCCGGCGCAAGCGCGGTAAGCTGGTCGACCCGACACGTCGTGCTTTCATCAATGCTGCGGTGTGCGAAGGCTGCGGCGACTGCAGCGTGAAGTCCAACTGCCTGTCGGTGCTGCCGCTGGAAACCGAGTTGGGCCGCAAGCGGGAGATCGACCAGAATGCCTGCAACAAGGATTTCAGCTGTCTGGATGGCTTCTGCCCGAGCTTCGTCACCGTGCACGGCGGCCAGCTGCGCCAGCCCCAGGCGCTCGGTGCCGGAGCACTGTTCGTGGCCTTGCCGGAGCCGCGGCAACCGTCGCTCGAACGGCCCTGGAATATCCTGCTACCCGGTGTCGGCGGCAGTGGCGTGACCACCGTGGGTGCGCTGCTGGGTATGGCGGCGCACCTGGAGAGCAAAGGCTGCACGGTGCTCGACCAGGCTGGCCTGGCGCAGAAGTTCGGTCCGGTGAACACCCATGTGCGCATCGCCGCCCGGCAGGACGATATCTATGCCGTGCGCATCGCCGCCGGTGAGGCCGACCTGCTGATCGGCTGTGACCTGGTGGTGGCCGCCGGTGAAGACGCGTTGGCCAAGCTCAACGAGAAGGTCTCCCACGCGGTGATCAATGAGCACGAAGCTGCCACGGCGGAGTTCACCCGCAATCCCGATGCCCAGGTGCCTGGACCAGCGATGCGCCAGGCGTTGATCGATGCCGTCGGGGCGGAGAAAACCTGGTTCGTCGACGCGACCAACCTGGCTACCCGCCTGCTCGGCGACAGTATCGCCACCAACCTGTTCATGCTCGGCTACGCCTATCAGAAGGGACTGGTACCCCTCAGCGCGCAGGCCATCGACAAGGCCATCGAGCTGAACAACGTGGCGGTCGAGTTCAACCAGCAGGCCTTTCTGTGGGGACGCCGTGCCGCCTATGACGCTGCCGCCATCGAGCGCCTGGTGCGCTCGCAGGGGGCGCAGAGCAAGCGCTGTAGCACGCTTGATGAGGTCATCGAAGATCGTGTCGTACGCCTGACGGCCTATCAGAATGCCCGTTATGCCGAGCGCTATCGCCAGTTGGTCGGTCGCGTCCGTGCCCGTGACAATGATCCGCAGCAGCGGCTGACCGAGGCGGTGGCGCGCTATTACTTCAAGCTTCTGGCCTACAAGGACGAGTACGAGGTAGCGCGCCTGTACAGCGATGCGGCGTTCAGCGAAGCACTGCATGCGCAGTTCCAGGGTGATTTCCGCCTGCAGTTCCACCTGGCGCCGTCCTGGCTGAGTCGCACCGATCCGGTCACGGGAGAACCCCGCAAGCGCAGCTTCGGGCCGTGGATGCTCGGTGCCTTCAAGGTACTGGCCAAGTTGCGCGTACTGCGAGGTACCTGGCTGGATCCGTTCGGGCATAGCGAGGAGCGCAAGCTGGAGCAGGCGTTGATCGGCAACTACGAGCGCAGCATCGGGCAATTACTTGAGTCGCTCGATGCCGGCAACTACGAAACCGCGCTGGCCATCGCCGAGCTTCCGGAGCAGATCCGTGGCTATGGCCACGTGAAGGAGAAGGCGGTGCAGCGCATGCGCACGCAGGAGCAACAACTGCAGGCGCGGCTGATGGGAAGCAAGGCAGTAGTGGTGAAGCTGTTCGAGCCAGCCGCCTGATTGGCTGCGCTGACATGACAAATCCGGCTGCGCTGGGTAACATGCCGGCCGGCGCCCTAAGGGCGCCGGATCAATCGGGTCTCCTTAGTTCAACGGATAGAATAAGCCCCTCCTAAGGGCTAGATGCTGGTTCGATTCCAGCAGGGGACGCCATGATCCGCATGCCGCATCTGCGATCTCAATAGCGGTCGTGCCGCCAGTTTGCGTTAGCCTGAAAAAAAGCAAAAAAAAGACCCGGCAAAAAGCCGGGTCAATAACCGTGATTAGCCTGATGAGGAGATAAACTGGAAGCATCCGACCAGGAAGCATTCAGATTATCAAACCAGCCTCGCGGCTGGTGATGTAGATAATACTCATTCTCGATTGATAGTCAATAAAAATAATTCTCATTTGTTTCTTCTCCGCGCCGTTGTTTTTTTGTGTATTGAAAATCAGCGACTTGCATGACCACAAAATCCGTTTCACGCGTGTCAACTTCAACGCACTCAGGCTACGCTAGGCAATTCCCAGCCTGGTGAGCGACATGAGCGAAGATAGCGACGACACTTCCCGCCCCGAGCCGTTGAATGCCACTGAAGTGCGCATTCTGGGCTGCCTGATCGAAAAGCAGGCCACCACCCCTGAAGCCTACCCGCTGACCCTGAATGCGTTGGTGCTCGCCTGTAACCAGAAAACCAGCCGTGACCCGCTGATGAACCTTACCCCGGGTGCGGTAGGGCAGGGGCTGCGTAACCTGGAGGAGCGCGGTTTGGTACGCCTGGTCATGGGCAGCCGTGCCGATCGCTGGGAGCATCGGGTCGACAAGGCGCTCGAGCTGGTGGCGCCACAGGTGACCTTGCTGGGTCTATTGCTGCTGCGGGGGCCGCAGACCACCGGTGAGCTGTTGGCGCGCAGCAGCCGTCAGTATGATTTCGACGACACCCAGCAGGTGCAGCACAACCTCGAACGAATGATCGGCCGACAGCTGGTGGCCCTGATCGGTCGTCAGGCTGGGCAGCGTGAGGATCGTTATGTCCAACTGCTCGGTGATCCCGAGCAGTTGCAGGCGCAATTGCAGGAGCGGGCGCAGCGCCAGGAGCCGCCGAGTGGTGGTTCAGCGGAGCGCCTGGAAGCTCTCGAAACGCGTATCAGCGCCTTGGAGGCGCGCCTGGCGATGCTGGAAAACAAGGCTGCCGACTGAGCCGCCAATTGCTCACCAGGTGCTTGGAATGAGTGAACTGTGCCCGACGGGCACCATCCATATGGCACAGCGGCAGCTTGGTAGCCTTGGATGCAGGGCGACTCGCCTGGTCGCCCGTCGAACATAGGCCTGCTCTCGAAGCCGGTACAAGGAGTTGTTGCAGCCCAATGCGCCTGATCTGGAAATCCTTCAGTTCCCTTTACATCGCCACCGTCCTGATGCTGCTGGGCTCCGGCCTGCTGAGTACCTATCTGGCGCTGCGCCTGGCCGAATCCGGCGAAGGGGTATGGGCCGGCGCGCTGATGGCGGCCAACTATTTCGGCCTGGTGCTGGGCGGCAAGATTGGCCACCGGCTGATCGCCCGTGTCGGTCATATTCGCGCTTACGTCGCCTGCGCCGGGGTGGTGACGGCGGCAGTGCTTGGCCATGGCCTGCTCGACTGGCTGCCTGCGTGGCTGGTACTGCGTGTACTGGTGGGCCTGGGCATGATGTGTCAGTACATGGTGATCGAGAGCTGGCTCAACGAGCAGGCGGAAACCAAGCAACGTGGCCTGGTATTCGCCGGGTACATGGCGGCGTCCTATCTTGGGCTGGTGCTCGGTCAGCTGGTGCTGGTGGTGCACCCGACCCTGGGGCTGGAGCTGTTGATGCTGGTGGCGCTGGCATTCGCCTTGTGCCTGGTGCCCGTGGCCCTGACTCGTCGCCTGCACCCGGCGGCGTTGCGCCCCGCGCCGCTGGAAATGCGCTTCTTCTTTCAGCGTGTGCCGTTGTCGCTTACTACCATTGGCGTTGCCGGCCTGATGATCGGCTCCTTCTATGGTCTGGCACCGCTGTATGCCGCAGAGATGGGGTTGGCGACCGAGCAGATTGGTATTTTCATGGGTTGCTGCATCCTTGCGGGGCTGGTGGTTCAGGCGCCGCTGGGCTGGCTTTCGGACCGTTTCGACAGGGTCAAGCTGATCCGCGGCATGTCAGCCGCGATGGTGCTGGTAGCGGCGCCTCTGGCCATCGTTTCCGAAGCGCCTTTGCTGCTTCTGGTGTCGGTGGGTTTCATCGTCAGCATGCTGCAGTTCAGCCTCTATCCCCTGGCCGTGGCCTTCGCCAACGACCACGTCGAGACCGATCGGCGAGTGTCGCTGACCGCCATGCTGCTGGTCACCTTCGGCGTCGGCGCCTGTATCGGACCACTGCTGGTTGGCGTATTGATGCGCTTTTTCGGCGCCAACATGCTGTATGCGTTCTTCTGCATCTGCGGGCTGTTTCTGGTCTGGCGCGTGCGTTCGAATATCGTCACCCATCTGCACCAGGTCGACGACGCGCCGCTGCATCACGTGGCCATGCCGGTGAACATGACGGCTTCACCGTTGATTGCGGCGCTTGATCCGCGTGTCGACGAGCAAGACGTGCAGGAGCAGATGCAGGACCCCGTGACAGCCGAGCATGCCGATGGCGAGGAGAGCGCATCGGAGCCGCCAGCAGCGGCTCCTCAGGCTTGATGGGTCAGTGACTAGAGAAACGTATCGCTTTCGAAACGACGGGCTTCGCGCTGTAGCTGGTAAACGAAGCGCTCGATCAGGCGCTGCTGCAAACCGCTGAGATTGTCGAAATGCAGCCCGGCAAAGGTGACGTCGAGCTTGTCGTCGTAACGGACGTGCCGCAGTTCGATAGCCGTTTCCAGCTTGCCGACCGACAGTGGAGCACAGAAAACCTCGTAGATCTGCCCAGGCTGCAATTGCTTGCTGACGTCGCCGGCGAAGCGAGTCTTGCAGCCCGATGCCGAGATATCCAGCATCAGGCCCTCGAGTGGCGTGCGCAGGCGGGTTCCGCCAAGCTGTACCTTGACCTGTTCCGACTGCTTGAGGGCCGCTCGAAAGGCGTTGCGGCGCTGGTGGTAAAGCACTTCGCCAGGAATGGCGCCAACGTAGCAGCGTTCCCCCTGGTGCTCACCCGTACGCATGCCGGTCGGGCAATCCCAGGCGATGCGTACGCCGTCATGCTGCGATTCGACGCTGAAGGCTTCGCCATTTTGCAGGTAGCGTTCGCCATCGCTTGGCATCATCTCGTCGAGAACCAGCAGGTTACGTTCTCGATCGACCTCGATCACGTAGCTCTGGAAGCGCTGGTTGCGCTCATGAAACGTAAGGGTAAGTGGGTCATGGTGTTGTTGCAGGAGACGTAGGTTGGCAACGATCTCCACAGGCGCCTTGAGCACCTTGGGGGGCTGAGGCCCACAGTCCTGAGCGAAGGGGTTGGACACGGTCCAGTGATCTCCAGGGGGCAAGCTACTGCAGCGTCAGGTGAGGCACTGTGTGCGTCACCGCGCATCTTGTCGTTATGTCAGGCCTGGCTGAGCGGGCGCTTGTTGCCGATCTTAGCGGTACTGCCGCTGCTGTCATAGAGTGACGGCGTTTCGGCGCCGCGCAGGATGCCGAGCATGCTGGCCGTGGATTTCTGGCTGGAGCGAATCACCCGGCCATTGCGCAGGTTGGCTTGCTGGCAGCGCTCGAGCAATTCGCTCAATCGCTCGCTGATCTGGAGCAGTTCGTCGCCCCTGTCCGACCGCTCGGCAAGCGCTTGCAGGCCTGCGCGATCAGGACTCAGCTGCAGACTGACCAGTGCCTGGGTGCGGTTGCGGCCATGTTGCTCGAGGGTGGCCAGCAGCGGTTGTTTGCTGGCCAGGATTTCCTGCAGTTTGCTCAGGTCATGTTCGCCAAGGGCATCATATTCGGCGTCGATCAGCTCAAGCAGTTGCTCTGCGTGGCCGATATCCTCGTTGAACAGGTCGAGCAGGGGCGTGATGTTCATGATTCGAGCTCTCTGGGGTGAAACCTACCGGCGTGTCTGCCGTAACAGCGGACTGGCGTCAGGTCGGTTTCCGGGCGTCCAACACCCCAGTGCGAGCCGGAACTAGCGCTGGGATTCGAAATTGAGCAGCTTGCTGGCGACGCGCTGGCTGTCGACCTGGTAGCTACCGTCAGCGACTGCCTGCTTCAGCTTGGCCACTCGATCGCTATCGACGGCAGGCTGGTCACGCAGCTTGTCGACGGTTTTCTGCAACTGTTGTGCTTCGCTGCTCAGCTGGACGGACTCGCCGCTTTTGCTGCCTGCAGCTGCCGGCTGAGCCGCAGTGGTGCTGCCGGCGGCCTTGTTGTCGATGGCTTCGTTCTTGCCGCCCTGGGTGCTGCCTGCACGGGTAGTGCTGGCTGGCGTGGAGCTGTTGAGTCGGTTGAAGTCGATGACCATGATGCAAAACCTCTAACGGTGTGTGGACGCTTGCCTAGTGTGTCGGCTGTGCCCGGAAAAACTTTAGGCAAAAAAATTCGCGTCGCTCGCACAGTCTAAAGCAGCCTTGTCCGCTCGTCAGCCAGTGCGTTGCTCGAGCCGTTCTCACATCGATACTTCCACCTGCCCGGGGCCCACCACGCGTGCGCGCACCACCCGTTGCGAACGCTGGTTGCGTACGCTGATCTGCTTGCCCACCGCACCATCGGAAAGTGCTTCGCCGGGCATGCGCACGCTGATGCCGCCGCTGCGTGCGCTGATCACCACCTGATCGCCACGGCGGATGACTTCAGCCTGGCGGATAAAGGTGGGCGACAGCACCTGATCGGGCTGCAGTGGGCGGGTGGTCTTGCGACCAAGCGCCTGGTCCAGGTCGATCATATAGCCCTGGTTGAGCAGGCCGACGTCGCGCTCGGCAAGCGTGAGGTCGCCTTCGCCGAGTACCCCTTCACGCTTGATCGGGCGTACCACGGTGACCACTTCGCGATAGAGGCGCACCTGGCCGGGGACGAATACGGTCCAGGGTGAGGTGCCGTCACAGCGCACCCGCACCGTCACCCGACCAACGGGTTCGGCCGGTGTTTCCAGGGTGGTCGTCAACGGCTGATCGCACAGTGGCAGGCGCAGGCGTGGGTCGAGTCGGTTGATCTGCACCTCGTGGCGCGCCTGAATAGCGCTGCGCTGCAAATAGTCTGCAACCGACTCCTCAAGAAAGCGCTGGGTCTCGCCGATAAGCTGATCGGGCAGGGTGACGGAGGCAGTCGTCAGCGTGCTATAGCCGAGCGCCAGCAAAGCAGGTAAAACTGCCAGGCAACGAAGGCTCTTGGCCATCGCGCGTCGGATAATTGTCATTTGTGCATTCATGTCTGGTTCGAAGCAAGGCGCGTGCCGCCTGCTACGCTAACCAAATCTGATGTGTTACTGGAATCATGGGAGCCCGTACATGGCCGGTGTGATGGATTCGGTCAACCAGCGAACTCAGCTGGTTGGGCAAAATCGCCTCGAACTACTGCTGTTTCGTCTCGACGGCTCTCAGCTGTACGGGATCAACGTCTTCAAGGTGAAGGAGGTGTTGCAGTGTCCGAAACTCACCATCATGCCCAAGTCGAGCCCGGTGGTTCGCGGCGTGGCCAATATTCGCGGCGGCACGATTCCGATCCTGGATCTGTCCATTGCTACTGGCAAGCGTCCGCTGGCTGACCTCAACGGCAGCTTCGTGATCATTACCGAATACAACACCAAGGTGCAGGGTTTCCTGGTGCGTTCGGTGGAACGCATCGTCAACATGAACTGGGAAGAGATCCATCCGCCACCCAAGGGCACGGGGCGTGATCACTACCTGACGGCCGTTACCCGGCTGGATGACAAGCTGGTCGAGATCATCGACGTCGAGAAGATTCTCGCTGAAGTGGCGCCTACCTCCGAGGTGATCTCGGCAGGGGTGATCGATGACGAAGCGCAGACCAAGGCCGTCAGCCAGCGCGTGCTGATCGTTGATGACTCTTCGGTCGCCCGTAAGCAGGTGATGCGCTGCCTGCAGACGGTTGGCGTGGAGGTCACGGCGTTGAACGACGGTCGCCAGGCGCTGGAGTTCCTGCGCACGATGGTCGAGGAGGGCAAGGCGCCGGAGCAGGAACTGCTGATGATCATTTCCGATATCGAGATGCCGGAAATGGACGGCTATACCCTGACCGCGGCGATCCGATCCGATCCGCGCATGCAGAAACTGCACATTCTCCTGCATACTTCACTGTCCGGCGTATTCAACCAGGCCATGGTGAAGAAAGTGGGCGCCGACGACTTCCTGGCGAAATTCCGCCCGGATGATCTGGCTTCCCGCGTGGTGGAACGCATCAAGGCGGGTTGAGAGCATTGCGTTACAAGGGGCTGGCGGGTATCGACAGCCAAACCGGCGGGCGCTTCACGGAGCGTTCGCCGTCTCCGATTCAATAGATGGACGAGGCCTCACGAGTGTCTTCAGGTAATTTGGATTTTGAGCAATTCCGGATCTTTCTGGAAAAGGCCTGTGGCATCGTGCTGGGCAGCAACAAGCAGTACCTGGTCTCCAGCCGGCTGAACAAGCTTATGGAGACCGCCGGCATCAAGACCCTGGGCGAGTTGGTGCAGCGTATGCAGACCCAGCCGCGCAGTGGTTTGCGCGAGCAGGTGGTCGATGCCATGACCACCAACGAAACCCTGTGGTTTCGCGACACCTATCCCTTCGAGGTGTTGAAGAATCGCGTGTTGCCCGAGCTTATCAAGGCCTACCCCGGGCAGCGGCTGCGTATCTGGTCGGCCGCCTGCTCGTCGGGGCAGGAGCCCTATTCGCTGTCGATGAGCATCGATGAGTTCGAACGCAGCAATATCGGCCAGCCCAAAGCGGGCATCCAGATCGTGGCTACCGACTTGTCGCCCACCATGCTGAACAACTGCAAGTCAGGCGAATATGACAGCCTGGCCATGGGCAGGGGCCTTGCCCAGGAACGCCTGCAGCGTTATTTCGACCCCAAGGGTCCGGGGCGCTGGGTCGTCAAGCCGGCGGTCAAGAGCCGGGTGGAATTCCGGCCGCTCAACCTGCTCGACAGTTATGCCAGCCTTGGCAAGTTCGACATCGTGTTCTGCCGCAACGTGTTGATCTATTTCTCGGCCGAAGTGAAGAAAGACATCCTCACGCGCATTCACGCCATGCTCAAGCCGGGTGGTTACCTGTTTCTCGGTGCATCGGAGGCGCTTAACGGGTTGCCCGAAAAGTATCAGATGGTGCAGTGCAGCCCTGGCATTATTTACAAGGCCAAGTGATCTATCTGCAGCTTGCAAAAACGGGAGGCCTTGGCCTCCCGTTTTTTTGTTCGCGTGCGGTTTGGCTGACAGTGTTCTGTCGCGCCGGCGTCAGAAAAGCGGCAAGTCGTCGTCGATATTGCCGCCCCCGCCTTGCCAAGCGGCGGAAAAGCTTTGCCGCCTGGACGCTCGAAACCACCTGTTTTTCAGCGAACGGCCTGATTTATAAGTAAAAAAATAAATTGGCACGTGCCTTGCTGTGATCTTTGTACGAAAACAGGCGAGCCGTTACGGCAAAGGTTCCTGAGATGAGCATCAGTTTCGATAAGGCACTTGGCATCCACGAGAAGGCGTTGGGCTTCCGTGCCCAGCGTGCCGAGGTATTGGCCAACAACATGGCCAACGCCGACACCCCCAACTACAAGGCCCGCGACCTGGATTTCGCCTCCGTGCTGGCACAGCAGGCAGCCAAGGGCAGCGGCAGTGGCAGTTCGGGGCTGCAAACCACCAATAGCCGCCATATCGCAGCAGAAGGCGTGCCAATGGGCGATGCCGCCCTGGCTTATCGCATTCCTACCGCACCATCAATCGACCAGAACACCGTCGATGCACAGGTCGAGCAGGCCAATTATGCCGAGAACGCGGTGGCCTTCCAGACCAGCTTCACGCTGCTCAACAGTAAATTCAAAGGGCTCATTAGCGCCCTGCGTGGTGAATAAAGGAGCCTGATATGTCCCTGACCAGTGTGTTCAATATCGCCGGAACCGGCATGAGTGCCCAGAGTACGCGCCTCAATACCATTTCCAGCAACATTGCCAACGCCGAAACCGTCTCGTCGAGCATCGACCAGACCTATCGCGCACGCCATCCGGTATTCGCCACGGTATTCCAGAATGCGCAGGGCGGTAATAACGGTTCGCTGTTCGCCGATCAGGATCAGTCCGGTGCCGGCGTTCAGGTGATGGGCATCGTCGAGGATCAGAGCAGTCTGATGGCGCGCTACGAGCCTAATCATCCGGCGGCGAATGAGGCGGGCTACGTGTATTACCCCAACGTCAACGTGGTCGAGGAGATGGCGGACATGATTTCCGCCAGTCGTGCCTTCCAGACCAACGTGGAAATGATGAATACCGCCAAACAGATGATGCAGCGCGTACTGACCTTGGGTCAGTGAGCCGGGAGTGAGCGATGAGCACCGTTGATGGCGTAGGCTCCAGTTCCGTACTGGACAAGTATCAGGTCAAGCAGGACAGCACGCAGAACAAGGAACTGGGCAAAGACCAATTCCTCAACCTGCTGGTGGCCCAGCTGAACAACCAGAACCCGCTGGAGCCCCAGGGTAACGGCGAGTTCATCGCCCAGCTGGCGCAGTTCAGCACCGTGGAAGGCGTCGAAAAGCTCAACTCGAGCATGGAGACCATCCTGTCCGGCTATCAGTCCTCTCAGGCACTGCAGGCTTCTTCGCTGGTTGGGCGCAAGGTGATCGTGCCGGTCGACAAGGCCGTCGTCGACACCAGCGAGAGTTTCAAGGCCAGCGCCGTGCTGCCCACCAGCAGCAGCAACGTGTACGTCAACGTGTATGACAGTGCCGGAACGGTAGTCAACCGTATCAATCTGGGTGAGCAACAGGCTGGCAATGTCAGCTTCATCTGGGACGGCAAGGACTCGAGCGGCAATGTGATGAAGCCGGGTACCTACAAGTTCGAGGCCCAGGCCACCTACGGCAATGAAACCAAGGCGCTGTATACCATGCTGCCGGCCAACGTCGACAGCGTCACCCTTGGCGGCAACGAATTGATGCTCAACCTGGCGGGGATCGGCAACGTGCCGTTGTCGCAGGTGCAGGTCATTGGTCAGTAACTAACAGGCTGTAACTGCCGGGTTTTCGGCAAGGAGAATTTTCATGTCGTTCAATATCGGTCTTAGCGGCCTGCGTGCTGCGACCAGTGACCTCAACGTGACGGGTAACAACATCGCCAACGCCGGTACTGCCGGCTTCAAGCAATCACGTGCCGAATTTGCCGACCTGTACGCTTCGTCGATGCTCAGCAGCGGCTCCAACCCGATTGGCAGTGGCGTGCTGCTCAGCGATGTGTCCCAGCTGTTCAGCCAGGGCAACATCAACTACACGAAGAATTCGCTGGATCTGGCCATCAACGGCAGCGGCTTCTTCCGCACCAGCAACAATGGCGATATCAGCTACACCCGTGCCGGCTATTTTGGCACCGACCGTCAAGGCTTCATCGTCAACAACTTCGGGCACAACCTGCAGGGTTATGGGGTGGATGCCAATGGCAACCTGCAGAACGGCATCATCGGCAACCTGAAGGTGGAAACCGGCAGCCAGGCGCCGCGTTCCACGAGCACCATTACCCAGCCGTTCAACCTGAACTCGACCGAGAGCGTCCCGGTACTGAGGCAGAGCGCCTATGACGGTGCCTACCAGACGGCGTTCAACGGGTCGCTGTTGCCAGGCACGCCCAATCCGACTCCTGCGCAAATCGCCGCAGCGACCGCGGCGGCTACGCCGGCACAGCTTGCCGCTGCCAATGCGGCGGGTGCTGCAGCGGGTACGACGGCGGCCAACGCTTCGTTCAATCCGGCGGATCCGACCAGTTACAACCGTTCTACCTCGGTGAACATCTATGACGCTCAGGGCAATGCGCATTCCTTCACCCAGTATTTCGTGAAGACCGGGGCCAACAACTGGGACGTGAAAATTCTGGTCGACGGCCGTAACCCGCTGAACCCGGCCAATACCCAACCGCTTTCGGCCAGCATCAGCTTCGACGCTGCCGGCAAGCTGCAAACCGTCGATCCGGCGGGTCTGAGCGCCGGGCTCAGTGTCAACCCGGATGGCTCCATCAGCATGAATGGCTGGATTCCGGCGGCGCCCACCAATGCCGAGGGCACCACCTGGGCTGCCAATGGCTCAGAGGCCAGTGCGGCGGTGAAGTTCGACTTCCGCGGCTCCTCGCAGTACAACAGCACGTTCTCGGTAGCCAAGGTCGTGCAGGACGGCTACAGCACCGGTGAGTTGGCGGGGCTGGAGATTGACGAGACGGGTGTTCTTTTCGCTCGCTATACCAATGGCCAGACCAAGGTTCAGGGTCAACTGGTGCTGGCCAATTTTGCCAACATGCAGGGCTTGACCCCCGTCGGCAAGACCGCCTGGGTGCAATCTTCGGAATCCGGCGAGCCGGTGGTTGGCACGCCGAGGAGCGGTACCCTGGGCAGCTTGCAATCGGGCGCGCTGGAGGACTCCAACGTCGAGTTGTCCGACCAGTTGGTCAACCTGATCGTGGCGCAGCGCAACTACCAGGCCAACGCCAAGACCATCGAAACCGAAAGCGCCATTACGCAAACCATCATCAACTTGCGCTGATAGCGTCAGGGAGTTGTTGCCGGAACCGGCAACAACTCGCCGAACGACAAATTACAGGCTCCCTCGGGAGCCTTTTTGTTTTATTAAAATCCTTTTAATTCAAGGCCTTGTTCGTATTTCTGTGATGTGGCATGTGTATTGCTTTTGAGGTGTGGACAGAGTCGCGGGCGCGTTGCCCACCTCGGAGGAAAACATGGACAAGATGCTGTACGTCTCCATGACTGGTGCCCACAACAATACGTTGGCCCAGCGTGCCCACGCCAACAATCTGGCGAACATCTCCACCACCGGTTTTCGCCGTGATTTCGAGCAGGCGCGTTCGATGCCGATTTTCGGCGAGACCCAGCCTTCCCGTGTATTCGCCATGAGCGAGCGGCCAGGCACTGACTTCACGCCGGGTACGCTGCAGGAAACCGGGCGTGACCTGGATGTGGCGATCGGTGGTAAAGGCTGGTTGGCCGTGCAGGCTCCGGATGGCACCGAAGCTTACGTGCGGACCGCCAGCCTGAACGTCGACGCCCAGGGCATGCTGCGCACCGGCAACGGTATGCCGGTTATGGGCAATGCCGGGCCGATCGCCGTGCCGCCGGAGCAGAAGATCGAGATCGGTCAGGACGGCACCATCAGCATTCGTGCCCTGGGCGAGGCGCCCCGGGTACTGGCCGAGGTCGACCGCCTGCGGCTGGTCAATCCTGATCTCAAGCAAATGCAAAAGGGTACCGACGGGATGATCCGCTTCAACGGCCCGCAGCCGCCAGAAGCTGACGCCACGGTGCAGATCACCTCGGGTTTTCTCGAGTCGAGCAACGTCAATGCGGTCGAGGAGATGACCTCGATCCTGGCGCTGTCCCGGCAATTCGAGCTGTCCGTCAAGATGATGCGCACGGCAGAAGATAATGACACCGCCATGGCGCGCGTCTTGCAAATGAGCTGATAACCAACACGCGGTGCCATGAATCCGGCACCCGAGGAGAACGCTATGCTTCCGGCACTTTGGGTCGCCAAGACGGGCCTGTCTGCTCAGGACATGAACCTGACGACCATTTCCAACAACCTGGCCAACGTGTCCACCACGGGCTTCAAGCGTGACCGCGCCGAGTTCGAGGATCTGCTGTATCAGATCCGTCGTCAGCCAGGCGGCCAGTCCAGTCAGGACAGCCAGCTGCCGTCCGGCCTGCAGCTGGGTACCGGTGTGCGTATCAACGGCACCCAGAAGATCTTCACCGCCGGCAGCCTGCAGACCACCGAGCAACCGATGGACATGGCCGTCAATGGTCGTGGCTTCTTCCAGGTGCTGATGCCCGATGGCACGGTGTCCTACACACGGGATGGCAGCTTCCACCTGAACTCCAACGGCCAGGTGGTCACTTCCCAGGGTTTCGCGCTCGAGCCCGCTATCGTGCTGCCACCGGAGGTGCGTACCTTTACCGTCGGCGAGGACGGCACCGCGTCGGTCACCACTACCGGTAACCCGCAGCCGCAGGTCGTCGGCAACCTGCAGATCGCCGATTTCATCAACCCGGCGGGCCTGGAAGCGATCGGCAACAACCTGTTTCTGGAAACCGCTTCCAGCGGTGCGCCGCAGGTCGGTACGCCTGGCCTCAACGGCCTGGGTACGACCCTGCAGAACACCCTGGAAAACTCCAACGTCAGCGTGGTCGAGGAGATGGTCAACATGATCACCACCCAGCGCGCCTACGAAATGAACTCCAAGGTCATCTCCACCGCTGACCAGATGCTGTCCTTCGTTACCCAGAACCTTTAAATCCCCGGGGTAGGGCTCCGGCCCGCCCCCTGATGCGCCTGAACGCTGTGAGGTAGTGGTTATGAACCGCTTGGTGTGTGTGTTCTCGATGCTCGGCAGCGTAGTGCTGAGTGGCTGTGTGGCGCCTGCCGCGAAGCCCAACGATCCCTACTACGCACCCGTTCTGCCGCGCACGCCATTGCCGGCGGCGCAGAACAATGGCTCGATCTTCCAGTCCGGGTTCGAAAACAACCTGTACGGCGATCGCAAGGCCTTTCGCGTGGGTGACGTGATCACCATCAGCCTCAACGAGCGTACCCAGGCGAGCAAGAACGCTACCTCGAAGATCGCCAAGAACAGCAATACCAACATCGGCCTGACCTCGCTGTTCGGTGGCGGGGTGTCGGTCGACAACCCCAGCTCGGGTCTCAACCCGTTGCAGGCCGAGAACCTCGGGCTCAGCGCCCAGTACGGCGGGCAGCGCAGTACGGACGGTTCTGGTCAGGCGGGGCAGAGCAACAGCCTGACCGGCTCGATCACCGTGACCGTGGCCGAGGTGCTGCCCAACGGGCTGCTGGTGGTGCGCGGCGAGAAATGGATGACCCTCAATACCGGCGACGAGCTGGTACGTATCGCCGGCCTGGTGCGTTCCGATGACGTGGCCCGCGACAACACCGTGGCCTCGACCCGCATCGCCGACGCGCGCATCACCTATTCCGGTACCGGCGCCTTCGCCGATGCCAGCCAGCCGGGTTGGCTGGACCGCTTTTTCGCCAGCCCGCTGTTTCCGTTCTGAGGTCAGTGATCATGCGTAAATGGATCATCACCGTTGCGGCATTGCTGCTGGCCTCGACCGCTCAGGCCGACCGGCTCAAGGACCTGGCCAGCATCCAGGGTGTGCGCAGTAACCAGTTGATCGGCTACGGCCTGGTGGTCGGCCTCAATGGCAGCGGCGACCAGACCACCCAGACCCCGTTCACCGTGCAGACCTTCAACAACATGATGGCGCAGTTCGGCATCAAGGTGCCGGAAGGTGGCAACGTGCAGTTGAAGAACGTCGCCGCGGTGTCCATCCATGCCGACCTGCCGCCGTTCGCCAAGCCTGGGCAGACCATCGACATCACCATTTCCTCCATCGGTAACGCCAAGAGCCTGCGCGGTGGCAGCCTGCTGATGACGCCCCTCAAGGGTATCGACGGCAACACCTACGCCATTGCCCAGGGCAACCTGGTGGTGGGTGGTTTCGACGCCAGCGGCGCCGATGGTTCGCGCATTACCGTCAACGTGCCGTCGGCCGGGCGCATCCCCGGTGGCGCGACGGTCGAACGCCCGGTGCCGAGCGGTTTCGATCAGGGCAACACCCTGACCCTGAACCTCAACCGTCCGGATTTCACCACGGCCAAGAACATCGTCGATCACATCAACGAGCTGCTTGGCCCCGGTGTGGCCCAGGCACTCGATGGCGGTTCGATTCGCGTCAGCGCGCCGCTGGATCCGAGCCAACGGGTCGACTACCTGTCGATTCTGGAAAACCTCGAGGTCGATGTCGGCCAGGCGGTGGCCAAGGTGATCATCAACTCGCGTACCGGCACCATCGTCATCGGCCAGAACGTGCGGGTGCAGCCTGCCGCCGTGACCCACGGCAGCCTGACGGTGACCATTACCGAAGACCCTATCGTCAGCCAGCCGGGCGCGTTGTCCGGTGGCCAGACCGCCGTGGTGCCGCGTTCGCGCGTCGGTGCCGACGAAGAAAAGAAACCGATGTTCAAGTTCGGCCCCGGGACCACTCTCGACGAGATCGTGCGGGCGGTGAACCAGGTGGGCGCTTCGCCTTCCGACCTGATGGCCATCCTGGAGGCGCTCAAGCAAGCCGGCGCCCTGCAGGCTGACCTGATCGTGATTTAAGGAACTCGCTATGGATACCCGACTCTCGGCCGCCGGCACCAGCACCGTTGATAGCGGTGCCTACACCGATCTCAATCGCCTCAACCAGTTCAAGGTGGGTGGCGACAATGAGGAGAACATTCGCAAGGTTGCGAAGGAGTTCGAGTCGCTGTTCCTCAACGAAATGCTCAAGACCATGCGCTCGGCCAACGAGGTGTTCGGTGAAGGCAACTTCATGAACAGCAACGAGGCCAAGACCTACCAAGACATGTACGACCAGCAGCTGTCGGTAACCATGGCCGGCAACAAGAACGGCATCGGCCTGGCCGACGTGATGGCGCGGCAGATGTCGAAGATGAAGAACGCCAGCGAGCGGCCCAATCCGTTCGCCCAGGTCGACGCGCCCGTGCCGGCTGCGCCAAGCAAGCCGCTGGCACGTGGCGAGGCGGCTGCCGATGTGGCGCCGACCCGAGTCGAGAAGATCACCGCCGCGGTCGATCCCGAGCGCAACGACATGACGCTGATCAATCAGCGCCGTCTGTCATTGCCGGGCAAGCTGGCCCAGCGCATCCAGGCCGGTATCGTGCCGGGCGCCGAAGCCGCCACGGCGACTACCGTTGCCAATACACCGGCCGGCGACGCCGTTGGCAAGCCCCTGGCCAAGGGTGACTGGCTGCCCGCCAAAGCCTACGCCGCACCGGCCGAGCGCCGCCTGAACATCAATGGCAGCGAGGAGATCGCCAACCGCACTTCGTTCAAATCGGCCAAGGAATTCATGGAAACCATGTTGCCGATGGCCGAGAAGGCTGCGGCCAAGCTGGGCGTCGATCCCACCTACCTGGTGGCTCAGGCAGCGCTGGAAACCGGCTGGGGCAAATCGATCATCAAACAGGGCGATGGCAGCAGCAGCCACAACCTGTTCGGCATCAAGACCCACAACACCTGGAGTGGGGATTCCGCTCGGGTGATGACCACCGAGTACCAGAACGGCAAGCCGGTGAAGGAAGCGGCCTCGTTTCGCTCCTACGAATCCTTCGCCCACAGCTTCGACGATTACGTGAGCTTCCTGCAGAGCAACGGGCGGTACGACAAGGCGCTGAGCTCCACTGCCAACCCCGAGCAGTTTGCCCGCGAACTGCAGAAAGCCGGCTATGCCACCGATCCGCAGTATGCCCGCAAGGTGTCGCAGATCGCCCGCAAGCTGTCGACCTACCAGATGATCGCGGCCAACGGCGCGCCCTCGAACAAGGGATGATGAAGCATGGCTGACTTACTGAACATTGGCCTGTCGGGCTTGGCGGCGAACAAGACTTCGCTGGCGGTTACCGGCCATAACATCACCAATATCAATACCCCGGGGTTCTCGCGCCAGGACACCATCCAGGCGACGCGTACGCCGGAGTTCAGTGGTGCCGGCTACATCGGTAGCGGCACCTCACTGGTGGACATTCGCCGTAGCTACAGTGAGTTTCTCACCACCCAGCTGCGTAGCAGTACTGCGCTGAGCAGCGACGTGAAGGCGTACAAGAGTCAGATCGACCAGCTCGATGCGTTGCTGGCCGGCTCGACCACGGGTGTCACACCGTCGCTGCAGAAATTCTTCTCTTCATTGCAGACCGCCGCCGAGGATCCGTCCAACCTGCCTGCCCGGCAGTTGGTGCTGTCCGAGGCAGAAGGCCTGAGCCGGCGTTTCAACACCGTCTACGACCGCCTGAACGAGCAGAACAGCTTCGCCAACAAGCAGATGGGCGCCGTTACCGAGCAGATCAATCGCCTTTCCAGCTCCATCGCCAGCCTCAATGATTCGATCGCGGTTGCGCAATCCAACGGCAGCCAACCCAACGATCTGCTGGATGCGCGTGAAGAAGCACTGCGTCAGTTGTCGACGTTCGTGGGCGTCAACGTCGTGGCGCAGAACGACGGTACGCAGAACGTCTTCATCGGTTCCGGTCAGCCGCTGGTGATCGGCAACAACGCCGCTCGCCTGGAAGTGGTGCCTGGCGCCAACGATCCTAACCGCTCCGAGATCCAGTTCATCGTCGGTGCCTCTCGGCAAACCATCACGACTCAAGTGACGGGCGGCGAGTTGGGCGGCATTCTGCGTTACCGCGAAGAGGTGCTGGACAAGACCTTCAATTCCCTGGGGCGCCTGGCTCTGTCGATCAGCGATCAGGTCAACAGCCAACTGGGGCAGGGCCTGGACCTGAAGGGGCAGGTTGGTACCAAGCTGTTTGGGGACTTCAACGAAGAGTCGTTGGCACGCTTGCGCGTGTTGCCGTCCACCACCAATAGCAGCAATGCCTCACCGGTTCTGAACATCAGCAACAGCTCGCTGCTGACCACCAGCGACTATCGCCTGGAGTTCGACGGCACCAATTATTCGGCCCGTCGCCTGAGCGACAATCAGCCGATGACCGTGACGCAGAACCCTGCCGGTACCCTTAGTTTTCAGGACAGCGCTGGGCGCAACCAGGGGTTTCAGGTCGTGCTCGGCACGCCCGCGTCAGCAGCTGGCGATTCATTCGTGCTGCAGCCAACCCGCATTGGCGCCTCGACCATGTCGACGGTCCTCGATCAGGCCGATCAGCTGGCCTTCGCGGCGCCGGTTCGCGCCGAGGCCAACCTGCAGAACCGCGGCAATGGCGTAATCAGCCAGCCGACACTGCAGTCCAATGGCAGCAATATCGATCCTGCAGCCCTGAAGGCGGCGTTTCCACCGATCACGCTGACCTATGATTCCGCAGCTGGCAATTTTACCGGCCTGCCTGCCGGCGCAACGTTGACCCGCGTCGATAACAAGGGCCAGCCGATCACGCCAGCGCCGACGCCTCTGTTCACGCCGGGGCAGCAAAATACCTTCCAGTTGACCCTGGTCGACGGCACCAGCGTCAACATGAGCCTCAGCGGCCGCCCGGAAAACGGTGATCGCTTCAATATCGGCTTCAACCAGAACGGTGTCTCGGACAACCGCAACGCCCTGGCGCTGGTCGGCCTGCAGAGCAAGCAGGTGGTGGGAGTCGATCCCACCGTAACGGGCATCGCCACCGGCTCCAGTTTCACCGACAGCTATGGCGATCTGATCGAGCGGGTCGGCACCCTGACTGCCCAGGCTCGTCAGGATAACGACGCCACCGGTGCTATCCTCAAGCAGGCGCAGGACAACCGTGACTCGCTTTCCGCGGTGAACCTGGATGAAGAGGCGGCCAACCTGATCAAGTTCGAGCAGTACTACAACGCGTCTGCCCAGGTGATTCAAGTTGCACGCTCTTTGTTCGATACCCTGATCGGGGCATTCAGGTAATTAGGCTGGGTTTCGGCTCACCTGTGGCCGCTGCTACAGGTTGCCGCTAGACGATTTCGGTTTCGACCGCCTGGCGAGGCCCGGCGGTGAACAAATCCCAAAATGGGTGCGGCGCTGGCAAAAAGGCCAGGTACCGCTCGAGAAGGTGAGGCAGTTATGCGTATTTCCACTCTCCAGGCATTCAACAACGGCGTTCAAGGCCTGCAGCGCAACTACGCCAATGCCATTCGCACCCAGGAGCAGATCAGTACTGGCAATCGCATTCTCACGCCTGCGGATGACCCGGTTGCATCGGTGCGCCTGCTGCAGCTCGAGCAGCAGCAGAGTGTGCTGACCCAGCATAAGGAAAACCTGAATGCGGCAGACAACAGCCTCGTTCAGGAGGAAAGCGTTCTGCAGTCGGTAAATACCGTACTTAACAGGGTGCAGGAGCTTGCTGTCACTGCCGGTAATGGCGCACTGGCTCCCGAGCAGCGCAAAGCCATCGCCGCGGAGTTGCGTGAGCGTGAAGACGAGCTGCTCGGCCTCATGAATACCAAGAATGCCCGCGGCGAATACCTGTTCTCGGGGTTTCAAGGCAAAGCCGAGCCGTTCGTTCGCAATGCCGATGGCACTTACAGCTATCAGGGCGATGAAGGGCAGCGCAAGCTGGAAATTGCCAGCTCGCTCAGCGTACCGATCAGTGATAACGGCAAGAAGGTATTTCAGGACGTTATCAATGCCGGTCGCCTGGATGCGGCCGTTGCAGCCCAGCCTGGGTCGACCCTGCGTGCCTCCACGCCGCTGGTTCAGGATGAGGTGGCATTCAGCGGGACACCGCGTTTTCCAGATGCGGGCATCGATATCGTTTTCGGCAATCCCGATGCCAACAGCTATGAGGTGTTTGCAGCTGGAACCACCACGCCGGCACTGGCCACCGGCGCCATGGACGACAAACCCGACGCCAGCGACAAGATGGTTTTCCGTGGCGTGGTGATCAACTTCGATGGAGCTCCCGCTGCAGGCGATACGGTAACCGTCACATCCGACCCCAACCGACAGAAGCAGGGCGCGCTCGATACCATCGCCAGCCTGCGCAGATCGCTCGAGGAGTCACCCGCAACGCTGGAGGGCAACCTTCAGATCCGTGACGCCGTGGCACAGGCGATGACCAACCTGTCCCATGCCAGCATTACCGTCGACGGCACCCGCGGAGACATCGGTGCGCGTCGAAACATTATCGACAGTACGCTGACCAGCAACGAAGATACCGCCCTCGCTAACAAATCGGTGCAATCGGAGCTGCGTGAGCTGGACTATCCCGAGGCGCTCTCCCGCCTGTCTTTCCAGACGCTGGTTCTCGAGGCTGCGCAGCAGAGCTACGTGAAAATCAGTAGCCTGAATCTGTTCAATAAACTCTAGCCGCGTCATCAGAGATATTGTCCAGAGGGGACTTTACATTTCACCTTTCCAGTCGATCAGGCATCGGACCTGTAGAGGTGGTGATAATATTCCTCTCTGAATTTTACTTTCTGCTGCACAAGAAAACCGCCGGTTAAGGATCCAACTAGTGAAAACAGTCATTCTGGCCGGCGGATTGGGCACGCGTATCAGCGAAGAGTCTCACCTGCGGCCCAAGCCAATGATCGAGATAGGCGGCAAGCCGATCATCTGGCACATCATGAAGATCTACTCCCATTACGGCATCAACGACTTCGTGATCTGTCTGGGCTACAAGGGCTACGTGATCAAGGAGTATTTCGCCAACTATTTCCTGCACATGTCGGACGTGACCTTCGACATGGCAGAAAACCAGATGCACATTCACAACCGCCATGCCGAGCCATGGCGCGTGACCCTGGTCGACACGGGCGAGAGCACCGCCACGGGCGGCCGCCTCAAGCGCGTACGTGAATACCTGGGCGACGAGACCTTCTGTCTGACCTACGGCGACGGCGTCGCCGACATCGACATCCCGCAACTGATCGATTTTCACCGCAGCCACGGCAAGCTCGCCACGGTGACGGCCGTGCAGCCGCCTGGGCGCTTCGGCGCGCTGGATATACAGGGTCAGCAGGTGCAGGGGTTCCAGGAGAAGCCTCAGGGGGATGGTGGCTGGATCAATGGCGGTTTCTTCGTGCTCGAGCCGCAAGTGCTCGACTACATCGAGGGCGACAGCACCACCTGGGAATACGAGCCAATGCGCCAGTTGTCCGAGCAGGGGCAACTGATGAGCCACCTGCATCGGGGCTTCTGGCAACCGATGGACACCTTGCGTGACCGTGCGCTGCTCGAAGAGCGCTGGAAAAGTGGCCAGGCGGAGTGGCGTGTATGGCCGTGAGTGCGGCGTTCTGGGCAGGTCGACGGGTTCTGCTGAGCGGGCATACCGGTTTCAAGGGCGGCTGGCTGGCGCTGTGGTTGCAAGAGCTGGGCGCCGAGGTCTTTGGTTACTCATTGCCTGCTCCCGAGGCACCCTCTCTGTGGCAGGTCGCGCGCCTGGCGGAGCGCGTGCCCGGTACCCTGGCCGATATCCGTGACGCTCAGCGTGTTGCCGATGCCGTTGCGGCCTTTCGCCCGGATATCGTCCTGCACCTGGCGGCCCAGCCACTGGTGCGTGAATCCTACCGTGCGCCTGCTGATACCTACGCCACCAACGTCATGGGCACGCTCAATCTGCTGGAAGCGCTGCGCCGCTGCGACAGCGTGCGCGCGGTGCTGGTGGTGACCAGCGACAAGTGCTATGAGAACCGCGAATGGCTTTGGCCGTACCGCGAGAGTGACGGCCTCGGTGGGCATGACCCCTACAGCAGCAGCAAGGCCTGCGTGGAATTGCTGTGCGCGTCCTGGCGCGAGTCGTTCCTACGCGAGTCCGGCATTGCCCTGGCCACGGCCCGGGCCGGTAACGTGATCGGTGGCGGCGACTGGTCGGCTGACCGCCTGCTGCCCGATATCCTGCGTGCCTGGCAGGCCGGGCAGTCACTGACCCTGCGCTACCCCCAGGCCGTGCGCCCCTGGCAGCATGTGCTCGAGCCGCTGCACGGTTATCTGTGTCTGGCACAGGCTCTGGCCGAACAGGGCAATGCCGTGGCCTCTGCTTGGAATTTCGGCCCGGACAGCGATGGACTGGTCAGTGTCGGCGAACTGGTCGAGCGACTGGCCCAGCGTTGGCCGGGCCAGGCACGCTGGACGGTCGAGGCAGCCGGGCAACCGCACGAAGCGGGCTTGCTCGCTCTGGACTCCAGCCAGGCGCGTGCTCGCCTGGGCTGGCGACCGCGCTGGAGCTTGCAGCAGGCCATCGAACGAACCCTCGACTGGCACCAGGCGTGGCAGACCGGTGAGGACATGCAGACATTCAGCCGCGCCCAGATCGCGGCTTATCAAGGCGAAACCCATGAGTGAACAGACGGCGCAGGCGCTGCGTCAGCAGATAGCCGAGCTGGTGGAGCGTTATGCCGCGCTGCAACTGGCACCGGCTGCTTTCGAGGCCGGGCGCGATGCCGTACCACCCTCAGGCAAGGTGATCGGTGCCGCCGAGTTGCAGAGCATGACCGAGGCAGTGCTCGATGGCTGGTTGACCACCGGGCGCTTCAACCAGGCTTTCGAGAAACGCCTGGCACGCTACCTGGGGCGCCGTGGCGTATTGACCGTCAACTCAGGTTCCTCGGCCAATCTGCTGGCGTTCTCCGCCTTGACCTCGCCGCGCCTGGGTGACCGGGCGATTCGCAAGGGCGACGAGGTGATCGGCGTGGCTGCCGGCTTCCCCACCACGGTCAATCCCATCCTGCAGTTCGGTGCGGTGCCGGTGTTCGTCGATATCGAGCTGGGCACCTACAACATCGATCCGACGTTGGTCGAGGCGGCCATCGGGCCGCGCACCAAGGCGATCATGCTCGCCCACACCTTGGGTAACCCGTTCAACCTCGGGGTCATCCGCGAGCTGTGCGACCGCTATGGCCTGTGGCTGATCGAAGATTGCTGCGATGCCCTTGGCTCCACCTACGAAGGGCGCCAGGTGGGCAGCTTCGGCGACCTCGGCACGCTGAGTTTCTATCCGGCGCACCACATCACCATGGGCGAGGGCGGGGCGGTGTTCACCGACTCGCCATTGCTCAAACGCATCGTCGAGTCGTTCCGCGACTGGGGGCGAGACTGCTATTGCGCGCCCGGCGAGGACAACACCTGCGGCAAGCGCTTCTGCTGGCAATTGGGTGGCCTGCCGGAAGGCTACGATCACAAGTACACCTACTCGCACCTGGGCTACAACCTGAAGATCACCGACATGCAGGCCGCCTGCGCCCTGGCGCAGATGGATCGTCTCGATGATTTCATCGCCGCGCGCAAGCGCAACTTTGCCTGGCTCAGCGAGCGTCTGGCCGGCTGTGCTGAGCAGTTGATCCTGCCGCAGGCGACGCCTGGCAGCGACCCGTCATGGTTCGGGTTCCCGCTGACCCTGCGTGATGGTTGCGGCATCGAGCGGGTCGAGCTGCTGCGCTACCTGGACGAGCAGCGTGTAGGCACGCGGCTGCTGTTCGCCGGCAACCTGACGCGCCAGCCCTATATGCAGGGCCAGGAGTATCGCGTGTGCGGTGAGTTGACCATGACCGACAAGGTGATGCGTGACACTTTCTGGATCGGCCTCTGGCCAGGGCTGTCCGAGGATCATCTGGAGCATGCCGCACGCAGCCTGGAAACCTATGTACGGAGGCTGCGCTGATGCGTGCCTACGTGCTCTGCGGTGGTTTCGGCACGCGCCTGCGCAGCGTGACGGACGCGCAGAAGGCCCTGGTGCCGGTGCATGGCGAACCCTTTCTGGCACGCGTGCTGCGCCAACTGGCGCGGGCCGGCGTCAGCGAGGCGGTGCTTTGCGCCCACTACCGGGCCGAGCAGGTGGCCGAACAACTGGCGGACCTGTCGCGGGACGCCGGGCTGCGCCTGATGCTGGTGGTCGAAGCCAGCCCGATGGGCACGGGCGGGGCCTTGCTCAATGCGTTGCGCGAGCAACCGGCACAGGGTCGGTATCTGGTACTCAACGCCGATACCTTTCTCGACGCCGAGGGTTATGGGCTGATGCTGCAGGGGCAGGGCAATGCGCTGCTGGGTGTGCGGGTAGATGAGCGGAGCCGCTACGGTAGCCTCCAGGTCGATGCCGCTGGCCGGTTGCAGGCGCTGCTGGAGAAGGGGCGCGAAGGGCCGGGCCTTATCAACGCGGGCGTCTACGCTTTTACCTGTGAAACCTTCGCGAGCGCCACCGTGCGTGCGTGCTCGATGGAGCAGGAGCTGCTGCCCGAGTTGCTCGCCCGCGAGAGCGTGAGCGTCATCGAGTACAGCGGTCGCTTCATCGATATCGGCACGCCGGAGTCGCTCGATCGATATGCCAATGACTTCCGGATGGAACCTCGATCATGAGCCTGCTCGTGCAAACCCTCAGCATCGGCGAACAGCAGAGCATCCTCGACGCTGTCGAATGCATCGAGGCCGGCGCCCTGCAGATCGCCTTCGTGGTCGACGAGAGCATGCGTCTGCTGGGGGTGGTGACCAACGGCGACGTTCGCCGTCACTTGCTGCAGGGCGGCAGAACGGACGAGCCGGTGACCGCCTGCATGAACGAGGAATTTCGCTCGGTACAGGTTGGCGTGCCGCGCGAGGATCTGCTCAAGGCCTTCGACCTGGGCTATATCGCTCTACCAGGCCTGGACGAGCAAGGCCGCCTGGTGGAGGTGTACACCAGGCAGATGGCCGCCAGTGCCGAGGTGCCCGTGCTGGCCCGTGCCCGTGCGCCCGTGCGCATGAGCTTCTGTGGTGGCGGTGCGGATCTAACCTATTTCTTCATCGACCACTCGGCGGCGGTGCTCAGTTGCACCGTGGGCCTGTATGCCCATGCCACCCTGATCCCGCGTGACGATGGGCGCATCAGCATCTACGCCGAAGACCTGAGCCGGGAGGAACATTACAGCGCCCTGGCCGAGCTGCTTGCTGCGCCGGAGAAGAGCCTGCTGGCCACCATCGTCGCGGTGATCAAGCCCAAGTACGGCTTCGACCTCTACCTGCGTTCGGATTTTCCCGTGGGCTCTGGCCTGGGTGGTTCGTCGGCGGCCACCACCGCGACCATCGCGGTGTTCAACGAGCTGCGCCAGGATCGCTGGAATACCTACGAGATCGCCGAGCTGGCGTTCCAGGCCGAACGCCTGTGCTTCGGCATCGCCGGGGGCTGGCAGGATCAGTACGCCTCGGCCTTCGGCGGCTTCAACCTGATCGAGTTCGAGAACCAGCGCAATCTCGTCCATCCCATTCGCCTGGAAGACTCCATCCGCAACGAGCTGGAGTCCTGCCTGGTGCTGTGCGACACGGGCATCTCCCACGACTCCGGGCGCCTGCACGAACTGCAGCGCCAGGAGATCGAGGCCGAGCTGTCGCAAACCGAGCTGCTCAGCGCCAGCGTTGCCCTGTGCCGGCGCATGCACCACTTCCTCATTCGTGGCGAGCTCAAGGCGTTCGGCACCTGCCTGGACGAAGCCTGGCAATTGAAGAAGCGTTTCTCCTCGGCCATCAGCGATGGCCGGCTCGACGACATCTACGCGGCCGCACTGGCTGCCGGGGCCTGTGGCGGCAAGCTGCTGGGCGCTGGCGGCGGCGGCTTTTTCCTGTTCTACGTCCAGCCCCAGCACCGTCAGCGCGTGGTCAGCGCGGTGAGCGCGCTGGGCTGTCAGACCCAGAACTTCCGCTTCGAATCGAGCGGCGTGACCTCATGGCGAACGAAAATCCAATGACCTCATTTCTCATCGACGGCTTCCCTCTGGGCGGAGAGCGCGTCTACGTCATCGCCGAAGTCGGCAACAATCACAACGGTTCGCTGGAACTGGCGCGGCAACTGGTCGATGCGGCCATCGAAGCCGGTGCCGATTGCGTCAAGTTCCAGTTGCGCAACCGGGACGCCCTGTATCGACGCAAGGCCGATGGCTCGCGCGCCGAGGATCTGGGCGTCGAGTACATCCAGGATCTGCTGGACAAGGTGGAACTCAGCCTCGACGAGCACCGCGAGGTGCGCGCCTATTGCGCGCAGAAGGGCATCACCTACCTGTGCACGCCCTGGGATGAGCCCAGTGTCGACGTGCTGGCCAGCTTCGATGTGGCGGCGCTGAAGATCGCCTCGGCGGATCTGTGCAACCCCTATCTGATCGCCAAGGCCGCCAGTCTGGGCAAGCCGCTGATCCTGTCTACCGGCATGTCCTTCGAGCACGAGATCGTGCGCGCCATCGAGCAGCTCAACGCACTCGGTACACCGTTCGCGCTGCTGCATTGCAACAGTGCCTATCCGGCGCCTGAGTCGGACATTCAGCTCGGTTATCTGCGGCGCCTGCAGGAGCTGCACGGACTGATCGGCTACTCCGGGCATGAGCGCGGTATCGCCATCACTCTCGGCGCCGTGGCGCTGGGTGCCAAGCTGGTGGAACGGCACATCACCCTGGATCGGGGCATGGAAGGGCCGGATCACCTGGCCAGCCTGGAACCGGGCGAGTTCCGCCAACTGGTCGACGGCATCCGTCAACTGGAGCTGGCATTGCCCTGGCAAGGCCCGGGTCGCCACGCCAGCCAGGGCGAACTGCTCAACCGCGAGAACCTTGGCAAGAGCGTGATCGCTGCACGCGACATCGCCCGGGGCACCGTCATGGATGCCTCGATGCTGCGTATCGCCAGCCCAGGCCAGGGCCTGCCGCCGTATCGTTTGCCGGAGTTGCTGGGCAAAGCGGCCGGGCGTGACATCGCCCTGGGTGATTTCCTCTTCGAGAGCGACCTGAGCGAGCACGCTCAGGAGCAGCGCATGGCGTTCAAACTGCCGGTTCGCTGGGGCGTGCCGGTGCGCTATCACGACTTCCTCGACTATCGCCGGCGGATCAGCCCGGATCTGTTCGAGTTCCACCTGTCCTACCGCGATCTCAGCCTCCAGCCGCAGTCTTTTCTCGCCGAGGTCGCCTGTTCGCGCCTGGTGGTGCACGCGCCGGAGCTGTTCGAGAACAGCGAGCTGCTGGATCTGGCGGCGGACGATCCGGCCTACCGCCAGCGCTCCATCGACAACCTGCAACGGGTGGTGGACGCCACCCTGCAGATCGGCGAGTTCTTCCCCAATGCCGATGCGCGTCTGATCGTGGCCAACATCGGTGGTTTTTCCGCCGACGAACCACGCCCGTTGGCCATGCGCCCGGAACTATACAAGCGCTTCCACGAGGCCTGCCGCCGGGTGGATTTCGGCGGCACCGAGTTGATCCCGCAGAACATGGCGCCGTTCCCCTGGCACTTTGGCGGTCAGCGTCACCAGAACATCTTCATGATGCCCGAGGAACTGGCGGCTCAGGCACGCGACCACGGCCTGCGCCTGTGCCTGGATCTGTCGCACCTGCAGATGACCTGCTTCCACTTCGGCCTCGACTTCCAGCAAGCCCTGGCGTTGTTGCTGCCGCATTCGGCGCACCTGCACGTGGCCGATGCCAAGGGCATCAATGGTGAAGGCGTGCTGATGGGCACTGGTGATATCGACTGGCCGGCCAGTTGGGCACAGATTCGCCAACATCCGCAGGTCAGTTTCATCCCCGAGGTTTGGCAGGGGCACAAGGATCATGGCGCAGGGTTCTGGTCGGCTTTGCAATTTCTGACCCGGCTCGCTTGAGCGCTGAATTCGAGAGGTATTCAAAGTGACACAGACTATCCGCGTAGCGGATTACATCATGGAGCGTCTGGCGCAGTTGGGCGTTGGGCAGGTCTACTTCTTGCCAGGCGGAGGTGCCATGCATCTCAATGACGCTTTGGGGCGTCATCCTGATTTGGAACCTGTGCTGTGCTTGCACGAGCAGGCGGCGGCCATTGCTGCCGAGGCCGCGGGCAAACTCACCGGTGGCCCGGCGGCCTGCATGACCACCTGTGGCCCTGGTGCGACCAATACGGTTACAGCGGTGCTAGGGGCCTGGCTTGACTCTACTCCGGTTTTTTTCGTGTCCGGTCAGGTCAAGAGCGCTGACCTTAAAACCGGCACTGGTCTGCGCATGCTGGGCGTTCAAGAAGCTGACATCGTTTCGATCGTTGAGCCGATCACCAAGGCCGCTGTTACCTTGACTGATCCCGATACGGTAGCTGAGGTTTTCGATCGGCTCGAACATGCTGCGCTCAGCGGGCGCCGTGGGCCTGTGTGGTTGGACGTACCGCTGGATGTGCAAGCTGCACAGGTCGACCCTACTCAGTTGCGTCGTGCCCGGCTCCCAGCCGTTAGCGAACCTGTGGAGTTGTCTGAGCCTGTAGCGCGCACCTTGGCGCTACTGAAGTCTGCAAAGCGCCCTGGCATCATTGCAGGCAACGGTATTCGTATGGCCGGTGCGGTGGACGCTTTTTGTCGACTGGCTGAGCGCGCGGGTGTACCGGTTATGCCTACTTGGCTGGCAATGGATCTGATCGAGGATGATCACCCGCTGTATGGTGGCCGACCGGGAGGCATCGCCCCGCGTTGGGCCAATTTCACCTTGCAGAACTGCGACCTCTTGATCGTACTCGGCTCGCGTTTGGATATGGCGCTGACCGCATACAACCACGCTCATTTTGCTCCCCATGCAAAAAAAGTGGTGGTGGACATCGATCCGGCTGAGATCGCCAAATTGCAGATGCCGATAGATGTCTCGGTAACTGCCGACGTGCGTTACTTTATCGAGGCGCTGGATGAGGCTATCGCTGCCGATTCTCTGCCGGACTATTGCGCCTGGAGAGCACAGATTGCTGCATGGCGCAAACGCTATCCATTGCTGTTGCCCGAGCATGCTGATGATAGCCAGGGCGTAAGCATGTACCACTTCACGGATCGTCTCTCCCAACTGCTGGGGGAGGGCGATGTGATCGCCCCGTGTAGTTCGGGTTTCGCTGCAGAGTTGTTTCTGCTCAACCTGCGGATCAAGAAGGGGCAGCGCTGCTTCCACAATCGCGGTACGGGGTCGATGGGTTTTGGGATTCCCTCGGCCATCGGTGCTTGTCTTGCGTCAGGGCGTAGGCAGACGCTCTGTGTAGAGGGTGATGGTGGCCTGCAGATGAATATTCAGGAGCTTGCGACGTTGGCGGCGCTTGAGCTTCCCGTCAAATGCTTCGTCATCAACAATCAGGGCTATGCCTCCATAAGGGTTTCGCAGCGCGCGCACTTCAAGTTGTTGGTGGGGGCTGATTCCAGTAGCGGTCTACGCCTGCCCGATTTGCGGTCGCTTTGCTCAGCCTATGGTATCGGCTATGCCCGCATAGAGTCGCATGCGGGACTGGATGACAGCTTGCTCGACGTGCTTGGCCGCGAGGGGCCGGTGCTCTGCGAGGTCATGGTTCAGGTCGAGGAACCGCGAATCCCTCGCGTGATGACGCGCATCAATGAGCAAGGCAAACCAGAGTCCGGGGCGTTGGAGGATCTATACCCCTTCCTGCCGAGGGATGAGTTGGCTGAACACTGGCCGCTATCTTCCTGATGGGATACCCGATGACCTTATCCATTTTTGCGAGTTGAGTGGCCATGAGCGTTCTTGATTCATTCATGCTCGATGGGCGAGTGGCGTTGGTCACAGGTGCATCGCGCGGCATCGGCTGTGCGATTGCTCAGGGCCTTAGTGAGGCTGGTGCCACTGTCTATGGTATTGGTCGATCCAGAGAAACCGAAGCGCAAGCAGGCATATTCCAGTATCGCCAATGCGATGTTCTGGATAGGGAGCGCCTCTCTCAAGTGGTGGCCGAGCTGGTTGAAACGCATGGTCGGTTGGACATCCTGGTCAATGCAGCCGGTATCACCATGCCTGATCAGATGGAGGCAGACCCGTTTACGACGTTTCAGCGCACGCTTGATCTGAACCTGACAGCGGCGTTCGCGTGTAGCCATCTGGTACTGCCTTACATGCTGTCAGGCGGTTATGGCTCGATCGTCAATGTCACCAGTATTGGCGCCGCCCTGGGCTTTCCCGGTAATCCAGGGTACGTCGCCTCCAAGGGGGGGCTTGCGGCGATGACTCGCGCTCTGGCGAGAGATTACGGTGGTAAAGGGGTTCGAGTGAACAACATCGTTCCGGGTTACATACATACGGCAATGACGCATACCAGCTATTCGACTCCCGAGCTGCATGCCGCACGTGCTGAACGCACGATGCTCGGTCGTTGGGGTTCTACAGCGGATTTGTGTGGCGCTGCCGTGTTTTTGGCCTCAGCCGCAAGCAGCTATGTGACGGGGACGGATCTGGTGGTCGATGGCGGCTGGTCGGCCAAGGGGTTGTGATGGATATTGGGTTTATGCAAGGTCGTCTGTGTGATCGGATCGACGGCAAAATACAGGCCTTCCCGTGGCTCAACTGGGAAAAAGAGTTTCCTCTGGCGCAGCAACTGGGCATGTCACTCATGGAGTGGACGCTTGATCAGGAGCGCCTGTACGAGAACCCATTGATGACTGTGTCTGGCCGTCAGCGGATTCGTGAGCTGTCTCTGCAGCATGGTGTCCGGGTACTGTCCCTCACCGGGGATTGCTTTATGCAGGCGCCATTTTTCAAAGCCTCGGGCGCGGTGCGAGAAGAACTACTGCGAGATTTGCACGCCATCGTGCAAGCGTGCGCCGATCTGGGCATGCGTTATTTGTTGATCCCTCTCGTGGACAACGGCTCGCTGACTTCGGCAGCCGAGGAAGATGCTTTGCTCGATGGGTTGCTCCCTTTACGCGAACGACTGACCGCCGCGAAGCTGAAAATCGTCTTCGAGTCGGATTTCGAGCCTGAGCGCCTGGCCCGTTTTATCGCGCGCTTCCCCGAAGGTGCCTTTGGTCTTAATTACGACATTGGCAACAGCGCTGCGCTTGGTTACTCGGCGTCGCAAGAGATCGCCAGTTACGGCCACCGTATCGATAACGTGCACGTCAAAGACCGTATCCTGGGAGGTACTACCGTACCGTTGAGCACTGGCAATGCGAACTTTCCGGAGGTTTTCCGGGCTCTCCATGCCGTGGGATATGAAGGTGATTTCATTCTGCAAACGGCGCGTGCGGACGTTGATCATGTCGGCGCGATCGACCGTTATCGCGCCATGACGCTTGCCTGGTGGCGTGACAATGGACCTTGAACTGACAGGTAAAGTCGCACTGGTTACCGGCTCGTCATCCGGCATCGGTTTTGCGATAGCACAGCAGCTTGCTCTTGAGGGCTGCCATGTCGTGCTCAACGGGCGTGATCCCGAGCGCTTGCAGGCTGCACAAAAGCAAATTGTCGGCTCCAGCAGTGTGCTCGCTGATGTGCGTGACCCAGATGCCTGTCAGGTGCTAGTGCAGCGAGTGCTTGAGCAGCATGGGCGACTCGATGTGCTGGTATGCAACGTCGGCAGTGGTGCCTCTGTGCCGCCAGGTAAGGAAACTCCTGCGGAATGGCATCGGGTTCTGGCGCTCAATCTCTATTCCACCACTCAGGCAGTATGGGCTGCGACTGAGGAGTTGGTGGCAAGTCGCGGCAATGTCATTTGCATCTCTTCGATCTGCGGCATCGAGGCGCTTGGTTGTCCGGTGGCCTATGCGGCGGCTAAGGCAGCGGTGGAAAGTTTCGTGCGCAATTCCGCACGTTCGCTTGGCAAGCATGGCGTCCGTATCAACAGTATTGCTCCAGGTAACATTCTGTTCGATGGCTCCGTGTGGGAGCGCAAGCTCAAGGAGAATCGTGACGCTGTCCAATCGATGTTGCAGCGTGACGTCGCACTGGCTCGTCTGGGCTCCCCTCAGGATGTTGCTAGGCTTGCTGCCTACCTGGCATCCCCTTTGGGAGGATTCATCACTGGTGCTACCTATGTGGTTGATGGGGGTCAATTGAGATCATGACTAGCGCAACGCCTACCCTGGCGAAAATGTTCGACTTACGCTCTCGGGTCGCGATTATCACTGGCGGCGGTGGCCTGCTTGGCTACCAGCATGCCACTGTCATTGCCGAGCTGGGCGGAGCGCCGATTCTACTCGACATCAATGCTCAAGGCTTGGCAGACAACGCTGCCAAGCTGGTCGAGGAGACCGGTTGTGACGCATTCACGCTGCAGGTCGATATCACCGAACTGGATGCGTTGGTTGCTGCCGCCGAACAGATAATGGCCCGGTATGCGCGGGTGGATATCCTGATCAACAACGCCGCGCGCAATCCAAAAGTAGAGCGCGCTGGGGATCGGGATTTTTCCCGACTGGAAAATTTTCCCTGGGAGCAGTGGCAGCTCGACCTGAACGTCGGCCTCGGCGGCGCGTTCAACTGCGCCAAGGTCTTCGGCACGCAGATGGCTCGGCAGGGGCGTGGGGTGATCGTTAATATCGCTTCCGATCTGGGTGTCATTGCGCCAGATCAGCGCCTGTACCGGGTGGATGGAAGGGAGGCTGAGCAGCAGCCGGTCAAGCCGGTGACCTACTCGGTGGTCAAACATGGGCTGATCGGGCTGACCAAGTATCTGGCTACCTATTGGTGTGAGCAAGGAGTGCGCTGCAACGCACTGTCTCCCGGTGGTATTTATGCGGGGCAGAATGATGTGTTCGTCAACAAGCTAACCCAGCTGATTCCACTTGGACGTATGGCCGCAAGTGACGAATACCGTGGCGCGGTGGCTTTTCTCTGCTCCGATGCATCGAACTACATGAATGGGGCGAATCTGGTAGTCGACGGTGGGCGTAGCGTTTGGTAGGCGTGGCTTACGAGGCTCCACTTAGCGCGCTACCTGGACGCCTACATCACCTGGCAGAGCCGCGATCTTATCGCGCTGATTTCAAAGCGCGACCATCAGCCCTACAGATAAGAACGGTAATCCGATGAGTACCATCACACAGAGCAGCGCTATTGAGCTGGAAGAAGGCAAAACGATTGCATTTGCGCTGACGGCGGATTGTTCGCTACCGGTTCGCTGGTCCCGTGCCACTTTGCAAGAGGCGCAGGAAGCGGTGCTGATAGATCGTCCCGAACGGCTGGAGGTTTTGCGTCGCCTCGACGACTACCCTTACGTGCGCAGGCTTATCCATGCTGATTGTCTGGACTACGCCAGGCAGCGCAAGCTTCAGGTACGTCAGTGGTTGAGCGAGGGGATCCAGGTATTCGGTGCCTATAAGGTGGGCCTAAAACTCTCGCGACTAGCACGGGAGTCGGGCATCGTTGTCGAGGGCTTTCTCGATAACGACCGCGCGAAGCAGGGCAGTGTCATCGAAGGTATTCAGGTCGCCCATCCGTCCGACGTGCCACTGGAAAACGCTGTGGTGCTCGTTGCCAGCGGCCGTCATGGCAACGCCATTCATTCACAGCTGAGCCAGGTGTCGGGTATTCGGCTGGTGAACATGAGTGAATTCCTATACGCGTTAGAGGCGCGACACGCGGCGAGTGATTTTTCCGATTTCGTCGAAGCGCCGGTCCGTGATGCCTTTCGGTACATTTCAGCCTTCCTCCGGTTGGATGACGAGCGTTCACGCCAGGTCTTCGACCAACTGATAGGCATGCGTACGCAGCTGTCTATAGCTCTGGCTGAGCAGACCAAGTCGCCCTACGACGAGGAATATTTCGATACTCAGTTCGTACAGCGAGTGCATGCTGAGCGCTTCGTCGATGCAGGTGCAGCAGCGGGAGATACCCTGTGCCGGTTGGAACGTCGTTTCGGCACGGTGGAGCAAGCTTGGCTGTTCGAGCCGGAGTTGCCGGCCTATTACGAAGCTCTCAAACAGTTCGCCCCGCGTGCCAACGTTTGGCTATTCAACATGGGGTTGGACGCTGTACCCAGCCGCGCTACCTATCAGCCGGCCCTCAGCTATGACATCGCCGGCGAGATGCAAAGTACCCTACCGGCCGATGTCACGTCCTACATTCAGGGGGTACCGCTGGATGCCGTGGTAACCGGTAAGATCGGGCTCTTCAAGCTGGATATCGAAGGAATGGAGGCATCCGCGCTGCGGGGGGCATGTGGTCTTATTGCTCGGGACAAACCGGTTATTGCCGTATGTGCCTATCATCGAGCTGATGACTTCTGGAGGTTGATCGACGAAGTGCTGTCCATTCGCCCGGATTATCGCGTCGGCATACGGCTTTATGCCGAAATTCTTGAAGATATCACGCTTTATTTCTATTGAGCCTAGCCATGACGCCTGCTTTCCCAGCGCCCACCGCAGATCTTGTTTGCCGCGTTTTTCGCACGATTCCGGTAGTGGGCCAAATCGCTTGTGCACTGCGTGGCAAACACCTGCTGCTGACTGGTGGCACCGGTTTTTTTGGCCAGTGGTTACTTGCTCTGTTGCATGAGCTGAACATCCAGGGCGCTGGTATAACCGTCACGGTGGTTTCGCGTCAGCCTGAACGCTTTTTGGACAAGTATCCAGTTTACCGTAGCTTTGCCTGGTTGCATTGGTTGGCCTGCGATGTGCGCGAGCTGGGGCAGTTGCCCGGTCGCCCCATTGATCTGGTTCTGCATGCGGCGACGGACACATCAGCGGCTGCCCATGCACGGCCGCTGGAGCTTTTCGACAGTATCGTCGGGGGCGCTCGCAGGGTACTGGAGTTGGCGGTGCGCGGCGGTGCACAGCGCATTCTTTTTACCGGTTCCGGCGCCCAGTACGGCAACCTGCCCGACCATACTCCTGTCGGCGAAAGCGCGATGCATGCCTGCTCCAGTACTGCCATCGCTAGCGTCTATGGCGAGGGCAAGCGCGTGCAGGAAACGCTCGCGTCCATTTACGCACAACAGTTCGGGATCGAAACCGTGCTGACCCGTTGTTTCGCTTTTGCAGGTCCGGGCTTGCCGCTGCACGCACACTTCGCCATTGGCAATTTTGTTCGTGATGCCGTGCATGCAGATTCTATCGTGCTGAACTCTTCTGGAGAGGCGGTACGCAGTTATTTGCATGGCGCCGATCTGGCTGCCTGGTTGCTGTTTCTTCTTACCGAAGCACAGGCAGGAGAGGCCTACAACGTCGGTTCGGATGAAGCCATCAGTATCGCTGAACTGGCCATGCGCGTTGGCCGTCGCCTGGCGCCGCAGAAGCCGGTGCGCATATTGGGGCAGTCGGGCAGCTCGCGCTCATATTACGTTCCGCAAATCGGCAAAGCGCGCTCGTTGGGCTTGGATGTGTGGACGAATCTGGATACGGCCATCGACAGCATGGGTCAGTGGGCGACAAATGAATGGGTTTGATGAGGTGAGCCTTCAGCACATGAGCATGCACGTATCAGGAGTGGTGGTATGACCGATTGGGCTTCGATTGCTGGCGGGCGCTGCCATGGGCAGCCTTGGCGCGTGGGCATTATGGGTTTCAGCCTGGAAAAACAGCAGGCGTTCCAGCTTGAGGATGCAGATTGGTCCTGTCTGACAAAGCAACTGCCACTCGACCCATTGGCGCTTTATGGTCAGGGCAATGGCCTGCTCTTTGAGCGAGGCAATACCGATTGTGATGCCTTACTGCTGATTGTGCATGAGTGGCGAGGACAAGCGCTGCTCCAGCCGGGCACCTCGCTGCACCAGTATTTGCTGCTGGGTAGCGTCGCCGAGCGTGCATCATTAGAAGACGAAAATGCCTTTGCGAAGATTTTTCTTACCACTGATATACCGACTTTCGACGACGACCGGCTGGCGTATGTCAGCGACCCGGTCGACTTCCGCTCTCAAACGGAGTCCTTGTCGCCGCCGGGCGCCGATCATTCACAGACTTACCCTGGTTCTTCCGACTACTGGATTCACTGGGTCTCGACCGCAATCGCGGCGGACGTAATAGCGGTGCGTGGCACCGCACCGTTGCTGAGCGTGATCGTTCCGGCTTACAACTACGGGCGGTACCTAAGGCAGTGTGTTCAGTCGGTGCTTGATCAGGGCGTTGCCGACCTCGAGATATTGGTGTTGGACAACGCATCTACGGATGAAACCTACGAGGTAATGGCTACCTTCCGTGGCGAGCCACGCGTGCGCTACATGCGCAACCGCCATAACTACGGTGCTGGTCACAACTGGATGAATGGCTTACGGATTGCCCGCGGTCGTTATTTCACCTTCCTGTCCGCCGACGACTTTTTCAACGAGCGTCATTTAGCGCACCTGCTGCCCGTGCTGGAGAACAACCCGAATGTGGCTGTCGGCTATACTAGTATCCTTTGGGTCAATGGTCAGGGGCAGCCACTGAGTCAGCCCCGGCACCCTGGATATCATGATGGCGATTATATGGGTGGCCGTAATGAGGTTGCTGATCTACTCGTCTACGACAATTATATGGCACCCTCGGCAGTCATCTATCGCCGCGAGGCCTTTTGTAAGACTTGGCGCAGCGTAAATACCCGAGGTGCGGCTGACTGGGACATGGTCGTGCAGATGGCCGAGAAGCATCCTGACTTCGCCTATATTGACACTCCTGGGGTCAGCTACCGCTGGCATGGTGCGCAGGATTCTAACCGCTTCTACGCATCAACTGCGCCTTTGGAAGACCACATCCTCATAGTGGAAGGCGTTTTTAATCGCGATGCGCAGCACCATCTCAAAAAGCGCGAGCGAGAGGTAGCTGCACACATCAAACGGCGCCTTTCCTACTATCCCCAGGAACAGCGTTCGATGCTAGGTGAGCGCGCACGGCAGCTTTGCGAGCGCTTGGAGGCATTAGCTCGACAGGACGAGAACAACCTATTCTCCATCATCCTAACCACCTACAACCGCTCCGAACTGCTCAAGGACGCCTTGTCCAGTGTCGGCAGCCAGACCCTGGGCGATTTCGAAGTCATCCTGATCAACGACAACGGCAAGCCTGTGGAACACCTGCTGGCCGCCTACGATTTTCCGATCACCTATATCCGCCAGGGGCGCAACCAGGGGCTGTCGGCAGCGCGCAATGCGGGGCTGGCGCTGGCGCGTGGGCGCTATGTGGTCTATCTCGACGACGACGACATCTACCTGCCCAATCACTTGGAGATACTGGCTGAGGCCTTCGAGCAGCATCCGGACAGTGTCGTCTATACCGGCGTGGAATACGTCAACGAAAAACTGGAAGGCGAGAAGCGCATCGAGCTGGGGCGTAGTCAGCCATTCAAGCATGAGGCTTTCGACCGCGATCTTCTGTTCGTGCAGAACTACATTCCGGTCAATACCTGGGCGCATCCGCGCGCGATGCTAGCCGCCGTGGGTAACTTCGATACCGGGCTTAATGCATTCGAAGACTGGGACATGCTGCTGCGTCTGGCAGCACGTTATCCGTTTGTGCATGTTCCTCTAGTCAGTGCAGAGGTGCATCTACGCGGTGCGCCGAATACGGGCAGCGATCATATGCTTGGGCGGGAGCAGAAGAACTTTGGCCCCCTATACCAGGAGATGTATCGGCGCCATGGCATTGGCGATAACAGTGCCGTCGGCGCCGAACGATCGGTAGTTTTGCAGCGTTTCGGCATCACGGTTGAGGAGGAACGTTCTGCGCCGAGCATGGGAGGCTGGCTGGACAGGCGCAGCCTCACCCCACCACAGAGAGAGCACGTTACTGAGCGCCTTCAGGGCGCCACGGCCCCGCAGCTGGCGGTCGTGATACTCGATCTTCAGGGTGACCAGGCGGGGCTGACACTGACGCTTGGTTCCCTGGCACGCGCCCGCCTGAACTATGAAAAGTTATCTGCCTTCGTATTTACTGCGCTGACGGATGTCGCGCAGAGCGCTATGCCTTGCCAGGCGATAACATTGGCGAACGATGATTATATCGCTGCGCTAAATGCGCTTTTGCGTGACGCCACCTTTGATTGGTGCTTGCTCGTGCAGGCAGGGGATGAGCTGACCCCGTCAGGCCTGATGATGGCGGGGCTGGAGTTGCTGTCCGCACCGGGTTGCCGCGCGATCTACTGCGATGAAATGTTCCGCCAGGACGGGCAGTTGGCCGCGGCTTTGCGCCCGGCCTTCAATCTCGACTATCTGCTGAGTTTCCCGGCGGGAATGGCCAGGCACTGGCTGTTCCGTCGAGACGTGGTAGTGGCGGCCGGTGGTTTCGACCCTGCCTTCGAGCAAGCGGCAGAGTTCGAGCTTATTCTCAGGTTGATCAATGAAGGCGGTCTCGATGGCCTCGGCCACGTGGCTGAACCCTTGGTGATCACGGAGGCTCCTGCACTTGCCGACAATGCTGCCGAGCAAAGGGCGATTACTCAGCATCTGCAGCAACGCGGGTATCAGAATGCCTTGGTCAGCTCCAGCAAGCCCGGTCGCTACCAGATCGACTATGGGCATGGACAAGCTCCGCTGGTGTCCTTTCTGATTCTTCCCGGGGAGCGCCTCGAGCATCTGCAGCGTTGTGTGGAAAGCATTCTCGAAAATACCCGTTACGCGAATTACGAGTTGCTGCTGATTCAGAGCTCTCTGCAGGCTGATGAGGTCGGTGCCTGGCTCAGTGCGCTGGCCTCCCTTGGCGAAGCGCGTATTCGGGTACTGCCTGCTGGGCAGGAGGTACTGGCGCCTCAGGCGCTGCTCAATCAGGCTGCCGAGCAGGCGCATGGGGATTACCTGCTGTTGCTGTCGGCCGATACGGCTGCGATCAGCGAGGACTGGCTGGACGAGCTGGTCAATCACGCACAACGTCCGGAGGTGGCCTGCGTCGGCGCCAAGCTGCTGTCAGCAGACGGGAAAATCGCCCGCGCCAGCCTGATCCTCGGGCTCGAGGGGCCGGTGGGGCGGCCCTATGTCGGTGAGCCCCTGGATGCGCCGGGTTATATGCAACGCCTGCAGGTGGTGCAGAACAGCAGCGCCGTTGGGCATGAGTGCCTGCTGGTTGCCAAGGCCGTGTTTCTGCAGTTGGGTGGGCTGAGCGAGGAGGGCATGCCGTGGCGCTATGCGGGTGTCGACCTCTGCCTGAAGGCGCGCCAGGCCGGTTATCTGACCGTGTGGACACCGTTCTCGCAGTTGATGCTTGACCCGGTAGATAATACCCGGGGCACTACCGCCGAGCATGACGCCCTCTATGCAGAATGGCTGCCGGTGCTGGCACGCGATCCCGCCTACAACCCGAATTTCTCCCTCTCGCAGCCGGGGGGCTTCAAGCTGGCCGACACGGCGTTGTCATGGCGGCCCCTGTCGTCATGGAAGCCGGTACCCACGGTGCTGGCCCATCCGTCCGACAACTATGGCTCTGGGCACTATCGAGTGATTCAGCCATTTAGCGCCTTGCAACAGGCCGGTTTGATCGATGGCGGGCTGTCCCCGGGACTGATGCACGTGACGGATCTGGAGCGCTATGACCCGGATGTAATCATTTTGCAGAAGCAGATCGGCGATGATCGCTTCGATGCGATGCGCCGTATGCAGGCTTTTTCACGCGCGTTCAAGGTCTATGAACTCGACGACTACCTGCCTAATCTGCCGGTGAAAAGCGTCCACCGTGCGCAGATGCCCAAGGACATCCTGAAGTCCATGCGTCGCGGCCTGGGGTACGTGGACCGTTTTGTCGTGTCGACTCAGGCCCTGGCCGATGCCTGCAGCGGCTTGCACGACGATATCCGGGTGATCGAGAACTGTTTGCCGCCTGCCTGGTGGAAAGGGCTCGCCACCGTGCGAAGCAGATCGGGTAAATCTCGTGTCGGCTGGGCAGGGGGCATTGGTCACACCGGCGACCTGGAAATGATTGCCGATGTCGTGCTGGCCCTGGCCGATGAAGTCGACTGGGTGTTCATGGGCATGTGTCCCGACAAGCTGCGGCCTGCCGTCAAGGAGGTTCACGAGGGTGTCGATATCAGTGTCTATCCGCGGGCATTGGCAGCGCTGAACCTGGATCTGGCGTTGGCTCCACTGGAAGAAAACCTGTTCAACGAGTGCAAGAGCAATCTGCGCCTGCTGGAGTACGGGGCCTGCGGATTTGCCGTGGTCTGCAGTGACGTGCGCAGCTATCAGGGAGACTTGCCGGTGACCCGGGTCAAGAACCGTTATCGGGACTGGGTCGATGCCATAAGAATGCATGTGGCCGATCGGGATGCAACGGCTCGCGCCGGTGAAGCGCTGCACTCGCAGGTCATGCGTGACTGGATGCTGGAAGGCGACAACCTGGTGGCTTGGCAACGCGCCTGGTTGCCTGACTGAGGCATCGACGTCCTGGCTTGGTTTTACTGGCGGGCTTTCTATTGGCGGGCTCAAGGAATCAAGGCAAGTGCCGATACGCTATTCAGGAAGAGGTTGAAGGATCATGGCTCCAGGGTTGTCAAGGGAGTCGCAAAAAAATTCAACTTCTCTCCTAAAGCTTCGCAGAGTCAGGTCGATAAAGAGTATGAAAGCGAACTCAATGTTGCCTGAGCATTGCAGGCCAGAGTCGCAAGCCCAGGCAAACAGTTAGTGTCCGATGGAGGACAAACATCATGGCTTTGACCGTAAACACCAACATTGCGTCGTTGAACACTCAGCGCAACCTGAACACCTCGTCCAACGCGCTCAACACCTCCCTGCAGCGTCTGTCGACCGGTTCGCGTATCAACAGTGCCAAGGACGATGCGGCTGGCCTGCAAATCGCCAACCGTCTGACCAGCCAGGTCAACGGCCTGAACGTGGCGGTGAAGAACTCCAACGACGGCATCTCCATGGCGCAGACCGCTGAAGGTGCCCTGCAGCAGTCGACCACCATCCTGCAGCGTATGCGTGACCTGTCCCTGCAATCGGCCAACGGTTCGAACAGCGAAGGCGAGCGTAAAGCACTGAACTCGGAAGTGACCGAGCTCAAGAAAGAACTGAACCGTATCTCCAACACCACCACCTTCGGTGGCAAGAAACTGCTGGATGGCAACTTCGGTACCACCACCTTCCAGGTTGGTAGCGCCGCCAACGAAACCATCAGCGTGAAGATCGACGAAATGAGCACTTCGTCGCTGAAGGGCAAGTACTACGAGGGCAGCTTGGCTGCTGCCGCTGGCACTGCCAGTGCTTCGGGCACCATCACCGTTTCTGGCACCGTAAACGGTACTGATTTCTCGGTCGACGTAGCTATCGCCAGCGGTTCAACTGCAGTGCAGGTCAGCCAGTCGGTTGCAACTGCTATCAACGATGCCAACATCGGTGTGGGTGCGTTCGTCGACAGTACAGGCAAAACTAACCTGGTTTCTGGGCAGAACACTGCCGGTACTGCGAACGCGCTGTCTGCGCTGAGTGTAAGTGGCACGGTCGCTGGGGTTACAACCAACCCTGCATACACTGCGGCCGCAGCTGTTACCGAAGACGAAATGACCAACATCGACGTCAGCACCGTGCAAGGTGCCCAGGAGTCGGTCATCGTCATCGACCAGGCGATCTCGGCGATCGACAAGCAACGTGCCGACCTCGGTGCTGTGCAGAACCGCTTCGAGAACACCATTGGTAACCTGCAGAACATCGCAGAGAACGTTTCGGCAGCACGTGGTCGGATTCAGGACACGGACTTCGCGGCGGAAACTGCGAACCTGACCAAGAACCAGATCCTGCAACAGGCCGGTACTGCGATTCTGTCCCAGGCCAACCAGCTGCCCCAAGCGGTGCTCAGCCTCCTGCGGTAAGCCTAAGCGGCTAAGCTACTCTAAACCCCGGGGGGAAGTGCACAGCGCTTCTCCCCGTTTTGCCTTGCGAGGTAAAAGAAATGGATATCGCAATAAACAGTTTGTCGCCGGTGTTGGCCAAGCCTACGGGTTCGCCTGTGTCCGGTGCTTATGAGGCAGCGGGGGCTTCTTCTGAAGCCGGTAACGATAAGCCTGCTGCACGTCAGGGCCAGGCCCCGGCGGAAGATTCTGAGCAGACTTACAAGCAGGTGGACAACGCAGTCACGTCCATCCAGAGTTTCGTGCAGAACATCCAGCGTGACCTGAATTTCAGTGTTGATGATTCAAGTGGCAGGGTTGTGGTCAAGGTGACTGATCGCGCCTCCGGCGATGTGATTCGTCAATTGCCTTCCGAAGAGGCCTTGCGCTTGGCGGAAAGCCTGGAGGAAGTGCGAAGTCTGCTGTTCAAGGCCGAAGCCTGAGATGGCGCGGTTTTTGATTGTAAGGAGCAGGACGGCAGAAATTTGCACATGAGCGTCAATATCGTGACGGAGTAGAAGATATGGCTATTGGTGGAGTTCAGACGGGCATCAACTCAGGGCTGCCGATCGGTGATCTGGTCAAGGCAATGGTCGAGGCAGAAAAGGCACCCAAGGAAGCGCAACTGGCGCGCCTGTCGAGTTCGACTACCGTCAAGCTAACCGGTCTGGGCAAGCTCAACACTGCGCTTGGCGAGTTTCAGACCGCGCTGAAGGATCTCAATAGCCCGGCACTGTTCGAGAAACGCACGGCCACCTCCTCCAATACCAGTGCACTGACGGCCACCGCGGGGAAAACGGCGACAGCCGGGAGTTACCAGCTGACGGTCGATAGCCTGGCTTCGGCCAGCAAGGTCGCGACCAAGGCCCTCGACGGTACCTTCAAGAGTGGCAGCAGTGACGAGGTACTGAGTGTCAAGCTCGGTGAGAGTGGCACCGCTGTCGATGTGAAGATCACTGCAGGTTCTGACCTGGCCAGCATTCGTGACCAGCTCAATACTGCGCTCAAGGACAAGGGCGTAACGGTCAGCACTATCAACGATCCTGCCACTGGTAAGTCCCGGCTGGTGTTCAGCGGCAACGAAACGGGAAATGGCAAGGACGTCATCGTCTCTGGCAGTGGTGACCTGGCCACGCTTAGCGTTGATGGTCGGACTCAGCTTGATCCCAAGGATACTCAGGCCGCGGGCTACATCGTCCAAGCGACCAACGCCAAGTTCTCTATCGATGGCCTGGCGCTCAGCAGCCCTACCAACACGGTCAAGGGGGCAATCGCCGATGTCAATTTCGACTTGCTCGCCACTACCGAGCCCAACAAGCCACTGACCCTCAAGGTCGGTGAGGATAATGCCGGTGTCAAAGCGGGTATCAAGAAGTTCGTCGAGGCCTACAACAAGCTGATCAGCACCACCAACGACCTGACCCGGGTGACCAAGGTCGGTGAGGATGGCACCCCGCTGGTCGGAGGGTTGGTTGGTGATTCGACAGTGCGAAATCTGGTCGGCGGTGTCCGCAACGAATTGGTAAACCCTGTTGGCGGCGATGGTGTGAGGGTGCTTGCAGATCTGGGCATCACCACCCAGAAGGACGGTACCCTGAAAATCGAGGACACCAAACTCGATGCAGCGCTGAAAGACAACTTCGATGCAGTCGGTTCGTTTTTCCTCGGTGATACCGGCTTGATGAAGCGTCTGGATGGCCAAGTGAAGGCATACAGCCAGACGGGGGGGATTCTTTCTCAGCGTATGTCGGCGCTGCAGTCTACCGATGCCGACATAAAGAAACAGGCCGAGGATCTCCAGCTGAGGGTCGACAGCATGCAAAAGCGCCTGCTTGCCCAGTTCAATGCGATGGACTCTCTGGTCGGTCAGTTGAACGGTACCAGCAGTCAATTGCAAAACACGCTTTCCAAATTACCTGGCGTGGTGAAAACGTAAATGAACGGTCCCATCGAAACTTACAATAAGGTCAAGACCAGCCAGGTAGTAACGCCCTACCAGGCGGTAACCCTACTGCTGGACGGCGCCATCGAGCGAATCGCCCTGGCGACTCTGGCCCAGCAGCAGGACAATCCTGGGCTGCGCGGTGAGGCGGTCAGCGGCACGATCTCCATCATCGCGGTGCTGCAGTCGAGCCTGGACAAGGAGCTCGGCGGTGAGCTGGCGCAGAATCTCGACAACCTGTACGACTACATCAACCGTCGCTTGGTGGGCGTAGCGCTCGACGATACGCCGCGTCGATTGGAAGAAGTGCAGGAGCTGCTGACGCAGATCAGCGATGCCTGGAAAGCCATCGGCCCTGAGGTCGAACCTGGCAGCGAATAAATGACCTGGCGTCTGCAGATAACTGCTATGCGCCACTGGTTAGTTCTTGCACGTCAATTGTTGCCATAAGCAGGGCTCGCGTCTCGCTTTGCCTATGGCTTGCGCTGCTCGCTCATCTTCCGCGTTGCCCTACAGTGGCATTGATGATTAATCTTCGCTAAAGCTCATGCCCCTCGTGCCGATACATAAAGTATTCCCGCTGTACACTGGAGTACATCTGCATGAATGCCATGGCCGCTATGCGTCAGTATCAAAACGTCAATACTCAGGCTCAGGCTGTAGATGCCAGCCCGCATCGCCTGATTCAGATGCTGATGGAAGGTGGCCTGACTCGCCTTGCGCAGGCGCGCGGTGCCATGGAGCGCGGGCAGTTTGCGATGAAGGGTGAGTTGATCGGCAAGGCCATTGGCATCATTGGTGGCCTGCGCGCTGGCTTGAACCTCGAAGAAGGCGGGGAGCTGGCGGAGAATCTGGACAACCTCTACGACTACATGAGCCGCCGTTTGCTGGAGGCTAACCTGAAGAATAGCGTCGAGCCGCTCGATGAAGTGGCAGACTTGCTGCGCAACGTGAAGACCGGCTGGGATGCAATTGCCCAGTAGTCGGCATGCTGGAAGGAGTTTTCCATGAATACATCTGTTCAGCGTCTCCAGAATACCGGTACGGCCATGCGCCAAGCATTGTCGACCCAGGACTGGTCGGCCATTGGCGAACTGGATCTGCAGTGCCGGCAGGCTGTCGAAGATGCCATGGTGGATGCTGCCGGCGACGATGGCGCGTTGCGTGAGCGCATGCAGGAGCTGCTGGATCTCTACAAGGATCTGGTCGGTGCGTGTCAGGCTGAGCGGCAGCGGTTGGCCAACGAGCTGGTGCAATTCAACCAGTCACAGCAGGGTGCCAAGGTTTATCAGCTTTTTGGTTGAGTGAGCTAGCAACCCATCCGGCTGTGCGGGGTTGCTCCGTTGATCATGTTGCGCCTTTCCCTGCGCTCTCGAATTCTCGAGAGCCTGCCCCCAAGTGGGCACAGCTACCTTCTTGTAAATATTCACGCCATAAAATTGACTAAGCGCCAATAATTTACTTTACTGCTGGCTATATGCCGGCGCTTTGGTGATCGGTGGCGTTTTCTTTGTGGGCCGAACAATTATGTGGCGTGAAACCAAGCTTCTGCTAATCGACGACAACCTTGAACGTCGCCGTGACCTGTCGGTGATTCTCAATTTTCTCGGGGAAGATCATCTCGCGTGTGGCAGCGGCGACTGGCGCAAGGTGGTCGAGCAGATCGATTCCAGCAGAAGCATCCTGGGTGTTCTGCTTGGCGAGGTACAGCTCAAGGGCGGTGCATTGGATCTGCTCAAGGAGTTTGCCGCCTGGGACGAGTACCTGCCCGTGCTGATGCTGCACGAACACGCCACTCATGAGTGGCCGGAAGAGTTCCGCCGTCGCGTCTTGGCGACTCTGGAAATGCCGCCCAGTTACAACAAGCTGCTTGATTCCCTGCATCGTGCCCAGGTCTATCGCGAGATGTATGACCAGGCCCGCGAGCGCGGCCGGCAGCGTGAGCCCAACCTGTTCCGCAGCCTGGTCGGCACCAGCCGCGCCATCCAGCAGGTCAGGCAGATGATGCAGCAGGTGGCCGATACCGAAGCCAGCGTGCTGATTCTGGGTGAGTCGGGGACCGGCAAGGAAGTGGTGGCGCGCAACCTGCACTACCACTCCAAGCGACGCGAAGCGCCGTTTGTGCCGGTCAACTGCGGCGCCATTCCGGCCGAGTTGCTGGAGAGCGAATTGTTTGGCCATGAGAAGGGCGCCTTCACTGGCGCCATCACCACCCGTGCCGGGCGCTTCGAATTGGCCAACGGCGGCACGCTGTTTCTCGACGAGATCGGTGATATGCCGCTGCCCATGCAGGTCAAGCTGCTGCGGGTCCTGCAGGAGCGCACTTTCGAGCGCGTGGGCAGCAACAAGACCCAGAATGCCGATGTGCGCATCATTGCGGCTACCCACAAGAACCTCGAGAGCATGATCGAGGGCGGCAGCTTCCGTGAGGATCTGTACTATCGCCTCAACGTGTTCCCCATCGAGATGGCGCCGCTGCGTGAGCGCATCGAAGATATTCCGCTGCTGATGAACGAGCTGATCTCGCGCATGGAGCATGAGAAGCGCGGCTCGATCCGCTTCAACTCCGCAGCGATCATGTCGCTGTGCCGCCATGACTGGGCGGGCAACGTTCGTGAGCTGGCCAACCTGGTCGAGCGCATGGCGATCATGCATCCCTATGGGGTGATCGGCGTGGGCGAGCTGCCGAAGAAATTCCGCCACGTTGACGATGAAGACGAGCAGTTGGCGGCCAGCCTGCGTGATGAACTGGATGAACGTGCGGTGCTGACTTCGCCGTCACCATCGGCGATGTCGCCGGCGATGCTGCCGGCTGAGGGTCTGGATCTCAAGGATTACCTCGGTAATCTGGAGCAGGGGCTTATCCAGCAGGCACTGGATGATGCCGGTGGGATCGTGGCCCGCGCTGCCGAGCGCCTGCGCATTCGCCGTACCACGCTGGTCGAGAAGATGCGCAAGTACGGCATGAGTCGCCGTGAAGACGAGGCAGGCGACGACTGAGTCGCCTGGCCTGCATACTGAAGGGTGGGCGCCAGCCCACCAGTTCCCTCCTGATAACGCCGCTCCAACAGTCAGTTGATTGACGATCTGCTGTCCGAAAAATCTCTATGTACTTGAAAATAAAGTTATTTATTTTCAGGCATGAGTATTGCTAGCTCTCTGCTAAATGACCGCCTTCTGACGGCTCGCCCAGCGAGAGAGTGCAATGAAACCAAGCCCGCAACGCCCTGTTCCTTTGCATACCTCGTCGCCGGTACAGGCAGAGCGTGGGGATCTGGAGCAGTCGCTGGCCTTGTTCGAGCAGATGTCGAGCCGGCTGGGTAGCTCCTACAGTCTCCTGGAAAATCGCGTCAATGAACTGACTGGGCAGCTGGCCCAGGTCAGCGAGCAGCGCGTGCAGGAGTTGAACGAAAAGGAGCGTCTGGCCCATCGCCTGCAAAGCCTGCTGGATCTGCTGCCCGGTGGCGTGGTGGTCATTGATGGCCATGGTGTGGTTCGCGAAGCCAATCCTGTCGCGCGGGACATGCTCGGCGAGCCGCTTCTGGGGCGTCTGTGGCGTGACGTGATCGCGCAGCGTTTTGCCCCTCGGCGCGATGACGGTCATGAGATCTCCCTGGCCGATGGCCGGCGGCTGTCGATTTCCACCCGCTCGCTGCAAGGCGAGCCGGGGCAGTTGGTGTTGCTGACCGACCTGACGGAAACCCGTCGTTTGCAGGATCAGCTGTCACGGCATGAGCGGCTGAGCGCCATGGGGCGGATGGTCGCTTCCCTGGCTCACCAGGTTCGTACACCGTTGTCGGCAGCGCTGCTGTATGCCAGTCACCTGACCGAGCAGGTCTTGCCGGCCGAGCAGCAGCAGCGCTTTGCCGGGCGCCTGAAGGAGCGGTTGCATGAGCTCGAGCACCAGGTGCGCGACATGCTGGTGTTCGCCCGTGGCGAGCTGCCGCTACCCGATCGACTCAATCCTGTTCAGTTGTTCGACGCGCTCAGGCATGCCGGTGACTCGCAGGTGCAGGGCGTCAATGTTCGCTGGCAATGCGACGCCCGGCGTGGCGAGCTGGTCTGCAACCGCGACACGCTGGTGGGGGCGCTCCTGAACCTGGTCGAGAATTCGATCCAGGCGGCGGGGCAGGGGGTGCGCCTCAAGGTGCATACCTACCGCCGTGGCTCCACCTTGCGCCTGTGTATCAGTGATAACGGTCCTGGTATCGACGCCCTTACGCTGGCACGCCTGGGCGAGCCGTTTTTCACCACGAAAGCCACCGGTACCGGTCTCGGGCTGGCGGTGGTCAAGGCTGTCGCCCGTGCTCATCAAGGCGAGCTGCAGCTGCGTTCACGGCCAGGTCGCGGTACCTGGGCCTTGTTGATTCTGCCGCTGATCATCTCGGCGCATCCCACTATTCAGGAGTGACCCATGGCTGCCAAAGTCCTGCTGGTTGAAGACGATCGTGCGCTGCGCGAAGCCCTGGCTGACACTCTGGAACTCGGTGGCCACGATTACCGCGCTGTCGACTGCGCCGAGGCAGCGCTGCTCGCCATTGGTCAGGAACCGTTCGGCCTGGTGGTCAGCGACGTGAACATGCCGGGCATGGATGGTCACCAGTTGTTGTGTGCCATTCGGGAGAGGCAGCCGCAGTTGCCGGTGCTGCTGATGACGGCTTTCGGCGCTGTCGAGCGCGCCGTCGAGGCGATGCGCCGTGGCGCAGCCGATTACCTGGTCAAACCATTCGAGCCCAGGACCCTGCTTGCGCTAGTGGCGCGCCATGCGCTCGGGCGGGCCAGCGAGTTGGAGCAGGACGGCCCGGTGGCCTGTGAGCCGGCCAGCTTGCAGCTACTCGAGTTGGCGGCGCGGGTCGCTCGCAGCGATTCCACCGTGCTGATCACCGGCGAGTCTGGAACCGGCAAGGAAGTGCTGGCGCGTTATCTTCATCAGCAGTCTTCGCGGGCCAGGGGGCCGTTTATCGCCATCAACTGTGCGGCGATCCCGGACAACATGCTGGAGGCCACCCTGTTCGGCCACGAGAAGGGCGCCTTCACGGGCGCCGTGGCCAGCGCGCCGGGCAAGTTCGAGTTGGCCGAGGGCGGTACCATCCTGCTTGATGAGATCTCCGAAATGCCGCTCGGCCTACAGGCCAAGCTGCTACGTGTGCTGCAGGAGCGTGAGGTGGAACGGGTCGGTGCCCGCAAGCCGATCAGCCTGGATATCCGTGTGCTGGCGACCAGTAACCGGGACCTGGCTGCAGAGGTGGCGGCGGGGCGTTTTCGTGAAGACCTGTTCTATCGCCTTTCGGTTTTCCCCCTGGCCTGGCGGCCGCTGCGTGAGCGTCCGGCGGATATCCTGCCCCTGGCCGAGCGACTGCTGGCCAAGTATGTGAAGAAGATGAACCTGGCACCGCTGCGCCTTTCGGCCCAGGCGGTTGCCTGCCTGACCAGCCATGCCTGGCCGGGTAACGTGCGCGAGTTGGACAACGCCATCCAGCGCGCGGTCATTCTCCAGCAGAACGGTGTTATCGAACCCCAAGACCTGTGCCTGACTGCGCCGATCGGTTTTGCTCCACCGAGTGTGCAATCCGTACTGGCAGTGGCGCCAAGCGTAACGATGCCGGTTGTGCCGGAGTCCAGTATGGCGGATGGTGCCTTGGGCGAAGACCTGCGGCGCAGGGAGTATCAGGTGATCATCGATATCCTGCGCGCCGAGCGCGGGCGTCGCAAGGAGGCGGCCGAGCGGCTGGGCATCAGCCCGCGAACCCTACGCTACAAGCTGGCGCAGATGCGTGATGCGGGGATGGATGTCGAGGCTTATCTCTATGCCAGCTGAGGCCGGGTAGCCCGGGTAGCCCGGGTAGCCCGGGTTGAGCGAAGCGATACCCGGGGCAAGCAGCGCTTCGCGGGCATGGCCCGCTCCCACAAGGCTGCTGAGTCCGTAGGATGGGTGAAACCCATCAAATTGGCGGGTGTGGATTTCCCTCGGTACTACGGATTGCACGGGTTTCGAGGGGCAATAAAAACCCCGGCCTATTGACCGGGTTTCTTGAATTTGGCTCCGCGACCTGGACTCGACAGCGCAGCTGTACGCGCTTCAGCGCGGCCCCGAAGGGGTGAGCGCAGCGAATAACCTGGGACGCAGTCCCTGGTGAGAGTCCGGCGGATACAAAAAAGCCCCGGCTTGACCGAGGCTTTCGAATTTGGCTCCGCGACCTGGACTCGAACCAGGGACCCAATGATTAACAGTCATTTGCTCTACCGACTGAGCTATCGCGGAACGACGACGCGTATCCTACTGATTACGAAGGGGAAGTCAAGCATCTGCCGACTCCCCCTGGCAACTTAGAGAACGGCGGCAATCGCCTTGGTCACCACCGGCAGGTTGCGCGTGTTCAGGGCGGCCACGCAGATGCGGCCGGTGCCCACGGCGTAGATGCCGAACTCGCTGCGCAGGCGCTCGACCTGTTCGGTGGTCAGGCCCGAGTAGGAGAACATGCCGCGTTGCTGCGCGACGAAGCCGAAGTCGCGCTTGGCGTTCAGGTCAGCCAACTGCTCGACCATGGCCAGGCGCATGGTGCGGATGCGATCACGCATTTCGCCCAGCTCGGTTTCCCACATCACCCGCAGCTCGGGATTGTTGAGCACGGCCGCGACCACGCTGGCGCCATGGGTCGGCGGGTTGGAGTAGTTGGTGCGGATCACCCGCTTGACCTGGGACAGCACGCGGCTGCCTTCTTCCTGGTCGCCAACGACAATGCTCAGGGCACCGACGCGTTCGCCATACAGCGAGAACGACTTGGAGAACGAGCTGGAGACGAAGAAGGTCAGGCCAGATTGGGCGAACAAACGTACTGCCGCGGCGTCTTCTTCAATACCGTCGCCAAAACCCTGGTAGGCGATGTCGAGGAAGGGCACATGCTCGCGTTCGCGCACGATTTCCAGCACCGCTTGCCAGTCTTCGGGCGTCAGGTCGACGCCGGTCGGGTTGTGGCAGCAGGCGTGCAGCACGACGACGGAACGAGCCGGCAGGTTCTTCAGGTCTTCGAGCAGGCCGCCACGGTTCACGCCGTTGCTGAAGGCGTCGTAGTAGCGGTAGTTGCGTACCGGGAAACCGGCGGCTTCGAACAGCGCGCGGTGGTTCTCCCAGCTCGGGTCGCTGATCGCCACGGTGGCGTCGGGCAGCAGGCGCTTGAGGAAGTCCGCGCCGGTCTTCAGGGCACCGGTGCCACCAATGGCCTGGGTGGTGATCACGCGGCCCTGCTGGATCAGCGGCGAGTCGTTGCCCAGCAGCAGCTTCTGCACGGCCTGATCGTAGGCGGCAATGCCTTCGATCGGCAGGTAGCCACGGGGCGCGCGGGCGGCGGTGAGCGCCGCTTCCGCTTCGACCACGGCGCGCAGCAGCGGGATGCGACCTTCTTCGTTGGTGTAGACACCCACGCCAAGGTTGACCTTGTCAGGGCGTTTATCGGCGTTGAATGCTTCGTTGAGGCCCAGGATGGGATCGCGCGGAGCCATTTCG
>JAAIGF010010053.1_pt1 | contig 52733 bp, 44 predicted proteins | sample 6487441 | NCBI WGS metagenome assembly JAAIGF01 (sample SAMN13974129, study PRJNA590717) | phyllosphere metagenome | biome: pepper field; feature: multiple bacterial spot infested pepper fields; material: pepper leaves; isolation source: leaves from pepper fields | host: Capsicum annuum ...
TCGAGCCATTTTGCAGCTTCAGGTGAGAGAGGATCACTGGCAGCCTTGCGGATTTTTTCCACTTCATTAATGCGGCGCATCAGCGTATTGGCCGCAAAGTTAACGCCGAGTTGTTCGGTGATAATGGCGGCAGTGGCAAGATTGATTTCAAAAGGCGGTGCGTAATCCAGCATCATGCTGGCAAGCTGTTTTGAACTATTCTCATTCAGTTCTGTTTGCTGCGCGACGTAGTGCAAAAATTGTTGTATCTCAGGAGAAATTTCATCAGTTGCATTTGCCTGCTTCGCTATCACGACTCTGGCTTTAAACGTTGAGATCGCTATACCGTAGTATGCCACCAGTTTTTTATTGGTAATCCTCTGTCTGCGGAGTTGCTGCTGGTTCTGAACATAATACTCCGTGGCGCGTTCAACATTCTGCGCATCATTTTTCGGACGCACTGGCGCATTTTTCTTCAGCCACTCTTTTTGCTCAGGCGTGGCTGACTCTTTTTCTTTATCAGGATCACACCTGTCAATATGATAGTGCAGGACCGACTGACGAGCGCCGTAGAATCTTATCAGGTCACTGGCGCTAATTTTGGGATGATCTTCCTGAATGTTTTTTATTTCCCAGAAGAATTTTGCAATCACTTTCTCCGGTATTTTTTTGGGTAACTGATTTTTGTCAGGGCCAAATTTTTCCAGCCAGGCTTCAACCTGTTGCTGTTTCCATTGCATATCCGCCGCACGCAGCGGGTTTTTATCTATTCTCAGGATTAACGCTGAAGGTTTTAAATCATGTGTCACGGCCAGCATCTCACGCGTAATTTTTCTGCTCATTAACTCCTTTTTATTTTCAAGATAAAACTTCGCTACGCTCTCCGGGATGATGTTGCCAGCGCCATCCCGGTGCCATGATTGCGCATTAAGATAATTTTTCTGCTCCTCCGTAAGTTTCGGCGTGCGGGAATAGGGTAATTGCTCGCTGTTTTCGATAATGCTGTTAAGTGTTCTGGCGTTGGTACGGTTGTATGCAGCCATATTTTCGATAGTGATGCCCAGCCGGTTAATATCTTGCTGGTGATTTTCCCACAGAGTTTTAAAATGCCTCTGAATGACTTTGCCGTTATCTCCTTTTACTATGCGGTGTTTTTTTAGCCAATTCTTTATTTTTACCGGCAGAGAAACCACGACATTGTTTCTTTCCGATGAAATGCGTTTTCGCAGCGTCTCTGGGTCGGTTTCTGTATATTTTGCCAGCATTTCCGGGCTGATGCCTTCAGCTTCAAGTTCCGTGGTATACTTAATGAAGTATTTGGCTACTGTCGTTGCCTGGTATTTCCCGTCTGCTTTTTTCTCAATAGGATTATCCTGCAGAAACTTATTGTTTGCTGCACTGGGAAAGAGTGTTGCGCACTCTCTTCGCCTGGATTTAGATATTGTCGTGACGAGGTAATTTTGGTTCACTTTATATAACGTGGCGAAGTCATCCTGTTTAACATCATGTTCGACCAAAAATTCTTTATGTGTTTTGTAGATTTCCGCCACGCTTTTAATACTATTTTTCCCTTCTTTGTTTTTTTCCGCCGGATGTCTGGCGTGCCATTGTTTTATCTCCTCTGGTAATCTGGCCAGCAGACGACAACGAGCCTCTTCGTCGTCCAACAGATTTTTTACCCCACTCTGATAACGGCCCGTTTTCGTGCGTGTTCTTTTTTGCGCTGTAACCAGCGGTTCGACAGGTGTATCAGCCAGCCGTTTAGTGGTCGTCAGCGGCAGATATTGCGTGGCAGGAACATCGATCTCCATCGGTTCGTGGCAGGCATGGTCGGATGCGGGAAAAGTCGATTCCGGGTATGAGGCAACCTCCACAGATCTGAGCTGTGAAAACAGCGGGTACTGCATATCAGGCTGATGGAATGAGGGGGGAGACGAAGGCAGGGGGAATGTTGATGAGGTATTTATTACATCCACCAGGGAGCTAATATTATGGATACTCTGTGAAGACACCGGTGATAACTGGCTGGTGTTGTTTACCGAAACGGTCGAATTATTATTTTCTATATTAACTTTGGGCATGTGTTTATCCTTCTCCGGCTTTATCTTTTTTTGCCACATTCGCCGAAAACTGAATAGCACAATACGCTTGTTTATGGCTTCACAAGCGAAAATAAAGAATAAGCATAAATAGAATTTTACTGACAGAAAAATGAGCGAGCCATCTATTATGATGGCTCGCTGTTATTTGGCCTGCTACACCAGCGTTTTTAACCGATAGATCCACTCCAGCGCCTGACGGGGCGACAGAGAATCCGGATCTAATGCTTCCAGCGCTTCCACCGCCGGAGAGGTTTCTTCCACCAGCAGCGGCAGTTGTGCGCCATCGGCACTGGAGGCTGCCGCGCTGCCGGACAGCGCTTCCAGTTCTTTCAGTTTTTGCCGCGCGCGTTTAATGACCTCTTTCGGCACGCCGGCCAGCGCCGCAACCGCGAGGCCGTAGCTCTTGCTGGCTGCGCCATCCTGCACGCTGTGCATAAAGGCGATGGTATCGCCATGCTCAATGGCATCGAGATGGACATTGACTACCGCTTCCATTTTATCCGGCAGCGTGGTGAGTTCGAAGTAGTGGGTGGCGAACAGCGTCATTGCTTTAATCCGGCTCGCCAGGCTTTCCGCACAGGCCCACGCCAGAGACAATCCGTCATAGGTCGAGGTACCGCGGCCAATTTCATCCATCAGTACCAGACTATGCTCGGTGGCGTTATGCAGGATATTGGCGGTCTCCGTCATCTCCACCATAAAGGTGGAGCGGCCTGACGCCAGATCGTCCGCCGCGCCAACGCGGGTAAAGATGCGATCCACCGGACCAATTGTCGCCTGTTCCGCCGGCACAAAGCTGCCGATATAAGCCATTAGCGTGATCAGCGCAGTCTGGCGCATATAGGTACTTTTACCGCCCATATTCGGGCCGGTAATGATCAGCATACGGCGCTGTGGCGACAGTTGCAGCGGGTTGGCGATAAACGGCTCTTTCAGTACCTGCTCAACCACCGGATGACGGCCGCCAGTCACGCTGATGCCTGTTTTATCGCTCAGGGTTGGCCGGGCATAGTTCAGGGTCCAGGCACGTTCAGCAAGGTTAGACAACACATCCAGCTCCGCCAGCGCCGCAGCGCTCAGCTGCAGCGCTTCCAGATGCGGTAACAGCAGCTCGAACAGCTCGTCATACAGACCCTTCTCCAGCGCCAGGGCTTTACCTTTCGACGTCAGTACCTTGTCTTCATACTCCTTCAGTTCCGGAATAATGTAGCGCTCGGCGTTTTTCAGCGTCTGGCGACGAACATAGTGGATCGGCACCAGATGGCTTTGCCCGCGGCTGACCTGAATATAGTAGCCATGCACCGCGTTAAAGCCGACTTTCAGCGTATCGAGGCCCAGCTTTTCGCGCTCGCGAATTTCCAGCCGGTCGAGATAATCGGTCGCGCCATCCGCCAGCGCGCGCCATTCATCCAGCTCCGCGTTATAGCCCGGGGCGATCACGCCGCCATCACGCACCAGCACCGGTGGCGATTCAATAATCGCGCGTTCCAGCAGTTCACGCAGCTCGTCGAACTGGCCCATATTTTCGCGCAAAGTCTGCAGGTGGCTTACCGGGCTGTCTGCCAGTTGCGCCTGCAGATCGGGCAGTTGCTGGAAAGCGTGACGCATACGCGCCAGATCGCGCGGGCGCGCGGTACGCAGCGCCAGGCGCGCCAGAATACGTTCTAAATCGCCCACCTGACGCAGGGAAGGTTGCAGATCGGCGCCATTCTCTTGCAGTGCGGCGATACTTTCCTGACGATGGTTGATGGTCACGGCATCACGGACTGGCATATGCAGCCAGCGCTTCAGCATACGGCTGCCCATTGGCGTCACGGTGCGATCCAGCACCGACGCCAGGGTATTTTCAATGCCACCTGCCAGGTTTTGCGTGATCTCAAGGTTACGCCGGGTAGCGGCATCCATAATGATGCCATCCTGCTGACGCTCCATGGTGATGGAACGGATATGCGGCAGGGCGGTGCGCTGGGTATCTTTGACATATTGCAGCAGACAGCCTGCGGCGCGCAGCGCCATATGCGCCTGCTCGACGCCAAAACCGATCAGGTCGCGGGTGCCGAATTGCAGGTTAAGCTGCTGACGTGCCGTATCGGGTTCGAATTCCCACAGCGGACGGCGGCGCATGCCGCGGCGATTTTCAATCAGCTCCATTGCGGCGAAATCTTCCGGGTAGAGCAGCTCCGCCGGATTGGTGCGCTGCAGTTCCGCCGCCATGGTCTCTTTGTCCGTTGGCTCCGCCACGCGGAAACGGCCGGAACTGATATCAAGGGTGGCATAGCCAAAGCCGCGTGACCCCTGCCAGATAGCGGCCAGCAGGTTGTCCTGGCGCTCCTGTAACAACGCTTCATCACTGATGGTGCCCGGCGTGACGATGCGCACCACTTTGCGCTCCACTGGTCCTTTACTCAGCGCCGGATCGCCAATCTGCTCACAGATCGCCACGGATTCGCCCAGCTGCACCAGCTTGGCCAGATAGTTTTCCACTGCATGGTGCGGCACGCCAGCCATCGGGATCGGTTCCCCTGCTGATGCGCCACGTTTGGTCAGGGAGATTTCCAGCAGTTGTGAGGCGCGTTTCGCATCGTCATAAAACAGCTCGTAGAAATCGCCCATGCGATAAAACAGCAGAATTTCCGGATGCTCGGCCTTCAGGCGCAGGTACTGCTGCATCATGGGAGTGTGGGCTGAGAAGTCCTTGTCTGCAGACTCTGTCATAGTGATTTAACTCGTCGTTCAGGTTTGAAAGTACTCAAGTGGCTGATAGTCAGCCTGCTTAAACCCATTTAAAGCCATGCGTAAGGCGAAAGAGCCTATCTTAACACTGACCCGCAGGGGGATTCATCCGTAACACCGCAGCGGTGACCGGCAGACCTTAGCAGGCGGGCGGCAGGAAGGGTATCTGATTTTTGCCAGACGGTGTGATGTTACAGGGTGGCTCGCAGTTTTGCCGCTGCCTGTTCTTATTCAGCATCACCATGACCCGCATCCTGGTTTGCAGGCTGAACGGCCTGGACAACCATGCGACAGCTTTCCAGTTGCTGAGCCAGCTCGCGTTCTCACTGTCACTGTTGCCGCTAACTGGCTTCAGCCAATCTCTTAACGCAAGAGTGCGAATTTACCTTTAATTCATCAGGTTATGTCATCTTCTGGCGCAGATTGTCGTCGCTATCTGTAAGGTTTTTACCTGAACAGTAAATTTCTATTGCCAGTAATTATGATATGTAAAATAATTATCATTTAGATTATCACTACAAATATCAGATCTTGCCGTTACCTTTTGGTCCGTGCTGGAACAGAGTATCGCCCTCGGTTACCAGGGGTTTCCTGCCGGAAACCTTGTGTCACCAGTGTGTTTACTCGTTCTGCCCGGATATTGGCAGCATGGAGATAAGCATTGTGACGACCCCCCCGCTCGCGGTCATAACCCGGCCGCAGGACACCGCTGTTGCTTCTTCCTGGCGCTTGCCTGGGTTTGTCTTGCTGTCTCTGGTTTTACATCTGGCGATCGTGATGGGTTTTTTACATGCCAAACCAGAGCCATCTTTACTGATGGCGGGGCGTGAAGGCGGTGTGGTCGCGATGACGCTGCTCAGCGTGGCGGAATCCAGGCTGGCCGCCGCCACTGCGGCGCCAGCCAAAGTAGCGCCAGCGGAGGCGGAACCCCGGCCACAACCTGTTGTGCAGGCGGCAGCTGCCACGGTAAGCGTACCCGACGCTGTGATTCCTCTGCGCAGCGCACCACCGCAAAAAAACAGAGCCGACCAGCCCGCCCGCGCGGAGAAAGCGCAGACCCCGCCACGCAGCGAGAAACTGGCACGCGCTACACCTCAGAATGACGAACGTCCTGTACGCCAGGAAAAACGCGTGACGCCAGCCGCAGCGCTAACGGCGCCTGCCCGCGAAACGGCGAATAGGCCAGTGGATAGCCAGAATCGTGCTCATGCGGCGCAGAAACAGGGTGCTCAGGCTGCGCAAACCAGTGCAGTGAACGGCGCGACCAGCAGCACGTCGGCGGAAAAACCAGGTTCAGGCAATAGCGGCAATGCGGCGCAGGGTGCGGGCAGCAGCAATAACCAGAATTTTAAGGCATTACACCGCCGGGTGAACTATCCGCAGCGCGCTAAAGCGCTGGGTGTGGAAGGGCGCGTACGCATTAAGTTTGATGTTACCGCCAGCGGCACGGTAACCAACGTCAGAATTTTATCGGAAACGCCCAGTGGGGTGTTTGCGGCAGCGATCCAGCCGGATATCACCCGCTGGCGCTATCAGACTCAGCAGGCAGTCAGTGATCAGGTGGTTTCGATTGTTTTTAAACTGAACGGCCAGGTGCAGCTGGAAAATTAAAATACCGTATTTGCCAGACTATTTTTTAACTTTTGGGAACAGAAAGTGAAGACGAAATTAGGCCTTGTTATGGCAATAAGTTTATTGCCAGCGGTTGTCTGCGCTCAGCAGGAAGAGACGACCACACAGCAGCAGACCAATAACGATACCCAGCAGCAGGAAACGGACAGCGTGGCGTCAGAAGATACCATTCTGGTGCGTTCCACGCCGACCAGTCAGTCTATGGGCACACAAATTCTGACGAAAGAGCAGATAGAACGTTTGCCGACCGGGAATGGCAGTGTCACTGATCTATTGAAAAATAACCCTAATGTTCGATTTGGTAATACCACCAATAGCAGCACGACTCCCGGCGAAATCCAGCCCGATCGCGTGTCGTTTCATGGTGAGAAGTTTTATAACAACAACTATATGATCGACGGCCTGTCGAACAATAACACTATCAACCCCGGTGCAAATAATGGCGAATTAAGTAACACGCCGGATGGTTATTCGCCGACAGACCTCCCTGCTGGTGGTACTCAGTCTTACTGGATTAACGCTGAGTTGATTGAACAACTGGAAGTGTTCGACAGTAACGTTTCCGCAAAGTACGGTAACTTTACTGGAGGGGTTGTAGATGCGCGCTTAAAAGATCCTGACCTGGAAAAAGTTTCGGGTAAGATTTCTTATCGCACCACGCGTGACAGCTGGACGCGTTACCATATTGATGGCGCAGACGCAGAAGATTTTGAAACGGCAACAAAGCTCACTCAGCAGCCGCAGTTTAAAAAAGAGTTTTATACCTTTAGCGCAAATCAACCGCTAAACGATAAAGCGGGTTTTATTTTCGCCTATAACCGCCAGAAATCGACTATTCCGAATTACTCCGAATATCTTGATGAGTGGCACGATCAAATCCGCCTTGCGGAAACTTATCTGTTAAAGGGTCTTTATCTCGCAGACAATGGTGACAGTTTCCGTTTGACGGGTATGTATGCACCGCACGAATCGACGTTTTATAAAACAAATATGAAAAATGGTAGCTACACCAATACCGGTGGTGGCTATCGCGTCAATATGGAATGGGAACATATTGCAGACTGGGGGAAAATGACCAGCCTGGCAGGTTATCAATACGAAGAGAATAAAATCCAGCATGATTCAAACACCCAGTTGACCTGGCGCTATTCGGATAAAAATCTCAACTTCGTATCAGATGCTATTGACTGGGTAAGTGCTGCGCAGGGAACTCGCTGGCAGAATTCCATTATTGGCGGTTATGGAACCTTTGCTACAGAAAAACGCACCACTACATTTAAACAGGACTATGAACTCAATCCATTTGCTTTGGCCGGAATACAGCATCAAATTGATCTGGGCTGGGAAGTGGATACCTATAGTTCGCGTTATAAGCGCTTTAGTGATGCGAGTACTAACCGTGGTGCAGCAACTATTGATACTAGCGTTGTCTGCCTGCAAAATGATCCTTACTGCATTGATGGTGAGCAATACTTCAAATCATTAACTCTTTACCCGGCTCGGGAAGTTTCGGGTAACTATACCGATTATGCTGTCTACCTGCAGGACAGCATGACCTTCGGCAATCTGGAAGTTACGCCAGGTGTGCGTGCCCAGTATGACGACATGCTGCAAAATCTTACGTTTGCACCACGCTTTGCCGCCTCTTACGACGTCTTTGGTGACCGCTCTACGCGCGTGTTTGGTGGCGCTAACCGTTATTACGGACAGAATGTTCTGGCGTATAAGCTACGCAACGGCATAAGTTCCTACATTATTCGCAGTCGTACCAGCGCGACAGGCGCCTGGACTGACGGTGACGTTCGCACCGCATCTATTGATTACGACATGTCTAATCTGAAAACGCCATACAGCGATGAAGTCACGCTTGGTGTGTCTCAGCGTATTCTGGATTCGATATGGACAGTTAAGTGGGTTGGCCGTAATGGGCAGGATCAATTTGGTCGTAAAACCATAACTGATGATGAAGGTAAACGTAATTACGTACTGTCTAATAATGCCAAAACCCATGGCAAAACTTTTTCACTGACGGCGGAACCAATTAGTCCTTATAACTTCTCCTGGGGAGAACTGGCCTGGTCGCTCGAAGCCAGTTACGCAAAGAACAAGGCTAGTTCCCAGGAGTATTACGACGAATCAGATACTGATGATAATATGGTTATCATGGATGGAAAGTTAATGAACCGCAGTAATCTCGCGGCGTTTGACTTTAATAATCCATGGCGCGCGTCTGCGAGCATTTACACCTATTTCCCTGCAGTACGTGTTAACTGGACTCATAAACTTTCCTACACCTCCGGTTATAGCGGCTATACCGGAACGCTGCTGAGTTGCCCTGAAGATAACAGTGCTTGCGGAGACTATCAGGGAAGCGCTACCGAGCTGCAAAAAACCAAATTTAAAGACTACTTCACCTACGACTGGCGTTTCAGTTATGAGCAGCCGGTTTATAAAGATCAGACGGTGGAGCTGACGCTGGATGTGATCAACGTGCTGGATAACGTGATTGAAGCGTCACAAACCACGGGCAACGGCAGCAGTAAAACCATCACCTATCAAACCGGCCGTCAGTTCTGGCTCGGCGTTGCCTACAACTGGTAATCCCCATCCCCGGGCAGACGGCAACGTCTGCCCCGTTTATGTGTACCCCGTAAGTGCGTTTTTGCGCATTTCGGCAGAAGGAACGATTAATGAAGCAATGGCAAAACATCATCAGGCTGCTGCTGGCTGGCAGCCTGTTACTCAGTGTCAGCGCCCGCGCTGCGGAAGTGGAAATGCCACTACCGCACATCAAGCAGGGCGAACTGGCGAACGGTCTGCAATACACCCTGGCGCCGCTGAGCGGACAAAAGAACCGCGTGGATATTCGCCTGGTGGTCGATGTTGGTTCGCTGGATGAAGAGGATAACCAGTCTGGCGTGGCGCATATGGTGGAGCATATGGTATTTCGCGCCAGCGACGCCTTTCCGCAGGGTGTCGCCACCACTCTGCATCAGCGCGGCTGGGTGCGGGCGCAGCACTACAATGCGGTGACCAACTATGAACGCACTATGTACATGATGAGCCCGCCGGGCGGCGCGAATCATCTTGACGGTGCACTGCAGGCACTGAGCCAGATGGTAGGGCATGCCCAGCTGCTGCAAAGCGATCTGGATGATGAACGGCGCATTATTCTCGAAGAGTGGCGCGGCAAGCTGGGCGTGGCGGAACGCATGAACCAGCAGCGCGTGCAGGCGATTCGCCATGACTCGCGCTATCCGCAGCGCCAGACCATCGGCAGCGAAGTCGCTATCCGCAACACGCCTGCCAGCACTCTGCAGGCGTTTTATCAGCGCTGGTATCATCCTAACAATATGCGCCTGCTGATCATTGGCGATATTCAGCCCGCCGAGGCTGAGCGTCTGATTACCCGTCATTTTGCCGAACTGCCTGCCGCCGGCTTACCGGAACGCGACTATTACGAACCAAACCTGCAGTCACGCTTAAAAGTGGTGCGTCTGCAGGACAGCCAGAGCGGCAGCAGCCAGGTATCCTGGGTGATGCGCTTTAATCCCGGCGAGACCACGGTGCGCGAACGCCTGATGAGCCAGATTACGCTGTCGGCGCTGAGCCGCCAGATTCAGCGACAAAAAGCCGAACTGCCGCCAGAAGTCGGTAGCCTGGTGGTACGCAAACAGGATATTGGCAAAACCACTCAGGCGCTGGGCCTGTTCGCCGGGGTGATGCCCGGAGGTCACCCTGTTGCGCTGAGCGTGGTGATGCGTGAACTGGAGCGTGTTCGTCGTTACGGCGTCAGCGAACAGGATATTGCAGCCGAGAAACAGGCGATCCGTGAGGTGGCGCAGCGTATGGCGGATAAGCCGGAACAGCGCGAGTTTGCCGAATGGGTGCGCCAGATCAGCACCGCCTGGCTGCAGGGACGTGACTATATTGGCAGCCAGCAGCGTGGCAGTGAAGCGCTGACGCTGTTAGATAGCATTACGCCACAACAGATTCATCAGCAGCTGCAACAGTGGCTGAGCGCCAGCGACACGCTGGTTCAGTTCAGCGTGCCGGGTAACGCGCCGTTTACGCTGCCGACCGTCGCCGCGGTGCAGCAGCAGCAACGTCGCATCGCTTTAGCCGATCTTTCGCCGCCGCGCCGTGAGGACGTGCAGGTTACCCTGCCGCAGCTCGCTGCAGTTGATGTCAGCGGTCAGCGCAGCGCGGTGAAACGTTTCCCGGCGCAACAGACAGAAGAGTGGACGCTCAGCAATGGCGATCGGCTGGTCTGGCTGCGCACGCCGCTGGCGAAGGAAAGGGCGCTGTTAACCGGTTTCAGCCATGCCGGATTTATGGCGCAGGGACTAAACCCGTGGCAGACGCAGCTGGCGAGTCAGCTGGTGGCGCAAAGCGGTCCGCAGGGCTGGCAGGGCGCACAGTTGAGCCTGTGGAAAAAACAGAAGTCGCTGGCGCTGTCGATCGATCAGCATGCAAATTGGCTGCAGATTGACGGCTCGGTGAAAACTGAGCAGCTGGAAGATTTGCTGGCGCTCAGCCGGGCGCTGCAGGTGACGCCGGGAATCGATGACAATGTGATGAAAGAGAGTTTGATGCGTCAGAAAACGGCGCAAACTCAGCTGGTCACCGACAATCGCGCGCGGCAAATTCGTCTGCTGCGCTACGGCCAGCCAGGCTGGACGGCGCCGGACAGCGCACAGCTGGCACAACTGGACGCCGCAACCCTGCTGAAACAGTGGCATACCGCCGCTTCCGCCCCTGTGACCTGGTATCTGCTGGCTGATGTCTCCGCTGAGCAACTGCAGCCGCTGGTAGAGCGTTATCTGGCGACCATTCCGCGCCAGCCGATGGCGGAAGTCCAGCCTGAACTGCCGCGCACCGGCAGCTTTACGGGTCAGTCAGCGATCAATATCGAGCCGCGCGCCGATGTTAAGGCGTGGAGCTTCACCCCGCTGAACTGGACACCGCAGGCGGCAGTGCAGGTCAGTATTGCGCGCAACCTGGCCAATCAGGCGCTGAAAGCCAGCCTGCGCGATGATGCACTCGGCATCTACCGCATGCAGATGAACAGCGGACTGGAAGATCGTCATCAGCGCATCGAAACCGAAGTGAGCTTCACCAGTTCACCTCAGCGTGCGCAGGAATTGTGGCAGCGCGCCACCGCTGTTTTTGACGCGCTGCCGCAGCAGATTACCCAGCAGCAGGTGGATGAACAGCGTCAGGCGTTCGTGCGCGCCGAGCGCGGGCGTCAGCAGGACGTGACGACGCTGCAGCGCCGCCTGCAGCTGAGCTATCGCCACTATAACGATCCACGCTATCTCACCGAGGTGGCGACGCTGGCGGAGAGCATTACCCTGCCGGATGTGCGCGCCATGGCGGCGCGGTTGTTTAATCCGCACAATCAGGTGGTGTTTATCACGCTGCCGCAGCAGGTGAAGCCGTGAAAAGATTCGCATCACAACTCTGGGCGCTGTGTCGCCCGTTTTGGGGCACGCGCAGCAGCTGGTCAGCCTGGCTGCTGGTGGCGGTGATTCTGGCGTTGGGCGGCAGCGTGATCTATCTCAACGTGCTGATCAACGCCTGGAGTAAGAGCTTCTATGATGCGCTGGCCGCCCTTGACGGCAACCTGCTCTATTCGCTGTTTGCCGAGTATGGCATTTACATCGTGATCTACATCGTGGTGTTTGTGTATGAGGAGTGGTTCAGACGATTACTGATTATTCGCTGGCGCGGTGCGCTGACGGCAGAGCTGGTGGACAGCTGGCTGGCAAAACGCGCGTTCTATCGCATGTCGCTCGCGGGTGGAATTGATAACCCGGATCAGCGTATTGCGGAAGATATCAACACGTTCGTGAAAAAAGTGGTCGATCTGTCGATCGATTTTCTGATGAACTTTGTCCAGCTGTTTTCGTTTGTCTTTATTCTCTGGGAACTCTCCGGCGTTCAGCACATTACGCTGTTGGGCCGTGAGTGGACCATCCACGGTTATCTGGTCTGGGTAGCGCTGGCTTACAGCCTGGTGGGCAGCGTGATCATGCAGCTGTTGAGCAGCAAGCTGCACGGCATTAACTTCCAGAAAGAGCGGGTTGAGGCCGATTTCCGTGCCTCGCTGCTGCGTAAGCACGATAACGCCGAGCAGATTGCGCTGTACGGTGGCGAAACGCAGGAAAAAAGTCATCTGCAGGGCCGCTTTAGCATGATTGTCAGTAACTGGCGACGGCTGATGAACGCAGAGCGTGATATGCGCTTTTTCGCGGTGGGTTTTCAGCGCGTCAGTTTTCTTATCCCGGTGCTGGCCGCGTTGCCACTGTTACTGAATAAAATCGTCACGCTGGGCGGGCTGATGCAGATCCGCAGCGCCTTTAACCAGGTGCATGTTGCCCTGAGCTGGTTTATTCGCGTCTATCCTGCGCTGGTGGAGCTGTCGGCCAGTATGGCGCGTCTCACTCAGTTCCGTGAGGCGATCCGTGAGCATCAGTCGCAGCAGGACGCACCACTGGCCGGTAAACAGCTTGCCATTGGGGATCTGTCATTTGCCACGCCGCAGGGTAAGCCACTGCTGCAAAACGTGATGTTCCAGTGTGAAGCCGGTAGCTGGAGCAAGCTCTCCGGTCAGAGCGGGCTGGGTAAATCAACCCTGTTGCGTACCCTGAACGGGCTGTGGCCGTACTATGACGGTAAATGGCAGCCGTTAGAGGGGCGCAGCCTGCTGCTGCCACAGCAGAGTTATCTGGGGCAGGGCACGCTGGCGGAGATCCTGTGCTATCCGCAACCGCCGCTGCAGGAGAGTGAATTCCTGCAAAGCGTGCTGGATAAGGTGGGGCTGACGGCCTGGCGCGAACGCCTTGGCGAGCAGCTGAACTGGGATCGCATCTTCTCTGGCGGCGAGCGCCAGCGGCTGGCATTTGCCCGTGCGCTGATCGCCCAGCCGGACACCCTGTATCTGGATGAAGCGACCAGCAACCTCGATCATGCTTCTGCACGACAGCTGCTGGAACTGATTCGTCGCGAACTGCCGGGCACGACAGTGGTGGCGATTACTCACCAGAAAGAGCTGGACGATCTCTTCCCGCAACACTATGACCTGACGGCATTTCGTCACGCCTGATGTCTCACCTCTGCCTGTTACAGGCAGAGGGTTTTCTTCTGCAGTGCCATTTCCGCTGTGAGCCAGCCCCCAATTCCGGCAGAAACTCGGGTTGCTGATATGTTGCCAGGTTGTTGATATTAATGGCTGTCTGTCATAACGCACAGGCGCAATCGGGCATTTGCACACAGACGGAGCAAATCTCTTTTATCTATATCTGTTCACTTCGTGACTAATAAAAGAGAGAGAACAAAATGCCTGCCGATTTGTCCCTGTCTTTATCGCCGCAACATGACAAGCATATTGCGGCCGCCGTTGGGAAATTCTTTAAACGTATCATCCCCATGCTGGTGGTGATGTTAATCATTAACCAAATCGATCGCTCGAATATTGGCTTTGTCAAAGCCGAACTGGCCACCGATGCCGGAATTAGCGCTGCGGCGTTCGGCCTTGGCGCCGGACTGTTTTTTATTGGCTATGCGCTGTTCGAAGTGCCCAGCAATCTGCTGATGAAACGGTATGGCGCCCGCTTCTGGCTGACGCGCATTATGATCACCTGGGGCATGGTGGTGGTGCTGACCGGATTCGTCACCTCGCCAGTGCATTTTTATATCCTGCGCTTCCTGCTCGGCGTGGCGGAAGCGGGCTTCTTCCCTGGCGTATTGTTCTATTTCCGTCAGTGGGTGCCGAATGCCTGGCGCGGTCGTGCTACCGCCCTGGTGCTGAGCGCCTCCGCCGGGGCTTTCCTGTTCTCCGGCCCGATTACCGGCGCGATTCTGATGATGCATGATTTTCTTGGGATTGCTGGCTGGAAATGGGTGATGTTCCTGGAAGGCGGCGGTTCCGTGCTGGTCGGTATTCTGGCGATTTTTGTGCTGGTATCGCGCCCGGCGGACGCCCGCTGGTTAAGCCGCGAAGAGAAAGAGGCGCTGCGTCAGCAACTGGTGCTGGAGGATGCGCAGCGTGATAACCCGAACGCGCATAAAGGCATGTGGCAGTTACTCAGTGATCGCAGCCTGCTGTTCTACTGTACTGTCTTTTTCACCATGACGATGACCGGCTACACGCTGGTGTTCTGGCTGCCGCAGATTATCCAGCGCGTGCAGGGATTCAGCAGTTTTGGTATTGGCCTGCTGACCGCCGTGCCGTGGCTGTGCGCGATTATTGCCATTAACCTGGCAGGGAAATTTACTGACAGCCATCGCGATAAACTCGATAAAGCGCTGGGTGCAGCGATGCTGGTCGCTGCCTGTGGCACCTTTATGGCGACGATGGGATCGCCGTGGTTTGGTTTCCTCGCGATGATTGTCGCCTGTATCGGCTCCAAACTGAGCGCCACCTTTTTCTGGCCGATGCCGCAGGGGGAACTGCCTGCGGCTATTGTCGCGCCGGGTATCGCCCTGATTAATTCCATCGGTAACCTCGGCGGCTTTTTCGCGCCCACGGTATTTGGCTACCTGGAGCTGAAAACCGGCAGCACCACCGGCGGGTTGTATGCCCTGACCAGTGTGTCGGTGATTACCGGCCTGTGGCTGCTGCTGCGTCATAAACCACTTCCCCCTGCTTTCGGAAAAATGGAGAAACAACATGCCGGACAGTCCAGTCATTAACAGTATGCGGGTGATCCCCGTTGCCGGTTATGACAGCATGCTGCTGAATATCGGTGGCGCACATAACTGCTATTTCACACGTATTCTGGTGATATTGACCGATTCCGCTGGTAATACCGGGGTGGGGGAGAGCCCGTGCCATGCCTCGACTCTCGCGCTGCTGGAAAGCTTTAAGCCGCAGATTGAAGGCAGTTCGCTGCTGCGGCTCAATGCCACCATCAGCCAGCTGTTTCGCAGCGACGCGCGACGTCAGCAGACGGCGCACACCGACGACATTCATATCCCGCAGATGAACCCGGAGAAGTTTTATAACGCCGCAGCGGCAATTGAAGCGGCGCTGCTGGATCTGCAGGGGAAATTTCTGCAGCTGCCGGTCGCGGATCTGCTGGCCAGCGGTAAGCAGCGCGATCGTATTCCGGTGTTAGGCTATCTGTTCTATATCGCCGATCGTCAGCGCACCACCATGGATTATCTGCCGGGCGAGCGTAACCAGTCTGACTGGTTCTGGCTGCGTCATCAGACGGCGATGGACAGCGCCGCCGTAGTACGGCTGGCGGAAGCGGCGGTTGAACAGTATGGCTTTCGCGATTTTAAACTCAAGGGCGGCGTGCATCATGGCGAAACGGAAGTGGAAACCGTTAATGCCCTGCTGGCGCGCTTTCCTGAGGCGCGGGTCACTGTTGACCCGAATGCCAGCTGGTCGCTGGATGAGGCGATCTACTATGGTAAGCTGCTCGCCGGTAAGGTGCCTTATCTGGAAGATCCGTGCGGCGCAGAGCAGGGCTACTCGGGACGTGAAACGCTGGCCGAGTTCCGCCGCGCCACTGGCGTTCCGGTCGCTACCAATATGATTGCCAACGACTGGCGGCAGATGCAGCATGCGCTGCAGCTTAATGCCATCGATATTCCGCTGGCCGATCCGCACTTCTGGACGATGCGTAATGCCCATACCATTGCGCAGTTATGCCATGAATGGGGATATACCACCGGTTGCCATTCGAATAACCACTTTGATGTGTCGCTGGCGATGGTGGCGCATCTCGGTGCGGCAGCGCCGGGCGATCGCATCACCGCGTTTGATACACACTGGATCTGGCAGGATGGCCAGCAGCTTAGCCGTCAGCCGCCGCGGATTCGTGATGGCTATCTGGAGCTGCCGCCGGGGCCGGGGCTGGGGATTGAACTTGATATGGCGCGGGTGGAACAGGCGCATGCGCTGTACCAGCGCATGCCGGACAAAAACCGCAATGACGCGCTGGGGATGCAGTTTTTGATCGATAACTGGCGCTTTGATGCGAAACGACCCGCGCTGTTACGGCCGTAAATTCGTCCTCACGCCCTGGTTCGCGCTGATGCCGGGAGGCCGGTGTGAGACGGTTTCTGCATGGATTTGTCGCGTTATTAAACAATAAGGCGCAGAAATGGCGTGCATTAACGCCATTTTTCTGGCGATTGTTCTGCTGGCTAAGGCATAGGATGGCTTATGATTTGCGGGCAGGGAACAGGTTTCCCTGCTTCCCCCTTAAGGATGATCTGCCAGTAAGGTTAACCATTGCTATGACATACTACCGCCGCACTCTGTTGCTGTTACCGCTGCTAGTTACAGCCTTTACCGCTGCGGCGGCAGGCAGCGGCGCCAGCCAGGCGCTGCTGAAAGGCACGATGAGCGTCGGTGCGGCAAATAATCTGTATAAAAACAGTTTTGTTGTTAGCAGTGCCCCTTTGCCTAATGCCGTGGTCAGCAAAGTGTTCTGGCAGTATTCACTCAGCCAGCGACAGGTTCCGCAGGGGGGCGTTTTGCAGGTGTATCTGTGCCAGTCGACGCCGAATGACTGTATCGATATCTCCGGCGCACAGAGTGGCTCGACCAGCTTCTTCTCCGGGCGCGCGGCGCAGCTGCCATTCTTTCTCTACTATCGGGTGAGTGGTCGCGTGGCGATGCGCTATACCCAGGGCATGGGCGATACCCAACTGATGATTAACTGGGATGTGAAGTAACCGGTGAAGCCTGCAAGGAAAGATAACCAGCCTGACTTTATGTCAGGCTTTTTTTGTGGCGGAAATAAAAAATCCACCAGAGCGGTGGATTTTTATTGCAGCGGAAAGCCAGTAATTAACGCAGGTTAACCAGGGTGTTAAGGATCTGGTCCTGAGTTTTGATGGTCTGAGCGTTCGACTGGTAGTTACGCTGAGCAACGATCATGTTTACCAGCTCTTTACTCAGGTCGACGTTGGACGATTCCAGCGCACCAGAGGTCAGGGTACCGAGGTTACCGGTACCGGCAACACCGATCAGTGGCTGACCCGAAGAGGTGGTTTCTTTCCATACGTTGTCGCCCTGCGCTGACAGACCTTCCGGGTTAGAGAAGTTCGCTAACACGATCTGGCCCAGTACCTGGGTTTTGTTGTTGGAGTAGCTGCCCACGATAGTGCCGTCATCTTCGATGGCGTAAGAGGTCAGGTCGCCTGGTGCATAACCATCCTGAGTTGGGTTACCAAAGGTGTTGGCGCCGGTGTTCTGCTGCAGACTGCCCGCCATATTCAGGGTAAATGAACCTGCTGCGGAACCGTTCAGGCTGGATACTGAGATCTGCTGTGCAGCGGCAGGCGTCAGCATGTTACCACTGGTGTCGAAAGTCATTTCAAAGCTGGTGTCAGTACCCGTGCCTACGGTAGAGGGTGTCCCCGGGCTGGTGCCAACGCTGGCATCATAAGGGTAAACGGTCCAGGTGTTATCTGCGGTTTTCACAAAGTACAGATTCATCTGGTGGGTGTTACCCAGTGAGTCATACACCGTCATCGAGGTGCTTTTGTTGTAGCTGGTCGTATCGGTTGGATCAAAGGTGCCGGTGGCTGGCTGATCGTCAGATGAGTTCAGGTTCGCAACCAGTGACGCGGCAGAAGTGGCTTTGGCAGTCATTTGCGTGGTTGGGATGGTCAGCACTTCTGGGTCAGCACCGGTCTGCACGGTCATTGGCGTGCCGGATGCCGGATAGCCAGTCAGTTTCAGGCCCTGAGTGTTTACGATGTTATTGTTTTCATCAAGCGTAAACTGACCATTACGGCTGTAGTAAACGGCACCGCTGTCATCACTTAAACGGAAGAAACCTTGTTTGTTAATTGCTACGTCCAGACCGCGACTGGTAGTGGTGGTGGTACCGTCAGTGAAGTTTTGCAGAACACTGGCGACTTTAACCCCCAGACCAACCTGAGAGCCCGCAAACATGTCTGCAAAAGCGACTGTGCTCGATTTAAAGCCCGATGTCGCGGAGTTGGCGATATTGTTACCAATAACGTCCAGATTGCTGGAAGCAGCATTCAAGCCGCTAACTGCTTGTGAAAAGGCCATTTAAAACTCCTGAAACTGTGTGAGACGGATGTAATCGATGCGCTACGCTATGTACACATCTGTTATGTGTATCCGGCATTTTATCCCTCAGTCCCGGATCGCTATCCCGTGAATAGGCGGCAAAAGTGCCGTTATTTTGACCTTCAAACAGAAAATTTTACTTAAGCGTGGAGAGGTGACAGGCGGGTGGCTTATGATGGGGGACGCTGAGTTATCACGATGCAGAGTCATTGAATATTAAGTATTTTGTTAAGAAATCGATAAGGTATCGATAAGGTATATATCAACAGGGAACGCTATCTCCTTTATGAACACCACCTTTTTAATTGTCCCCGGTTACACCAACTCCGGACCAGAACACTGGCAATCGTACCTGGAAAGGAAGTACCAAAATGTGCTACGCGTACAACAGGATAACTGGCAATCACCGCAGCGTGACGTCTGGCGCGATCGTTTACAGGAAACAATTGAAAGCGTTTCTGGCGACATTTTCCTGGTTGGGCACAGTTGCGGCGCCGTGGCGATCAGCCAGTGGGCGGAGAAATACCACTGCCCGCGTGTGCAGGGCGCTTTGCTCGTCGCGCCTGCGGATGTCGACGATCCACATACCCTTGAGGCGATCAAAATACAGCAGCCACTGGCGCTGCAGCGTTTACCCTTCCCCGCCACGCTGGTGTGCAGTGATAACGACGAGTTTCTCAGTCCGCAGCGTGCCGAATGGCTGGCGACACATTGGGGAGCCGGACTGGTGACGCTTGCCGGAGCAGGGCACATCCATACTGCCGCAGGTTACGGTGAATGGCCGCAAGGCGAGGAAATGCTTCAGCAACTTTCCGGTGGCAAGCTGCTTTCACGTTAGTAATTTGCTGATATCGCAACGATTACTGCAATCCGCGGCTGAGTCGCGGATTTTTTTATCTTTTATCCTTTCGCCGCATAATGCCATTGTGCTGTTCTTCCGGGGTGGGATTAGCGTAAAATGTACTCCTGCAAAAAGTGTGGTTTTTGATTTGTAAGACTTTTAACGTTATTTACTTCAATTCTAAGGGGTTAAGGTGCAACAGCTACCAGCGTGTCCAAAATGCAGTTCCGGGTATACCTGGCAGGAAGGCGAGCAGCTAAACTGTCCGGAGTGCGGCCATGAATGGTCAGTTTCTGGCGCGGCAGCAGAAGAAGAGGGGCTGGTGGTTCGCGATGCCAACGGCAATCTGCTGGCGGATGGTGACTCAGTGACGGTGATTAAAGACCTGAAAGTAAAAGGCAGCTCAACGCCACTGAAAATCGGTACCAAAGTCAAAGGCATCCGCCTGGTGGAAGGCGATCACAATATCGACTGTAAAATCGAGGGCTTTGGCCCGATGAAGCTGAAATCCGAGTTCGTGAAAAAGAACTGATGCTGAGCGCCGTTGCGATGGCAATGGCGCTGCTTCGACCGCTTCGATGTTGCGCGTATCAGTGCGTTGCGGTTATTTTTTGCTTATCCAGTCCAGAACTACCCGTTTCGCCGATGTCAGATGGCTGATGGTTGCCTGACGTGCCTGGTCCGCATCTTTTTCCCTGAATGCCTGCAGAATCTCTTCATGCTCCAGCTGAAACTTGTGCGTATCTGCGAGCAGGTTACGTTGCAGGTTTTCATACCGTTCAATTTGATTGCACAGTTCATTTATTAGCCGGATCTGTCGCGTGTTTTTACAGCAGCTGTACAAAATGTCATGAAACTCGCGATTGAGTGCGCCCTGTTTTTGCGGTGTTGTCGCGCTTCCCAGCAAATGGTGGATGAGCTCTGCTCTTGCCAGCGTTTCATCATCAATATTCTGCGCGGCCTGCCAGGCGACATCACCCTCCAGAATGGCACGCAGATGATAAATCTCTTCAATATCATCGCCGGTGAGCTGGCTGACCACTGCGCCCCGGTTTTTGTAAATCCTGACTAATCCTTCCCTTTCAAGCTGCTGAAGTGCTTCGCGCAGGGGGATCCTGCTCACGTCAAACTGGCTGGCCAGTTCTCTCTCGACCAGTCGTGTCCCGTCGGGCAGCGAACCGGTGTTTATCATTTCACGTAATATGCTCGCCAGACCGTCTGCAGTCGTTTGATTTTCGATGAGCACAATCATTCTCCTTTACATAACGGTATAATGGTATACCATTTTTGCACTGACATCCAGGCATGCTGCGTGCTTGTTGAATATCACCCAGAGGAGATGACTATGGCACATCGTGAACATCATTATCAGGTGGACGTGGAGTGGACGGGTAACCAGGGAAAAGGAACGGAATCTTACAAAACCTACAGCAGGAATTTTGCCGTTAGCGCGGGTACAAAACCCACCATTGACGGTTCATCTGATCCTGCTTTTTTAGGTGATGCTTCACGATGGAACCCGGAAGATCTGTTGCTGGCATCCGCTTCTGCCTGCCATAAATTGTGGTATCTGCATTTGTGTGCCGAGGCGGGTATCAGTGTGGCGTCTTATCTGGATCATGCTGAAGGAACCATGGTGGAAGGCGAAAAAGGGCGTTTCACCGCCATTGTGCTGAAGCCGCTAATTGTTATCCGTGCCGGGGATGATGCCGAACGGGCGCGGCAGTTACACCATAAGGCGCATGAGCTCTGTTTTATTGCCAATTCACTTAACTTTCCGGTGCGTTGTGAGCCACAGATTCGCCACGCAGAGCGCTGATTATCTGCACACGCCATTGGCAGTAACGTCTCCTGCTGTGCGGGGAACGTTACTGTTGGCGCGATGTTTTCGCGAAAAATTATTCAGTAAACAGCAGATCCAATGCCTGGATCTGCTTTTCACTTAGCTCTCCGGCGTAGTTACGCGACCGTGCCGTCACATAGCCATAACGGTGCGCCACCATACTTTTAATGGTGGTGACAAAATCATCGCCCACGGTGTAAATCGCCATTAATTTACCGATACGCTGCTGAATGCGCGCCAGTTGCGCTAAATCCTGCGCGCGCCATGCCTGCATCGCCTGGGCGAACAGCTCAGGCACCAGATTGTTCAGGCCGCAAATCACCCCGGCGCCGCCGGCCAGCAAGTTGGGCAGCAGGTATTCATCGTAGCCGGACAGCACGGCAAAATCCGCACGGACCTTTTGCGTTTCCTGAATCAGCTGGCGGTTATGCGACAGACAATCCACCGTATCTTTAATGCCGACAAACTTCGGTAATTCCGCCGCCAGTTCCGCGACCAGTGCGGGATTCAGATCGCAGCCGGTACGCGCCGGAAAGTTATAGGCGAACCAGTTGCCCGGCAAACGCTTATCCAGTTCGCGGTAGTAGCTGAGCAGTTGTTTGTGAGTCTGCCCATAGTAGTAAGGCGGCAGCACCATCACAGCATCATAGCCTGCCAGTTCGGCCTGCTCCGCCAGCTGCTGCATATCCGCCATGCTGTTAGCGGAAACATTCGCGATCACAGGTAATGTTGACATTGCCCGTGCTTCGCGAATCAATAACAGGCGCTCCTGCTGTGTCAGTGAGGCGAATTCACCAATGCTGCCCATTAATAGCAGAGCATCAATACCGGAAGTGGTCAGGCGGGCAAAGTGTTGTTGCAGGGCGGGAAAATCCAGTTTTCCCTGACTGTCAAATGGGGTGACGGAAGGGCACCAGACTCCATGAAAGGCCGATTCTGTTTGCATCGTGTTCTCCTGATGATCATTTTATGAAAATGAAACGATGTTTTAACTTAATCCTGAATGCTGCCCGCTGCCATACTCAGAGGAGCGATAACCCGACCTGCTTCTCATTTTTAATTCGTCGAGGTGTGGATGAAAGAGTGGAATCCTGAGCTTTACCGCCAGTTCGAGGCCGAAAGAACCCGTCCGGCGCACGAATTACTGGCGCGTATCCCGCCGCTGGTGGTGCAGCACGTCACCGATCTCGGTTGCGGCCCGGGCAACAGCACCGAATTGCTGTGGCAGGCATGGCCACAGGCGCATATCACCGGTCTGGATAATTCGCTGACGATGCTGGAGCAGGCGCAACTGCGTCTGCCAGCGTGTGATTTTATCAGCGCGGATATCCGCAGCTGGCAGGCTGCTGCGCCACAGGAGGTCATTTTCGCTAATGCTTCTTTACAGTGGCTGGGCGACCATCCGCAGCTGCTGCCACATCTGGTGGCACAGCTGGCAGACAACGGCGTGCTGGCGATTCAGATGCCCGATAATCTCGACCAGCCATCCCATCACCTGATGCGTGAAGTGGCTGCCGCGCCCCAGTGGCGCGAGAAGATCAGCGCGCAGGCCGCCGGGCGTAAGAAACTGCTCCGTGCGGAAGACTATTACGATGTACTGGCCGGGGCAGGATGCCGCGTGGATATCTGGCGCACCACCTATTATCACCTGATGCCCGATGCGGCGGCGATTGTCGACTGGCTGCGCGCCACCGGATTGCGTCCCTTCCTTGCGCCGCTGGACGAGCATGAGCAGCAGGCATTCCTGCAGGATTATCTGGCGGCCATCCGCGAGGCATATCGCCCGCAGGTTGACGGTCAGGTACTGCTGGCTTTCCCGCGGCTGTTTATGGTGGCGCAAAAAGGCCGGTAACGCTTGTTTTCCGCCTTGCCGCCTCCATCTTCTGATCCTCGACACAGTGCGCAAAATGGCTCTTTAGTCTGGCGCCGCAGGCAAAAGTGCTACGCCTGCAGCGCTATTTGTTGCTACCGTGGCAGCCTGGTTACAGCTGGGAACAGGGATATGACAGACGAGCAACTCAATCAACTCAGCGCCGCGATTGGCGCGCACTTACAGCGTCTTCAGGCGACAGTGACCGCGGCAGAATCCTGTACTGGCGGCTGGATCAGCAAGGTGATTACCGATATTGCCGGCAGTTCCGCCTGGTTTGAGCGCGGTTTTGTCACCTACAGCAACGACGCCAAGCAGCAGCTTATCGGCGTCAGTGCGGATTCACTCGAACAGTGGGGCGCGGTCAGTGAGCAGGTGGTGCGTGAGATGGCGCAGGGGGCACTGCAGGCAGCACAGGCGGATTTTGCACTGTCGGTCAGCGGCATCGCGGGCCCGGGCGGCGGCAGCGATGACAAGCCGGTCGGCACGGTCTGGTTTGGCTTTGCCTCGAAGACGGGCGTGGTGCAGGCGCAACGGCAGATTTTTGCCGGCGACCGTGAAGCGGTGCGGCGTCAGGCGACGGCGTATGCGCTGCAAACGCTGCATGACGAATTTCTCAAAAATTAACTTGATACTGTATGGTCATACAGTATAATCACTGGCATCGGAATTACAGCAAAGCAACCTTGAGTGTGCTTTATCCTGCATGATTAGGAGTGGAAATGGCTATTGACGAAAACAAGCAAAAAGCACTGGCAGCCGCTTTAGGCCAGATTGAGAAGCAATTCGGTAAAGGCTCCATCATGCGCCTGGGTGAAGACCGCTCAATGGACGTGGAAACTATCTCTACCGGTTCGCTGTCACTGGATATCGCACTGGGTGCTGGCGGCTTGCCAATGGGCCGTATCGTTGAGATTTATGGTCCGGAATCTTCCGGTAAAACCACCCTGACGCTGCAGGTGATCGCTGCGGCGCAACGTAAGGGTAAAACCTGTGCCTTTATCGACGCCGAGCACGCACTGGACCCGGTCTACGCCAAGAAGCTGGGCGTAGATATCGACAACCTGCTCTGTTCTCAGCCAGATACCGGTGAGCAGGCGCTGGAAATCTGTGACGCGCTGGCGCGTTCTGGTGCAGTCGATGTCATTATCGTTGACTCCGTGGCGGCGCTGACGCCGAAAGCGGAAATCGAAGGCGAAATCGGTGACTCTCACATGGGCCTTGCGGCGCGTATGATGAGCCAGGCGATGCGTAAACTGGCGGGGAACCTGAAGCAGTCCAACACCCTGCTGATCTTTATCAACCAGATCCGTATGAAGATCGGTGTGATGTTTGGTAACCCGGAAACTACCACCGGTGGTAACGCGCTGAAATTCTACGCCTCTGTGCGCCTGGATATCCGCCGTATTGGCGCGATTAAAGAGGGCGACAATGTGGTCGGCAGCGAGACCCGCGTGAAAGTGGTGAAAAACAAGATTGCTGCGCCATTTAAGCAGGCTGAATTCCAGATCATGTACGGCGAAGGCATCAACTTCTACGGTGAGCTGGTGGATCTCGGCGTGAAGCATAAGCTGATCGAAAAAGCGGGCGCATGGTACAGCTACAATGGTGACAAGATTGGTCAGGGTAAATCCAACGCCAGCAACTACCTGAAAGAGAATCCGGCAGCGGCCAGCGAGATCGAACTGAAACTGCGTGACATGCTGCTTAACAGCGCCAACGATAAGGCAGACTTTTCTGTTGATGATGCTGAAAACGAAGCCAGCGAAACGAACGAAGATTTCTGATCTCACTAAGCAGTGATATCACGCCAGCGGAGTCTCTTTCCGTTGTGAACTCCGGGGCGGCATTTATGCCGCCCTGTTTATTTGGCGCGAACCCTTGCGTCACACGCCGGGCAGTTACTTATGGCTCAGGCAGATACCCGCCACCTTCCTGCTTTGTTTCCCCACTTTCTTTGTATCTGCTGCCATTTACCGCTACGATCCGCCTCCGGTTTATTGATTTTGGAACACTATGTCTGACACTACTGCTGGCCGCAGCCACTATGCCCGTTTACTGGATCGCGCGATGCGTATTTTATCGCTGCGTGACCACAGCGAAGCAGAGTTTCGGCAAAAACTGACGCTTGCTGAACAACTCTCCGCGCGTTTCCGTCAGGAAGCGCCGCCGGAAATCAGCGAAGAGGATGTGGAAAGGGTTGTGGCGTGGTGTTACCAGCATAGCTATCTGGATGATGCCCGCTTTGCACAACGTTTTGTCGCCAGTCGTGGCCGCAAAGGCTACGGTCCGCAACGCATTCGTATGGAACTGGGGCAAAAGGGCATTGACCGTACGCTGGCGGAAAGCGCGCTGGCCGAGACGGAAATCGACTGGGCGGCACAGGCTTTTAGTGTGGCTGAACGAAAATTCGGTTTACCGTTGCCGACAGAATGGAAGGAAAAAGCCAAAGTGCAGCGTTTTTTGCTGGCGAAGGGCTTCTTTATGGAAGATATTCAGGCTGTTTTCAGAAATTTTGACAATTGACCTTCGATGGGATTTTACTTCGTACTGAAGAAAATTTATCTTATTCCCACTTTTTGTTCGTGTACCTCGGTTCGCGGGATGGAATGTCCGCGTTTATCAGGTACACGAAACGTTCGTTAGCGTGATTCCAGGATAATTATGAGCAAGAGCACTGCTGAGATCCGTCAGGCGTTTCTCGACTTTTTCCATAGTAAGGGACATCAGGTTGTAGCCAGTAGCTCCCTCGTGCCCCATAACGACCCGACGTTGCTGTTTACTAACGCCGGGATGAACCAGTTTAAAGACGTTTTCCTCGGGCAGGACAAACGCAACTACTCGCGTGCGACCACGGCACAGCGCTGCGTGCGCGCCGGTGGTAAGCATAACGACCTGGAAAACGTCGGCTATACCGCGCGTCACCACACCTTCTTCGAAATGCTGGGCAACTTCAGCTTCGGCGACTATTTCAAAAATGATGCGATTGCCTACGCCTGGGAACTGCTGACCGGTGCTCAGTGGTTTAATCTGCCGAAAGATCGTTTGTGGGTCACCGTCTATGAGACCGATGACGAAGCTTACGCGATCTGGGAAAAAGAGATCGGTATTCCGCGCGAACGTATTATTCGTATTGGCGACAACAAGGGCGGTGCTTACGCGTCAGATAACTTCTGGCAGATGGGCGATACCGGTCCTTGCGGCCCATGTACCGAAATTTTCTACGACCACGGCGACCACATCTGGGGGGGCCCGCCTGGCTCACCAGAAGAAGATGGTGACCGCTATATCGAAATCTGGAACATCGTCTTCATGCAGTTCAACCGCCAGGCGGATGGCACCATGCTGCCACTGCCAAAACCGTCGGTTGATACCGGTATGGGCCTGGAACGTGTTGCCGCAGTGCTGCAGCATGTGAACTCCAATTACGAAATTGACCTGTTTGCCAACCTGATTAAATCAGTGGCACAGGTGACTGGCGCCACTGACCTCAGCAACAAATCGCTGCGCGTGATTGCTGACCATATTCGTTCCTGTGCTTTCCTGATTGCTGACGGCGTAATTCCATCCAACGAAAACCGTGGCTATGTGCTGCGCCGCATTATTCGTCGCGCAGTGCGTCACGGCAACATGCTGGGCGCCACGGAAACCTTTTTCTGGAAGCTGGTTGCACCGCTGATTGAGGTGATGGGCAGCGCAGGCGAAGAGCTGAAAAAGCAGCAGGCGCAGGTTGAGCAGGTACTGAAAACCGAAGAAGAGCAGTTTGCCAAAACGCTGGAGCGTGGTCTGGCACTGCTGGATGACGAACTGGCGAAGCTGCAGGGTGATACGCTGGATGGCGAAACCGTGTTCCGTCTGTACGACACCTTCGGCTTCCCGGTTGATTTAACCGCAGATGTCTGCCGTGAGCGTAATCTGAAAATTGATGAAGCCGGTTTTGAGCAGGCGATGGAGCAGCAGCGTCAGCGTGCGCGCGACGCCAGCGGCTTTGGCACTGACTATAACAACGTTATCCGCATTGACGCCGCGTCCGCCTTTAAAGGCTATGACCAGCTGGCGCTGAACGCGACCGTGAAGGCAATCTTTGTCGCCGGTCAGCAGGCTGAGCAGATTACCGCCGGTCAGGAAGGCGTGATTGTGCTGGATGAAACGCCATTCTATGGCGAGTCTGGTGGTCAGGTCGGCGATACCGGTGCGCTGAAAGTTGGCAACGCCGAGTTCACCGTAACGGATACGCAGAAGTATGGTCAGGCGATTGGTCATGTTGGCAAGCTGGCGTCGGGTCAGCTGCGCGTTGGCGACCGTGTTGATGCGCAGGTGGATACCGCACGCCGTGCACGTATCCGTCTGAATCACTCTGCGACGCACTTGCTGCACGCTGCACTGCGTCAGGTGCTGGGCGAGCATGTGGGACAGAAAGGCTCGCTGGTCAACGATAAGTACCTGCGTTTTGACTTCTCGCATTTCGAAGCGATGAAGCCAGAGCAGATTCGTCAGGTGGAAGAGATCGTCAACACCCAGATCCGCCACAACCTGGCGATTGAAACCAACATCATGGAACTGGAAGCGGCGAAAGCGAAGGGCGCGATGGCGCTGTTCGGCGAGAAGTATGACGACCACGTGCGTGTGTTAAGCATGGGCGACTTCTCTACTGAGCTGTGTGGCGGTACCCATGCCAGCCGTACCGGTGATATTGGTCTGTTTCGCATTCTGTCGGAATCAGGTACTGCGGCCGGCGTCCGCCGTGTTGAAGCGGTCACGGGTGAAGGCGCACTGGCGCAGGTCTATGCACAGAGCGAGCAGCTGCAGGATATCGCGCAGCTGGTGAAGGCGAATAACAGCAATCTGAACGAAAAAGTGCGTTCGGTGATTGAGCATGTTCGCGTGCTGGAAAAAGAGCTCCAGCAGCTGAAAGATCAGCAGGCTGCGCAGGAGAGTGCTTCTCTGAGCAGTAAGGCTGTTGAGGTGAAGGGAACGAAACTGCTGGTCAGTGAACTCAGCGGTGTAGAACCTAAAATGCTGCGTACCATGGTTGACGATCTGAAGAACCAGCTTGGTTCGGCAATCATTGTGCTGGCGACAGTGGCAGACGGTAAAGTATCCCTGATTACCGGGGTGACGAAAGACCTTACTGACCGGGTGAAAGCTGGAGAGCTGGTGGGTGAGCTGGCTCAGCAGGTTGGCGGTAAGGGCGGCGGACGTCCTGATATGGCTCAGGCGGGCGGCACAGATGCACAGGCACTGCCTGCAGCGCTGGCTGGCGTTGAGTCGTGGGTCGCTGCAAAACTGTAACGATAAGAAATGCATTGCAGGGATAGCGCCAGGGCGGAGCCGCCCGGCGCTTTTTCAAGTGATGCGCACCCTGTAATCATAAAGTCAGGTTGATGTAGTGTATTTCGGCTAAACTAACTATCAGCAGAATGTATTGGCATGATGATGTGCATTAATGTATTTGTCATAGCCTGGGTTCAGCGTTATATGATGGATAATGCCGGGCGCTTCACAAACCCGACTCTTTTAATCTTTCAAGGAGCAAAGAATGCTAATTCTAACTCGTCGAGTTGGTGAAACCCTCATGATCGGTGATGAGGTGACTGTAACGGTGCTGGGAGTAAAAGGTAACCAGGTACGCATCGGTGTAAACGCCCCTAAAGAAGTTTCGGTACATCGCGAAGAAATTTATCAGCGCATTCAGGCCGAAAAAACTCAGCCTTCGAGTTACTAACGGATCCAGCGTCTCGCTCCATTGAGCGAGGCGCTACCGCTTTTTTCGCACTTTTACGCGCCCGCTTCCTGCTTTTCTCTGTTTTCCCCTTCATCAGCGTCAGTTCGTTTTCGTAAACTTCCCCGTGTTTCTCTGTTGATAAATCACTCTTTTTGTTTTTAAAGTCGCCGGATTGAGTGTGATTTGTGCAAACGAACACAGAGGGGGAAAAATTGTTTGACTTATAAGTGCGGGAAAGTAATATGTGCGCCACGCAGTGCCGATGAGCAGAAACAAAGTTCAGAAGCACAGTTCGCAAGAACGCGTTTGGTGAGGTGGCCGAGAGGCTGAAGGCGCTCCCCTGCTAAGGGAGTATGCGGTCAAAAGCTGCATCCGGGGTTCGAATCCCCGCCTCACCGCCATTTGCATCCGTAGCTCAGCTGGATAGAGTACTCGGCTACGAACCGAGCGGTCGGAGGTTCGAATCCTCCCGGATGCACCATACTCTGGAAGAGTGGCAGCAACCTTGTTGTGGCAAAGTATGAAAATGCTACAGTCAGCAACAGGGAGGATAACGTTGCTTTAGCAACGGCCCGTAAGGGTGAGGCAAAGCCGAGTAATCCTCCCGGATGCACCATTCTCTCTCTGAGAATACTGGTTGTAAAAGATATCGTGTTAGCAGTCGATATCATGGTGAGTAGTTGGCACCCTGTGTTATACAAGAATTTGTAATGCATCCGTAGCTCAGCTGGATAGAGTACTCGGCTACGAACCGAGCGGTCGGAGGTTCGAATCCTCCCGGATGCACCATCTTCAATAAGTTTGTCCGCAAGCATCCTTATAAAGTATTCCCCCAGGTCAGTCGCATTATCTCCCAAATTGTTTTTCCGATGCATCCGTAGCTCAGCTGGATAGAGTACTCGGCTACGAACCGAGCGGTCGGAGGTTCGAATCCTCCCGGATGCACCATCTTCAGATTTGGCAACAACATGTCGCCGAATCGAATGCAGTATCCTCAAATAGCTTTCCCAATGCATCCGTAGCTCAGCTGGATAGAGTACTCGGCTACGAACCGAGCGGTCGGAGGTTCGAATCCTCCCGGATGCACCATATTACTTAATCCCTGCAGCAACCTTTCTCTTTACTTCCCTCTGCCACAATACTGTCATCAAACGCTCATCCTGACGTCATCACCTTTATCTGATTTCTAAAATCATTAATGCTTTCAAAGCATTTGCTGTTAAGCACCAACAGCGACAATCATGGCGCTTTGCGATAGAGTAAAGGCTGGTTGAAATATTGCCGGGAGAGACAATGTACGATCGCTACGACGGCTTGATATTCGATATGGACGGCACCATTCTGGACACCGAGCCGACGCATCGCAAAGCCTGGCATCAGGTGCTGGCGCGTTACGGGATGACTTTTGATGAAGCCGCGATGATTGGCCTCAATGGTTCTCCGACCTGGCGTATTGCGCAGGTGATTATCGCCAGCCATCAGGCCGATCTCGACCACTTCGCGCTGGCGGCCGAAAAAACCGCCGCGTTCCGCGCGATGCTGCTGGATTCAGTACAGCCGCTGCCGCTGGTTGAGGTGGTCAAAGCGTATCACGGACGTCGTCCCATGGCGGTTGGTACCGGTAGTGAACATGAGATGGCGGATGCCTTGTTGCGCCATCTGGGGATTCGTGACTGCTTTACCGCGCTGGTTGGCGCGGATGATGTACAGCGTCATAAACCAGAACCGGATACTTTCCTGCGTTGTGCGCAGCTGATGGGCGTTGAGCCGGGCAAGTGCGTGGTGTTTGAAGACGCCGATTTTGGTGTGCAGGCGGCAAAAGCCGCAGGCATGGACGTGGTCGACGTGCGTTTACTGTGAGTGAATGGCTGAGCTATGGCTCGTTATTCGCCAGTAGTTTCCTCAGCGCCACCTTACTGCCGGGCAGCTCTGAAGTGTTGCTGGTGGCGCTACTGGTCGCAGGGAAGTCATCCATTGTTGGGTTGATTTTTATCGCCGCGCTGGGGAATACCCTTGGCGGTCTGACGAATATTTTCATTGGTCGCTTGCTGCCACGAAAACAGCAGGAGCGATGGCATGACACAGCAATGACGTGGTTGCACCGGCTCGGTCCGGCAGCGCTGTTATTCAGCTGGTTGCCTTTGATTGGCGATCTGCTGTGCGTTCTTGCCGGCTGGCTACGTTTTTCATGGCTGCCGGTACTGCTGTATTTAGCTATCGGTAAAACACTACGTTATATCGTCGTTGCGGCTGCAACGTTACAGGGGATGGCGTGGTGGCATTGATTCTCGCTGATTCGGGGCTACGGTTAACATTATGCTAAACAATAATAAGTTTTTCTCTGAGCGGGAGGTCAATTTGATCCCGGATGTATCACAAGCGCTTGCCTGGCTGGAAGCACATCCCAACGCCTTAGCGGGCATCGGTCGCGGCATCGAACGTGAAACGTTGCGTGTCAGACCTGATGGCCGTCTGGCCACTACCGGGCACCCTGATTCTCTCGGTTCAGCATTAACGCATAAATGGGTAACCACCGATTTTGCCGAGGCGCTGCTGGAATTCATTACCCCGGTTGAACAGGACATTGATCGCCTGCTGGCCTTCCTGCGTGATATTCATCGCCACGTTGCGCGTGAGATTGGTGAAGAGCGCATGTGGCCGTTCAGTATGCCGTGCTTTATCGAGCCTGGCGAAGATATCGAACTGGCGCAATATGGCAGCTCCAATATTGGCCGGATGAAGACGCTGTACCGTGAAGGCCTGAAAAATCGCTACGGCGCGCTGATGCAGACCATTTCCGGCGTGCATTACAACTTCTCGCTGCCGCTGTCGTTCTGGCAGGAGTGGGCGGGTGTCAGCGATGTGGAGAGCGGCAAAGAGGCGATCTCTGACGGCTATTTACGGCTGATCCGCAACTACTATCGTTTTGGCTGGATTATCCCGTATCTGTTTGGCGCCTCACCGGCGATTTGCTCCTCTTTCCTGCAGGGCAAAGAGAGTAACCTGCCGTTCGAGCGTAATGACAAGGGCATGTTGTATCTGCCGTATGCCACTTCGCTGCGCCTCAGCGACCTCGGTTATACCAATAAGTCGCAAAACAACCTTGGCATCACCTTCAATAATCTGCCGGACTATGTCACCGCACTGAAAAACGCGATCAAAACGCCGTCGGATGAGTATGCCGCGCTTGGCGTGAAAGATAGCGATGGCAACTGGCTGCAGCTGAACACCAATGTTCTGCAGATTGAAAATGAACTGTATGCGCCGATTCGTCCGAAGCGCGTGACTAAATCAGGTGAAAATCCGTCGGATGCTCTGCAGCGCGGCGGTATTGAATATATCGAAGTGCGCTCGCTGGATATTAACCCGTTCTCACCGATTGGCGTTGATGAAAACCAGGTGCGTTTCCTCGATCTTTTCCTGATTTGGTGTACGCTGGCGGATGCGCCGGAGATGAGCAGCGACGAATTGCTCTGCAGCCGCAAAAACTGGAATCGGGTGATTCTGGAAGGGCGTAAGCCGGGCCAGACCATTGCATTTGGCTGTGAAGAGGCGCAGGAGTCACTGGCTGACGTCGGTAAAGCACTGTTTGCCGATCTGCGGCGCGTGGCGGAAACGCTCGACAGTAATCAGGGCGACAGCCATTATCAGCAGGTGTGCGATCTGCTGGTGGCGTCGTTTGATAATCCTGAACTGACTTATTCCGCACGCATTCTGCAGACGTTAAAAGATAATGGTCTGGGCGGTGCCGGACTGGCGCTGGCGGAGCAGTATCGCCATATGCTGACGGAAGAGCCATATGAAGTGCTGTGTGAGGAACAATTCGCAGAAGAAGCGCAGCGCTCGCGTATCAGCCAGCAGCAAATCGAAGAGAGTGATACACTCAGTTTCACGGATTTCCTGGCCAGCAAAGCAGGCTAGAAAAAGAAAATGGCCACATCACTGTGGCCAAATGAACATCTCTGTTGTCAGGGATGATGATAACAAAATGCGCGTCTTTCACTTATTCAGACGCCCGGTAACATGAAAAGTTTCATCGCGTTTAAAAAATTTCTCAAACAGGAGGTGACAGAATGCCACTGCTGGACAGTTTTACCGTTGATCATACGATCATGGCCGCACCTGCGGTACGTGTTGCCAAAACCATGGACACGCCGCACGGCGATACCATCACCGTTTTTGACCTGCGTTTTTGCCGGCCAAACAAAGAGATCCTGACTGAGCGTGGCATCCACACGCTGGAGCATCTGTTTGCAGGCTTTATGCGTAATCACCTCAACGGCGACGGCGTGGAAATTATTGATATCTCCCCAATGGGTTGCCGTACCGGTTTCTACATGAGCCTGATTGGCACGCCTGACGAGCAGCGCGTGGCGAAGGCATGGAAAGGGGCGATGGAAGATGTGCTGAAAGTGAGCGACCAGGGTAAAATTCCGGAGCTGAATGAATATCAGTGCGGTTCTTACCGTCTGCACTCGCTGGACGAAGCGCAGCAGATTGCGCGTAACGTGCTCAGCAGCGATATTGGCGTGAACCGCAATGAAGATCTGGCGCTGCCAAAAGATAAGCTGAAAGAGTTGCAGATCTAGCCTTTCTCCCGGAGATGAGCCGGGAAATCGATCTGCTCCCTCCCCCATGAAGTGGGGGAGGGCTGGGGAGGGGGAGCAGCGTTAAGTGGGTGAAGCTGCTCCCCCTCCCTTATTTTTTTCCCTGTGAAGGGAAAAGGACAACAGCCTAGCCTTTGACCGATTCCCGCAATGATTGCTGTGGAATGATACGTACCTGAGTCACCCGATTCTCCTGCACATCAAGGATATCGACAGCGTACCGTCCCACTTGAACGCGTGTTCCCACTGACGGAATCTCTTCCAGTACTTCCAGCAACATGCCATTAATGGTGCGCGCTTCTTCTTCCGGCAACTGCCAGTTAAACGCCTTATTCAGCTCACGCACATTGGCGCCGCCTTCCACCAGTACTGAACCATCCGTTTGTGGCGTCGCTTCTTCTGCCAGCGTGGGTGACATGGAGGTAGTGAAATCGCCAACGATCTCTTCGAGAATATCGTCGATGGTGACCAGACCGCGAATATCGCCATATTCATCCACCACCAGACCCGCTTTCTTCTTGTTACGCTGGAACTTAACCAGCTGGACATTCAGCGGCGTACCTTCCGGGATGTAGTAGATCTCATCAGCGGCGCGCAGCAGGTTCTCTTTGGTGAACTCTTTTTTCTCGGTCATCATGCGGTACGCTTCGCGCACGCGCAGCATGCCTATGGCATCATCAAGCGAATCGCGATACAGCACAATGCGGCCGTGAGGCGAATGGGTTAACTGGCGGATAATCGATTTCCAGTCATCATTGACGTTGATGCCCACCACCTCGTTGCGCGGCACCATGATGTCATCGACGCTGACATTTTCCAGGTCCAGCACTGACAGCAGCATGTCCTGATTGCGGCGCGACATTTGCGAGCGCGACTCGTGAACAATAGTGCGCAGCTCATCTTTGCTCAATGCTGCACTGACCGCGCCATCAACCTTCATACCGAACATGCGCATTAGCACGCGGGTGATGCTGTTCAGCAGCCACACCAGCGGCAGCATCAGCAATTGCAGCGGTCCGAGCAGCAGGCTGCTGGGAAACGCCACTTTCTCCGGATACAGCGCGGCGATGGTTTTCGGCAGCACTTCGGCAAACACCAGCACCACGAAGGTCAGTACGCCGGTGGCGATTGCCACGCCAGCATCACCGTACAGACGCATACCAACGATGGTCGCCAGCGCAGAAGCGAGGATATTGACGAGGTTATTGCCGATCAGCACCAGGCTAATCAGCCGGTCAGGGCGGCGCAGCAATTTCTCAACGCGGCGCGCCGCACGGTGACCATTCTTCGCCTGATGCCGCAGGCGGTAACGGTTGAGCATCATCATTCCGGTTTCCGAACTGGAAAAATAGGCGGAAATCAGAACCATGATGACCAGAGTGATAATCAGAGTGGTGGTTGAAACATGTTCCAACGCAGCAATTCCTTGTGGTGGAGTATCAGGACATAAGGTGCTGCAGGACGCGGCTGCCGAAGTAAGCCATGGTCAGCAGAAACGCGCCGCCACAGTTAAACCAGACGACGCGACGACCGCGCCAGCCCTCATGATAATGGCCCCAGAGTAAAACGATATAAACAAACCAGGCGAGAATCGACAGTACCGCTTTATCGATATTGTCGCGGCTGAACAGGTCCTGCAGATAGAACAGCCCGGTGCACAGCACCAGCGTCAGCAGTACCACGCCGATTTGCGTAATGTGAAACATCTTACGCTCTATCACCATCAGTGGCGGGATATCGTTGCTGAAGGCGACTTTTTTATTTTTTAACAGGTAATCGATCCATGCCAGCTGCAGCGCGTACAGTGCGGCGATGATCAATGTGGCATAGGCAAACAGCGCCAGGCCGATATGAATCATCATGCCGGGCGTGGTTTCCAGATGCGTAATAAAGGCATTGGGCACAAAGCTGGCGAACGCAAGGTTGATCAGCGAAAAGGTGTAGACAATGGGCAGCAACAGCCAGCCGCGGTTGCGCGAGGCAACAATCGTCATCACGCAGCAGATGATTAAGCTGACCAGCGAGCCAATATTCAGCAGGCTCAGGTTCTGACCGTTGTCGACCGCAAAAATGCGTTGCTGCAGGGCGATACCATGGTTGATCAGGGCGATAGTGGCGGAAAATACCGCCAGACGCCGCCAGGAGCTGTTTTGACGCAGCAGGCTGGGGATGATCAGGGCAAGGCTAAATGAGTAGGCGAAAAGCGCCACAATCGCATAAACGGACATAAAGGTTGTCAGATACCGGCCAGATTAAAGGGAAAACAGCAGTATAGCGCCAGCCGCAGTATGCTCCAAACGTTCTCATTGCCGATTGCAGAGATCGCTCGCGCTTCGTGTTATAATCCGCGGCATGGTGTCGCCTGGGCGGCCTCTGTATACGACGTAAAAGCGAGAGACAATGTTTGATAATTTAACCGATCGTTTGTCGCAGACCCTGCGCAATATCAGCGGCCGCGGCAGGCTGACCGAAGATAACGTTAAAGATACGCTGCGCGAAGTGCGCATGGCGCTGCTGGAAGCGGACGTTGCGCTGCCGGTAGTGCGTGAATTTATTAACCGCGTCAAAGAGCGCGCGGTTGGCCATGAAGTGAACAAGAGCCTGACCCCGGGTCAGGAGTTTGTCAAAATCGTGCGCAACGAGCTGGTTGCGGCGATGGGCGATGAAAATAATACCCTGAACCTGGCCGCGCAACCGCCAGCCGTCGTGCTGATGGCCGGCCTGCAGGGCGCCGGTAAAACCACCAGCGTGGCGAAGTTGGGTAAGTTCCTCGTCGAAAAGCAGAAAAAGAAAGTGCTGGTGGTGTCGGCGGACGTATACCGTCCGGCGGCAATCCGTCAGCTGGAAACTCTGGCTGAGCAGGTCGGTGTGGACTTCTGCCCGTCGGATCTCAGCCAGAAGCCAGTGGATATCGTTAATAACGCGCTGCAGCAGGCGAAACTGAAATTCTACGACGTGCTGCTGGTGGATACCGCCGGTCGTTTGCACGTCGATGAAGCGATGATGGACGAGATCAAACAGGTGCACGCGGCGATTAAGCCGGTGGAAACCCTGTTTGTCGTTGACGCCATGACCGGTCAGGATGCGGCGAATACCGCTAAAGCTTTTAATGAAGCGCTGCCGCTGACGGGGGTTGTGCTGACCAAAGTCGACGGTGATGCTCGTGGTGGTGCGGCGTTGTCGATTCGCCATATCACCGGCAAACCGATCAAGTTTATGGGTGTCGGCGAGAAAACTGACGCGCTGGAGCCATTCTATCCTGACCGTATCGCCTCGCGTATTCTCGGCATGGGCGATGTGCTGTCGCTGATCGAAGATATCGAAAGCAAAGTCGACCGCGCTCAGGCAGAAAAACTGGCGAGCAAGCTGAAGAAAGGCGACGGTTTCGATCTCAACGATTTTCTTGAGCAACTGAAACAGATGCGCAATATGGGCGGTATGGCGAGCCTGATGGGCAAGCTGCCGGGCATGGGTCAGCTGCCTGACAACGTCAAATCGCAGATGGACGATAAAGTTCTGGTGCGTATGGAAGCGATGATCAACTCCATGACGCGCAAAGAGCGCGAAAAACCAGAAATTATTAAAGGCTCGCGCAAGCGCCGTATCGCTACCGGCTCTGGCATGCAGGTGCAGGACGTCAACCGTCTGCTGAAGCAGTTTGACGACATGCAGCGCATGATGAAAAAGATGAAGAAAGGCGGCATGGCGAAAATGATGCGCGGTATGAAAGGTATGATGCCGCCAGGTTTCCCAGGCCGTTAAGCGTCCGGAACGCTCAGGTGTAAAAGCAGTGACAGCTTTAGATTGCTTTTTGCGCCAAAATGAGTAAAATTTTCGGGCTTTTTATATTGCACCCGGGCCCCGTTCCTCGATGGGGCCCGGTTGTTTTATTAACTAAAGAGGATGTTATGGTAACAATTCGTTTGGCACGTCACGGCGCTAAAAAGCGTCCGTTCTACCAGGTAGTCGTCACTGACAGCCGTAATGCTCGTAACGGTCGCTTCATCGAGCGCGTAGGTTTCTTCAACCCGATCGCTTCTGGTCAGGCTGAAGCACTGCGTCTGGATCTGGACCGTATTGAGCACTGGGTTGGCCAGGGCGCAACGCTTTCTGATCGCGTTAACGCGCTGATCAAGCAAGCTAAGAAAGCAGCTTAATCTGTCACGGTGGTCAACATGAGCAAGCAACTCACCGCGCAGCCCCCTGTTACGCCGCTTATTCTCGGCAAAATGGGATCGGCCTACGGTATCCGTGGTTGGCTCAAAGTGTTTTCCTCCACCGAAGACGCTGAAAGCATTTTTGACTATCAGCCGTGGTTTATCCAGCGGGCGGGTCAGTGGCAGCTTATCGAGCTGGAAGGCTGGAAGCACCACAATCAGGACATGATCATCAAAGTTAAAGGCATTGACGATCGTGATGCGGCAGGACTCCTCACCAATTGCGAAATTGTGGTGGATTCCGAGCAACTGCCAGTGCTGGAAGAGGGTGACTATTACTGGAAAGACCTTATTGGTTGCCAGGTAGTCACTACTAAAGGCTACGAACTGGGTAAAGTCACTGAGTTGATGGAAACCGGTTCTAACGACGTCCTCGTCGTGAAGGCAAACCTGAAAGATGCATTTGGCGCACAGGAACGGTTAATTCCGTTTCTTGATGAACAGGTTATCAAGAATGTCGATCTCACTACCGGCACCATTGAAGTAGATTGGGATCCTGGTTTTTGAGCTCCGAACAATGCGGTAACGACACGGCTTCATCAATGTGGATTGGCATTATCAGCCTGTTTCCAGAGATGTTTCGTGCAATTACCGATTACGGGGTAACTGGCCGGGCAGTAAAAAATGGCCTGCTCAGCATTCAGAGCTGGAGTCCACGTGACTTCACTCATGACCGGCACCGTACCGTAGACGATCGTCCGTACGGCGGCGGACCGGGAATGCTAATGATGGTTCAGCCCTTACGGGATGCCATCCACGCAGCAAAAGCGGCGGCAGGAGAAGGCGCTAAGGTGATTTATCTTTCACCTCAGGGTCGCAAACTTGACCAAAATGGCGTTTGCGAACTGGCGACTAACCAGAAGTTGATTCTGGTGTGTGGTCGCTATGAAGGGATTGACGAGCGCGTAATCAAAACCGAGATTGACGAAGAATGGTCGATTGGTGATTACGTTCTCAGTGGTGGCGAGCTGCCAGCAATGACGTTGATTGATTCGGTCTCCCGGTTAATTCCTGGAGTTCTGGGCAAGCAGGCGTCAGCCGAAGAAGATTCGTTTTCAGATGGTTTGCTGGATTGCCCACACTACACCCGCCCTGAAGTGTTAGAGGGGATGGACGTACCGTCAGTATTACTGTCGGGCAACCATGCTGATATTCGCCGCTGGCGCCTGAAACAGTCGCTGGGCCGTACCTGGCTTAGAAGACCTGAACTTCTGGAAAACCTGGCTCTGACTGAAGAGCAAGCAAGGTTACTGGCGGAATTCCAGCTGGAATTTGCCCGCAACCAAAACGATGATGCGGCAGGCAGCGCGTAACGCGGCCTCCTTAAATATCAGTTTACCCAGGATAAGAGATTTAATTATGAGCAACATTATCAAGCAACTTGAACAAGAGCAGATGAAACAGGACGTACCGTCCTTCCGTCCGGGTGATTCCGTGGAAGTGAAAGTATGGGTCGTTGAAGGTTCTAAAAAACGTCTGCAGGCATTCGAGGGCGTGGTTATCGCTATTCGTAACCGCGGTCTGCACTCTGCATTCACTGTTCGTAAGATTTCCAACGGCGAAGGTGTTGAGCGTGTATTCCAGACTCACTCACCAGTCATCGACAGCATTACCGTGAAACGTCGTGGCGCCGTGCGTAAAGCGAAACTGTACTACCTGCGTGAGCGTACTGGTAAGTCTGCTCGTATCAAAGAGCGTCTTAACTAAGGTATCGCTTTCGCGACATCTCAAAGTTAATGTGAATAAGGGGCTGACCGCAAGGTTGGCCCCTTTTTTGTTGCGTCCACATCTTGTCGTGCGCTGCCTTGCCTGGCGATATCTCTGCTGATCTCCGTGCTGGATATTTTGTTCAGGTGAAAAATGAACGATAGTGTCTGGTCATTAGGTCACTTCACACCCGTTAAAAAGGAATTCGCCATGACCCGATTCAATCAGTACCAGCAACCCATCGGTGATGCCTTACCCGACTGGCAGCCGGTCAGTGCGCCGCCGCGGGTCATAGTAAGCGGGCGCTACTGTCGCCTGGAACCGTTGTCTCTCCGCCATGCAGATGCGCTACTTTCCGCTTATGCTCAGGCCGCCGATGAACGCGACTGGACTTATCTGACAGGTGCGCGACCGGAGGATATCGATGAATGCCGCGCATGGATCGAAGAGAAGGTGGCTGATCCTGCGCTGGTGCCCGTCGCCATTGTCGATCAGCGCACAGAGCAGGCGGTCGGTATTGCCTGCTATATGCGCATCGACAGCAATAATGGTGTCCTGGAACTCGGCCATCTTACCTGGTCGCCGCTGATGCAGCGTACGGTACTCGGTACTGAAGCGCTGTGGCTGATGCTGAAAACCACCTTCGAACTGGGTTACCGCCGCTGTGAGTGGAAGTGTGACTCGCTCAATGCGCCATCACGCAAGGCAGCAGAGCGACTGGGATTCCGCTGGGAAGGGACGTTCCGCCAGATGATGGCGCGGCACAATCGCAACCGCGATACTGACTGGCTGTCGATTATTGATGGCGAGTGGCCGGCGATCGATCGTGCCATCCAGCGCTGGCTTGATCCGCAAAATTTCACTGCGGACGGACAGCAGATCCAGCGGCTGGAAAGCCTACACCGCACGGTGTAAATGATAGATAGCAGTATTGACCGGTCCGCTGGTCAGCACGATTAAGCCGTCGCGCATATCGACCAGCTCAGCACCACTGGCGACAGCTACCGCACGGCTGGCGATATTGCTTTCTGCCGCCAGAATTTCAATCGTGTTGATCTCTGCGCGCTGGAAAGCCCGTTGCGCCAGCAATGTTACCGCCTTGCGGGCGATTCCTTTGCGCTGCTGACTCTGGCGTACCCAGTAGCCGATGGAGCACAGCGCGCCGCTTTGCTGTGGATAACGTAATCCGGCGCCGCCCAGTAATTGCTCCTCCTCATCATAGATCCCCCATTCATCGGCGATGCCTTTAGCCTGCTGTTGATGGGTAAAACTGAACCACTGACGTGCTTCCGCTTCACCGTAACCAGCATGCGCCCAGCTAAGCCAGGGCAACAAACTGTCCAGAGATTCATTGATGGCACTGGCGAAAGCACAGGCGTCCTGCATTGCGAAAGGGCGCAGTTGGATATTCATAAACGTCTCCTGTTTGTCCTGTCTGGTATACAGCATAAAAAAAATTTTTGCGGTAAGCGATCTTTCTCCAGGTTGCAGATTTAACAGCATATTTTAGTCTTATGGCAGATAAAATATTGGTATGATGTAAATATATGTTTACGATTTTGCTGTTCGCAGTGTTTTGATTAACTTATTGATTTAAATGTGATATTTGTGATTATAAATGGTTTTTGAATTTAAGTGGTAAATAAAGTGTACATCCATGGATTACATAATTTACGCACTATGATAAAGTAGCGCTCACCTCACAGAGGATCACCACAAACGCATAAACGAGTCAGTAAGGATCAGGATCATGCAAAAAGACGCGCTGAATAATGTTCATATCGCCGACGAACAGGTACTTATCACCCCGGAAGAGCTGAAAAATAAATTTCCGCTTAATGCCCAGCTGGAAGCGCAGATTGCGGCTTCTCGTCAGACCATCTCTGACATTATGGCGGGAAAAGACCATCGCCTGCTGGTGGTATGCGGACCCTGCTCAATTCACGATCCTGAAGCTGCACTCGAATATGCCCGTTCGTTAAAAGATCTCTCTGATCAGCTGAAGGATCAGCTGTATATCGTTATGCGCGTCTATTTTGAAAAACCCCGCACCACTGTCGGCTGGAAGGGGCTTATCAACGATCCTTACATGGATAACTCGTTTGATATGGAAGCGGGCCTGCATATCGCGCGTCGCCTGCTGGTGAACCTCGTGGAAATGGGCCTGCCGCTGGCGACTGAAGCGCTGGATCCGAATAGCCCGCAATATCTTGGTGACCTGTTCAGCTGGTCGGCTATTGGCGCGCGTACCACCGAATCACAAACTCACCGTGAAATGGCTTCTGGCCTGTCGATGCCGGTTGGTTTCAAAAACGGTACTGACGGCAGCCTTGCCACCGCGATTAACGCCATGCGTGCCGCGGCGATGCCACACCGATTTGTCGGTATTAACCAGTCAGGCCAGGTGTGCCTGCTGCAGACGCAGGGCAACCCGGATGGTCATGTGATTCTGCGCGGTGGTAAAGCACCGAACTACGGCCCGGAAGATGTTGCCCAGTGTGAAAAAGAGATGCTTCAGGCGGGACTCCGTCCATCCTTGATGATAGATTGCAGTCATGGCAACTCCAACAAAGACTATCGTCGTCAGCCGGGTGTGGCTGAGTCTGCCGTAGCGCAGATTAAGGATGGCAACCGTTCGATTATCGGCCTGATGCTGGAAAGCCACATTCACGAAGGCAACCAGTCTTCTGAGCAGCCGCGCAGTGAAATGCGCTACGGGGTTTCCGTGACTGATGCCTGCATCAACTGGGAAACCACCGAGACCCTGCTACGCAATCTCCATCAGAGCCTGGACGGAGTGCTGACGGCGCGTCTGTCACAAGAGGTTTAATTATGGTGGCTGAACTGACCGCGCTACGCGATCAAATTGATGAAGTTGATAAAGCGCTGCTCGATCTGCTGGCCAGACGGCTCGAACTGGTCGCTGAAGTTGGCGAAGTAAAGAGCCGTTACGGATTACCGATTTACGTACCGGAACGCGAAGCCTCCATGCTGGCTTCGCGGCGCAAAGAGGCGGAAGCGCTCGGCGTACCGCCGGATTTGATTGAGGATGTGTTGCGCCGTGTGATGCGCGAATCCTACTCAAGCGAGAATGACAAAGGCTTTAAAACGCTCTGTCCTGGACTGCGTCCGGTCGTGATTGTCGGCGGTAAAGGGCAGATGGGGCGTCTGTTTGAGAAGATGTTGACGCTGTCTGGCTATCAGGTGCAGATCCTCGATAAAGAGGACTGGCATCAGGCAGAGACGATGCTGAGCAACGCCGGCATGGTGATTATCAGCGTGCCCATCCACCTCACGGAGCAGGTGATTGCCGAGCTGCCAAAACTGCCGGATGACTGCATTCTGGTGGATCTGGCGTCGGTGAAAAACCGGCCGCTGCAGGCGATGCTGGCGGCGCATAGCGGTCCTGTGCTCGGTCTGCATCCGATGTTTGGCCCGGACAGCGGTAGCCTGGCGAAACAGGTGGTGGTGTGGTGCGACGGACGTCAGCCGGAAGCCTACCAGTGGCTGCTGGAGCAAATCCAGGTGTGGGGCGCGCGTCTGCATCGCATCAGCGCGGTGGAACACGATCAGCATATGGCATTTATTCAGGCGCTGCGCCATTTCGCGACCTTCGCTTATGGTCTGCATCTGGCGGAGGAGAATGTCCAGCTGGAACAGTTGCTGGCACTGTCATCGCCGATTTACCGCCTTGAACTGGCGATGGTGGGGCGCCTGTTTGCCCAGGACCCGCAGCTGTATGCGGACATTATTATGTCCTCAGAGCGCAATCTGGAGCTGATTAAACGTTATCACCAGCGCTTTGGTGAGGCGATTCAGCTACTGGAGCACGGTGATAAACAGGCGTTTATCGACAGCTTCCGTCGTGTGGAACACTGGTTTGGTGATTATGCCAAACGCTTTCTCGTGGAAAGCCGCACGTTGCTGCGTCAGGCGAACGACAGTCGTCCCTGAACAGACGAAGAAGAATAAAAAAAACGGGAATTTCCCGGTTTTTTTATGGGTCAAATCCTGCCGCCTGCAGCAGCTGTTGCGCAGCAGGGCTGAGCAGAAATTCCGCCAGCGGCGCAGCCCGTGACTGACAGAGAGCAAATCCGTAAGCGATCTCAGGCTGATAGTGACGCGGGATGGAAAATACGCGCAACTCCGCCTGATGACTCAGCTCAGCAGCATAACTGTGGTAGCCGAGAAACAGCTCAGCCTGACCATGGGTTATTAACCAGCTGGCAGCCAGTTGCCCTGGCGGAATCGGTGGCGTATCCGCGCCGCCGACCAGTGGCATGGCGCGTTTTTTCAGGCCCGCTCCGACGCCGGAATGGCGCTGCTCAACGATATCAAACAGCTGCCAGGCGTAATCACCGGACGGATCGCTGGCTGGTGTAGATGTTGCCAGGCGTAGCTGCGGGCGGCTGAGCAGCGTCAGCCAGTCATCCGTGGTCTGTACTTGCGACGCTTTCGCTGTCAGACAGAGCTGATTACGGGTAAATATCCCGACCTCCACTGCGTGCCCTTGTTGCAGTAATGCCTGCGGATGCGCCAGGTTTGCCGAGGCAAACAGATCGCATGGCTCGTCGTTAGCAATACGCTGGCGCAGCAACCCGGCAGGCGCAAATTGGCTTGCCACTGCGATACCGGTTTGTTGCTCAAATACCGCCATCAGCGCAGGCCACACTTTACGCAAGCTTCCGGCGGCGAACACCTGTAACTCAGCCACGCTTACTCACCCTGATAATCTGTGCGATAAAAGCGCTGATACCACTGCTGCGCCAGCTTATGCATATCAATATCGGCAAACTTTTCCGGATAAAGTTTTTTCGCCATCCACAGTTCGCCCAGTCCCAGCGCTTCCGGCATCGGATAACCCCAGGCTTTGGCATACTCCGGCATCAGCCAGACGCGCTGATGTTGTACCGCATCAATCACCTGCCAGCTGGCATCGTGGCGAATGTCATCAGGGACTTTCGGGTAGCGATCCTGGACAAAAATCACCTGTGGGTTCCACGCCAGCACCTGCTCCAGTGACACCTGCTTAAAACCTTTAACTGTGGCGGCAGCAACGTTCAGCGCCCCGGCGTGCGCCATCATCAGCCCGGTGTATTTGCCGGAACCATAAGTAGTAAGGTCAGGATTCGCCATGTAAACCCGGATGCGCTGTTGCGGGGCGATATCCTTCAGCCGCTGATTGATCAGCGCGCGCTGAGCAAAAGCCGCCTGAATTAAGGCCTCGGCCTGCTGCTGACGATTGACTACCTCACCAATCAGCCGAATGCCTTCTTTTAGTCCCTGGTCATAAGCCTGCTCTTCATCCTGCAGAGAAGGGTTAAGCTGTGCCTGCTGCTGCTCATCGCCGGCGCGCAGAGAGATGGCGATTACCGGAATGCCGAGCTGCGAGATTTTATCGATCATCTCCTGCGGCGCGTAGTTGGTGACGAACACCACCTGTGGGTGCAGCGCAACCAGCTTTTCGGCATCGACATGGGTTAAATCACCCAGCAGAGGAATGGTGTTGAGCGCGGGTACCAGACGCTGGTAGTTATCACCCAGCTGCTGTTTCCAGTTACTGAGGATACCGACCATTTTGTCAGTGGCATCGAGCTGTACCAGCAGATTCAGCGTCTGATGCTGCAGCACCACCACGCGATCGACTTGATCAGGGATGATGACCTTCCGGCCCAATTGATCTGTGACCTGGCGTGTGGCGTGCGAAGAAAAAGAAAGGAACAGTAACAGCAGCAGTGCTGCGTAGTGGTTTATCCGTATCGTCATATCAGTCACCTTATCGTTATATACTTAATGATATAGCGATGGGCGACGCGGGTAAATCACTGTGAATGCGGTCAGCCCATAAAGGCTGACCGGGGCAGGCTATTACTGCGGGTCGACAGGCACCACATTTTCACTCGGGTAGCAGCCAAGCACTTTCAGTGAACGGGTGATGGCGCCCAGTTCACGTAACGCCTGTTGCATCCCGGCTGAGCGCAGGTTGCTCTGTACATCGATGTAAAACATCTCTTCCCATGGGTTGCCGTTAATCGGACGTGATTCCAGCTTGCTCATGATCAGATTGTGCTGACGCAACACCAGCAGCGCTTCAACCAGCGCACCAGCCTGTTGTCCGGTCGCCATAATCAGCGTGGTTTTCGCCGGGACCTGTGGCGAGACGTCGACCGGTTTGCGCGCCAGAATAATAAAGCGGGTAATGTTGTGCTGCTGGTTGGCGAGGTCACGCTCCAGTACCTGCAGGTTATACAGTTCGCCACCGGCTTCGCTGCCCAGCGCCGCCACTTTCGGTGAATTCATGGCGGCGACTTTCTCCATCGCTGCAGCAGTGCTTTCGGTGTACTCAATTTTCCAGTGCGGGAAACGCTGGATAAACTGGCTGCACTGCTGGAACGGTTGCGGGTGGCTGTATACCGTCTCGATCTGTTGCAGGTCAGTGCTGCCGGAGACCAGAACGCAGTGGTGAATCGGCACCGTCATTTCGGCGACAATCGACAGGCTGGTTTGCTGCAGCAGATCGTAGACATCGTTAATCGAACCGGAGCTGGTATTTTCGATCGGCAATACCGCGTAATCTGCCTGACCAGTCTCTACCTGCTGAATAATCTCATGGAATTTCAGGCAGCCACTCTCAATCACCTGCGAGAAATGGCGTGCGGCATAGCGCCGGGCGGCGAGGTGAGAGTAAGAACCTTTTGGACCGAGGAAGGCAACACGCGCGGACTGGGTATGGCTCTGGTTAAGCTGCTTTTGCAGCAGCGCCTGCTGAGTAAGGACCGAATCTTCAATCACCAGCTGGAACAGGCGGGTGATGTAGTGGGCATCCAGCTGATGCTGTTTACCGAGGGTGATCAGATGCTCCAGCAAATCACGTTCGCGATCGATGTCGCGGATCGCTCGCTGGGTCGCCATTTTGGCTTGCGCGACTTCAATAGCCAGTCCGCGCCGTTCAGCCAGCAGCGCTAACAGTTTTTCATCAACGGCGCTGATTTTCTCTCGCAGGGCCAACAGAGGGTTTTCGTTGCTCATTCTCGCTACCTGTCAGATATCCAAAAAAAAAGCCTCCCGGCTGGGAGGCTTTGTTGTTCGTCTTCGCATTCATTCTTACACGACGAATCGCCTCCCAATCAGGGGAAGGTAAAAAAGAATGCGAAGAAGAACGGAAGTTGTTTCATGCTGGTTTCCACTATTGAACTGCCTTAACAGTAACCGCAGCAATTTATCACTGTCAATAAAAAACGCGCCCGCAGGCGCGTTGATGCTGATGAAAGCCGTTATTCCTGAGCCACCACACCGAGATCTTTCACGCTGGCCTCAGCGCGGCGCGCTTCGCCTTTGTGCTGCACTTTATTCAGCTGGCGTTCCAGCTTAGCGATCAGATCGTTGATTGCAGCGTACATATCTTCATTTTTTGCGCTGGCAATCAGTGGGCCATTCGGGGTGTTAATGGTAGCGTCGGCGACGAATTCTTTCGGTTCTTTCGACAGCACGATGTGCGGATTTATCAGATGGGTTTGCCACTTTTCAAGCTTGGCGAGACGGTCTTCGACATGCTGGCGGATAGCCGGGGTGATGTCCATTTGCTTGCTGGTAATGTTCAGAACCATAGTACTTACCTCTCTGTCATTTCCGTCTTGGTGAGTCCAGCATAACGCGAAAAAAAGCAAAATGCGTGATTTAGATCACGAAAAAATGTCACTTTTTGTCAACAAACTGAAATATGTGAAATGTGCTGATAAATGCGCGCGAAGGGGTTGCCGGACAGCTTTTTAGGCGGCATTATTGATGAGTTAACCCGGCGGAGAAAACGTAAATGTGACGTTTTTTTAGCCAAAAAAAGGCAGCCCGCAGGCTGCCTTTTTTGTTACCTGACCTCAGGAAGCGGGATTAGCGGCGATGATTTTCGCTACTTTGTCTGCCTGGGCCGCCATCTGCAGTTCGCGATAGGCATTTTCCATCAGCGGCAGCGCGTCGCGCGTCGCTTTGGTATCCGGATAATCTTTCATCATCTGCTCAACACGATTAACCACAGCGACATATGCCCCGCGTTTGGTATAGAATTGCGCCACGGAAAGTTCATATTTCGCCAGACGATCTTTCAGATACACCAGGCGCTTGCGCGCATCGGTGGCGTACTGACTGTTCGGGTTGTTGCGCAGCAGCTGAGAAAAGTCGCGGAACGCAGCACGGGCATGTTCAGGATCGCGATCGGAACGATCAACACCAAAGAAGCCCTGCAGTGCGGAATCATCCAGCGCCATATCCGTCAGACCTTTCATATAAATGACATAGTCAATGTTCGGATGGGTCGGATTCAGGCGCATAAAGCGCTCGATTGCCGCCTGAGCAAGCGGTAAATCGGCATTTTTGTAGTAGGCGTAGATCAGATCTAACTGAACTTGCTGGGAGTAAGGGCCGAACGGGTAGCGATTATCCAGCGCTTCCAGTTGCGTAATTGCTCCTTTAAAGTTACCGTCCTGCAGTTTTTGCTGCGCGGTAGCATAAAGTTCAGATGGCGGGCTGTCAGGAACCACATCTTTGGAGCCGGAGCAACCAACCAGTGCCAGGCTCAACGTGGCGGCAGCCACCAGATATTTCATACGCGTCATGACGATTTGATTATCCTCAGAGTGTTTATTGCGGAAGCTGTCCGTTTAGCTCCCTTTAGACCAGTACGATAGCACATTATATTAAACGGCATCGCCGTGAAAACCCAACGTTAACGAAGAAGCTGTTTATGGCACAACAAGTTCAACTCACCGCAACGGTGTCCGAATCACAACTCGGACAACGCTTAGATCAGGCTTTAGCGGAAATGTTCCCTGATTATTCACGTTCACGCATAAAAGAGTGGATCCTTGACCGTCGCGTTACGGTAAATGGTAACGTGATCGATAAGCCGAAAGAAAAAGTACTGGGTGGCGAAAAGGTCTCCATCAGCACTGAAATAGAAGAAGATGTGCGTTGGGAAGCACAGGATATCCCGCTGACCATCGTATATGAAGACGACGATATCCTGGTGATTAACAAACCGCGTGACCTGGTGGTGCATCCTGGCGCCGGTAACCCGGATGGCACCGTGCTGAATGCGCTGCTTCACTATTATCCGCCGATTGCCGATGTGCCGCGTGCCGGTATTGTGCACCGTCTGGATAAAGACACCACTGGCCTGATGGTGGTGGCGAAAACCATCGCTGCGCAGACTCATCTGGTGGAATCCCTGCAGTTGCGTGAAATCACCCGTGAATATGAAGCGGTGGCGATTGGCACCATGACGGCGGGTGGCACAGTTGATGAGCCAATCAGCCGTCACTCCACCAAGCGCACGCATATGGCGGTGCATCCGATGGGCAAACCAGCCACCACCCATTACCGTATTATGGAGCACTTCCGCGCGCATACCCGTCTGCGTCTGCGTCTGGAAACCGGTCGTACTCACCAGATCCGTGTGCATATGTCGCATATTACCCATCCGCTGGTGGGCGATCAGCTGTACGGCGGTCGCCCGCGTCCACCAAAAGGGGCGTCCGAAGCGTTTATCTCTGCGCTGCGTAAGTTTGACCGCCAGGCGCTGCACGCGACGATGCTGCGTCTTTACCATCCTATCACCGGTATCGAAATGGAGTGGCATGCGCCGCTGCCGCAGGATATGGTCGATCTCATCGCCGCACTGAAAGCGGATACCGAAGAGTTTAAGGATCAACTGGACTGGTTATGAGTGAACTGATTATCCCCGACTGGCCTGCGCCTGCTAATGTGCGCGCCTGCTCCACCACGCGCGCAGGCGGCGTCAGCCTTGCGCCCTGGGATTCGCTGAACCTGGGGACGCATGTCGGGGATGATGCAGCGGCTGTTGAACGTAATCGCGAGCAGCTACTTTCGCTGGCGCAGTTACCGTCCATGCCAGTCTGGATGGAGCAGGTGCATGGCGTCGGGGTGTTGCGCCTTGACGGCTCGCTTCCGGACTCGTTGCGCGCCGATGCTGCCTGGACCGATCGGCCTGGCGTCGTCTGTTCTTCGATGACGGCTGACTGCCTGCCGGTACTGTTCTGTTCGCAGGATGGTAAACAGGTGGCTGCGGCTCATGCTGGCTGGCGTGGCCTGTCTGCCGGTGTGCTGGAAACCACACTGGCGAACTTCTCCTGTCCTGCACATGACATTCATGCCTGGCTGGGACCGGCCATCGGCCCGGATGCCTTTGAAGTCGGCCAGGATGTCTGGGACGCGTTTGTTGCCCATGATACAGCGGCAGCCCAGGCGTTCAGACCTTCGGGTACAAAGTATTTCGCCGATATCTGGTTGCTGGCGCGCCAGCGGCTGGAAGCGCAGGGTATTTGCTCAATTAGTGGCGGCGGACACTGTACTTTTAGCCAAAATGAGCAATTTTTCTCCTGGCGACGCGACGGAATCACCGGCCGCATGGCAAGTTTGATCTGGCTGATATAATCTAGTGCCTCAAGACGATCCAGTTAGCGTATTTTTTCGCCAAAAATTCAGGTCAGGAACCTTGAATAATTTGAGGCAAGACCTCATCTAATCTCCAGTAGCATTTTGACCTGTATGGGAGGAATCATGCGTCTGGATCGTCTTACTAATAAATTCCAGCTGGCACTCGCCGACGCCCAGTCACTCGCTCTCGGGCGTGACAATCAATTTATCGAACCTCTGCATCTGATGAGCGCATTGCTGAATCAGGAAGGGGGCTCGGTGCGTCCATTACTCACCACGGCAGGCGTTGACGTCGCCTCACTTCGTATCGGGATTGAACAGGCGATTAGCCGTTTACCGCAGGTCGAAGGCACCGATGGTGATGTCCAGCCTTCTGCTGACCTGGTGCGGGTGCTTAACCTGTGTGACAAGCTGGCGCAAAAGCGCGGCGACAACTTTATTTCATCAGAATTATTTGTTCTGGCGGCGCTCGATTCACGCGGCTCGCTGGCGGATTTACTTAAGTCTGCCGGCGCGACCAGCGACAAGCTGTCCAAAGCCATTGAACAGATGCGCGGAGGAGAAAGCGTGAACGATCAGGGGGCGGAAGATCAACGCCAGGCATTGAAGAAATACACTATTGATCTTACTGAGCGTGCCGAGCAGGGCAAGCTTGACCCGGTGATTGGCCGTGATGAAGAGATTCGCCGCACTATTCAGGTGCTGCAGCGCCGTACCAAAAATAACCCGGTGCTGATCGGTGAGCCTGGTGTCGGTAAAACGGCGATTGTCGAAGGGCTGGCGCAGCGCATTATAAATGGCGAAGTGCCGGAAGGGCTAAAAGGCCGTCGGGTGCTGGCGCTGGATATGGGCGCGCTGGTGGCGGGGGCGAAATATCGCGGTGAATTTGAAGAGCGCCTGAAAGGGGTGCTTAACGACCTGGCGAAGCAGGAAGGGAATGTCATCCTGTTTATTGATGAGCTGCATACCATGGTCGGCGCCGGTAAGGCGGATGGCGCGATGGATGCCGGAAATATGCTGAAACCGGCGCTGGCGCGCGGCGAGCTGCACTGCGTCGGCGCCACCACGCTGGATGAGTATCGCCAGTACATCGAAAAAGACGCCGCACTGGAACGTCGTTTCCAGAAAGTGTTCGTCGCGGAACCGAGTGTGGAAGATACCATCGCGATTCTGCGCGGCCTGAAAGAGCGCTATGAGCTGCACCACCATGTGCAGATCACTGACCCGGCGATTGTCGCGGCGGCAACCCTGTCGCATCGTTATATTGCTGACCGTCAGCTGCCGGATAAGGCGATTGACCTGATTGACGAAGCGGCGTCCAGCATTCGTATGCAGATTGACTCGAAACCAGAGGCGCTGGACCGTCTTGACCGCCGCATTATCCAGCTAAAACTGGAACAGCAGGCGCTGAAGAAAGAGTCGGATGATGCCAGCATTAAGCGTCTGGATATGCTGGAAGAGGAACTGGCGCAGAAAGAGCGTGAGTACTCTGAGCTGGAAGAGGAGTGGAAAGCGGAGAAAGCCTCACTGTCCGGTACGCAGACGATTAAAGCCGAACTGGAACAGGCGCGTCTGACGCTGGAACAGGCGCGGCGTGTTGGCGACCTGGGCAAAATGTCTGAACTGCAATATGGTCAGATCCCGGAGCTGGAAAAACAGCTGGCGGCCGCAACACAGTCGGAAGGCAAAACCATGCGCCTGTTACGCAACCGTGTAACCGATGTCGAGATCGCCGACGTGTTAGCGCGCTGGACCGGTATCCCGGTGGCGCGCATGATGGAAGGCGAACGCGAGAAACTGCTGCGGATGGAGCAGGAGCTGCATCAGCGGGTGATTGGTCAGAACGAAGCTGTCGAGGCGGTGGCGAATGCCATTCGCCGTAGCCGCGCGGGTCTCGCCGATCCGAATCGTCCGATTGGTTCCTTCCTGTTCCTCGGCCCGACGGGTGTAGGTAAGACTGAGCTGTGTAAAGCGCTGGCCAACTTCCTGTTCGACAGCGACGATGCGATGGTGCGTATCGATATGTCCGAGTTTATGGAAAAACATTCGGTTTCGCGTCTGGTCGGCGCGCCTCCTGGCTATGTCGGTTATGAGGAAGGCGGGTATCTGACTGAAGCGGTGCGTCGTCGCCCTTATTCCGTCATCCTGCTGGATGAAGTGGAAAAAGCGCATCCTGACGTATTTAACATTCTGTTGCAGGTGCTGGATGATGGGCGTCTGACTGACGGTCAGGGCAGAACGGTCGATTTCCGTAACAGTGTGGTCATTATGACCTCCAATCTCGGTTCCGACTTGATTCAGGAGCGTTTCGGCGAGCTGAACTATGGTGCGATGAAGGATCTGGTGATGGCGGTGGTCGGGCATCATTTCCGTCCAGAGTTCATTAACCGTATTGATGAGCTGGTGGTATTCCATCCGTTGGGTGAGCAGCACATTGCATCGATTGCCAAAATTCAGCTGCAGCGTCTGTATCAGCGTCTGGAAGAACGAGGTTTTACGATCCACATTGCAGATGAGGCGCTGAAACTGCTGGGCGAAAATGGTTACGATCCGGTGTATGGCGCGCGGCCATTAAAACGTGCCATCCAGCAGCAGATCGAAAACCCGCTGGCGCAACAGATACTCTCTGGCGCACTGGTTCCTGGTAAAACCATCGAGATGACCGTGCAGGATGGTGTCATTGTTGCCCGCCAATAATGACGGACAGAAAGCAAAACGGGCCTGTAAGGCCCGTTTTTGTTTGTTTAGTGTTCATTTCAGGCCTGTTTTCATCCGGGTTGCATGAAAATTGAACGTCTGGAAGGTTTTTTTGCATTTAATACTTGTCAGCCGTCAGGAACTCCCTATAATGCGCCTCCACTGACACGGCACAACGACTTAACGGTCGCCGGGTTGAAGAGAAAAACTTCTCAAAAAGAGGTTGACTCTGAAAGAGGAAAGCGTAATATACGCCACCTCGCA
>JAAIGF010349330.1_pt1 | contig 52581 bp, 39 predicted proteins | sample 6487441 | NCBI WGS metagenome assembly JAAIGF01 (sample SAMN13974129, study PRJNA590717) | phyllosphere metagenome | biome: pepper field; feature: multiple bacterial spot infested pepper fields; material: pepper leaves; isolation source: leaves from pepper fields | host: Capsicum annuum ...
GCGGTGAATCACCTCACTCAGCTGTTCTTTACCGATCCGTGAGCTGTAATTTTGCTGAATATGTCGCTTCATCTGCTCGACGAGTCGATGGCGATCCTCGGATATCATGCCACGGTCGTATTCACGGTTCAGCTCAACGAGAAGCTGAACGAGTTGCGATTGCGCCATCAGCTCGTAATAAGCAGGACGTTCCTGCCACTCTACAGCGAGCTGCTTGAGCATATCGTGAAGTCGCTCATAACTGCCTGGCTTGATATGAAGAGTCTGTCGATGCTTGAGTAGGGGCAGGGGTTCGTGCTGCGAAGCCAATGATTGATTAGAACGAACGGAATGCTTCTGCTGTTCCGATCTCTCCTCCTCGTTTACTTGACCCTGTTCGCTCCAAGCAAATCCAACCACCTGCTTCGTATGTACTCGTGTCGGGATGCTTTTGGCATAATAGGAGCAGCCCCATGGAATGAGCAATAATTCTCCCTTCTCAACGATATACTTCTCTTCATTGATCCAGTACACACAATTGCCATATGTACATAAAATAAGCCGGTATTCGCCTCGCTTCAAGCTCTCTTCTTCATACCAATCTATATGATGATCTTCCTGTATATACTGCACCTTAAACGTAATAAATCCCTTCTTTCCGCTTGTCACTTGTTACGATATGCTGGAAAAGAACAACAGCTCCAATCTTCCATCACAAAATCGTACTATATTACACTCATCGTACCATATTTCATAGCGATCTGTATGTATTACAGGTACAATGTAATAGATAGTACAGGTTGTCTAACGTTCCTTACCTGCCCCGGGCTTAGGACATGTTCGGACAGCCACCAAATTAGAGGGCTGCCAGACTACATCCATTGCAGCCTACACATGCTGAGGAGGAACAGTTAGAATGCTGAGAACAAAGATTATTTGTACAATGGGACCTGCTTGTGATTCGATTGAGATGTTAAAGGAAATGATTCAAGCCGGTATGACCGTAGCGCGTCTGAATATGGCGCATGGTGAACTGGAAGATCATGTAGCGCGTATTCGTAATGTACGTCAAGCGGCGTCTGAGCTGAATACGTTCGTTCCAATCATGATGGACATCAAAGGACCGGAAGTACGGATTGGCAAGCTGAAGGAAGCTTCCTTCGAACTGCGTACAGGCAATAAGCTCGTACTGACAACCGAAGAGATTCTGGGCGATGCTGAGCGTATCGGTGTTAACTACCCCCAATTGAACCAGGACGTACATCAGGGCGACCGTATCCTGCTGGATGATGGTCTGATCGACCTGACTGTTCTGGAAGTGAAAGATAGCGAGATCGTTTGCGAAATCGTAAGTGGCGGTACGATCAAGCCACGCAAAGGCGTTAACCTGCCAGGTATTCACACGTCACTGCCGGGCGTAACCGAGCGTGATGTTATGCATATTCACTTCGGGCTGGAGCAAAAGATCGAGATGATCGCGGCTTCCTTCGTTCGTAAAGGTGATGATATCCGGGAAATCCGTGGCATTTTGGCGAAAAACAACGCTGAAGATGTACAGATTTATTCCAAAATTGAAAATGCCGAAGGTATGGAAAACCTCGATGATATTATCGAAGCATCCGACGGTATTATGGTCGCTCGTGGCGATCTCGGGGTAGAAGTGCCAATTCAAGACGTACCGGCACTGCAAAAGGAAATGATCGACAAATGTAATGTAGCAGGTAAACCAGTTATCGTAGCAACTCATATGCTGGAGTCCATGCAGGTGAATCCACGCCCAACTCGCTCCGAAGTGAGTGACGTGGCTAACGCCGTACTGCAGGGCGCTGACGTGATTATGCTGTCTGGCGAATCCGCTGCAGGTAAATATCCGGTACAATCGGTACAAACGATGGCGGCTGTCGCTCGTCGTGCCGAAAGCATGATTGATTATCAGGAGCAATTCTCTCGCAAAAGAGCGTTGCAATCGACTAATATCACCGAGGTTATCAGCCAGGGCGCCGTTAGTGCATCGCTTGAGCTGAATGCGAAAGCGATCATTATCTCGACGGAGAGCGGCTTTACCGCACGTATGATCTCCAAGTATCGTCCGAACGCACCGATCATTGCGGTCACTCATAACGAATCTGTACTCAACAAAGTATGTCTGTTGTCCGGCGTGATTCCGGTTCACGGTGAAGCCGTATCAACAACAGATGAAATGTTCGACTCTGCGATTCGCAATGCGATTACTACAGGTCATATTGCTACAGGCGATATCGTCGTACTGTCCGCAGGTGTTCCAATCGGACAATCCGGTAATACGAATCTGCTCAAAATTCAGCAAGTCTGATTTTGTAGCATAGAGATTAGCTCTACATCGACATCTGAATATAGAATAAAAAGCCGACCCTTTCGCCTACGTGCGAAGGGGTCGACTTCTATATTTAAACGAATGGCTTTTTATTCTTGCTCATTTATCACCTTAGATTTGACGGGCAAATTCTACAAGGGAATTGGACATATGGTTAATCTCGTCCATCGAAGCATTCAGTTGTTGTGTCAAGGCTGCTTGCGATTGAGTGAGGGCAGTCATATTGCTAATTTGGAACAAAATCTCTTCGATCTGGCTCTTCATTTCGTTCAAGCTCGTCTCGATATTTTCCGTCGCATCGGCACTATGAATCGCTAGCTTACGTACTTCATCGGCAACAACCGAGAAGCCACGTCCAAGCTCCCCTGCACGAGCAGCCTCAATCGAGGCATTCAAGCCTAGCATATTCGTCTGATTCGCAATTTCGCGGATAAAGCCAGAGATGTTTTTCGTCTCATCGGCGCTACCTTTCGCTTTGTTGGCTGCTTCGGTGGAGTGCTCTTGAGCTGCCGCTAAATCCTGCGCCTGTCCGGTTACAGAGTTGATCGCTGTCGTCATCTCAGCGATAGATTGCGATAATTGTCCCATTCGACCTGTCATCGCCTCAACAACACTGTCTTTATTTTTCTCAAACGTAATATCGCGGATTGTACCCGCTACACGCACAGGCAACCCCTTCGCATCACGATTCGTTGTACCACCCGCATGATACCAGCGGTATTCGCCGCTTTTCAGTTGCAGACGATAATCAATCGAAAAAGGCGTACGTCCGGTATGATCATTCAAATGTGCTGCAAACGCGTCCAGCGATCGCTGTTTATCTTCGGGATGCAGACGGTCACTCCAGCTGCTAAGTACGTTCGGGAAATCACGCTCATCCTGGAATCCGAGTGCGTGGCGGAACTGCGGTGACCACCAGAATTCATTATTCGGGTTAATCGGATCGCCTGCTTCAACAACCATATCCCACGGTGCTTCAACAAGCGCTTTGTTAATCAGATCATAACGAGTGACGAGTGCAGATAGCTCTTCGTCTTTGGTATATTGTTCATGCACATCCAGCAATGCACCTGCAATGCGTAGAGGGACACCCTGTTTATCACGGATTGTCGTACCCGTCGCACGGAACCAGCGATATTCGCCTGTTTTGAGCTGGAGACGGTACGTGATATCGTATGGAGTCTTGCCTGAATGATCAAGTAAATGATCTCCCAGTGCTTGCATCACCCAATCCTTATCATCAGGATGCAGACGGGATGCCCAGCTATCAAGTACGTTCGGGAAATCTTGCTCATTGCGATAACCGAGCATCGCGCGGAATTCATCTGTCCAGGTGAATTCATTGTTCGGATTGACCGGATCACCCGCTTCAACTTCCATATCCCATAGGCCGACATGAATCGCTTTGATAACCAGATTCATACGAAGAGCGAGATAATTCTTTTCCTCGCGAATACTGTCCAGCGCTTGGTTGACGTAGCCAGCGATACTTTGTACGGTAAAATCATCGCTTTGTAGCTGTAATCGTCCTGTTGTTTGTTGCGGCTGTTCTGCTAGTTGCTTAGCTGCCTCCAGTAAAGCTTGAAGCTCAGCTGATGTTCGTTTCACAGTAAAAATGGACATAGTCTAACATTCTCCTTTGAGCGGCGAAGCCAGTTCTGTTGATTCGTAGCTGCCACTTCTTAAATTGATAGAAGCTGACCTGGCCGACAAGGAATATATAGCCGAGTCATATAGTCGTTTGATCCTAAAATAAGATAGTGATTTAGTTATTCACTTGTATATAATCGTACTTTATTCTTAATTTAACATAAGTCTTTATACCTATTATTCGACTTTTTGAAACATTTTTCGATAATTTCATTTTAAATTTTACATTTATTTGTAGAAAAGGAGCTTCATTAATTGATAAATATACACTACAGGTTTTAGTTTATGGATAGGTGTTTTAGATAACTATTACTTGACCGACAATCAGGAGGGATAGGATGCAGCCTTTTACACGTCGTGTGGTAACGATCATCGCTTCGATTCCACATGGTAAAGTTATGACCTATGGGCAGATTGCTGCAAGTGCAGGTAGCCCGCGTGCAGCCAGACAGGTTGTACGCATTTTACACACGATGAGCACGCCGCATCAGCTACCCTGGCATCGAGTAGTCAATAAACTGGGCGAGCTTGCCTTGAGTGAACCAGACGCTGCCGAGGAACAGCGAACACGTCTGGAGGAAGAGGGCATTGAATTTGCGCTGAATGGTCGGATTTCTCTGGAGCAGTATAGATTCGAGCCGGATCCACTTGAGGATATGAGTCTGGAGGATGATGAGATCACGTCCTCCCATGAAGAATAAGGAGCGTCATCTGTCTTTTGTTATTACAGTCGGCACATCTACGTAGTCGGTATTCTGTGAATATATACTTTGGGAAAATCCTTTGTTTACTTTACTTTTGTTGCGGATGTTAGAGGATCACCAATAATCAAATACAACGCAAAAAAGAGCCTGTTCCGCTAAATGGAACAGGCTCTTGCTATATCCACAATCGTTGACTGTCTTAGTCGCCTCAATGGGCTGAAGGTGTACGTGGTTATACGCGCATCGGTGTGTAGGAGTCCAGTAAAATGCCTGGAGCCAGTGCTTTAATCGAGTGTGCGATACCTGCTGGAATGACGAGTGCTTTGCCCGCGCTCAGCTGGTGAACTTCTCCAGCGATTACAACCTCAAAGCGTCCCTTCATGCAATAGCTCATTTGCTCATAAGGATGGGAATGCTCACTGCTTTTGGCGCCCGCTTCAAAATGGACCTCCATCATCATCATAGCCTGTCCAGGTTCAAACACTTTACGACGCACACCAGGCTCTATCAATTCCCAGATTCCAATGTTGTTACTCACGCTTGCATTAATCATCCTTACCAGCTCCTTTTTGTAAGATTTTATCAACTTAAATGTTAGGTTTAGGTTATGTTATAGTCACGTATTCGTCGGAAATATGTATCTATCACATAACCCATACGCTAACTTGTTGGTTTTCATTTGGAAGTAATGATTGATATCCATAGTATCATGTTTGAAAACAAAGATATAGTGTATTCAATCACAAATAATAAAACGTTTATATAGTTACTTTTTACTATATTCCATATAAAAAGTCGATTTTTAGCGTTTGTAATACCAGAAATGGTCACATTTTTCAGATTATCAGCATTTTATATCACACATTGTCACATTTGTGACACAATATTGTCACATCATTTTAGACAGGAATCACTCTGTATAAAGGTTTTTCCACATATTCAAGGTTCCAATTAATTTGTGATTCATAGGATTGCATCATCATTTTCATATACAAATAATGTATAAACAAATTCTCAGGCTGAATATTTATACAAAAAGCGCATATTTAAGGGTTCAAAAAGAACTCTTAAATATGCGCTTCAGCATTCGGATGTAATTTCACCAAAAGGAATAATCATCCATATTAAACTACATTTATCGTGCAGTTTGTGAAATCGAAAGCCCGCTGTACTCCTTATTTATACATATTAGTAACTTAAAGATATATGAGCAGATGAAATTGTTACTTATAAAGCAATCTTTGCACTATAAGTCTATCGCAATTTTAAAATACATCCTATAATCATTATAGATTGATCCACAAATGACGATATACATAGTATCTATATAAAAACATTCATGTACATGTTTCTTCTTACCGAAGTTACATGATATCTTCCAGTACATCGTCCTCATCCATACATATCATCTTGTCAGCCCGCTTACTGCTTTGGCATAACCGATCAGCGCTGGCCTGTGATAATTCCTGAACAGATGGAAGTGACCCTATTGAGGCTATTACCGATTACTTCGCTCCAACCCGGAATGCGATTAGCCAAAAAAATCTATAATGATGAAGGTGTCGTTCTGCTCGCGACAGGAGCAGAATTATCAACTGGCATCATCCGAAAACTGCATAATCACGGGCTGGATTACGTCTATATTCAGGATAAGGATACCGATGATGTGACGGCAAATGATATCGTATCAGCCGAGACGAAGCGTAAAGCGCTGAAGGAGCTACGAACTCATTTCTCCAGCATTGCTGATCCGCGTGTACAGAAGTCTGCCTATCCGATCATCGGTAAAACATTTGCAGGCATCGTAGACTCGATCCTAACCGAGCTTAGTACTAATCCCGAAGTGATGGTTATGCTGATGAGCATGCACACGAAAGATCATTATCTGTATCATCATTCGTTAAATGTGTGCATCTATACCCTCCTGCTCGGTAAAGTTCACGGGTACTCTGTCGACGAGCTGCGTGTACTTGGGATCGGTTCCTTATTACATGATGTTGGCAAAGCCCATATCCCGAACGAAATTCTGTTCAAGCCCGGACGCCTGACAGATGAAGAATATAACACCATCAAGCTGCATACCGAATATGGCTTCAAAATTTTAAAAGATGAACCCGGCATTCCACTGCTTGCCGCTCATTGTGCTTATCAGCATCATGAACGACTGAACGGGAGCGGTTATCCGCGTGGTCTGACCGAGCCTGATATTCATGAATATGCCAAATGGATCGGGATTGCCGATTCATACGATGCACTCACCACTAGCCGAGTATACCGAGCTGCCATGCTGCCCCATCAGGCGCTAGACGTGCTGTATTCGGGCTCTGGCACGCTGTACGATCGCTCGATGCTAGAAGTGTTCAAAAGCCGGATCGCCATCTATCCTATCGGCGTAACCGTTACACTCAGCAATGGCTATAAAGGTGTAGTCGTGCACATCCATACTGCGATTCCGCAGCGTCCGATCGTGCGCATTCTATTTAACGAAGTAGGCGAGCGCCTGACAGCTCCATTCGATCTGGATCTACTCGCTCATCACTCCGTCATGATTACCGCAGTAGAAGGCATGAATGCCCATATGCCTTCGCCTACGATCTAAAGCATTAACAGCTCACGTATATCCTGCTCAGTCAGCGATGATAACTGTGCCTGACCGGGCTGGATAATCTCGCTGACGAGCTCCCGTTTACTCTGCTGAAGCTCTAGCATTTTTTCCTCCACCGTGCCTCTTGTAATGAGGCGAATCACTTGCACTTTACGCTGTTGTCCCATCCGATATGCCCGATCTGCCGCCTGCTCCTCGACGGCTGGATTCCACCATAGATCATATAAAATAACCGTGTCGGCTCCTGTCAGGTTCAGTCCGGTTCCTCCCGCCTTAAGCGAAATGAGAAACACATCCTGTTCCCCTGCATTAAACCGATGAGATAACTCCACACGCTCTGCCGAAGCTGTACTTCCATCCAGATAAAAATAAGGAATATGACGATCGGTCAGCTTTTTCCCGATTCGTTTGAGCATGCCTGTAAACTGGGAAAACACGAGCATTCTCCGTCCAGACGCACGATAATCCTCTACGAGCTCTAGAAGTTGATCCAATTTACCAGAACGTCCTTCATAGTCCTCCACAAACAGTCCGGGATCACAGCAAAGCTGGCGCAGACGTGTAAGCCCGGCGAAGATTCGAATCTGCTGATCGGACTTCTCTTTGTCATGTAGATGCTTGAGTGCATCCTGCTGCAATTGTTCAAGATAAGCGGCATACAGTACCTTTTGCTCTGGCAAAAGCTCAGATACGAGCGTAATCTCCTGCTTATCCGGTAGCTCGTGCAGCACCTCTGACTTCATCCGCCGTAAAATAAATGGGCGTACTCGCCGCGCAATCGTCTCTGGTAACAGATCGGCAAATTCACGCCGCGTACCGAGCAGACCTGGCATGACAATACTCATGATCGACCATAGCTCATGCAGTGAATTTTCAATCGGTGTTCCGGTAAGCGCAAAGCGATGCTTCGCCTGAATCGCTCGTACAGCTCTCGCCGCATGGGTAAGCGCGTTTTTGACATTTTGAGCTTCGTCTAAAATAAGCGTATGGTACGCATGGGTTGTAGCTAGCTCGTGGTCTTGTCGCAATAGCGGGTACGATGTAATGACCACATCAATCGGTGTGATGCCAGCCAAGCTAGACTTTGCTACAGCCGACTGTGCTGGGTTGTCTGGCATAGACACCATATCCGGCTCCTGTGACAGTACCTGCTGCCAGCGCTCATAACGCTCTGCTTTAGCCCCATCAATAAGCAGTACATTCAGCTCCGGCGCAAAACGCTGTAGCTCATATTGCCAGTTGTACATCAAGGACGCTGGTGTGATGACCAGCACGGGTCTGCCGCTACGGCGTAGCTCCTCTTGCATAGAGACGATAAAAGCGATGCTTTGTAGCGTTTTACCAAGTCCCATATCGTCTGCCAGAATCCCGCCGAAGCCATAACGTGATAAGGTGCGCATCCATTGATAACCTTTATGCTGATAATCACGTAGCACCGTTTCCAGACGGGCAGGGATCGGATCATGTTGCCGTCCAGGCTGTTTCATACTTTCCAGCAGGCGACGCAGCGAACGATCAAAGCGCACCGCATCATTTTCATCCCGTACATCGAGTCGTTCCAGTCCATACAACACCGGAAGTCGGAACAATACGCCATCTTCATTGATCGTTCCATCGCCCGGTGCGGCCATGCCTGTACGACGAATAAAGTCCGCAATCTGACGAAAGGCTTGATCCTCTAACGGTAAAAAGGCACCGCTAGGTAGCCGATGATAACGCCGCTGCTCCTGTAACGATTCCAGCACCCGCGTAATTTCCGATTCTGGTATCCCATCTATCGAGAAAAGAAGTTCCAGCCAATCGTGCCGCTGATCCGTCTTTACGGTTAGCTTCGGCGGAGATAGCGGATTTTGTAGCATCGCTTTGACGATGGAAGTGGCATAGACTTGCAACAGCTTTTCCAGCTTCGGAACGATATGATACAAAAATGTATATTCGGCATCTTCGCCGGTCAGGAAATAGCCGCCTTCGGTCACAGTAAAATCAGCTTCATCCATCCACTTCAAAATCTGCGCTTCCCGCTCTCCATCACGCAAAATAATCGCTTCTTCATCGCTACCCGTCTGCTCTGGTTCTAGCGGATTAATCACGATACTGCCGTACTGAAATTCCAGCCCTGCCAGCAAGCGATCGCGCACCCGATCCAGGTACAATCTCGCTTGTAGAGGTGTTTGTACAATCTGATTGGATACGCCTCTGGTCAGATGTACACTGCCCAGCTTCATCAGCTCCGGTACGACCTGACGTACAAACGGCTCAAGCTGGGCAGAGGATAAATAGAGCTGTTGTTCTTCCTCTCCCTTCTCCACAGCTCCTTGCCCTTGAGCAAGTAGACGTTGTAAGCCACTCAACCGACGGCAAAGCTCCCCGTCTAACGGTAAGAGTTCTGCTCCATGCAGCACTGTCTCATAGGCTTCCAGTACAATGAGCGACTGCAAGCCGCGTGCGCGTAGCATGTAACGCTGTTCATCATTCTCCTGTGCGTTAGCTTTAGATGCTAGAGCTGCGTTACGATTCCGCTTAGATAGATCGGTAGATGGTACGCGAGAAATAGGCAACGATTGTTTGTGATTAGCACGTTTAGAACCGCTTGCTCCATCAGTGGAAACACTCTTCTCTTGCTGCTCCCCATTCCTCGCGCGATCCAGCTCAAAATGCAGGGGTAACGGTCCCTGCGACCATAATAGCGGCGCTTCTTGTCCATCCGACTGCACCACATATACCGATTGGCATTGGCGCAATGCAGGCAGCAGCGCTTGCCAGTGTGAGACGGGTATAGATAGTATCCGTTCCCCATGTTGTCCACCACGTGAACGAATTACCGCCGAATCTGCAGGAGACTCGTCCTCCGCAATGCCGATCAATTGCCGCAATACTCGATCATCGCCCGCAGCGAAGCTATACAGCTCTGGATCATACGCAAAGCGAGCCGTCAGCGGATAGCTTTCCCCCAGCCGGATTTGATCCAATAAACGCCGAATCTGGCGAACGATAAATGTACGCCTCGGCCCGATACGCAGCTCAATACCGAGTCGATACTGCCCGTTGCCCGAAGCAAGCGGATGACAGATAATGTCCAGTGCAAGTGTATCGCGCGTTTCCAAGTAACGCCGCCGTACCGCGGCTCGCTTGATCGGTTCACTGAACAGATGCAATAGCTCGTCTGTTAATTGCTGGTCTTTGATATATTGTTCTTGCTCGTCTATGGGCATGGAGGCGTTAGAAGTAGATCCTGCTTCTTCTTGACCTGTTCCCGCAATGGTAGATTGAACGCTCCGATCCTGATGCGCACGACTCTGTGCTTGCGACTTCGGTGTAGAAGCTGCTTGCGCGAATGGATCTTGGGCTTCCTCCCCTTCTGCCAATTCTTCTAAAGGTGCACGTTCATGTTTGTTATTTTTCCGAATCGAAGATGTACGTTTGGGATTCGTAGTCGACGTTTTGGATGCCTGAGCAATCAATAGCGGCGGTTCTCCGCGTTGTTCACATTCGTGAATATAAATAAGCACAGCAGCAATGTGCTGGCAATGATACGTATACGATGCAAGCGTAGGACAGGTACAGGATGCGTGCAGTCCATCCTCCGAATCAAACTGGATATGTACATGCTCGGCTTCATTACGCCGGATACGCACCTCTGCCCGGTACTCTCGCTGCTCATCGTTATATTGGGTGAATCCGACTTTGCCTGTTCGATACAGGTTCATGCCTTTGGTGTAAGATAGATTGCCACATGCATTCTGAATCGACTGTGGCTTCATACGATTACTCCCTGCATGCCTGAAAGGAAATGACAGGATACGTAGATTTTTTTCTGGATCTGATCGTTATTCATCAGTGCCCTCCTTATACATCACGATGCTCGTATCTTGTTATTATGCCATAGTGTGACTACGAGCAAAACAAAACCCCTTCACCTACAGGCAAAGGAGTCCATTTCTTCCATACTATAATTTCTCATTATTATTTCTTCTGCACAATGTAGACGATAGCTCTATATCCACCTAGAGGTTGCGAAGGATTGTCCGTTCGATCAGCTCAACTTCTAGCTGATGCGTAGCTCACTGTATGCACTGCTTATACTGCTTGAGCTTGTGTTTGCTTGAGTTGCTTCATCTGTGAACCTGCACGACGTTTATACCAGATGGTGATCACGGTAGTTAATCCGATGACCGCATAAAATAGGGGAGAAGCAATCGCCAGCATTTGCGATATGCTCAGTACGGAGATCAACAGCAACTTCACGCCAGCTTCAGCGACCAGCGCCACACCCCACAGCAAGGTCAGACGACGCATGACCTTACGGAAATATGGATACTGCCAGTTGTGCTCTGGATCAACACCCTTGCTAAATCGACTAGCCATATGAAAAATAAGCGGGCGTTTCAAGAAGAGTGAGCCGAGAAAGGCAACTCCGATCAGTACCGTAACAAGAGACTCCCGCATAAGCAGAAGCTTCTCACTTCCACCTAGCAGCACCATCACCAGACTCAGTACAAACCCAACCAGCATCAATACATTGAAAGTATCGAGTGTACGATAACGTAACAGATAGATCAGATTATCAACAAGCGGAATGATTGTAGCAACCGACAATGCCATCAGGCTACCGATATACGGCGAGAGTAGCACATACACCAGCCAAGGAATCAAACCGTTGATGATTAATTTTAATAGTACAGCACGACTTTTCAATAATATAGACATATTCGTCAGCTCCTGTTCCTGTGTGAGGATGATAGATTCATCATAAGGTAATCCTCAGTATGCGGAATCTACCGCTAGGTGGATTTGCAGTCCACCTATAGGTGGAGCGAACGATTAGATTTTGTATCCTATTTATTAGATATTTTATATGTAATTTACAAAATAGCGACTCCCATATAATAAAACAAATATATGCTCATTACATCATATGAATACATACAGGAGGAATTATCCATTATGACATCCAAATCATTCAAAAAAGCGGTTATCGCTGCGAGCGCTACCGCTGTACTTAGCCTGCCGCTGTTCATGGGCTCGTTACATACGACTACAGCACTTGCAGCAGGTGCCAAAGTAGCACCTGCTAAAGTGCCAGCAAACGTAGCTACTCCTGCTAAGCAGATGACGACACCGAAAAATGTAGTCCTGTTCATTGGTGACGGTATGGGCGAGGCAAGCCGCAACGCGATTCGCTACGCGACCGTGGGCAAAAATGGCACACTCGAAATGGATAACATGCCGATCACCGGTCTTGTTCGCACCAGTTCAAGTGATCATCTGGTCACCGATTCTGCTGCCGCAGCGACGGCGATTGCAACCGGCGTCAAATCCTACAATGGAGCGATCGGTGTAGACCCGAATAAGAAGCCTGTAACGACGATTATGGAGCTTGCCAAAAAAGCAGGGATGTCCACAGGTGTTGTCACCACCAGTCAGGTGACCGACGCGACTGGTGCAGCATTTGGCGCACATGTGGAGAATCGTTCCGCACAAAGCGATATCGCTAAGCAATATATCGAAAATAGCAAAATCGACGTCCTGCTCGGTGGTGGCGAAGACTTCTGGTATCCAAAAGGCACGGCAGGTGCGCATCCAGATACACCAGCCGAAGATCCGACGGAAGCAAGCAAAGGCACACAGGGCAATCTGGTCGATCGTGCCAAGCAGCTTGGTTATAACTATGTGACGAACGGCACGGAACTGAAAGCAGCCAAAAACGGCAAGCTACTCGGTCTATTCGCCAACGAAGAAATGTTCCAGGCACATAACGAGGTGGGCAATCAGTACAATCCGATCGTGTCTCTGCCAGATATGACAACCAAAGCACTCGATGTGCTGTCTCAGAACAAAAAAGGCTTCTTCCTGCTCGTTGAAGAAGAAGGCACTGACGAAATGGCGCATGACAACAATGCAGAGCTGACGATCAAGGCAGGACAACAGCTTGATAAAGCCGTGAAAGTAGCCAAAGACTATGCGAAAAAGCATCCTGACACACTCGTGCTCGTAACAGCTGATCACGAAACAGGCGGTATGGTCATTGAAGGCCCGGATGATGAAGACGAGTCTGGCGATGGCATGTCCAAGGAAGATGGTCCATTCACCGTAGCTGGCTCTGAGGAACAGTTTTACATCGACTGGACCACCGAAGGACATAGCGCGGTTGACGTCGCGCTGACTGCGATGGGCCCTGGTTCACAGCAATTCGCAGGTAACTACCAGAACACAGCGATCCACGACAAGCTAGTGAAGCTGTTGAAGCTGAAATAAATCGCAGCCTAACTGCTCGTTGAACTGATCGCATTCCTATAGAAACACATCAAAAAGACACGGATGACGCTCCCCCTGCGTATCCGTGTCTTTTTATTTGTCCATCGTAGCCATCGTCCTGGTAGTTATAGCTATATCGTTGTCACGATGGATACTCACACTTTAAAACTTGGTTCTGGTGCTGTTTGCCGCTCCTTGTACAGATATACGGAATGTATTGAAGGTACATCTGCCACTGTAACCAGACTACATTACTAATAAGCTACACACTATGACTGGAACCGAATTAGAACCTACGCTCACTTAGCGATGTCATTTTGTACTGCATCACAGGCTCCTCCTGCTGACCACCTGCGATATCCACGAATGCCTGAAATAAATTAGGCGGATATTCAGCGATACGGTGACACAGGTACAAATACCACTCCTGTCCATAGGTCAGGTAGACGCGTACAGGATAGCCCTTTGCCCGCAGCTGTACGCAAAGCTCTGGTCGAATCCCATACAGTAGTTCCATTTCTACAGAAGCCGCTCCTTGCCAATCCTTTTGCAATAAAGTAGCGATCAATCCCTCGTCATGGGTAGCGGTAGATAGGTGACAACCACGTTTGACTGCCAGCTCAAACAGCTTGATATAGCGCTGATCCAGCTCCTCTGAACGAGCTAGCGATACGGTATCCGCTTCCTCATACGCGCCTTTGACCAGTCGTACACGCGTTCCTGGCATCAATAGATCATTCGCATCGCTCCATGTGCGGTGCAATTGTGCCTGTAGCGTAATCCCGATCAGTGGATAGCTCGCTACTGCTTCACGATACACCTGCAAGATCGCGTCTGTCTTGGCTGATTCCTCCATACTGATAAACAGTTCAATCGCATATGCCTGCGCCACTTCTGCTAGCTCTAGCAGATGGCGAAGCGCTAGTGCAGGATCAACAAGCAACCCGATATGCGACAGATCGAATGAGACGCGTCCGCTCTTTCCCTGCTGTCCCAGCTCGCTCACCAGTACAGCGAGCTCTTGCTTTGCCTGCTGACAAGCCTCGGCAGACCGTGTATTTTCACCGATATATTCTAGCGATACTGCATAACCTTCGCGAATAAGTTGATCTGCTACATTCAGCGCCTGTGAACGCTCCTCCCCAGTCACATAACGTGCTGCTGCACGCTGTAGCCCATTATACATCTGTGGCTGCTGCTCCACATAGTCCTTGATATCAGTACGACGTGCGATCCCCTTCAATGCTGCTGCCACCTGTGTAGCGAGCTGCTGTTCCTGTTCAATCCTTGGATTCATTATTCATCCCTCCTGCCATCCACACTACCGGATCAGAGGACGAATTTATTGTACAAAATTGCTCTATTCTTCCTATGCTCATTCAAACTCTATGTAACCGACACTTTATATCGACGCGGCGTTACCCCTACGACACGTGTGAACATACGGGTAAAATGACTCTGATCGTAAAAGCCTGCCTCGGCTGCCACTTCTACAATCGAGCGCTGACGATAGAGCTCTGTTTTCGCATAATTTATGCGCAGCAGAGTTTGATACGCATGCGGAGGCAAATGCTGCCACTGCTTGAATAAGCGGATCAGATGAAAGCGACTGATCGAGGTAATCGTCTCTAATTCTTCCAATAAGATCGGACGATGAAAGTTCGCATGCAAATACTCCTGCACGATACCTACATATTTAGAGTCGGCTGCCGACGCTGTACCCCTATGATCCAGATCGCCATCTTCGTTACCTGTAAGAAGCTGTAGTAAGGAGATCAGCGCTGTCTCAGTTTCAAGCGGCTCTCTATCATCCATTAATGCTTCCATCGTCTGGTTGAGCTGTACGGTACACGTAGCATTTTTACGTGCAGACAGCAAATACGGAATATGAATCTGCTTCAACTCACTTTGTTCCATCCCCTGTAGCCAGTCTGGATGGATGAACAGCATATCATAGCTCCATTCTAGCCCTTGCTGTGGATGACAGGCATGTAGCATCTGTGGCGGGAAGCTAATGATCCGTCCCTGTTCAACTTCCCAAAGCTTGCCATCACACCATGCATTCGTACGCCCACGACGAATAAGGCCAATCGAATATTCCTCATGAAAATGCCGATGGTACGTCAGCTCATCCGCACGGCATCGCTTGCCCTCCACAAAAGGAAGCGCTGGATTGCGATAAAAGGATACCTCTGTCATGCGCCCGCCCCTTTCTCTCGTTCACTCTATCGTTCTCACAAGTATAAAGAAAAAGGATCAAGTCAGGCAATGTTTGCCCGCTCGATCCTTCTTCGTCATCGTACAATCTATCCTCAGCGATCCATCGTACTGTACATTTATTATTGTTGTAACGCGTCCAAAATATGACCGTTCACGGTCGAGTTCGCCAGCAGTCCGATATGCATTACGCCATAAATACGGATATTGTTGGCACCGTCCAGGTTGGACAGATAGTTGCTCACGATCTGATCGTTCAGCGTATAGATCGACGTTACGTTCACGCCATCCGGTGCACGGTTGGTCGTGAGACGATTCGCTCCACCAAGTGTGATAAGCTTATCGACCTTACTTGCACCACCGTAATTGAGGATGTAATACAGGCTGTTGGCGCCGCCCATACTGTGTGCAACGATGTTGACTTTGCTGCTGCCGGTACGTGCGAGCACGTCATCAACCAGACTGCGAATCGCCGCCGCATTGAGCGTCTGCACGCCATTTTTCGTTGGCAGGTCGATCGCATACATTTCATCCGATGACCAGCCCTGACGAGCTAAGAAGCTCTGGATATACAGAAAATTACTTGCTGAACCGCCAAGTCCATGTACAAAAATAATCGGTGTATGTGTTGTTGCCGCCTTTGCCGAAGGGGTGGTGAAGGATGCGCCTACCAGTGTAAATACGAGTACCAGGCAGGCAGCTAAACGAAGAGAAAAGATGCGCTGGATCATTATGTATTCTCCTTTTCGATGTAATATTCATGATGTTACATGTGATTCCGTAAGTAACGGACAATCCACGCTCTCGATTCTCATTTCACCTCCTATAATAATTAGGAATAGTCCGCTCATTAACTATATTACAATCTGATGTAAAATGTCAAATATTGGTACATGTAAACAAAAAGAATCTCCACTGTACATGGTGGCACAGTGGAGATTCGGTCATAGGCTCATGATTGCATCTTCATTCATGATCATCAGAATACATGCTCATCAAGGAGCGGTATCTAACGAACAAAACGATCCGTTATGACTTAAATCATCTTACATCCATTCAATTCAAGTCCGAAACTTAAACTTCCAGCGGAGAGATGGTGAACTCAAATGTCAGATTCGTTTCTGATGGGATCTGGTACTCGTCATGAATCGGAGCGCCCCAGCTATCGTCCCCACCAACGCCCATTTGCTTGCCAGCTACCGTTACAACGGTATAGTGTACCGGCGGCAGTTCATACAGATGAGCTGCACTTTCCAGTTCCAATGCGGTATATGGCAGGATGCTACATTCTACCGGAGCCGTTGCTGGAGACGTGATGCGCAGTCCGCGCTGCCCATCGTCGGTAATGTCGACGCGGCGTACACCGATGCGGTTACCGAACTCCTGTGGTACTACATAGCCGGATACGTTATCGGCTACATCGTTGCTGAATGTACCCAGTCTTGCACCGAATGCACGGTCGATATAATTCTCTTCCGGTCCCATCGCATACCAATCCAGATGGTGGTAGTCGGCTGGGATTTTGAAGGATAGCGCTACGGTTGGTACATTTGGCAGACCTGCTACACCTGCATAGCTTGATTTCACATGCAGACGACCATCTTGATGTACCGTGTACACCGTCGTCATTTTCACATCCGCATGAATGCTGAACGCGTACTCGAACGTTACGGTTACATGATCTGCGGCTTTATCCAGCTCCATCTTCGTGCAGCGACGTGCCAGACTTGCTGCCAGCCAGCTCGCCGATGTGAAGTTCTGTCCTGCACCGCGGTCATTGTCTGTCGTTGCACGCCAGAACTGCGGAGCCGGTGGTGCGGAGATATACTCGCGTCCACTATAACGAATGGAAGTCAGGCTACCTACAGCACGGGAGAACATGATGCTGAAATGCTCGCCATGTACACCGACGTTCACATCGCCTTCTGCAATGTACAATTCACCCGGAGCAAATGCCTTCGGTGCAGCGACTTCGCCTTCGGTAATGAACACATGCTCGCCAAAGGATACTTCATAGCCTGCTTCTGCCCACAGTGTGGATTCCTTCAGCACCAGTGCCGCATGAATCGCATACTCACCCGGTACAGATGCTGCTTCTGGCAGAGCCACTTCGATATGACGCTCAGTGCCTGCAGGTACATCCACATCTACCAGCTGCTCAGCTACGAGTACGCCTTCACGATACAGGCGGTATTGCAGGTTGTACGCTTCTGTACCGACGAACAGGTTCTCATTGCGTACCGTTACACCTTTTTGATCTGGTGTCAGCTTAATATTTTGATACAGGAATTTCACTTCCTGCATTTTTGGAGATACTTTACGATCGGCGTACACGATACCATCGGTACAGAAGCCGTAGTCGGTCGCACGATCATCATAGTCGCCACCATAAGCGAGATACTCGTCACCATAGCGGTTTTTCTTCATCACTGCCTGGTCGATGTAATCCCAGATAAAGCCACCTTGATACAGATCATATTTATTTTCCAGATCCGTATACTTATGCATGCCGCCAACCGAGTTGCCCATCGCGTGCATGTATTCACAGCTAATGTACGGCTTTTGCGGATCATTGTTCAGGTATTCTTCGATATCTTGCGGCTTCGCATACATGCGGCTCTCCATATCGCTCGAATCGTTGAACTCACGACGATAGAATACACCTTCATAATGCACCATACGTGTTGGATCAGCCGAGCGGAAATAGTTCGCTACGTTCAGGATTACCTGACCTGCATACGACTCGTTACCACAAGACCAGATCAGAATGGACGGATGGTTCTTATCGCGTTCAACCATCGAGATCGCGCGATCCATAACGATATCGTTCCACTCTGGCAGATCGCAAGGAATGTTCCAGGATGGCTCAACTGCGCCTAGCTTCTGCCAGGAGCCGTGTGTCTCCAGGTTCATCTCGTCGATCAGATAAATACCGTATTCGTCACACAGCTCGTACCAGCGTGTCTGGTTCGGATAGTGGGATGTACGTACAGCGTTCATATTGTTTTGCTTAATGGTGCGAATATCCCACAGCATATCTTCTTCTGTCACCGTGCGACCGGTACGGCAGTTGAATTCATGACGATTTACGCCCTTGAATACGATACGCTTGCCGTTGATGCACATGATTTTGTTAATCATTTCAAAGCGGCGGAAGCCTACTGGCTGAGGAATCACTTCCGTCAGTTCACCCGCTGCGTTATATACGGAAATGTACAGTGTGTACAGGTAAGGATCTTCTGCACTCCAAGTGGATACGCCTGGAACTGTCGCTTCAAAGTGTGCTTCTGCACTCTCTTTGCCGTCTGCAAAAGTCACTTCACCCGAAGCAACGGTCTGTCCATCCACCGATTTCAGTTCCAGTACAGCACGTCCACCTGCTGCCTGTCCTGGCTCTAGCTTCAGCTTCACATCCAGTTGACCGTTGGTATAACTGTCATCCAGACCGCCATTCACATGCAGATCACGCACATGCAGTTCCGGTACAGTGTACAGATACACATCACGGAAAATACCGGAGAAGCGCCAGAAATCCTGATCCTCCAGCCAAGCACCTGTACTGCGCTGATACACCTCAACAGCCAGACGGTTTTGACCTTCCTGGATAAATGGAGTCAGATCAAAGTCCGACGGAGTGAAGCTATCTTCGCCATAGCCTACGAAATGACCGTTCAGCCATACATAGAATGCCGATTCTACACCCTGGAAGGAAATGTACACCGGGCCACCTGCCAGATTCTCAGGCACGGTAAAGGTCTTCACATAGCTACCGACCGGATTATTCTCTTGAGAGATAAATGGTGGACGCAGATTCTCTACGCCATCCCATGGATACATCGTATTCACATACTGCATCTGTCCATAGCCCTGTGTCTGGATATGTCCAGGAACTGTAATCTCGCCCCAGCCTGCACTCGTAAAGCCATTCTCGTAAAAGTTCTGCGGGCGACTCGCTGGATTCGCTGCATAATTGAACTTCCACGTACCGTTCAAGCTATAGCGCCAGTCCATTGCTCCACGCTGCTGCGCTTGCTCTGCTGTCGCATAATACTTATGATCCGAATACGCATGCAGACGATTCACTGCAAATACGCTTGTATCTGTCAGCCACTCTAGTGATGGCGTGCTCACCTGTTGTCCTACGCGTGCTGCTTCCTTACTACTCATATCCATTCACTCCATTTCGCTTGAACTTTTCTCACTTATTATTATATCCCGACTAGGCATTGCTTTTTAACATAATAAAATAGCGAATTATTTACTTCCGTATTATTATGCGATCTATCTTTCTTCATGTCGTAGATGATGCTCACAGCCTAACATTTGCATAAAAAAAGTGCTGCGACCGATGCGCCGAAGTAGGCATCTTCCGCAGCACTTCTTGTGAATCTAAGATCCAATAATTATTTGACCGAACCGACCATACCTGCAACAAAGTGCTTCTGCATCAAGAAGAATACAAGCGCTGTTGGCAGTGTGGAGATCACGATCGCCAGCATGATTACGCCATAGTCAGGTGCATAACCGGAGCCCAGATTGGAAATGAGCAGTGGAATCGTTTGATTCTCTGGTGTTTGCAAAACAACGAGTGGCCACAGGTAGTTGTTCCAGCTTGCCATGAACGTGATGATCGCAGCCGCTGCATACGTTGTTTTCATCGTAGGCATATAAATACGGAAGAACAAGCCAAGCTCGCTCAGTCCATCCATACGTCCTGCTTCCAGCAGATCCTTTGGAAACATTTTCGTACTTTGACGGAAGAAGAAGATCAGGAACGCCGTTGTCATTGTTGGAATAACAACCGCTGCCGGCGTATCAATCCCAATAAAGGACACAAAGTTAGTGATTTTACCAAACATACGGTACAAAGGCACCATCAATGCTGCAAATGGAATCATCATCGACAGCAGCAAAATGTTAAATACGATATCTTTTGCCTTACTGCGATAGATTTCAAAACCATAGCCTGCCAGTGAAGCGATCAGCAGGGCAAGTAGCGTTGTGGAAACAGCAATTTTTGCAGAGTTTGCCATCGCTGTCCAAATGTCGACAGAGCTGGTCAGCTTCGCCAAATTGTCCATCAGATGAGCGCCTGGTAACAGGCGTCCCTGTGTGACGTCTACCGACAAGTTCGTCGCGCTAACGATCATCCAGAAGAACGGAAAGATCGAGACGAATGCAGCGACAATAAGGAACAAATATGTGAATGTTGATTTTGTCTTAGCCATTACGCTCACCTGCCACTTTGAACTGGATGAAGGAAAGAATGATAACCATAATTACGATTGAATACGATACAGTTGCAGCATAACCAAAGTCTGGCGAGTACTTGAACGACAGATTGTAAATGTATTGCGAGATCGTCGTCGTTGCATTACCCGGTCCGCCCTTCGTAATGTTGACAACTTCATCGAACAATTGCAGTGTACCGATCGTCGATGTGATCGACGTAAACAGAATGATCGGTTTGAGCAGTGGTACCGTAATGCTGAAAAATTGACGAACTGCCGAAGCACCGTCGATACGTGCAGCTTCATAAATCGAGCTATCAATATTTTGCAAACCAGACAGATAGAAGATCATGTTGTATCCTGTCCAGCGCCATGTGATTGCGATGATGATCGTGATTTTTGCCCAGAATGGATCAGTGATCCACTGAATTGGTGTACCGATCACATGCAAGCCCATCAGCATACCGTTTACCAGACCGTCTGGTGCAAACAGGTATTTGAATACAACGGAGTATGCAACGAGTGATGTGATACACGGCAGGAAGATCGCCGTCCGGAAAAAGCCTTTGAATTTCAAATTACGGTCATTCAGCAGTACCGAGATAAATAGTGCCAGAATAACCATCAGTGGTACTTGGAACAACAGATAGATGAATGTATTTTTGACAGCCATGATAAAGGTCGTGTCGATAAACAGTCGTGTATAGTTATCAAGGCCGTTAAATTTCAAATTCATGCCTTTACCTGTCTGGAAGGACAGGATCAGAGCCTGGATCATAGGGTAGAAGAAGAAAATACAGATTAAAAGTGCTGCAATTCCAACGAATACCCAGCCGGTAATACTTTCTTTCATATGATTGCCCATGCGTGAGCGCGGTGTTTTTTGACTTTGCTTCAAAGCGGGTTCAGCGGTTTTCATATCGTCTCATCTCCCTCGTATCGCCGGTTTGCTTTTGTTTTTTGTATAGCTTAGCCTGCGACGTACACATTTCAGGTATGGTTTTTCATTCCCGGTCATGAGAAGGAAATAAAACCTTGAACCATCAGCCCAAGGTTTTATTTCCCCCATTCATTACCATGTCCGGATTATTTCAATTGAGCTTCAGCTTGTGCTTGAACATCATTCATCATTGTGTCTACATCTTTGCTACCGCTCAGGTAGTTTTGCAGTTCAACCGTCATGATATCTTCGATCGCATAAGTGTGCAGACCGTAGTTAACTTTTGGAACTTCAGTTGTCCATTTTGCGAAGTCAGCATAGATTTTTTGACCACCGAAGAACTCGTCAGCTTTATCATATGCACTACCTTCAGAAGCTGCTTTGAATGTGGACAATACGCCAACTTTTTCTAGCAATTGTTGGTAGAGCTCTTTGTCAGAACCGAACGTGGAAGCCATGAAGTCAGTTGCTGTGTCTTTACCGTCTACGTTCATTACATACCAGGAGCTACCACCGATGTTAGAAGCGTGAACCGAGTTAGGTACATCGCTCAGAACTGGAATCGGTACAGCTGCCCATTTACCGGATTGAGAAGCTTCAGCTTTGATAGATGGTGTAATCCAGTTACCTGTTGGTACGGATGCTACGTCACCACTGTTGAATGCTGCCAGGAATTGGCTCCAGTCAGAGTTAGCTTTTACGATGTTTGCATCATACATTGCTTTGTATGTTTCCAGCGCTTTTTTCAGAGCTGCGTTGTTAGCGATGTTTGGTGTAGTACCATCTTCTTTCAGGTACCAGGAACCAGCGGACTGGATCATTGCACGGATCAGACCGAGATCGTTAGGATCTTGAGTCAGCATGTCTTTGCCAGTAGCGGCTTTGACCTTTTTACCGATTTCGATATATTGATCCCAAGTAATATTTTGCAGATCTTCTGGTGTGTAACCTGCTTGTTTCAGATAGTCTGTACGTACAAACAGACCTGTTACACCAGAATCAAATGGAATACCGTATTGCTTACCTTCGTAGCTTGTAGGACCTGCTTTGTAGTCTGCAAAGTCGGAAGCTTTGATTTTGTCAGACATATCCACGAAAGAGTCTGGATACGCTTGCAGGAAGTTTTGTGAACGATAGTCCTCGATCAGAACAACGTTAGGCAGACCTTTTGTTGTACCGGAGTTCAGACCTGTGTTCAGCTTTTGTACGATATCAGCCTGTGCATTTTCAACAAGATTGATTTTCACATCAGGATGAGCTTTCATATATTTTTCTTTAGCAACTTCCAGTGCGGCAATATTGAAGTTTTTATCCCATGCCCAGATCGTAATTTCTTTTGCGCTTGCATCAGAACCGGAGCTTGCAGTTCCGCCTCCGCTAGAACACGCGGACAGCAGTAGCACGCTTGCCAGTAAGAGAAACATCAGTTTTTTCATTTTGTTTCAACCCCTGCTCTTGTATAATGTTTTGTTTTGAAAGCGTTTGCTTATTGACAAATTAATCTTACCACCCGCTATCACCGTGATGTTAGGAATATATTTGTACGGATTTGTGATATTATTGGCACAAGTCTTTTTGATAGCGTTATCATTTAGTACTATATTTATTTTTTGGTACTATATTTAGATATTGGTAATGTGAGTTATGGTATTGTATCCGCTTTTATCTTTTTTTCCAACGTATATTGTTGAAAACAAAACTCTTTTGTGGGTATTTCTGGATATTAAAATGACCGAGCAGCGAAAATTATCGCCACTCGGTCATGATTCGTTTTGGAACTGGAACCTCGAATAGCTCTTCGCTAGAAAGCGCAGTGCTACCCCAACGTTAATCTGTGCCTATCCACCCTGTGGCTACACTCTGTTGTATACGGCAGGAGCTAGTCATCTGAAATTACTTCACCTGCTGTTCACCCGGAATATTCGGGAATGGACTCTCACTACGACCCGCTGTACCTGATGATTGGATCGGATTATCAATGTATCCGTATCTTGCAACACCATTCGGTGTCAGCGTGTCGTAGAACGCAACCCGTGTCAGAATGCTTGGCATCGTTCCATCCTCCTGCTCAATCGCATAGGGCAGGAAGAACAGATCATCCCGGGATTGCTGATTCAGATTCAGCTTTGCTGTCCAGACTAGCTCACTATGATTCTCTTGCATTTCGTAATACGATACCACATCTCCTCGTTGCTCGAAGAATGGGTAGGCTTGACCTTCTGGGAAATAGTACCGGTAAATCCCATTATTCGGGTTATCCGTAGGCGTGAATGTCTTGAGCTTGCTAATACGAGGAATGCTCACCGCCGCTGCCCGTGCTGTAGCCAGATCGGTACCGCTAAGCTGACGAAGCGTTGTATCCGGTGTCTTTGCTACATAAACCGTTCTGGATGACGCATTCCAAACGACAGCCGCTTGTGCTGCCTCTGCGACAAAGCGTAGTGGCACCATGGCACGACCTTCGCGAATCGAAGGGGCTACAGGCAATTGAACCGTACGATCGTTAATCGTGGCCGTCTTTTGCCCGATGACTAACGTAATGACGCTACCATCCTGGCTGACTGTAACCGTCTGGGTAATATTATTCCAAATCGTGGAATTACCCGGTATGTACTGTAGAGCTTTGATCGGAATCATCGTTGTACCTTGATCGACATAAGGCGTTACCCCAACATAGACGGTTGAGTTATTTACAATCACCTGAATATCAGGCGTTGCTGCACTCGCTCTTGTCGTTTCTCCTACGAATCCGATCATAAGGATCGTTGATAGTAATAGTTTCAAACCAGTTCTCATCATATTGTATTCCTCCATTGATCGTCATACGAACAGATGCGGCCAATCAGGATGTTGCACAAGGTTCCTAGCCGAAAGCATAGCAAACATTCGGCTCCCTCTATCTTACCATCTTTTATACCCCGACTACTAATCAAGCAAGCAGTAGTATGCGATTCGCTTTCATAATTGGATACTTCGCTAGACATTGAGAAAGAGTAACACAGCGTGTACATTTTACATGCGCTAATAAAATGTTGTATATTTTATGCAAACCGAATCACACATCATTTCTCTGCTTATTTCAATAGTGAAATACAGAAAAAACGCTTCATTATGCGATTTTATATGTGTCCATTACGACAAATTCGTTTATTTATACGTATCATCTATATCATTCCTTTCTTTTCATATATGTCATTTTGTACAAAAATAAAAAGTGCGAGTCGTGGGTTCGGTTGCGGGTATCTATCTTCTGCATCCTCGCATGTTTCCAATTGGCATTCCATCGGTATATATAGTAGACGATGGCTGGAGAGAAAACCTTACTGAAGGAGGATTCTTTTGCAAAACTGGATCACGAACTTTATGGAGCAATTTGGCTATGTCGGTATCGCCCTGATTATTGCACTGGAAAATGTATTCCCACCGATCCCATCTGAGATTGTACTGCCCTTTGGTGGCTTTATGACGACAAACTCCTCGTTAACCATTGTAGGCGTCATTATTGCAGCTACGATTGGCTCGGTGCTAGGCGCCGTCATTTTATATGGTGTCGGCAGGCTGCTGGATGTAGAACGACTGGAGAAAATCATCGACCGCTGGGGACATATTTTGCGCGTCAAAAAAGAAGATATCTATCGTGCAGATGCCTGGTTTGATAAATACGGCTACTGGACGGTACTCTTTTGCCGTATGGTTCCGCTCGTACGCAGTCTGATCTCCATCCCTGCGGGCATGTCCAATATGAAATTCGGACTGTTCTTGCTATTCACGACGATTGGTACGGTGATCTGGAATTCGATCCTCGTGACGATTGGAGCAATGCTGGGGGATAACTGGCATCAGATTACGGAGTTTATGGATATTTACTCGAATGTGGCGTATGCGATTATTGCGGTTGTGGGGATTGCGGCGATCATTTGGTATGTGAGACGAAATCGTCGGGCTGGGGCGAAGTGAACCCTTTATGTGCAATAGCAACAGAGTGTGGAGCTCTGGAGCAAGGAATATGTTGGAGTCTACAACATAACCTACATTTACGAGAACACCAGAGCATTTAATCTTTGTATGCCAATAATGATGTACTACAAGTAACCTATGATCCTGGGTATATATGCCAACATACACTTATACGCTCTCAATGACAAAACCCCGCTGAATCGACTGGGATTCGGCGGGGTTTGTTTTGTCATATTGCGGATAAGATGCAGATCATCATGGATCTTTGAAGTTCATCTTGTTATTGTGCGTCTTCGGGCAGTGGCTCCACAATAAGGGGAAGCGTTACTTTTACCTTGGTTCCCTGGCCTTTTTGGCTGGAGATGCTGACGCCGTATTGTTCACCATACAGCAGGGTGATGCGGTTATGGACGTTTTGGACGCCGATGCCGGTGAATAGTTGGCGTTTGCTTTTCGGGTTTGGTAAGCGGCTGCCTTCAGCGGAGTCTGCAAAACCGTCCATGCCATCTCCATTGTCCACAACTTCGCAGACGAGCATATCATCCTGGCGGGAGACCATGATGTAGATGACGCCAGCTCCTTTTTCATTGAAGGCGTGGAAGAATGCATTTTCAATAAAGGGCTGGATAATTAGCTTCGGCACATGATAGTCCATGCAGTCAGGGGATACGAAGTAGTTCACCTGTACTTTGCCACCATAACGGACATGGTTGATGAACACATAGTTTTTCATGTTCTCCAGTTCCTGTTCGATCGTAATTGTCTCGCTCACGTTGCTAATTGTATTTTGCAGCAAGGAGATGAGCGCGTTGATCGTTTCGGCGGCGGTTTCTTTATTGCCCTTTTGAACAAGCATCTTGATCGAAGCGAGTGTATTGTACAGGAAATGCGGATTAATTTGACGCTGTAGGGCGGCAAGTTCGGCATTACGCTGTTCTTTTTGTGTTTCGAGTAGGCGAGCGATATAGTCATTCAGCTCGTCCAGCATATAATTGAATGCACGGCTAAGCTCTTGTACTTCATAACTTCCGGTCACATTCACATAGTTGCCGAAGTCCTTTTCCGTAATCGTGGACATCTGCCGCACGAGACGAGTTAAGGATTGGGTTAAGCGACGTGAGATTAGGAATACGGTCAATAGCGCCGCTGCAACGATTCCTATACAGATTAATGCCACATCGCGCACGTTAATAATTTGTCCAACGGCATATTGACGGTCGATCAGGTTCACCAGATAGAAGTCATACGCAGGGATATAATTGGATAAAATAATATGACTTTTTCCCATCACATCTGCATTTTTGTAGCTGAGCTGCTTATCCTGCATTTCGGTGACGTCTTTGAGCAATTGAGGTGAAAATGTACCGATCAGATTATTCTTGTTCGAGGATACAATACGTCCATTGGAGTCAAGAATAACGATATCATTGCCTGTACTCGTAAAATTACTATAAAATCGCTTGAACTGATCCTCCCGAATCGCTACATAGATGGTACCGTACAGAAAATCGCTTGTCCGCTCCATTAAAGCTTTGGACGCGATGATATAGTTGGCTTTGCCATCCTTCGCGGTTTCCTCATCGTATTGATACATCAATCGGCGCGGCTGATCCACCGTATGTCTGGTGATTAGACTATCCGCAAGATCGCTGGTTTCTACAGGCCAATACGACCAGTCTGACGCATAACTTCGTCCGTTCACACCAACTACGGTGACGCCGACATCATACGCATCCACATTGGACTTGATCTGCTTCATCTGCTGGCCCATGCTGAAATAGGTCGATGCCGCGCTAATCGAGTCACCCTCACCACCTGCAAGATAATTTTTTACCGTACCGTTCTGAGAGGCATGGCTTACCGCATTGACGATCGAATCATTCAGCGATTCCATACTACTCTTGATCTGGCTCAGTACTTTGGAGTTGGTAATGCTGAACGTCTCTGTGAATAGTCGCTCTGACATCCGAATTGTTACCAGCGACGTTAACAGACAGACGGCAATGATGCTCACGACCATAACGATAAATAGCTTAAAAAATAGACCCTGCTGCTCAAAACGGTTCATGTATTGTTTGATTTTCATTCAGGTTCACACTCATTTTTTGATGATTTGACCGTTTTAGCGTACATCTTGACGCCGATACTGACTTGGCGATAGCCCGGTCCATTTTTTGAATACTTTCGTAAAGTAGCTATGATCGGAATAGCCGACAAGGTCGCTAATCTCGGAAATCGAATAACGATCATCTCGAAGCATCTCGGCAGCCTTTTGCACTCGAATTTTGTTCAAATGCTCACTAAAACCTTCTTTGGTATGCGTCGTGAAATAACTCGACAAATACGATGGATTAAAGTGAAAATGCTGTCCAAGCCCGGTCAGACTGAGTGGTTCAGCATAATGCTCCTCAATATATTCCAGCAGCATCTTCATATTGGTGCTACCCTGGCTTTGCTCCGAACGCTCAGCGATCTGTACATCTACCTTTTCCAGAAAATCATTCAGTAGCGTCGTTGTCTGACGAACATCGAGCGCATCGTTAATTTGACGGAAATAATCATACTTCTCTTCGTCCAATTGCCGCATATCGTAATCCTGATTACCTAGCAGTGTAATGATGTTGAAAATAATATTGCCTAGAAACGACTTGAGCTCAAATGGCGTTGCCCGGTAATTGCCCGCTAGCACCTGCACATATTCGCGTAGCGCCGCAAACGCGGTATTAAAGTTGTCCCGCCGCAATTCCTCAGCAAATTCCTTCAGGTTGAACGCACCCCGCACGTCTGCCGGAGCCGGTAGCTCGGAGCGGATAATAAGAGCGCGCTCTGGAAAATAAAACTGATAATCCAGCAACTTGAGTAGTTGCTGATATACCTCGCCAATCCCTTGCATATCGTCGAAGCGTTCACTGAGTACCCAGGCAAGCTGCACGCTATTGGTTTCCAGCATCATCTGCTGAGCCAGCTCGCGTAAAAGCTCGACCGTCTGTTCATAATGAATCGTGCTCAAATTAAGTACAAACACAACGATCTGAGGATCAGCTGCAACCGGGCGAAAAGCAAGCGGTAAGCCTGCTTGCTCTAGAATCTCAGCCAGACGCGCACTGGTTGTCGCAATATGACTGCTCTTTTGCTGTACAAGACGTTCTCCACCGCCCAGACTGGATAGTCTTGGCTGCACACCCACCAGGTAAAACGATGGATAGGGAAAGTACTCCTCCAGCACGGAAGCTTCTGCTTCTACTTCAAAGCCAGCAATCCACTTTTCCAGCACATGATCGACCGTAATCTGCTCGCTCCCGGTCTGCTCATCATACTGGAGAGTGGGAATCCGCCTTGCTGTGTTTTGCAATACCTGTAACAGCTCCTGCGTCTCCAGCTTGGGCTTCAAAATATAATCAGCGACTCCATTTTGGAATGTAGAACGCACATAGTTGAACTCGCCATAACTGCTGAGTACAATAATCTCAATCTCCGGATAGTTCTGCTTCAAAATTCGAGTGAATTCTTCTCCATCCATGATCGGCATCACAATGTCGGTAATTACAATATGCGGACGCAGCTCCGAGATTAATTCCAGCGCTTCACGTCCGTTCGAAGCCTCGCCGACAATCTGAAAGCCGTACTGCTCCCAGACCAGATAATGCTTGATGCCCTGGCGAACAAGTACTTCATCGTCTACGATTAATATTTTGCATAATTCTTTCATCAGGACACTCCTTATAGGACTGGATGTTACGCTTGAAAGGCTAAGATAATAACAAAATGAAGATAATATATGGGTCGAATCGTGAATAAGGCAATGTAAAATTCAACGTTGATAACGTTTTCAAAAAAACATCAGGGCTTGTCTAATTTTGTCTTCTCATGTTACCACAAAATCAGGACTAAAGGCAGAAAATGTTTTACTATAACACCGATAATCCAACTAAATATTACCTATAAATAAACGAAAAACAGCGCATAAATACAGCCTTCTAAGCATAACAGCGGATACCGTTCATACGCATCTGCGCTGAATGGTATCCGCTGAGAAAAAGCATGCTTATATCGAACTATTATTTACTACGATCCAGTACCATTCGTGCTGCTAGACCCGTTAGTACGCCAGCCATAATCCAGCGCTGAAGCTTAATCCAGAGCGGACGTGTACCAACCCATGCAGCAACTGTACTTGCGGTTAGCACGATGATCATATTAATCAAGAAACTAATACTGATCTGAATAAAGCCAAGCTCCATGCTTTGTAGCAACACAGAACCGCGCGCGGGATCAATAAATTGAGGTAATAACGATATGTATAACACAGCTGCCTTCGGATTAAGCAAATTCGTCATAAAGCCCATCATAAATAATTTCCGCGGCGAATCAATAGCCAATCTCTGCGGCTCTAGTGGGGATAGCTGTCCCTGTCCGGGACGTACAGACTTCCATGCCAGCCATAATAGGTAGCCCGCTCCCAACCAGCGTATGAGTTCATATAATAGAGGTACTGCATGGAATAACGCAGACAGTCCAAACATCGTAGCCATGATATATACGGTAAAAGCCATCATCACGCCCAGCAATGAAATGACACCTGCCATCCGTCCCTGAGTGATAGAACGCGATAATAGATAGATCATATTCGGTCCCGGTGCGCATACCATTCCTAATGCCACCAGAGCAAAACCGATCATCGTCGTCACATCCAGCATATTCAGCTCCCCTTTCGCTTTTATAACATATCAAAACATTCATCAAACTAATCATTATGCACTTTAATGAATATTATTTCATTTCATAAAAAAGGTCAATCTCAATTTATTCTGCTGTGTAATACAGAATAAATGAAATCAACCCTCTGATCTCGTACACTAAATATACAATAAAACGAATAATAATTCTGTGACCTCTTATAGCTGTCGAATCCTTTTTTCACAAAGGCGAGCTGCACTCGCTTACTCTCCAGGCAAATGCACATCATTATAAAAAGCCAGCTGAGCTCTGCCCGCACGCTTCGCTTCATACAAAGCATGATCTGCGTAGCGAATCAGATCCGCTGCCTCTGTCGCATGGTTCGGATAGATCGAGATGCCAATAGAAGAACCCGTCACGATAGATTCATTTCCCAGCTCCCAGGGTTGCTGTAATACATCACAGATTCGCTGTCCCATCCAGGCAATCTGGCTGTAATCGGTCATAATCGGTAGAACGACGACAAATTCATCTCCGCCCATACGTGCAATCATATCGACGGGACCCAGTTCCTTCGCAATCCGCTCCACCATCTGAATGAGTAGCTGATCGCCCTGCTCATGTCCTAGCGTATCATTCACTTGCTTGAAGCGATCCACATCCAGATACAGCACGCCTACCAGCGTTCCATGCGCACAGGCGATTTTAATATCCTGCTCTAATTGATTCATCAAATATCGACGGTTCGGTACACCGGTCAGCGGGTCCATATAGGCAAGCGAGTTGAGCTGCTGCTCATGCACCTTACGCTCCGTAATATTACGACCAACGACTAATACATATTCCTCACCATCATCATGTCTTACACGAGACATACTCATCTCGAACCAGATATAATGTCCCTGAATATGACGGTATCTACATTCCACAGAAGCCTGTGTCTGTTCACCAGCAAATATAGATTTAAAAGCTACAGAGAAAATCTCCACATCATCAGGATGCATTAGCACATACCTCTCCTGATCCATCACATCCTTGAGCGGATAACCAAGCATCGTTTCCATCGAAGGAGATAAATAATCAATCTTGCGATCCATCGTAAAGATCGTTACAACATCCGTCATATTTTCCGCAATAAACCGAAACCGTTCCTGACTCTCGTGAAGCTTCTTTTCTGCCATTTTACGCTCAGTGATATTGCGACTGACTGCCACCAGACGCTCTCGATTACCGTACTTGTCGAAGAAAGGAGTCTTCACAATTTCCCATATATCCTGTGTACCGCCGAACTCTTCAAATGATTTTTCAATAATTAAAGTCGAAGACTTATTCCACGCTTGCTCGTCCGTTGTTTGGTTGTAGGTCAAAATGTCATACAATGCCGGATGTAGCTCAGCTAGCTCCATATCTGTTTTATGGCGAAACTCCGATTCATTTAAACAGAGAATCTCTCGAACAGGTCGATTGCACATCAGCCAGCATCCGTCTCCATCTTTGAGCACAATCAATTCAGGAATCATATCAATCAAAAACCGAAGCTCTGCTTCGCTACTGTGCATCGCCAAAAATCCACTGGGGAATTCCATCACGATTCTCCTTTCCCCAAAAAATAAATATAGCTATTCCTCCATGCTTCCATACACATCTATCTAAACGATGCAAAATTAACTTGTATCATCTATTAATGAGTTTATGTAAACTATTATCGGCAGAGCCACGCCAAGTTTAGAGTATTATTTGGTAAATGATTCTAAATTCCTACTGATTTCTGCAGACATTTATCGAATACCAAGCTTCATATAGACTGGCAATGGTATAATAAAGAGATATCAAAGTTGACTGATGCAGGAGATGAATACCTATGAATTCAAAGCCTTCTCACTCGGCAGAGCTTACGGTGGAGGTCTGGCAGGAGCATATTCGGGAAGAGCTTATCGCGATTGAGACGAGCATTCGAAATGTTGCCTATACCGAGCAGGCGCTAGAGCTTGCACTACAGGTACAGCCGGCAGAATTGTCTGCCTTCTCACGCCAGCTCTATCTTCTGCTGGCAGAGCTGACGATCTATAGCAAGGTGATGCAGCCTCTTCATAAAACGACCGGAACTTCACCGCTCTCACTCGGTTATCATACTCGTCTTGCCGCAGGCGAAGTGCAGAGCCGAATCGACAAGCTACTGCTTCAACCGCTGCAGCCGATGACGCAACCTGCAGAGCATCAGCAGCTTACCGAGCTGCTAGCGATTCTGCGTGGAGATATGTTCGCCGAAGTGAGAGATACGTATACATTATTAAGTAGTTATTATGCATTATGGCGCTACTGGATACGCCCACTTCCAGATGGCACAGAGCGACTGGAACGTGAGCTACATGTGCTGGACGAAATCGCTGACGAGGTTATAGAGCAAGACAAGTCATCTTCAGTCGGTTTGACGCCCGGGGTAGCTAGAACACGCTTCGCCCATCACTCTTTACTGCTGGCACGAAGTTATATTCATTTTCTGCTGAAGCATGACGAAGCGGCACTACGAGATATTCACGAAGCCGCAGCACGGCATGACTTTTACCCGGAACGCATGCCAAATATGACAGGTGAACTGGCTACTACTGAGCAGTGGGAACGACTCGTCTGGTGGCTGGGCAAGCTGGCATCTATTTTACGTCGGCAATATTCCGAGCTCCAAGCGTACGCTGATCACTGGGATGCAGCGGTCAAGCAGTTACCTGATGCGGAATCCGCCATGTGGGCGGCACTAGAAAGTCTGCTGCCACTCGGTGGACGGATGTATGAGGAAAAGCTGCTTGCCTATGGCAAATACGAGCGCTGGATGGATTATCAGCTATCTTCCGGACGCGATCCGGCTAATTATAAAGTCACAGAGCTTAAACCTGTGGAAACCAACGCCCCTCATCTGCTCCTACCCTTTTACCATCAGGCAGTAGAGCGGCATATGTCGCACAAAAATCGAGATGGCTACAAGGCGGCGGTCAAGCTGCTCAAACGCCTGGCTAAGCTCTATCATCGGCTCAAGCAGGATGAGCGCTGGACGAACTATATCGAGCAATTCGCTGCACATCATAGCCGATTACGGGCATTGCAGGAAGAATTACGGAAAGGAAAACTGATTCCATGAGTCATCATTTACAACATATTAGTGTGCAGGTGAGCTTGAGCGAATATGGCGATGCGCTCATCTACGGAACGAAGGAAGCGTATGGGCTTGTACCGGCGATGTATTTGAAGCAGCTGCTATTCGCCTGGCATGAGCCTTCCTTTTATGGAACAGAGCTTCAGATCGAGCAGACACCCGAGGTGGAGCTGATCGTATTGCCTGCGGAGCAGGTGATCTCCTTTTTCGCGGAAGCTGAATTGCTGCATCATGTGCGCTGGAGCTGGGACGGAGATGCGGCAGTGCTACGGCAACTCGCTCCTGCTCTAATCGCCTGCATTCAAGACAATAAGTATTTGCCTTCACTGGCAGCTTATCGGCGTGGACGACTGCAATGGAAATGGGATGCAGATGCGATCTTACGCACCGTTCCACGTGCGCAGCGTGCATCCCTACAGCAACTACTCAAGACCGAAGTATCCCCAGAGCTACTGACCGGATTACAGGCTGCCTTCTCGGCTTCTGTCTCGCAAACCTACTACAATTCAGAAGCGGAAAATGCCGATCTTCGGCGTGAATTCCCGTTATTATTTGACCGAAATAACAGCACTGCCGGGTTAGATGAAGCGACCTGGCTGGTTACAATCGGTTGGAAAAGCGATACGGCTCCATTCCGACCTGCACTGCAGCTGGTAGAGCCGGAAGATAATAATAATGGCTGGCGACTCCGACTCGTACTGCAAGATAAATCAGATGAGACGCGGCTCGTACCGGTACGATTACGGCTAGATGGACAGGCAAATGGTGAATGGCCTACGAGCTGGGCAAATGCGATTCAAGATCGCTCTGCCAACTGGCGTGAGCAGCTACGTGCGGTACTGCCAATCCAGCAGTTCGGTACGGATGACGATATGATCGGGCAAAGTCTGAATAATGAACAAGCTTGGCGATTCTTATCGCAGTACAGCAATCGGCTACTGCAAGCGGGCTGGCTCGTGTTACTACCCGCATGGTGGGAAACCGCTCGCCGCAAACGGCCGAAGCTCAAAGCCAAGCTGAGCGAGGAAGAGGAGAAGCGTACCGGCAAGTCCTTCTTTGGATTGGATGCGTTGATCGACTTCGATTGGCGCGTTGCGATTGGGGAGACCGAGCTAAGTGAAGACGAATTCTTGGAGCTGGCTGAGAAGCAGGAACGACTCGCTCTATTCCGTGGTCAGTGGATTGTGCTTGATCCCGAGTTATTAGAACAGATTCGCCGGGCGATGAGTGGTATTGATCGGCGGCGTGGTTTATCGTTTCAGGATGTGCTACAGCTTCATCTGATGAGGCAAGGCAAGTCCGCTGCTGGTGCGGACGAAGAGGAAGAAGACGAGGACCTGCAGACACTTCAGCGGATTGAGATCGAGGTCGAGTTGAATGCACAGCTAGAGGAATTGATTCGTCAGATCAGCGGGCAAAATGAATTACCATTGATGCCTATACCGGACGGATTACAGGCACAGCTACGTCCATACCAGCAGGAAGGCTTCTCCTGGCTCAGCTTCTTACGACGATTCGGACTGGGTGCCTGTCTTGCCGACGATATGGGGCTGGGGAAGACGATTCAGCTGATTACGTATCTGCTGCATATCCGCGAGGATTCGGCAAGGCAGCATACGGCTGAGATGGATACAGCGACACCCACTTCACTCGTCGTCTGCCCCACTTCTGTACTCGGTAACTGGCAAAAGGAGATTGCAAGGTTCGCCCCCTCGCTACGTGTATCGCTCCACTATGGAAGCAAGCGTCCAAGCGGTGATGCCTTCTATGAATTAGTCGAGCATAATGATGTAATTCTGACTTCATATGCAACTGCGTCGCTGGATCAGGAGCTACTCCAAACGGTAACCTGGGCAACTGTCTGCTTGGATGAAGCGCAAAATATCAAAAACGCGCAGACACGCCAATCGCAAACGGTACGTAGCCTGACTGCGATGCACCGCGTCGCCTTAACCGGTACACCGATTGAGAACCGACTTGCAGAACTATGGTCGATCTATGACTTTATCACTCCGGGGTATCTGGGCGGTATGAAGGGATTCCAGGATCGTTTTGCTACGCCGATCGAGAAGGAGCAGGATGAGCAGCGAACCCTTGAATTACAACGCATGGTCAAGCCCTTCATGCTACGCCGCACGAAAAAAGATCCGAATATCCAGCTCAATCTACCAGAGAAAAATGAGATGAAGACCTACCTTAATCTGACACCGGAACAGGGCGCGATGTATGATCAGGCGGTTAACCAGCTCATGCAGCAGGTGAATCAGCTTCAGGGCATGAAGCGTAAAGGAGCCATTTTGTCCGCGCTTACGCAGCTCAAGCTCATCTGTGACCATCCCGATCTGGTGCATATGCCGCAGACATTAGAAGAGGGTCAAGAACCGGAAGAGCTTAGCATGGAAAATGATGCATTGATCGGACGCTCTGCCAAGCTAGAACGATTACTGGAAATGGTGCGCGAGCTACGCGAGGAAGGCGAGAAATGTCTGATTTTCACCCAGTATATCGGGATGGGACAGATGATTCAGCGCATACTCAGCGAGGAATTAAACGAGCCTGTACTGTATCTGAACGGAAGTACCTCCAAGGTAACGCGTGACCGGATGATTGACCAGTTCCAGGCACCTGGCGAGCCGAATATCTTCATTCTCTCGCTCAAAGCAGGTGGCGTTGGGCTGAACTTAACCGCTGCAAGCCATGTATTCCACGTCGATCGCTGGTGGAATCCTGCCGTCGAGAATCAAGCGACCGACCGTGCCTATCGGATGGGACAGACACGTAATGTGCAGGTGCACAAGTTCATCTCCATCGGTACCCTTGAAGAACGAATCGACGAAATGCTGGAAAGTAAGCAGCAATTGAGTAATAACATCATTGCGACTTCGGAAGGCTGGATCACGGAGTTGTCTAATGATGAGCTGCATAGCTTGTTTAGCCTGCGACGTGAATTTAGCGAGGTATGAGCATCGAGAAGCTATAGAGGCTAATCTGGGTTGAAGCTGAATAGACAGCTTCCGGCAGAACGAATTAGCTCCATTTGCATAGCTGATCGCCCATTTTGATCTACCCGAGTAATTGACTGGATACGCAAGTATCTGGCTAATCACTCGGGTTTATTTTTGATTGGGTCTATGTCATGGATAGAGGATTTTAGAGGATCAAGCTTTGAGTAGCTAATATATAGGGTACGTTCGCGGTTATGTAGGGTTATGTGCAGTGATATTTCTTTCATAAAATAAGTGTTTTCTAATTTACAAACCGACGGTCTGTTTTTATAATATGTATATCTACTATCGCTAAACAAAGCGTGACTTTTTAATAAATGAGCTACCTCATCTGCGAATGAAGATTTCAGGAGGTTATACGATGAAAAACGAAGACCGCCGTCAGCTGTCCCAGCAGAAGCTACTCCAAGCAGCACATGAACTATTGCTAGAGAAAAATGTACATGCCATCACCATGAACGATCTGATAGAGCGATCTGGATTGTCCAAAGGAGCGATTTTCCACTATGTTCGCAGTCGTGATGAAATCTTCATCTGGCTACTCAATGAGCGGCTGGAATCCGTTGATGCGGAGTTTGAGTATGAAGTGGAGCAGCAGCAGGAGCCGAACTTTTATCGACCGATGGATGCGATTATCAATCGCATGATGGAGCTGACCGATCCGCAGGAGATTACGAATCGAGTCTTTTTATATTTGCTTGGTAAGGAGGATGATCCGCTCATTCGGCGAGCATTACAGGATTTTCAGCGGCAGTCTATTAACTATGCCAAGCGCTGGATTATGAGAGGACAGGAGCAAGGTGTTATTCCTGCTGCAATTGATGCAGGGTTCGTTGCGGAGTATTTTACCCTTATTCATTTTGGATTGCGGGTGAGTCATTCCTTTGCTGATACGCCGAATGACTCGCAGTTGCATATGCAAAAGCTGCGCGAGCATATGATTCGTTCGCTGCTGGGTACGTCATCCGAGCCTCTGTAGCGTGAACCTTAGCATAACGATTTGGAAGGAGACTACTGTATGATTTCGCTTATTGTGTTAACCATTGCTTTTGTCGTGCTGCGTATGATCGGCTGGGCAGGTATGGAGCTGCTTGATCACTGGCACCCATGTCTGCAAATCGCTCTGGCGATCATGCTTCTGATCACCGCCTCTGCACACTGGGGCAAACGCCGGGCAGAAATGATTCGTATGGTGCCACCCTTTTTCACTCGTCCTGCTATGCTTGTCAGTCTGACAGGTATACTCGAAATTGCAGGTGCGATCGGTCTGGTTATTCCATTTACCGTGATTAATGGAGTTGCGGCGGTAGGACTATTTCTGCTTATGCTGGCGTTATTCCCTGCTAATGTATATGCTGCCAGACAACAGCTCACACTTGGCGGTCGTCCGGTAACGCCACTTCCATTACGTACAGCGATTCAAGTGTTATATCTTGTACTGATCGTGCTTGCTTCCCCGTGGTTTGCCTGATGGGATTCGTTGACTTGTTCTTGCCTAATTCAAATAGACTGTCGACGACTAAAAGCTCCCACTTCTTGATGCTCACGGCAAAAAGCCGCTGTCAGCGAACAGCGGTTGATTGACGAATGATCAGCTCTGGACGAATACACACACCTGGCACGGGCTGATCGGGCTCATTAATTTTCCGTAGTATCTGCTGGACGGCTGCACGAGCAATCTCATCGGCGGGCTGACGAATCGTGGTGAGTAACGGATGCAGCTTGGCAGCGATTACCTGATCATCATAGCCAATCACGGAAATATCGCGCGGTACGGACAAGCCTGCCTGCAATAATGCATTAATAAAACCAAGCGCAATATAATCGTCCCCAGCAAATACCGCCTGAGGCAGCGTATCTGCTTCCATCCAGCGTCGAGCGGTCGCGTAGCCAAATCCAATACTATATTCGCCCTGCTCGATCATCATCGGCTCCAGCCCTTCTTCCTGCAAAGCCTTCATAAAGCCCCGTCTGCGCTCACCCGTACTCCGATACAGTTCTTCTCCGCACAGATGTGCAATATGCTGATGCCCTTGCTCTAGTAAATGTCGTCCTGCCGCATAGCCGCCACTATAGTTATCAATCTGCACCGCTTCCTCATTATACGCAGGCTGCTGGTTATCGATCAGCACATACGGAATATGGCGTGCCCTCAGCTCACGCACAAAATCTTCTTCCTCCACCGGTGATAGCAGAATCAACCCATCCAGCCGATCCTCCTGAATCATATAATGCTGACCACTGTGATCCAGTCCTCTAGAAACGGAGATGGCCAGATAATAGCCTTCAGCAGCAAGCAGATCGTTGATCTCCTTTGCCACCGAGTCGAAAAAGGAATCCTGCAACGTCGTCACGATCAATCCAATCGTTCCCGTACGCCCTCTTGCCAGTGAGCGTGCGGCTGCACTCGGACGATAATCCAGCTCTCGGATCGCTTCCAGCACCTTCAGCCGATTTTTCTCACGGACGGTTGCCGCACCATTAAGCACCCGAGATACCGTAACTACCGATAATCCCGCCCGCTTGGCTACATCGAAAATGCTTGGTTTCATCCGGTACGCTCCTGTCTGTAAAATACATACATTCTCTATCCTGCTAAACCTAACGGAATTGCTCAAATTCCACTTCCAACCCCATGCCTCTGCTCGCTATCTTGCACACAATCTGCAGCCTTATTGTAAGTCATCATACAGGCAACGTATTCAGCAACCGTTCATAATGCTGCTTCATCTCTGGCGACAGCGGCTCCTGCCACTCTTTTACTTCTGAGCGCAATTGCTCCACCGTCCGCTCACCGCGACTCCAGCCGTTCAATCTCGCTGCCAATCGTGTATCGAGCGCTGCGGTACGCGAATCATACATCTGCACGAGCTGCTCCACGACCTCAGGCTGTCGCTGTAAATAATATTTTTGATGTCGCTCCTCCACCGGGTAAAAGGTAGTATCCACACGAATCGTTGTTTCTGCACGCTCCGCATCCATAGCCTGCATATGCAGTGCTAGCTGAAGCTGTTCCTCATGACTACATAAAAGAAGCGAGCGGTATCGTGCACCTTCCCGATAGCCATGAATAGCTGCTGGACGATGTCGCCGCCAAAATTGCTCCAGCAACGAAGCGAGCGGCAAAATCGTGTCATCATACTCGATCTGTACAACCTCAGAATGGTCTGCAGGTTGTCGGTACACCGGATCTGGCTGCTGTCCACCAGCGAGCCCAGTACGTGTACGCAGCACACCATGAAGTGCACCGATCCAAGCCTCTGGTCCCCAAAAGCAGCCCATTCCCAGCGCAAGCATTTGCTTTGTCATCCTGCACACCTCATTCCCTCTACTAATTGTACGATCCTTTTTGAAAAATACTTTGCTCTAGCCAACTACCTTGTTCTTAATATCTAGCGTGGCATTAAAACAGTACCTACCATGCATGCTCATTACGAATGCATTTTACTGGACTGCATCCGTACTTAGCCCAGCTTCAGCTCAACCATCACGCCAAAGTGATCTGACACAACTGCTCCATTGGAGCCATCCAGCGCTACGCGTGAGCGTTCCACCTGTACTGCCCGATTGCTGAAAATATAGTCGATCCGAAGCGGACGATCATTCCCTTCCCACCCTCCGATGGACTTGATCACCGTATGCCCGTTATCCTTATCGGCAGCTAGCGTATACGTATCCTGCCAGATCTGCTTCATCATATAGTCATAACCCTCATCACGGATCTCAGCTACATTATTGAAGTCTCCGAGAAATAGAATCGTGTCCTGCTGATACGGTGCGAGTAGCTCTTCCGCTCGATCCCATTGTGGACGAAACGGCTCCACCTCATCATTCCACCAGCCAAAATGTCCATCCGCGATCCAAAATGCTTGCCCTTCCTGCTCCGTGCGCACAGCAGCTACCTTACGCGTTTTGTAGTTATCATAAATCTGCTGCGTAGATACATATCCACATACCGAATCCACAAACGGCGTGCGCGATAGAATCGCCAATCCTTCGTCAAATCGGCCACGCGCCGCCGAGTGTACCGGAACCCATGTCCAGTGATAATCCGTATGCAGCTTCGATAACAGCACATACGCATAGTTATCTGCACGAATCACCGCATCTGCATCGACAGCATAATAATGACCCAGCGCATCCTGTTCCAGAATCGGCTCAGCTGCCTGCTGATTCACCTCTTGTAGCGCAATCACGTCAAACTTCTCCGTATTTATAAAATCAGCCAATTGACCGATCTTCTCTAACTGATTCTCTTCATGCCATCCATGTACATTCAATGTTAACAGTTTCATATTTCGACTCCATCCATTTCATAATTAACATTCGCCAGCTTAGCTTGTCTTCTTTCACTATACCATAGCTTCTAGTGCCAAGCGGACACAGCAAAAAATCCTGCCAGCTCCAAAGGCCAGCAGGACGATCCATTCTGTATATAACCCAAATACATGTCAGGGGAGTGACGATGCAAACTCAACACTTCTCTATATCAACGATCAATACTGCACTGTCAGCACTGTATTCTGGGCTGCCATCGCATCACCTTGATGCTCTTCCACACTTTTCACAGCTTCCTGACCATCTGGCACAATACATGGCGTAATGACCGGATACCCGGCTTCTTGAATATAAGCGATATCAAATTCAAGCAGCAATTGCCCTTGCTTCACCTTGTCCCCTGTAGCGACATGAGCCGTAAAGCCTTCGCCTTTGAGCGATACTGTATCTACACCGACATGAATAAGCACCTGTACACCAGAGCGGTGTTCGATTAACATCGCATGCTTTGTTTTGAACAGCTGCGCAATCTTACCATCAAATGGCGCATATAGCTTTCCTTCATGCGGTTCAATCGCAATTCCTTGTCCCATCAGCTTCTCGGCAAATGCAGCATCCGGTACGTTCGACAGATCCACCGCTTTCCCTGTAATCGGAGCAAGCACCTCGATCGCACCAGATTTATCTTTTTTGAAAAATGACAGCATCTCTTCATCTCCTTCTATCCCATGAACGACCTGCCGCTAGCTTACGATCCCAACACAGGTCACACACCAGGGACAAAAGCGCCGACAACATATCCTAGTCGATTCATGAATCTACTCCGACTTCATGCCGGATTTTGGGTTCTATGATACGTGTCTCTGCAAGCGCTTGTCAAATTCCTCACTGGCTTGCCTATATGAAGCCATATGACTTGGCTGTTCATCCACCCATAGACTATATAGAAGTTCATAGAATAATATACCGGATCGGATAACAATGATAGAACTGCATCAATAACTAAACTTGTATAGTACATCAACTTTATTTCAAAAAAGAAAAAAGAGAACTGTAGCTTATCTTCTCAGCTCAAAAAATAACTTTTATTACAGCTTGAAAGGACATAAACATACTTTACTCCACGTTGATACGTCTTCTGAAATAAGTTTTACACTCCTTTTTCAATAAGTTAAATTCATTTTGGTAAAAAGATGGTATACTAGAAGTATACAGAAAGGGCGGATGACTATGATATGTTCTACATCACGCTCAGAATCGCCTGATTCACAGCCTTCTTCTACACGTGGACTGTCGATGTGGATCGAATTGTTCTGGGTATTTTTCAAAATCGGCCCGGCTACGTTTGGTGGCGGGTATGCGATGATTCCGATTATCGAGCGCGAGGTGGTCGAGCGGCGCGGCTGGATTCAGCAAGACGAGATGAATGATCTATTATCTGTGGCTGGCTCTGCTCCGGGCGGGGTTGGGGTAAATGCTTCGGCATTTGTCGGCTACCGGATGGCTGGAGTTTTCGGCGCTGTCGCCGCGACGCTGGGTATTACATTGCCAACGTTCCTTATCGTATTTGTATTAAGTCTGTTTTATTCGTTATTTCATGATCAGCCCAAGGTGGCGGCTGCTTTTCAAGGAATTAAAGGTGCAGTGATTGGCTTGATCGCGGTTGCAGCCTATCGGATGGGCAAAAGCTCGCTGTTCGATTGGACGACCATTATTGTGGCGACTGCCGCATTGATGCTACTGCTACTGACTGGCTTGAACCCAATCTTTCTTATTTTATCCGGGCTTGTAATCGGCCTGCTTATTGTTCGGATTAAAAAGGCACTCGGTATACACATACGTACCGAGAAAAAGCGTTCTTCTGGTAAGAATACGCCTACGTATATTGAGTATTATATTTAAGCTTCACTCTTACAGACATTATACTCGTAGCTGCGTCATCTCTTCATCACTCAGATGATCTATTACTGCTATTGCCCATACACTGGAATGGTTGCATGTAGCTATACTCCCTCAGGTTATGCTACACATTTACATGAATGAACGTATAAAGAAGGTGCATTATGCTATTATGGCAATTATTTATTTCGTTTTTGAAAATTGGTTTTGTATCATTTGGCGGTGGCTATGCGGTCATTCCGCTTATTCAGCATGAATCAGAGCAGTACGGCTGGATGGCGGCGGAATCTTTTCGTCAAACGGTATCTCTAGCAGGCATGGCGCCCGGCTCGATCGTAACGAATAGCGCGACGCTGATCGGTTATCAGGTGGCTGGTATTCCAGGCGCAGCGATGGCAACGCTAGGTATCGTGTTACCCTCGCTTGTGCTCGTGATTACGCTAGCCGGGCTATTTTATCGGCTGAATAGCAGTCAGGTCGTCAAATCATCCTTTTACGGTCTACGTCCGATTGTGACTGGATTGATCGCATACGCGGCGATTCATTTTGGGTTAGGTAGCGGCTGGTCTGCATTAAGTGAGCTGAAAACATGGCTGACCCTGCTGATCGGTGCTGCTGTGTTCTTCGCCATCGTACGCTACAAAGCCCATCCCCTGCTCGTCATTCTCGGATCGGCAGTGATGGGCATCGTCTTATTTTAATGAGGCATCCTGAAGCAACATGACCGTCTCCAGTAGCACATTCACACCTTGAGCGCATTGTTCATACGGAGTAAATTCCTCTTCACAATGACTCTTACCGCGCACGCTTGGCACAAATACCATCGCCGATGGCAAAAAGTCAGCTACAAACTGGGCATCATGCCCGGCACCGCTTGGCATCGTTTTATGCGAATAGCCAAGGGTGTGTACCGCCTGCTGCAATAGCTGGCATACCCTGGTATCGAACCAGACTGTATTGCGATTCCATAGCCGAGTCGCCTTCACCTCGCAACCTTCCTGCACATCAGGTAACGCATGTATAATCTCTTCGACCTGACGTACCACATCTTCATCCTTATGCCGCGCCTCTAACGTGAATACCACTCGATTCGGAATTACCGTATGAATATTCGGGTACACATTCATGCGTCCCATCGTATACACAAGCTCTTCGTCCATCGGTTCAAGTTGCTGTCGAAGCTGGTGCATCAGATCACTGGCGGCGAATAGCGCATCCCGGCGCATACTCATTGGCGTTGTACCTGTATGATTCGATTCACCATTCACCTCGATCTCGTAACAGACCATACCGACTACACAGTCCACCAACCCAATATCCAGTTGCTGACTTTCTAATACAGGCCCTTGCTCAATATGTAGCTCCAGATAAGCCGTCGCTTCCTTGATCCGATTGTCTTCATCGCCAGCATAACCGCTCTGCACCAGCGCTTCACCAAACGTGATCCCATCTGTATCCGTCTTCGCCAGCATGGTCTCCTTATCAAATCGTCCTGCCAGTACACCCGATGCCATCATTGACGGCTCAAAGCGAGCTCCCTCTTCATTCGTAAAGTTCATAACCACAATCGGAATGCGCGGCTGAATCTCGTAATCTCGGAGTGTGCGCACTAGCTCAAGACCTGCAATTACACCTAGAACCCCATCGAAACGACCGCCTTTTTTGACCGTATCCATATGCGAGCCGATCACAATCGGCGGCACATTCTCTGTACCTGCAAGTAGACCATACATGCAGCCCAGATCATCGACCGTCACCGTCATGCCAAGCTCTTCACAACAGTCACGAAAATAATCACGTACCGCGATGTCCTGCTCGCTTAGCGCTAGCCGGGTTACGCCGTTCTGATCGGTACGTCCATAATCGGCAAACGCTTCGATCGTCTGCTCCAGTCGCTCCACATTCACAAATAGCTGTTGTTGCTGCTTCATCGTCATCACTCCATTTGCCAGATTTCCAGGTACTGGATCACTATCGCCGCATGGGCTACATACGTTCTATACTAAAGCAATCCAATCAAATGTCATTTGACAAAATGTAATATTTCCTGCGTAAACCTTTTGAAATCAGGTGAAAAAAAGCCTAAGCTGTGCTATTCTAAAATATTAGTAGTGTGTAAATTTTGTCCCGTAAAAATCATGATTATTTTTCACCGGATTTACAATGTCAGATGCTGAATGTAAATTGGTTTTGTCGTGCAAAAATTACTTCATTTACAGGCACGGTTGCCGGGCATGGAGAAGCTTGCATTTATGCATCATTCATCTGTCGCTGAGCTACCGCAAGCCCAACTATAATATGACGATTTATTCCAGGGAGGTTTCTGTTCACGCCATGCTCATTATTGGTATTGCCGGTGGCACCGGTTCAGGTAAGACAACTGTCGCACGCTCTGTTATTGAACGTTTAAGCGCAGGCAAGGAAGTTACGTTTATTTCTCAGGATAATTACTACAAGGATCATACTCATCTTACACTGGATGAGCGCGCGCTTATTAACTACGATCATCCTTTCGCGTTTGATAACGAGCTGCTGATCGAGCATCTAGGTGAGCTGAAGCAAGGTCAGACGGCTTATGCGCCTGTGTATGATTTTACGATGCACGCCCGTTTTACCGATCAAAAGCTAGAACTGCTGCCAAACAACATTGTGATCATCGAAGGTCTGCATGTGCTATCCGATGAGAAACTGCGTGAGCAGCTCGATATCAAAGTATTCGTGGATACCGATCCGGATGTGCGCATTTTGCGCCGTGTGCTGCGCGATATTGAAGAGCGTGGACGCAGCATTCAGTCGATTCACCAGCAGTACTTGACGACAGTGAAGCCGATGCACGAAGCATTTATCGAGCCTTCCAAAAAATATGCCGACCTGATCATTCCAGAGGGTGGACATAACGAAGTCGGTATTCAATTGCTGTCAATCTTGACGGAAAAATACCTGTCCGGCGAAGAATGGACAGGCGCGAAGAAAACGGACTGAACGGATATTTTGCTGCGCAAAAATCCCTTTTTCTTTTCACACCGTGTTAGGAGATCACTAGCACTGGGGCAGTGCGGATATTTTGCTACGCAAAAATCCCTTTCTCATTTCACCTCGTGTTAGGAGATCGCTAACACTGGGGCAGTACGGATATTTTGCTGCGCAAAAATCCCTTTTTCATTTCACCTCGTGTTAGGAGATCGCTAACACTGGGGCAGTACGGATATTTTGCTGCGCAAAAATCCCTTTTTCATTTCACACCGTGTTAGAAGATCACTAACACTGGGGTCGTAATCGTTTGAAATAAAAGGGTATGGAATCTTACGATGTGTATCTACGATTCATCCCCTACACGATCTATACGGACAAGAACCTGCTGAACGGATAAGCAGGTTCTTGTTTTTTTATATATTGTTGGTACACAGCATACCTAGACCTGGATATGTTGGAGCATTTTTGCTTAATCCAACGTAACAATCTCAGTAGCATCTTTCTGTATGTATGGACATGCCCTCGGGGGACTATGTTATTATTTTACAGGATACGTTGTATATAAGAACGTTCGGTTCATTCATAGCAACTGTATATTCCTTACACCTATTTGATCTAACTTTAGGAGGCTTTTCATTTTGGATAGAAAAATCATCGCCATCGACATGGATGATACGCTCTGTCATCTGTTGCCACGAGCGATTCATTATCATAATTTGTTATACCCTGACTTGCCGCTTACCATGGAGCAGATTATCAACTTCGATTTGCGCCAGATCTGGCACCATGAATGCTCGGAAGATGTATTTTTCGGTCGCCCGGGTCTGTATGAGGAATTGGAGATTTTTGATCAATATACAATTGCTGAAGTAGAGAAAATTCACGCCCAGCACGATCTGATTATCGTTACAGCTTCACGTCCGGACTCGGTACCGGAAAAGTGGCGCTGGCTACAAAGGCATCTGCCGTTTATCACGTACGAGAATTTCTTTGTGGCGAAGCGGAAATATCTGCTGGAATTTGATCTACTTATTGATGATGGGCCTCATAACTTGCTTGCGGCGCGTGAAGTAGGTAAAAAGACAATTGGTATTCCGCGTCCCTGGAATTTGCCGATTCAGTCGGAGTTTGTGATGAAAGATTCGTGGGAAGGAATGAGTGAGCTGGTGAATGAGATGTTGGAGGGCTAAGGATAAATTAGTCTTGGAGCAGACACCACTCCGAGAAGGAATAAGGGGACGTCCTCAGGTGGAGCCGCGGGAATCTTTTGGATTGGGAGAAAATGAAGATTCCCGCTCCTCCAATCAGTTAACGCAGTTGTTCATATGATCTGTCGGAGGCAATCATTATCTTTCTAAGAAAAATTGTTCTACCCGCACTATACGGTATCAAAATATTACATAAAAAGGAGCAGGTCGTTGTTAGGCGAGGCTGCTCCTTTTTTCGTTACCGTGTATAGGTGGCTATAGAGGATAAGTAGCTAGATGTGAAGCAGTTAGATACTTAATTAGGATAATGAATAAGCTAGATCGGTATCTTGTATAGTTTCATCTCTTCATTCAATCTTCAAGCATTTGCCGTAAAATAATGATACAGCACCTGAGTTCCTTTGTTATCATAGCCCTCTTGTGCGAGCTGTTGATAGACGGACTCAGCGAGAGCGAGTCCTGGCGTGTTCAGTCCCATCGCTTTCGCCGATTCAAGCGCAATACCCATATCTTTAATAAAATGCTTCACGTAAAAGCCGGGTTCAAAATCGCCTTTGATCATGCGTGGGCCGAGATTGCTCAGGGACCAGCTTCCTGCCGCACCTGTAGCGATACTTTGCAGTACGACCTCAGCATCAAGTCCGGCAAATTTGGCGTAAGCCAGTGCTTCGCATACCCCCAGCATACCAGAGGCGATAGCGATCTGGTTGCACATCTTCGTATGTTGACCTGCGCCGGGGTTACCTTGACGTACGATGTTGGTACCCATTTTTTCGAGTAGTGGTTTGACCGCGTCAAAGTCGGCTTGCTCACCACCCACCATAATGGACAGACGTGCTTCACGTGCGCCCACATCGCCCCCGGATACCGGTGCGTCCAGTGCATGCAGACCTTTATGTACGGCTTCCTCGGCAATACGCTGCGCCAGCTGTGGGCTGGATGTGGTCATGTCGATCAGATAGGCGCCCTTTGAAGCATTGGCTAGAATGCCGTCTTCTCCTAGATACACATCCTCTACATCCTTCGGATAACCAACCATTGTAATAATCACATCACAGGCAGCGGCTAGCTCGCCTGGTGTCTCATGCCATGTGGCACCTTCGTCCACTAGCTCTTGCGCGGATGAAGCTGTACGTGTGTACACATGCAGCGGATATCCTGCTTGTTTGAGGTGACGAGCCATGCTTTTCCCCATAACGCCAATTCCGATAAAGCCTACTGCCGTTGTTGTCGGTTCCATTGCCATGATAATTGCCTCCTCATTTCGTTTGCGGTGAATTCTCATCACAGTATATCACGACTAATTCGGATTCGCCGTCTTTGATCTGAGACGATATCTTCTCGTTTGACTATTGCCTTCCTGTGGTAAACTAAATAGGCAAGCAGACGACAGAAAACACCTACGAATACATACACAAGCAAGCGATAGGATCATTCCCAATCGCCTGATGCGTCTTTGATCGTGAACATCCATTGCCATTTACCATGCAAAAGAATGTTCCGTGTCTATCATGATCCCTTTCTCCGCTTGCACCGATTCATACACGATATCTATTATTGAACTATTTCGGAAAGGACGGAATTATCATGCTTATGATTTTAGCTTCGATCATGATTGCGATAGTTGCCTTGGAACATTTGTATATCCTCGTGATGGAGATGTTTTTGTGGACAACGCCCCGTGTCATGAAGACATTCGGCACAACACCTGAGCATGCGAATCTGACGCGCTCGATGGCAGCGAACCAGGGCTTATATAACGGCTTTCTCGCGGCAGGTCTGATCTGGTCACTGCTTCACCCCGATGCTAACGTTGCCTACCAGATCGCTCTGTTCTTCCTTGCCTGTGTTATTATCGCTGCACTGTATGGCGGTCTGACCGTAAAGCGCTCGATTCTGGTCATGCAGGGTCTGCCTGCTGTGATTGCGCTGATACTTGTGATTCTCAGCCACTCATAACCGAGATGAATGGCGTACATTCGGACAAGGCGGTTTTATTCATACGCTCCACGATTAACCGCCTTCCCGGATACACGCGGCTGACCGTCCATGTCCAGCGTGCCGATTCGCTTCGTATCCGTGAAGCCACTATCTATCGCAGGCGATCCTTTGCGTAGATGATAGTTCGCTGCCGCTACATCGACAAAGGATGGACTCGCGAATAATCCATGCTTTTCCTGCTTACTCCCCTTTTGAAAGGCCCCTAAGCTCTCGTATACTTTCCCATTCCATGTCCACCAGGCTTCATCTGTACCGCCTGGCGTATGGTATAGATTGTAATCCACCATATTGCCACTACTCGCATATTCGTTATAGATCAGTACACCCGTTGCGCTCGCCGATAAAATATTATTTTGAATCACATTGCGAGACGTACCATACTGGATCAAAATCTGCCCTGCACCGTTGCCCGGCTCCTTGGATAACGTATCATTTCCGGATAGCGTATTGTTCATAATGATGCAGCCAGTCGCCATACCTCGCTCCTCATCATACCCACCGATCCCGATGCCTGTGTAGTGATTGCCCGTTATCACATTACTACGAGCTGTAATACCACTCGTGGATTTGCCCTTGTGCTCAGAAGCAATCTCGATCCCAATATTATTGTTGTAGCTACGATTACGCTCAATTACAATATTACGTCCACCATCTACATAAATGCCCGCCGCACCATTACTCTGATTCGGCAATGTCCGTCCATAGGAAGGATTCTGATTAGATGTAATATTAAAGACGACATTCTCTGCGATCCGTCCATTACGCACCTGATCGTACGCTGGGTCTGGCGCAGTCTCTTCAAATCCAATCGCATCAATGCCAATATTATCGTTATCATGAACCCGATTGCCTATCACGGCAAAGTCGGTCACATTACCATTCAAAGCCATACTCTCACTACTGCCCAGCGTAAGATGATCCAGCTCATTGCCACTGATCGTTAGATGATGGATCGCTGATGGCGACTTGGTACCATAGATCGCGATGCCGTGCGCGTCTCGCCCACTCAGCTCGTCACCCTTCGGTGCTGACGTATTCGCAATATGATGGATATGATTGTTCAGCAGACGAATATATCCACCCGCCCCCATTACGCTAATCCCAGCCGGCACATTGCCTGACTGAGTCGTCTTGTAATTCCGAATCTCCAATCCATCTACCGTAATATAGCTGGCATTGTCGATACTCACTATACCTTCTATTCCATCCACAGACAGACCTGTGCCATCTAGAATCGGCGTTTCCTTTGGATAGCGGGCAAACGTAATTGCACCCTGCTGTGAATTACCAGAACGGGTAATATGAAGCTGTTGCCGATATACACCGCCACGTACATAGATCGTACTACCAGGCTGCGCCTGATCTGCGGCATGCTGTAGCGTTTTCCATGGGGCATTCAATGTACCGCTTGCGCGATCGTTTCCATTTGTTGCTACGTAATAGGTGGTAGCCGCTGCTTCCGCTGTAGCTAGTGGTAAGATCGACGGCTCATAGCCACTCGTTCCTCCCCAACCACTCACTACTCCGAGCATGATCGTACATAGCGCCATTCGTTTTAACATCTGGCAGCATCCTCTCATTTATGATTGTTATTCCTGTTGTATAGCGTACGTTCACTAATATATCAAAGAAGACCCTTACACTACCTTGTCTAACATAAATATAGCTCGTTTCAAGTCTATCCATGTTCACATAAGAATATATTCTATTGAGAGCGCTTAGGCTAGAGTGCTCGACTTCATTTCTGCAAAATACCGAATCTTTACTCTACATATCGGATTTCATTGAAATAATGTACAGCCACATTCTTTTATCAGAAAAAGATCATCCTTTGCTTCGAGCCTGTTATCATTTGAGAAAAGCACCGTCCCTGTCAAAGGAAGCTCTACTCCTCCATCGTCACCATAAATAAAAAACCATCCGTAGCTATATTGCACTACGAATGGCTTTTCTTTATACAGTCTTGCGCGTTGAGTTACACGCTGATATGGAACTCTTCATACGCAATACTACACATACCATTAAATCAACTTATGTTGTAACCACTTCTTACCATAGAATCGCTTGAGGAAAATAATCCCCCGTACGCCCCACTCCAGATCCATCGCGATCCATACACCGAGTACGCCCCAGCCGAATACAACGCCGAGAATATAACCCATCACGACGCGGAAGAACCACATCGTCAGCATCGAGACGACCGAGGTGAACTTGGCATCTCCGGCTGCACGTAACGCAGAAGGTGTAATAAACGACATCGACCAGATCGGAATCTGAACCAGTGTATTGATCAGAATCACCAGGAAAATATCGTCGATAATCTCTGCTGGTGGATCAAAGAGCGAGATAAGCGGATGGAACAGCGGCAAAATAATCAGCCCCATCACTATAAATGACAGCGACGACAGCACCAGAAATGACTTGGTGAACTTCCGTGCTTCATCCACATTGCCGCTACCAATACAGATCCCGACGACCGTAATAATCGTCAGCGACAACGCATTGGCTGGAATCTGCATCGCTCCGGCAAGCGACGAAGCAATCGCATTGACCGCAATCGCATAGGTTCCCATCCACACGATAAAGATCTGGGTTAGAATTTTACCGCCATTGAAGAACATCTGCTCCGTTGCAAAAGGAAATCCGATAAACAGGATTTTGCGGAACATCTCCCATTTGACCCGGAACAGCTCCTTCATCCGCACTTTGAGATTCACATCGACCTTGAACAGATAATACAGCGCACATACTGCACCACCATAGCGGGCAATATTCAGCGCAATCGTCATACCGAGCACACCCATATGAAGTCCATGAATGAATAAGAAGTTCAACAGGACATACAATACATTCATGATGAGCGAGAGCACCAGTGAAGCACGCGTACTCCCCGCACCGCGTAGGGCGCCGCAGATCGCTTCAACAATCGCAATCCCGGCAAACGAAATACAGCTCCCGATCAGATACACGCGCGCATAACTCATCACATCTGCCTGCGCCGAGCCGAATAGCACATTAAGCAGAGGCACATGCAGCGCGATGCCCAGTATACCGACCACAAGTCCGAGTAGCGTAACGACCGATATCGCACCGGCGCTAGCTTCGGATACTTTTTTCACGTTACCATTACCTTTATACTGAGCGACCACAACCGTACCGCCAGTCGCTACAGCGATGAAGATGCTGAACAGGAAAATATTCAGCGAGTCGATCATATTGACCGCACTGATCGCCGCGACGCCGGCAGAGCTAATCATCGCCGTATTAATCAAGTTCAGACCCATAATAAACGCCTGGTCGATCAAGATCGGGATAAAGAGCGCGATCATCTGCCTGTAATTCATTGTGGCTCCGGTAAAATACTTATCCAGTATCCGGTGCCCCCATTTCCAACGTATTGCATAATCCATTCTGCATTCACTTCTTTTTGTATGACATTGGGTGCTGCTACCATGCTGACTGTCCGACAAGAATCTGTTTCCGTCACCGTATGTATCGACC
>JAAIGF010006146.1_pt1 | contig 52369 bp, 46 predicted proteins | sample 6487441 | NCBI WGS metagenome assembly JAAIGF01 (sample SAMN13974129, study PRJNA590717) | phyllosphere metagenome | biome: pepper field; feature: multiple bacterial spot infested pepper fields; material: pepper leaves; isolation source: leaves from pepper fields | host: Capsicum annuum ...
AGCGATCGAGAAAGTAGCAACACAACGTGCGAACCTTGGTGCGGTACAAAACCGTCTGGAATACACTTCCAACAACCTGGGAACTACAATTGAGAACCTGACAGCATCCGAGTCCCGTATTCGTGATACTGACATGGCGAAAGAAATGGTTGCCCTGTCCAAGAACAACATCCTCGTACAGGCTTCCCAATCCATGTTGTCCCAAGCAAACTCTGCGCCACAAGGCGTACTTTCCTTGCTGCGTTAATCTTAAGTTATGTATTTTCGCGAAAGACCCTGATTTTATCAGGGTCTTTTTGCTTATTTTAGGCGATAGAAGTTAAAGAATGTCATCAATTAACCGATAATATAACTACATAGTCGAATATTCGTGCAGCTTTTGCACATCTCATCCATACGAATATATTCAGATTTTAAGGAGGTAATGAAATGAATCCCATTAACAATACGAGCAGTATTGCGGCTACAAATTCATACTCCAATACAATGAAAGATGCGACTCCCAAAAACACAGATACACCTGCGGAACTGGTTGCAGCCGCGAATACGGGTCCACAGAAAATGGCTGATTCTCAAGCTATTTTGCAAGAGTTTCAAAAAACAGTGAATGCTATTCAGGGACCGAGCAGATCGCTCGAAATCTCCATGCATAAGGAAACGCATTCCATCATGATTAAAGTGAAAAATAAAGATACTGGTGAGTTAATTCGTGAAGCGCCGCCAGAAAAAGTTTTGGATGCTTTAGCCAAACTTATGGAAATTACCGGTCTAATTGTCGATAAAAAAGTATAAGGGGATGAAGACATGGCAGTAACAAGAATCTCAGGTTTAGCGAGTGGACTGGATATTGATGCTACAGTCAAAAAATTGATGACTGCAGAGAAAGCGCCGCTAGATAAGTTAAATCAGCAGCGTCAATTAGTTTCATGGAAACAAGAAGGATACCGGGATGTGAGCTCACAACTGGTTACATTTCTGAATGATAAGCTGTCTAATCTAAGTTTGAGTGCTTCGATTAATGCGCAGAAAGCAACGGTTACTGGTGATACGTCGTCCGTGTCCGCAACGGCAAGTGGCGCAGCAGGTGGCTCTACAATGAATGTGAGCGTATCTCAGTTAGCAACAGCTTCTCGTGTCTCTTCTAGCGCTAGTGTGACTGCTACAGATGCAAACGGTGGAAAAGATGGTTCTCTACTCAAAATGTCAAATGTGACTGGCGGCGGTGATGGTTCTGTATCCATTTCATTAGGTAGCGGTGCAGCGGTCAATATTAGTTATAGTGCAACTGATAGTGTGAATGACTTTGTACAAAAAATTAACATGAGTAAAGCTGGTGTTACAGCCATTTACGATTCTGGCACAGGCAAGATGTCGATTACAAGTAACTCCACGGGAAGTAGTAATATCAATTTATCAGGATCAGCTTTTAGCAACTTTAATATTGCCAGTTCTACTGCTACAGATTCAGCGAACAGTGTACTGGGCAAAGATGCAAAAGTAAATATTAATGGTCTGGATATGACACAGTCTTCCAACCAATTTACAATTAATGGTGTTCAATTGACACTGAATAGTGTATCGCCTGCTGGTCAATCTTCGCAGATTTCAGTAACGGGTGATACAGATAAGCTGGTCAGCTCAGTACAAAGCTTTGTAGACGCTTATAATAGTGTGCTCTCTCTTATGAATGGTAAAGTAGGCGAAGAACGCTACAGCAAATATCAACCACTGACGGATGAGCAGAGAAAAGGTATGAGCGACGACGAGGCGAAGCTGTGGGATAGTAAAGCCAAGAGTGGTATGTTAAAAGGCGATAGTATATTGCAGCAAACCATCTCTAATATGCGTACTGCAATGGTACAGGGTGTTAAGCTAGACAATGGATCGACAATTAGCTTTGCACAGTTAGGAATATCTACAGGTACCTATGAAACGAAGGGGAAATTGATTTTAGATACAGACAAGCTAAAAACTGCTCTACAAAAAGATCCTAATATTGTGAGCAATTTCTTTGGTGCTAATAACTCAGCAAGTACCACAAATAACACGTTTACGGTTAACGATGGAATCCTTGCCAAAATGAAAAAAGTGACTCGTGCTGCTTTGGAAAATATGGCAAGTACAGCAGGTACATCCAAAGTAAACAGTGACACCAATGCTTCATTTATGGTAAACAGTTTGCTTGGAAGTCAATTAACGTCACTTGATCGCCAAATTAGTGACATGACGGGCCGACTTAATGACAAAGAAACAAATTATTACAAGAAATTTACTGCAATGGAAACGGCTATGAACCGATATAATAATCAGGCATCCGCACTTGCGAGTTTCAGCTAGAAATAAGGGGGCAATAAAGTGATTCAATCACCTTACCAAAAATATCAACAGGCACAGACGCAGACCGCTTCTAAACCAAAGTTGCTTATCATGTTATATGATGGTGCTATTCGTTTTGTAAAAGCCGGCATCGAGGGAATTGAAGAACGTGATTATGAGAAAGCTAACAATAACTTGTGTAAAGCACAGGCCATTGTACATGAGTTAATTTCAGCTTTGAATTTCGAGTTTGCAATCGCAAGCGATTTGCTGATGATTTATGAATATATGTTACATTGTCTGATCGAATCTAATGTTAAAAAAGACCGTACGCTTGCTGAAGAGGTTCTGGTTCATTTGAGTGATCTTCGAGAGACATGGGTAGAAGCAAGTCGTCTGCCAGATGTAGCTACAAGCGTATGATACATCATCCAGAAGAAAGCATGTCATCACTGCTAGCGCAGTTACATGGATTATCTTCTGAATTCATTGAACGTCTGAATGTGATCAGTGACGATGAAATTTTTGAGTTTGTTGATGCTCGTGGTGTTCTGATTGAAAAGATGGAGCAGTATCGCTCCGAAATGACAGAACAACATAAATCGCAGATTAATGAACTGATGAACTTGGATCCGATCATATTAAATAAAATGAATCAGATTAAGCAAGAGGCAGGCCAATGGTTAGAACGTCAAGGTAATATTCGAAGCCAGCATAATGCCTATCATCAAAACTATGTAACGGATAGCTTTTTCGTGGATCGTCGTAAATAAAAAAGCGCATGTGACCCGTGATGAAACGGATCGCATGCGCTTTTTTTTGTGATATAGGCAAAAAGGCTAGTTTTTTTACAAAACATTCATAGAAGATGCTATAAATCCGATATACTGATAGAAGAGATAAAGGTGAAATGGATCAATCAAAGGGTGGTGTAATTGTGTCTATCTTACAAGCGAATATAGATTTTTTGGCAAGAAAATTCCCACAAGTTGCACAATCAATTACGAATGCTAAATCGGATACTTCTACTATCTATACAGAACGTTTGGAACAGGATCATGATTGGCTTGAGGCTGTAGAAGGCTCAGTTGGAGATTTTAAGCTCATTTTTATGTATGGATTTGGACAAGGGTTGGCATTGATTGATTTATTAGAAAAATATCCTGATCGTTGGGTTTTTGTATATGAACCTAATATCGAAGTTTTTTATGATACTATTCAAAAATATAATTTCGTGGAATTGTTTCAACACCCAGCTTTTAAGGGACTTGCTGTCGGTGAAGACTATTTAAAAATGTTATTTTCTTCTATTCTGAATTATTTGCAATCCGATCTTGCTTTTGTAGCTCATCGTCACTATTTAGAGCAAGATTCGGACAAACTATATGAAATCAAAGAACAATTTTTGAAATATAATGAAATTTTTGAAACGAACCAAAAAACAATGGATCACTTTCGCACTCTTTGGATGAGAAATAGCATGCTTCAGTTAGGACATATGTTAAAATCTCATGCTATAGAAGACTTGCGAAATAGTATTCCTAATTCCACCGCTATTATTGTTGGTTCCGGACCTTCACTACAGCAGGATTTGGATATTCTGAAGAATATGAAAAATCATGCTATGGTTATAGCAGCTGGATCAAGCATTCAAGCTCTTATTAAACATGGCATTTGGCCTCATCTGATTGTAGCAATGGACGGTGGTATTGTTAATGAGCGGATTTTTCCGAACGATCAGGTGCTTGAAGCTCCTTTGTTGATTACTTCAACCGCTTACTTCGGTATGTCCTATAAAAAGGCTAGCGGTCATATTTATAGCGTATTACGCAACGATACTGTAGCACAGTATTTGCTTGGAAAATCTGCAGATGATTTCGATATCGAGCCTACATCTACGGTTACAGGAACAGCTATGCAAGCTGCGATTTTTCTGGGGGCTAGAAAAATCATTATGATGGGACAAGATCTCTCGTTCCAGAATAATAAATTCTATACCGATGGAATCAATCATGCAGATACAGAATATATAGAAGAAAAGATTGAGACAGCGCAAACGACGAATTTACTTGTAGAAAATGTAAATGGTTCTCAAAATATAACGAATCAAAGTTTCTTATTTATGAAGGAAGGCATTGAGCAGCTTATTGCAGCATTTCCTCAGGTGGAATTTGTAAATGCAACGCGTAATGGTGCTAAAATCACAGGTTCTACGTTTATACCTGCTGAAAGTGTATTACAAAGTATTGAGAATAATACAATAAGTGGTACCATTATACAGGATTTATTAGATCAGAATCCCATGGTCGAAAATGATCCGAAAATTTCAGCAGTAAAACATCGCTTGGAAAAAACTTTTGAAGATTTTAAAGTTGTGCGGCAGGAATTGAAATCTATACAGAAGTCGCTTGGGAAGTTGCAGGTTTTAAGTAGAAACAAACCTGTCAAAGCACAGCAACTACTCGAAGATATTGAAAGAACCTGGGCTGACGTGTCAAACCGTGAATGGTTTGTACCCATTATCGAAAGTCTCATTCCTGTTCAATTATCACAATTTGATAAGCAGTTACCAGCTATCGTTACAGAACGAAATATTATCACCAAATCAAGTTTGATCTATCTACATCTTGGTGAACTGACTCGTTCTATCTTAGAAACGTTAGATTATGCAGACGGAGTATACCAACGGTTATTAGATATCAATACGTTATAAAACGATAGGGGAGAAGAGTCAATGGGGATATATCGTAACAAAAAAATATTAATAACGGGTGGAACAGGAACAATTGGTAATCATTTAATCAAACAGTTATTAAAAGATGATCCGCAAGTTATACGAATATTTAGTCGTGATGAGTATAAGCAATATGAAATGGGAATTGAATTTCAAGAACACGCTTCTCAACTAAGATTCCTAATTGGCGATGTTCGAGATCAAAATAGATTAATTCGAGCCATGAAAGATATTGACTATGTATTTCATTTAGCTGCGATGAAGCATGTGCCTTTTTGTGAATATAATCCATTTGAAGCTGTACAGACCAACATTATTGGTACACAAAATGTGATTCAAGCGGCAATTGCTAATAATGTTCAAAAAGTCTTGTTCACCAGTACAGACAAAGCTATATCTCCTACCAACACATATGGTTCTACTAAATTAACGGGTGAACGATTGATTGCTTCTGCGGAATGGCAAAAAGGGTCTATTCCAACTGTATTCTCAGCCGTTCGATTTGGGAATGTTATGGGATCCAGGGGATCAGTTATTCCTTTATTTAAAAAGCAAATTATGGAATCTCAGCCTATCACCATCACTGACCCTAATATGCTTCGGTATATGATGACTCCAAGCCAGGCTATTGATCTTATTTTGAAAGCAAATGAGTCTGCACAGGGTGGAGAAGTATTTGTACTCAAAATGCCAGTAGTACGTATTGGCGACCTTGCCAATGCATTGATAGATATTACAACCGAAAAATATGGCATCTCCAGTAACACCACGATCCAGTATGTTGGTTTAAGACCAGGAGAAAAGCAATTTGAAGAGCTTATGACATTAGATGAGCGCGTAATTGCCGAAGAGAATGAAGAGATGTATGTTATTCCACCTATTTTCAAAGCTAAAAGTACTCAAAAAAAGCCAGATCCTATGGATTTGCCTATGATTCCTGTTGAAGAAAGCTTGATTAGACAATGGTTGATTCAAGAAGAACTTGTTTGATTTTTCGTTTTACAAATGAGAGGGTGTTCCGATGAAATTTATAAGATTAAAAGAAGAACACCTGGAGCAAGTTATGTATTGGCGTACTCAATCATGGGTGACCGAGTATATGTTTACGGATCTAGCGCCAGATATCGAGCAACAAAGAGAATGGTTCGCTCGAATTCAAAAAGATCCATCCCAACAATATTGGATTTTATCTGTAAAAGATCGTCTTGTTGGTCTTGTGTCTATCAACGATATGAGTAGGGTACATCAACGTTGTAGTTGGGCATTTTACATTGGAGAAAAAGATGTAAGTATGCTCGGTATGTTGCTAGCTCCTTACGTATATCAGTACGTATTTGAAGTGTTAAATCTGAATAAAATCACGGGCGAAGTGATGGAAGACAATCAGGCTGTGCGTAAAATGCATTTGAGCTATGGGTGTCGTGAGGCTGGTTGTCAACGGCAACATATTTATAAGTATGGAAGATTTCACAATGTATATACGTATGAGTTGCTCAAAGATGAATGGCTGGAAAACAAAGCTCGTTATGGAAAAAAAATAATGATTATAGAAGAGTAAGCAATAATGGGTTGTTACGTTTTGGAGGATTGTTATGAAAATCATCACTATTATTCAAGCGAGAATGGGATCTACAAGATTGCCAGGGAAAGTGTTACTGCCCTTGGGCAATACTACTATTTTGGATTATGTAATTCAACGTTGTCGTAAATTCAATCATGTCGAACACACTATTGTAGCAACTTCTACACATAAGCAGGACGATTTGATTGCGGAGTGGTGTGAATCACATCAAGTATCTTGTTATAGAGGATCTGAAGGCGATGTGTTAGCTCGCTACTATGATTGCGCTCGTGTATACAAACCTGACTATATTATTCGAGTAACTTCTGACTGCCCTTTTGTAGACTACGATTTAGCAAATACTACAATAGAACAGATGTTGAAGCAGCCAGTAGACATTATAGTTAATAAACAACAAGAACAACTGACTCGTGGACTTACTGTTGAATTGATCTCATTCTCAGCTTTGAAAAAAATATATGAACAATCGACAGCCACTCGACATCGTGAACATGTTACGTATTATGCTTATGAATATATTGAAGAGTTTGAATATCATGTTATTGAACTTCCTCAGTCTATTTTAAGACCGGAGATTCGATTAACTGTAGATACGCCCGAAGATTATGAAGTGTGTCGTATTTTAGCCGATGAGCTTGATAATAGTATATATCGTCCGTCAGCGGATTTTGTAAACTATGTGATGAATCATCCAAACATTAATGAGATCAATGCTCATATCCAACAAAAGCCAGTTACCAACGAATGAACATTGCATAGTACATTATTTAAGCAGGAGGGAAATATGTCTACCATAGCAGTTCGGGTAGATGCGTCAGTTCATATCGGTATTGGTCATGTGATGCGTTGTTTAACTTTGGCTGATATGCTTTCGCAATCACTCTCATGTAATATTATTTTTATATGTGCGGATTATTTGCCAGCCGAGGTTGCCAACATAATCCGTTTACGATCTTATACATTGCACTTGATTCCTCAAATAACTAATTATAATGAAGAATGGAATTATGATGCAGAACAAACATTACAGTATATATGTTCTCTACCAGTTGATTGGCTTATTGTGGATCATTACCAATTAGATGAACGTTGGGAAAAAAAACTGAAAAGTCATGTAAACTATATATTGGTTATTGATGATTTGGCTAATCGCTTACATGACTGTGATGTATTGTTGGATCAGAATCTGCATGCACAAATGACAACTCGTTATATGAATAAGGTACCTTCACATTGTCGGACGTTTTTAGGGCCTGCTTATATTTTGCTTCGATCAGAATTTCGAGAATATCGAGAGCAACGCAAACTCATTGAACGTTGTGATGAGATATTAATTAATTTTGGTGGAAGTGACCCTACTCATGAAACAGAGAAGTTATTACGGTTACTACTACAAATGCCTCTTCTAACTCAAAGGCTTCGTTTTCACATCGTAGCTGGTCCTGCTAATACACGCAGAGAATACATCAAGCAACTTTGCTACCAGTTGCCAGATGCTATGTATTACGATCAAGCAGATATGGCCGGATTATCGCTTCATACGGATCTTGCTATAGGTGCAGGTGGAATCAGTATGTGGGAAAGATGTTTTATGGGAGTTCCTTCAGCCGTTATTATAGTAGCAGACAATCAGATTGAATCTGTACACGAAGCTGAAAAATTAAATTTAATCTGGAATCTTGGTAAAAGTAGCGATATTAATGAACAAAGTCTTATGGACTGGCTCAATGATACTGTGCGAGATATAGAGTTATTACGCAACAAACAAACACATTGTATGAATTTTCTTTCGTATCATTCAGATAATATTCATCCGATAGTCGAATATATCAAAGGGGAGTTATAATGGAATTTCAAATCGGTCAACGTTGGATAGGTAAAACACATAAGCCTTTCATTATCGCAGAAATGTCTGGTAACCATAATCATTCATTAGAACGTGCGCTTCAAATCGTGGATGCAGCGGCTGATGCTGGGGTAGATGCATTAAAATTACAAACCTATACAGCAGATACGATGACATTAGATATCCATGAAGGCGAGTTTTTTATTGCAGATGATACGAACCTCTGGAAAGGTAGTTCTCTATATCAATTATATCAGGAAGCATACACACCCTGGGAATGGCACAAAGCTATCTTTGATCGCTGTGCTGAACGGGGGATTCTTGCATTTAGTACGCCTTTTGATGAATTAGCAGTGGACTTTTTAGAATCATTAAATGTACCTGCATACAAAATCGCTTCTTTTGAAAATACAGATATTCAGCTTATTCGTAAAGTAGCATCTACTGGTAAGCCAATGATCATTTCGACAGGAATGGCATCTATAGCTGAATTAGATGAGACGGTAAGAGAAGCGCGTAAATATGGTTGTAATAATCTCGTATTACTTAAATGTACGAGCACATACCCGGCTACGCCTGAAAATACGAATATTTCGACACTACCACATATGGAGCAGTTGTTTAACTGTTATGTAGGAATGTCGGATCATACGATGGGAGTAGGTGTTTCTGTAGCTAGTATTGCTATGGGAGCGACAGTTATCGAGAAACATTTTACTTTAAGTCGTGCTGATGGAGGCGTAGATTCTGCTTTCTCCATGGAACCTGAAGAAATGAAGTCATTGGTTATAGAAACAGAGCGCGCATGGCAATCGCTTGGGCAAGTCTATTATGGAGCAACAGAAAAAGAGAAGGATTCTCTCAAATATCGTCGCTCTCTGTATATCTCGTCCGATCTTCAAGCAGGCGATGTACTAACAAAAGACAACGTTAAATCAATCCGTCCTGGTTCAGGACTGCCTACCAAATATCTAGACCAACTATTAGGGCGTAAAGTGGCCAAAGATGTAGTCAAGGGAACACCTTTAACCTGGGAGGTAATTTAATTGGAGAAGAAGCATATTTTATTGACTGGTGGAGCCGGATTTATTGGACGTTGGGTTGCTAAACGATTATTAGATCAAGGACATGAACTTTGGATTTTGGATGATTTGTCTAATGGGCAAAAGTCTAATTTGCTTGAATTTGAGAGCCACCCGAATTTGAAACAATTTATTCAGGGAACGATATTAGACGAGGAGCTTTTAAAAAGCCTATTCGATGAGCACCGTTTTTCGCTATGTTATCATCTCGGAGCGTCCATCAATGTGCAAGATTCCATTGATGATCCAAGAACAACGTTCAATAATGATACAGTAGGAACATTTTATATTTTGGAACAATGTCGCAAGTGGAACACTAAAATCGTATTTATGAGTACATGCATGGTATATGACTACTGTGATAAAGCCACCGGTATTGATGAACTTCATCCTACTAAACCTGCTTCACCTTATGCAGGTGCTAAAGTTGCTGCTGAAAATATGGTTTTGTCTTATTATTATGCCTATGGAATGCCTGCAGTTGTCATTCGTCCATTTAACACGTATGGACCGTTTCAAAAGACTGGCGGTGAAGGTGGAGTTGTCGCTATTTTTCTTAAAAATGATCTCGAGGGTCGTGAGCTTCATATTTATGGTGAAGGTACACAAACGAGAGATCTGCTATATGTAGAGGATTGCGCACGTTTTGTTGTAGCGGCAGGCTTCAACGATCTTGTGAATGGAGAAATTGTAAATGCGGGTTTGGGAAAAGATATTTCAGTTAATGATCTAGCATTGATGATCACGGGTGACTCCTCACGAATCAAACATGTAGAACATATTCACCCGCAAAGTGAGATTCAAAAGTTATTGTGTAACTCACAAAAAGCTAAAAAATTAATGGAATGGGAGCCTGAAATTTCGTTATCGGAAGGAATTGCAAGAACGAGAAAGTGGATCAGTGAAGGTGGACTGAATCGTTGATATTTGTATACCGAGAGGGGAACAGAGATGTCGGATAAGGCTAGTGCATCGTTTGTAAAAAGAGAAGCGATGCTTCCCTATGGTCAACAATGGTTGGATGAAGCAGATATTGAAGCTGTTAATCAGGTACTTCAAGGAGCCTTTATCACACAAGGGCCGATGATTGACGCATTTGAGCAAAAAGTGGCTCAGTATGTAGGAGCATCGTATGCGGTTGCTTTTACTAATGGTACAGCAGCTTTACATGGTGCTTGTTTTGCTGCCGGTATTGGTCCAGGCGATGAAGTCATTACGACGCCGATCACCTTTATTGCTAGTAGTAATTGCGTATTATATCAAGGAGCTACACCTGTATTTGCAGATATTGATCCTCAGACATACAATATTGATCCCAATCAAGTGGTAAAAAAAATAAATGCTCAGACGCGTGCAATTATTGGCGTGGATTTTACTGGACAACCAGTCAATGCTAAGCGTCTAAAAGAACTGGCTAATCAACATGATCTTGTATTTATTGAAGATGCTGCGCACTCAATCGGCGCTGAATATGATGGGATTAAAGTTGGCAAATGGGCAGATATGACAATGTTTAGTTTTCATCCAGTGAAGCATGTTACTAGTGGTGAAGGTGGAATAATTGTAACCGATGATGAATTATATTATCGCAAGTTACTACAGTTCCGTAATCATGGAATGACAAGAGATCCTATGGAGCTAAATAAGAATGATGGTGCATGGTACTATGAGATGCAGCATTTGGGCTACAATTACCGAATGACGGATCTTCAAGCTGCACTAGGATGGTCACAGATGGATAAACTAGATGAATTCATTGAACGTCGAAGAGAAATTGTTCGCTTATATCAGAGTCAATTAACTACTCTTCCGGGTATTGTTTTGCCTGAGCAAGCTACTGGATCTAATTCAAGCTGGCATTTATATGTTATTCGCTGGTTACCTGAGTATTTTAAAAATTCGCGAAAAGAGATTTTCGATCAATTCAGAGATCTGAATATTGGCGTGAACGTACATTATATTCCCGTTTACTTACAGCCATATTATCAGCAACTGGGATATGAACAAGGATTATGTCCTATTGCAGAGCAATATTATGATACATGTATAACCTTGCCTTTATTTCCTAAAATGTCAGATGAGGATGTTTTAGATGTGTGCAGAGCTGTTCATGCAATCCATGCAAAGAATCAAATCGAAGTTTAATACAGGGGGGATAAAGAATGAATAATGAACAAAAACTACAAAATGTTTTTATTGAGGCACTTGGTCTGCCTGTAGACACTGATGTGGAAAATCTTGTATATAACGGAATTCCTGAATGGGATTCGATCGCTCATATGGCTCTTGTTGCTCAATTAGACGATCAATTCGATATTATGCTAGATACAGAACATATTATTGATATTAGTTCTTTTATCAAAGCAAAAGAAGTGCTGGGTTTATACGGAGTTGAATTTGAATGATGTCACTGCAAGGCAAATGTATCTTTATTACAGGTGCTTCGCGCGGAATTGGTCGCCAAACGGCACTAACATTAGCAGCAGCAGGTGCCGATTTGGTGTTGACTGCTCGTCATGCTGATTCTTTGCAACGATTAGCACAAGAGATTATAGACTCTTATCATACTAAAGTATTAACATTTGCTTACGATGTTGCAGATGAGCGGGAAACAAAAAAAGCTTTTGTTCAAGTGAAAAAGGAATTCGGTCGTCTCGATGCACTTGTAAATAATGCAGGTATATTAGAATCCAGATTGCTGGGCATGATTGATGAGCAGACTATGCAAACTACCTTTCAAGTGAATCTACTTGCGTCCATTATGCATATGCAATATGCTGCTCGCTTGATGAAACCACAACAAAGTGGCAGTATTATCAATTTTTCTTCCATTATGGGCGTAAACGGAAGTGATGGCCAAGTGTTATATAGCGCAAGTAAAGCGGGAGTCATTGGGGCAACGCATTCAGCAGCCAAAGAGCTTGCTCGTCATCAAATTCGTGTGAATGCTATAGCACCTGGGTTTATTGATACAGAAATGACGCAGGTACTATCAGAAGAAAAGTACCATGAGCGTATTCAAAGTATCAAAATGGGACGTGTAGGTGAACCAACTGATGTAGCAAATTTAGTTTGGTTTTTGTGTTCCGATTTATCTGCTTATATTACAGGGCAAATTATCGGCGTTGATGGAGGTATGGTGATCTAATGTTTTGGGAATTTGAGCGTACAAATACTCCAGCGTTTATTCAATTAGAAGATCAGCAAGTACTGACGTATGCGCAATTATATGAAGATATTCGATCATTTGCTAATCAATTACTTAAGCATTCAGCTCGTAAATCTTTGGGCATTATATATATGCGTAATTCTATCTCAAGTATAGTTGCTTACTTAGGTGCACTTTATAAAAAGGATGCTGTTTTATTGTTGGATTCTAAACTTTCAGATTCATTAAAACAGCAGTTTATAGATGCATACAAACCAGATTGGATTTTTGAGGATCAGCTTCATGTGTATGATTGCACAGATGCGATCACATATTATCCGGAACTTGCGGTTCTTCTGTCCACCTCCGGTTCTACAGGAAATCCTAAACTGGTTAGACTTTCTTATGATAATGTACAATCTAATGCTGTTTCCATTGCTCAATACTTGAATATTACGGCTGATGATAGACCGATTACTACCTTATCACCAGCATATTCTTATGGATTGTCAGTTATTAATAGTCATTTACTTCAAGGCTCAACTATTCTCCTCACAGACGAATCTGTCTTGAGTTCGAATTTTTGGGCATTTTTTAAACACCACAAAGCGACCTCATTTGCAGGCGTCCCTTATATGTATCAAATGTTGTTTCGTTTACGGTTTCAAAATATGGAACTGCCGTCACTCCGTTATTTTACACAGGCAGGTGGAAGACTATCAGTTCCATTGATTGAATATTTTAATCAAACAGCTGAACAATGGAAGATACCGTTTTTTGTAATGTATGGTCAAACTGAAGCGTCTGCACGTATTAGCTATGTTCCCCCTGATCAACTAGCTAATAAACAAGGAAGTATTGGTGTTGCTATACCTGGAGGCTCGCTTGAAATCGACCCAATCACAGAGGAACTTATTTATGAGGGGTCAAATGTTATGTTGGGATATGCCGAAATGAAAGCCGATTTGGCATCAGGAGACTTACAACAAGGCAGGCTACAAACAGGAGACTTCGCTCGTGTAGATGAGGATGGTTATTTTTGGATTATAGGACGGATGAAACGGTTTATCAAATTATATGGACTCCGTATGAATCTTGATGATCTAGAACGCTTTGTAGAATCACTTCTACAAATGCCTGTCGCCTGTACTGGTGTAGATGAGAAATTGATAATAACGGTGGAAGGTTCATTTTCGAGTGAAGCCGTGCAACAGATTCGTCAGCAACTTAAGAATCAATATGCAATACATCATACAAGTATAGATATTCGTTACCTTGATCAGCTCCCGCGCTTGAATAATGGCAAGTTGGACTACGGCCATTTGCTAAGTGAGGTGAAAGAATGATTGATGAAATTTTAACGTCCAGTAACCCTTATCAATTGAGCAAGAAAGAGAAGCAACGGTTTTTACTTACTCAGTTGCAAGAGCTTACGGATTTCCATTATCAGCATTGTATTCCTTATCAGCGTATTATTGATAAAACGGATATGCATGTAACATTTGGAGATTTAGAAGAAATGCCCTACTTGCCTGTTCAACTTTTTAAAATGCTAGATATGTTTTCTCTGCCAGAGGCAGAACATTTCAAAACTTTGAAGTCCAGTGGAACAACAGGCCAAGCAGTATCTCAAATTCATATTGATCGTGCTACATCAGTACTTCAGACCAAAGCATTAAATGTGATTATTCGGAACTTTTTAGGAAAGTCCAGATTACCTATGGTGATTTTGGACTATAATTTTTTAGAAAATCGACTTCAATTTAGTGCAAGAGCAGCCGGCACAATAGGGTTTTCGCAGTTTGGACATCATCACTTCTACGCTTTGGACAATGAATTAAATATGAAAGAAGAGGAATTGGATGCTTTTCTAGAAAAATATGCAGGTGAGCCTCTTTTTCTATTTGGATTTACGTTTATCCTTTGGGAGCAGTTTGTGCAATATTATCGTCGGAAACAGAAGAAGTTGGATCTGTCTGAGAGTATACTTATTCATGGTGGCGGATGGAAAAAGTTGCAGGATCAAGCAGTATCTGATCCAGCGTTTAAGCAAGCCTTAAAAGAGCAGTTTAATTTAACAGATGTCTATAATTATTACGGTATGGTGGAGCAAGTAGGTTCTATTTATATGCAGTGTAAACATGGACACTTACACACTCCTGATTTTGCAGATATAATCATTCGAGATCCGGACACATTAGATGTTTTGCCATATGGACAAAAGGGACTTATTCAAGTACTTAGCATATTACCACGCAGCTATCCAGGACATAGTCTCTTAACGGAAGATATTGGTGTTATTCTTGGTGAGGACGATTGTGCGTGTGGTCGTAGGGGCAAGTACTTCATGGTAGAAGGCCGTTTACCAAAAGCAGAACTACGTGGTTGTAGTGATACACTATCTCTATAAAAGTTATACGCTCACTGATTCGGTTTGCATTTATGCAACCCGATCAAGTCCTGTTTTAAAGTTTTGAAATTCTAACCGTTAGTTAAGTTTGCACAACATATAACCGATAATAAAATTATAGATGGCAGAGTTGGAGTTTGACGCATAAATAAATTATTTGCGTACAAACTCCAATTTTGCTCATGAATGAAGTTTATGAAATCTATGGAGGATACTATATGATTGCAGTAATTGGTGGAGCAGGATACATTGGTTCTCATACGGTGAAATATTTGATTGAACAAGGAGAAGAAGTTGTTGTATTTGATAATCTGTCTAATGGGCATCTAGAGATGATTCATGAAAAGGCAGTTTTCTATCAAGGAGACCTTGCTTCGATGTCTGATCTGGATCACTTTTTCAATCAATATAAAGTAGATTCTATCATTCATTTTGCTGCATTTGCGTATGTTGGAGAATCGGTAGAACATCCAGCAAAATACTATCGCAATAATATGGCGAATACTTTGAATTTGTTAGATGCAATGCGTATATATCATATAAACAAGATCGTTTTTTCCTCTACTTGTGCTACTTATGGTAATCCTCTAGAGTTGCCAATCACTGAAGTACATCCTCAAAATCCAATTAATCCTTATGGGCGTACCAAACTTATGATGGAACAGATGATAGATGATTATGCAACAGCCTATGGATTACACACTGCAGCCCTTCGTTATTTTAATGCTGCTGGAGCAGATCCAGATGGAAGTATTGGCGAATGGCATGATCCAGAGACTCATCTTATTCCTCTCGTATTGGATACTGCGGCAGGAAAAAGAAAAGAAATTTTAGTATTTGGACACGATTTCGATACCAAAGATGGTACGTGTATCCGCGATTATATACATGTACTTGATCTCGCAGATGCACACTATCGCGCTTTGAAATATATTACAAAAAGTGGAGATAACATCAAAGTGAATCTAGCTAATGGTGCAGGATACTCTAATCTTGAAATTATTCAAACTGCAGAGAGAATCACTGGTCGTACAATTAATTATAAATTAGTAGAGCGAAGAGCTGGAGATCCAGGCATTCTAATTGGTTCTGGAACAGAAGCACGAAAACGTCTAGGTTGGGAACCCAAATATAAACTCGACAAAATTATTGAATCTGCATGGAACTGGCATATGAAGAAATGGGGGGAATAGTAATGGGGAAGCGAATATTAGTAACAGGAGGGGCGGGTTTTCTAGGCTCGCATCTCATAGATCGTCTGTTAGCACGCGGAGATACTGTGGTTTGTTTAGACAATCTTCAAACTGGATCGTTACAAAATATTGCCCATGTTCAAGAACAGATCACTTTTGTAGAACATGACATTATTATGCCATTACCCGATTTAGGAGAGTTCGATGAAATCTTCAATTTAGCTTGTCCTGCTAGTCCTATTCATTATCAAATGGATCCAGTGCACACATTTAAGACAAGCGTCATTGGTATTTTGAATCTACTTGAGCTCGCAAAGAAACAAAAAGCAAAAATTTTCCAAGCCTCTACCTCTGAAGTATATGGTGATCCATTTGTTCATCCGCAACCTGAACAATATTGGGGAAATGTTAATCCAATTGGTATACGTAGTTGTTATGATGAAGGTAAGCGTAGTGCTGAAACGTTATTGTTTGATTATGCACGTATGTATGGAGTTTCTATCAAAGTAGTACGTATTTTTAATACGTATGGACCACGCATGCATGAAAAGGATGGTCGAGTAATTAGTAACTTTATTGTTCAATCCTTACAGAGCCAGCCACTTACTGTTTATGGTAATGGCGAACAGACACGATCGTTTTGTTATGTAGATGATTTGATCGAGGGATTTTTGAGAATGATGGATACATCTGACGATATTCAAGGGCCTATCAACCTTGGGAATCCTCATGAATTTACCATGTTAGATTTGGCTGAAAAAGTTAATGGTTGGACAGGCAATTACGTACCGCTTACATTCAAATTACTTCCTAAAGATGATCCCAAACAAAGACAACCTATTATTACAGAAGCAAAACGTCTATTAAATTGGCAACCTGAAATTATGCTAGATGAAGGTTTACAGCGAACGATTGCTTATTTTAAAGATAAGCTAGCGGTGAAGAGCGAACGCAGCTGAACATTCATATTGAGTTGCAAGCGCAGAAAGGGGCGAAATAATGAATATTACAGTTATTGGAACTGGATATGTAGGTTTAGTAACAGGAGCTGTTTTAGCAGATTTAGGGCATCAAGTTACTTGCCTAGATATTGATAAACCAAAAATCGACAAGTTGAAGCAGGGGATTTCACCCATTTACGAGCCGGGATTGGATGAACTGATTAATACGAACCTACAAAAGAGATCGTTATCATTTACTATAAATAAACAAGAAGCTTTCAGTACAGCAGAAGTTATTTTTATTGCCGTTGGAACTCCACAAAGTGATCAGGGAGCTGCTGATTTAAGTTATGTGGAGCAGGCAGTTAAAGACATTGCTTCAGTCATAAACCATGATGTGATTATCGTTATGAAAAGTACAGTTCCGATCGGTACAGGCGATTGGGTAGAACAAACTTTACATTTGCATAAGCGCTCTAATAGTAAGTTTGAAGTTGTATCTAATCCGGAGTTTCTTCGTGAAGGCTTTGCTTTACATGATAGCTACAATGGAGATCGAATTGTTATTGGTGCGCAGCAAGAATATGCTGGCGATACCATTCAATCATTATTTAATGGCTTAAAAGTTCCAGTTATTCGTACAAATAGACGAAGTGCTGAAATGATAAAATATGCATCCAATGCTTTCCTCGCTGTTAAAATTAGTTATATTAATGAAATTGCGAATCTCTGTGAAAAGCTAGATGTGAATGTATTAGAAGTAGCCGATGGAATGGGTGCTGATCGCCGTATTGGTCGCTCCTTTTTGAATCCTGGTATTGGATATGGAGGTTCATGCTTTCCCAAAGATACAGAAGCGATTGCTTATCTGGGTAGAGAATATGGGGCACCGTTAAGTATTGTTGAAAGTACAATTAAGGCTAATCACCGTCAGCGTGAATTGTTTTTACAAAAGGTAGTGGATCATTTTGGAGGGGATCTCCAAGGGAAAAGGATTGGCATGTTAGGACTCGCTTTTAAGCCAAACACGGATGATTTGCGTGAAGCACCGTCGTTATATCTTATAGAACAATTGAAAAAACAGGGGGCTACTGTAAAAGCTTTTGATCCTGTAGTAAAACACCTGGAAGAATGTGTAGATACTTTAGATTATGCCACACAAGAAGTCGATGCTATCCTACTGGTAACCGAATGGGCCGAGTTTATTGATTTAGAAGTAGAAAATATTAAAATTTTCGATGGACGATATGTTTTACAGCAAGATAAAGAATATAGCGTTCTCTGATCGAGAACTTTATAAACTAGAATGGTAGAATGTAAGCTGACTAATCAAGATTGTGGGAGAAGGAACCAAAGTGATGAATAAAAGCGTACTGGCTATTATTCCAGCAAGAGGTGGATCAAAAGGAATTCCTAGAAAAAATATTAAAGATTTTGCTGGAAAACCCTTAATTGCATGGACTATAGAAGAAGCTCGCAAATCAAAATATATTTCGAGATTAATTCTCTCATCAGACGATGATGAAATTATTGCAGTTGCAAGACAATACGGATGCGAAGTACCTTTCAAAAGACCCCTAGAATTAGCAGATGATCATACTGCAGGGATTCTCCCCGTTTTGCATGCTCTTCAAATGATAGATGAGAAGTATGACTATATATTATTGTTACAACCCACGTCTCCGCTACGTACGGTACAAGATATTGATCAGTGCATCGAGTATATGTTTGAGACCAATAGTCCTTTTATAGTATCTATGAGTGAGACACAAAAATCTCCTTATTGGATGTACAAACTGGATGAACAAAAAACAATGGAAAAAATTATACCGATAGATCATATACCAGCTACAAGACAACAACTATCTCAGGTATATGTCTTAAATGGCGCATTATATATAGGAAAAACAGATCAAGTTCGATTGCATCAAACTTTTTTAACAGATGAAACAAAAGGCTTCGTTATGCCTTATGAACGTTCTTTTGACATTGATTCACCACTTGATTTTTGGATATGCGAAAAGTTGAAGCAGCATGGAACTGTTTATTAATCAACCGAGGAGATATGCATGAATAAACACGATTACGATATCAGCATACCAGAGCAACGTAAACATAAGCTTATTGTATTGGGTACAGGAAGCTGTTACGAACACTGTAAAAATAAATTTTCGATTGATGTAGAAAACGAAGTTCTATTTTTCGTTGAAAGTCATGCTAAAAGCGAACTGTTTAGCAACAAAAAAGTTATTAACTATACAGAGTTAGAACAATATTTGAAGACTTCAGAACCCGTTGATATTTTAATTTGTACAACTGCATGGGAGAATATACAAAAAACGAACGATTTTACTTACATTTATAATCACACCTTGCATCCTGTTTATATTGAAACATTATTTGATAATTCGGCTCTACTAAGATTTTATGAGCCTTTTTTAGATTTAATTAGACAGGGCATTAATTATAAAACTGAGCCGGCTAGTAGTTCAAAAATAATTATAATTGTCAAAGAATTTAAAGGAGCGGCGCTCGTTTATCATCATCTTATAATAGGTATTCTTTTGAAATTAAAGGGCTATTATGTGGAGTGCTTATTTTGTGATGAATCAATTATTGGAGATTTTCTTTATGGAGAAGGCTTTAATAACTATCAAAACAAATTATTATTAAGTTTATTAAAAGAAATGAAAACCATTTTCGATATTGATTATCACTTGTTAAGTGAACAATCTGCTCAACCTTTAAATATAATTCAACAAAAAGCGATTGATCGTGCTATATATCATAATCTAGTATGGTCTACGAAAGAAGTTTTTTATGATAAAACAGATTCCAAAACAGTCGATTTAGAACAACATTTATTGCAAACTGCAGAGAAAATGAATGGTTTTATCAACAGTCAGGCTGATGTGACTTCTTTCTCATTTACAGGCGTTCATCATGAATGGGCTATATGGTTTGAATTAGCCACTATAGCAAATAAAGGGGATGTATTTACGTTTGAAAGAGTAGCAAGTGGATATTCATTCGATAAAAATTCACCTGCTATCTATCGAAAAAATATATTTAAAGAAGTTGGGGGGCGCAAACCAGCAGCGAGTACACTGACTCAATATGATTTTTTAAGAGAAGCAAGGCCCAAAATGAGGCATGATAAGTCAGTTGTATTGATTCCGCTCAATATTTTTTGGGATAGTGCTTCTTATGCAGAACAAGATATTTATCTTGATTTTGGCGTATGGCTAATACAAACGATCGAATATCTTCTGTATCAGTGTCAATCTGTAGTTTATGTGCGTCAGCACCCTCATGAGGTATACTATGGTTCTGGTAAAGATATACAGCAAATGCTTCAAGATCAATTTGGACAGAATCCGGATTATCACTTTATAGATTGTGAGTCGCCAGTTAATACTTACGATTTGATGTATAGTTCTGATCTTGTATTACCTAATACATCTACAGTAGGCATAGAAGCTGTTATTATGGGGAAACCAGTGATACTTAAAAACGATGTGTATTATTGGGAATATAATTTTGCCCCTAGAGCTCAAAGTAAACAGGAGTATCATTCTTTAATTAAACAAGCATTACGAGGTGAATTGCTTGTCACTGAAGAGCAAAAAGAGGTGGCAGCCCATTGTTTTACATCTTTTATGCATAATGGCCGAGAAACCTATTTTGGACACTCGGATGAAGAAATTGATTTTTGGATTCAAAAATCGCTAGTAGATTTGCTACATGATCCAGAAGTGAATTTGCTTCTTCATGCTATTATTGAACGAAAGCCATATTCCAATTGGGATTCACTTTTTACTAACAGTTAATTTATCGTGATTCCTTGTTTTGTGCAGCCTGTATAAAATCAAACCTTGTAGGGAGTATAATCCATGGTACTCTTAAAAAAAATGATTGCAAACAAACGTTTAGTTTTGTTTGGCACCGGAACAACAGCTTTGCGGTGGTTAGAGCAATTGAACGATCTTGATATTAGCATTGATTGTTTTGCAGATAATAACGAGCAAAAATGGGGCACCGAATTCCAACAACGACCTATCATCTCTCCAGCACAATTGCACACAGAGCGAGATATAGTCATCATTGCAAGTGAATATGAGGATGAAATATCTAAGCAATTGATAAGTGCTGGCTTTGTAATTCATGAGAATTGTCTGCTACATTCGTATATTTTAAACTATAAAGCTGATATGGAGTACTGCTGGGATACTGCATCTTTGACACAAACCTCAAGCGTTGGCAGTATTAATGATGTAAACGATGTGGAAGTTACCAATATAAATGTAGATCTTGGTGAGTACCAATTTTTAGGTGAACAGCCCATCAATATGAGTGGCCATCAATATCCTAGTTTCATGATTCCTCAGCAGCCGTATCCTTTACAAAATGTGAACGTTTATACTATTGAACAAGGAATAACAGTGGGAACCAATGGAAGCGTATTAACTGCAGAAGGAAAAGTCATACGAGAGTTTTCGAATTATACTACATTGGCTCTGAATGTATGGGATGCCCAAAGAATAAAAATGGACGTGATAGAAAATAAGTATATTGCCAATCTTGATTACACTGTAGCTGTTACAACTACCCAGTGGGGAGGGATCAATTATTATCATTGGATGATGGAAGAATTGCCGCGATTCTATCTATTGTCTCAACATAAGGAACATATCGACTATTATCTCAGTAACTATACGTTACGACCATTTCAAAAGCAGACACTTGAATATCTTGGCATTCCACTGGACTCGATTATTCGTTCGAGTGATGCATATGCGGTACAAGCTTCACGATTAATTGTACCTTATTCTCCCGCATATGATTCTGGATATGTACCTAAGTGGGTTTGCAAATTTTTGAATCAGCTCTTTGCACCTCTATTGAAAATAGATGAGGAAAAGTATCATAAATATATTTACATTGCGAGAGGTAATGCTCCTAATCGCAAAGTTGTTAATGAGCCAGAAGTGATAAAATATTTGACCGATGCGAATTTTGAAATTATCTATATGGAGCAATATAGTGTTCAAGAACAAGCGAATATTTTTCATAATGCAGATATAATCATTGCTCCTCATGGTGCGGGGTTAGCGAATCTTGTGTTTTGTAGAAAAGAAACTAAAGTGTTAGAAATTTTTCAACCGATGTATGCTCCAATTATGTTCCGTAACATATGTGCGAATCAAGAACTGAGTTACCATTGTGCAGTGGGTGAACGAACAGATTTTGAGTATATGGAACAGATGGATGTATATGCTAACGAAAAAAATATTCATATTAATATAGAGGATATTATAGCCTTTGTATCCCTGTATATATAGGAAAGGTTGGAATGAAATGAGTGGAAAAATCGCTGTCTGTTATCATAAAGAAATGCCAGTTCTTCACAATGAAGTACTGACTCCTGTATTATTAAATGCTCAACAAAATCCATTACCAGGATTTCCATATACAGATAATATGGGCGAACATATTTCGGAGAAAAATGGTATGTATTGCGAACTTACAGCTTTATATATGCTGTGGAAGAATAATGTTTGGGCGGATGCAGACTACATTGGTTTATTTCATTACCGAAGAGTTCTGTCATTAAATGAGCAACTTAATGATGGCTTGCCTGATTATGATCTGTTTGAAATTAATGAAGTTAACGACGAATATGCTAAGTACGGCTTAACCAAGCAAAAAATCGACCAACATATGAAGAATTTTGATGTTCTTTTACCAAGACCTAAAGTATTTTCAGATTGTGTATACGATCAGTATGCGCAGTCCAAGGATCATCATATCGAGCATGTCGAGTATGCTTTGAAATATATTCGGAACGATGCTGCTGATTATGAAGACGCTGCGCAGAAGGTATTTAAGGGTAAACAGGTCAGTTTGTATAATATGTTCGTCATGAATGCTTCGCTATTTAGACAATACTGTGATTGGTTATTTCCACTATTACAATATGTTGAGAGTAACGTTAATGTTTCTTTTTTCAATACGCAGGAACTTCGATATATCGGCTTTTTAACAGAACGTTTATTTAATGTCTTCTTAGAGCATCAACAGACAGTAAAGAAACTTAAAATCGCTTACTTCCCTGTATTTCAGTCCAATTATGAACAACCTTCAAGTGAATTAGAGCAGCTTTTGAATACTACTAATGATGTAGTGATATTTGGAACAGGCATTTATGCATCAAAAATGCTAAATATGATAAATAATCCAATCGTCTGCTTTGTAGATAACAACAGTGAGTTACATTCATTTGCAGACAAAAATGTATTTACACCACAAAAATATGAGCAGCAATTTGGTAAAAGTTATCCTATTTTGATCTGTAGTAGTTATTACCAAGAGATTGCTCAGCAATTGTCTTCTATGGGGTATGAGAAGAGTAAAGATTTTTTCAAATTAGATACTTCTTATTTTATTGAGCAGCTTGTAACCACATAAACCTTGTCTCTCACTGTAGATATACTCAACAATCACTGTACAAATAAGATAAGCTAATGTGTTAACGAATTGAAAAGGAGTTTACTTGATGAATATTGTATTTACTGTTGATCGTAACTATGTGCAGCATATGTGTGTAGTTTTAAAGTCTGTTGCAAAAAATACGGACAAGCAAGTATGTGCTTATATCATCAGTAAAGATTTGAATGATAAGGACAAGATATTAATAGAAAGTAATTTTATTCACGATCCTATTCAATTTATCTTTATTAAAATCAATCCGGAGCAATTATTAGAGTTGAATATTGATACCAATCATCTTCCAATTGAAGTGTTATTCCGATTAATTGTTCCTAATCTTTTGCCAAATGAAGTTGAAAAAGCTATCTTCCTGGATAGCGATATTATTGTTCTTGATGATCTCTCTAAATTGTATAATACGGAACTAGACAACTACGTATTAGGAGCAGTAGTAGATGTAATTCATGATGCCTATCAAAATCTACAATTACCATCTATAACCGACTATTTCAATGCTGGAGTCATGCTCATCAATATTAAGCTCTGGAAGCAACTACAATTTACACAGCAACTCCTTGACTATGCACAAGCACATTCGGATAAATTGCGCTACGCTGACCAAGACATTTTAAATGGCGTATTAAAAGGGCAATGGAAACGTCTACCACAGGAATGGAATGTAATTAGTAATGTATTTGAGAATCCAGCCGTTTTCAAACAATTCTTTGGTGAAGAACAACATGAATTTCTTGTTAATCATGCAAGTTTAATTCATTACACAGGAGATATTAAGCCTTGGAGCGTATTTTCTAATCATCCGTACAAAGATCAGTATGACTTGTATTACGCGATGTGTAGTCATTTTGATTGGAAGCGACAACTTGGACTGAATCATACATCTTCAGTGTATTTATTTGGCTCTAGCATCAATGCCATTGAAATGTCTAAAAAGCTAGCATCTCAGAATATACAAGTGAAGGGCTATTTGGATAATAATCCGGATCGTCAAGGACAGAGTCTTCATCATAAACAGATTATTGCGCCATTAGCTTATAACGATGCTATTCCACGTGCACCTATCATTATTGCTAGCTCATATACACAACAGATTACTGTGCAATTAGAGCAGATGGGGCTATTATACAAGCAGGACTTTTTTAAAAATCTTTCAGAGTATGAAAATTATGTGATGGGTTGTGAGAGCGATGTTTGATACTGTAATCATTGGTGCAGGCTATGCAGGACTTGTTATGGCAGAGCGTCTGGCATCTGAGCAGGATGAGAAGGTTTTAGTTGTAGAGCGACGTCATCATATTGGTGGTAATGCCTATGATCGTTTTGATAATAATGGAGTATTGATTCATGAGTATGGTCCACATATCTTCCATACGCGTTCTCAAGAAGTGTGGAATTACCTTTCGCGATTTACTGAGTGGCATTACTATGAACATAAAGTTTTGGCACTTGTCGATGGTAAAGAAGTGCCTATCCCATTTAATCTAAATACAATCGAAGAAGTTTTCCCACGTGAACTAGCACATCGTATGCAGAGTAAGCTTATGAACTTGCTTGGCTATAATGTTAAGGTTCCTATTCTTAAATTGAAGGAACAAGATGACGATGATCTGAAGTTTTTAGCAGACTATGTATATGATAAAGTATTTTTAAACTATACATTGAAACAGTGGGGGATTGGTCCTGAGGATTTAGATCCGACTGTTACGGCGCGTGTACCTGTATATATATCGCGAGATAATCGTTATTTTCAGGATGAATATCAAGGCCTGCCGAAATTCGGCTATACTGAAATGTTCAAATCTATGATTAATCATCCTAATATTCACATGCTAATGAATACACGTTACCAAGATATTATGACGATAACAGATGATGGTAATCAATTGTTTGGGCAACCATTCTCAGGCAAGATCATCTATACAGGAATGATTGATGAGTTGTTTGAGTTTTGTTACGGAGAATTGCCGTATCGTTCGTTGCAATTTGAATATGATACTTATGATATAGAATATAAGCAAAGTGTAGGGCAATTGAATTCGCCTAACAGTTATGAGTTTACACGTACAACAGAATTCAAGCATCTTACAGGACAGCAGCATCCTAAAACGACAGTTGCACGCGAATACCCTCAGGCTTATGAGCGTGGTAAGAATACGGCTTATTATCCGATCATTGCAGATGAGAATCAGGAACGATATAAACAATACAAGAATCGTTCAAAAGCGTTATCCAATGTGCATTTAGTAGGAAGGCTAGCAGAATATAAATACTATAATATGGATGCAGTTGTTGCAACGTCCCTCAAATTGTATAACAAATTAATTACGAATTAAAAACAAATGGATAGAAGCATATATTAGAATTTTACATCTAATTCACAAATTTGAGTGAGGTTAAACAATGAAAATATCATGTGTTATCCCGCTATATCATGCAGAGAAATATATTATTGAGACATTAGATAGTCTACTTGCACAGACATACCCACTAGATGAAATTTTAGTTGTAGACGATTGTGGTGGAGATAGATCAGCCGAATTGGTTGAAGAATACAGTAAAACTTACCCAATCGTACAGCTTATTCGTCAACCGCACAACCAGGGTGGATCTGCTGCACGTAACCGGGGTTTACAGGAGGCGTCTAATGAGTGGGTATTAATGATGGATGCTGATGATGTTATTCATCCTGAGCTACTAATCAAGCAAATCGAACTGTTAAGATCTAACAAAGATGTTTTACCTTCACCAGTATGTGTGCATCCTGCTTATGTGCAAACGGATGCTGATGGAACGGTATTAAGCAATAGTGAATATAGAGGACAACAACTTTCTTTTGATAAAACGTTTGCTGCCTTGTTGATTCGAAATTATATTATTACGCCTTCAGGCTTATTACTTAATCGACAGGCTGCTCTAGAGATTGGTGGATACCGAACGACTATCTTTATCTCTGAGGATGCCGAGTTTATTTTGAGATTAGCTCGAAAAGGAACATTTTTATATTTAGATGAACCTTATGTATATTTCAGAAGGCATCCCATGAGTATTACTTCTGATCTAAACAAAGCATCTAAAGCAGGACAAGCGATCCTCGATATTTATACATTAGACGAAATTAAAGAGGCTATATTTGGTAGGGACTATCCCGAACAACAAAACCGCTTTGATTTTGCAACGTTATTGTATCAATACCAGCGTTACGATGAAGGTTTTGAAGAATTACAACATGTACATGAAGAGCGATTTGCTGAAAGTAAGTTATTTCTTCAGGCCGTTTTTTATCAAGAACATGAGCAATGGGATCAAGCCAAGTATTGTCTGGATGAATTATTAAAAAGAGATCCCGGGCATGGAGCAGCACTAAATAACCGGGCTGTTTTATATGTATTTGATAATGAAATCGAGCATTCTGTAGCGTTGTGGAAAAAAGCTATAGAAGCATTCCCAGGATATATGGATGCGATGGACAACCTGCGAGCTAAAGAAGAGAATTCGCTTGAGTACCGTTTTACCAAACGGGAACTACGGGCTAATTTATTGAGATATTCATAATATAATTAGGACGAACATTTGCAGTACTTTAAATAAAATGATTTTAATCGAGATCATAATTGAACAGGAGGGAGATTATGCGTGTTATTGCTCCTTTAAACACAGACGATTGGCAAACAGCCATACAAAAAGTAGCAAAACAGTCCAATCTTCAGCCTTTTCAAAATACAACCATTCAATTTCTAGAGTCATTATCCAAGCATATTTTGCTGGATCGCTCGATGCGAGCCTATCCAGAATTGATGGCGATGGCTCATTGGTTGCGTAAAGCTCATATCTTTGAATTGAAAAGGGAGTATGATCAGCGCACGCATGGGAAGTATGTACTTCCTCGCGGAACGATCATTCATTTTGCGCCGGCAAACGTGGACTCGGTATTTATTTACTCCTGGATTCTGTCGATGCTGGCGGGGAATAAAAATATTATCCGACTTTCCAGTCGTACGAATGAGCAGACCGATGTATTGATGCATAAAATTAACGATGTGATTGTTCGTGAGGAATTTCAAGCGATTGCAGACCGGACGCTGTTGCTCCGTTACGGATATGAGCAGGAATATACAGCTTATTTATCTGAAGTATGTAATGTACGAGTGCTATGGGGCGGCGATCAGTCTGTGCGGACTATTCGCTCCATTCCACTTGCAGCGAATGCGGTAGAACTTGTATTTCCAAATCGGTATTCTAAATCGGTTCTGTCTGCGGATGCGATCGTACAGGCTGATAAGCAGACGCTAGCAGTACTAAGTAAGCAATTCTACAATGATTCCCTATGGTATGGACAACTCGCGTGTTCATCCCCGCGTGAAGTGTTTTGGATTGGGGGCAATACCTCTATAGATGCGGCCAAAACTCGTTTTTGGAGCAGTATGGAACAGACATTACAAAAAGAGCAGTATAAAAACGAACCTGCCCTCAATATGTTGCGGCTGACCACATCGGATTATTATGCCGCTCAGCAGCAAACGGGGCAGGTGCGCTCAGGCTATGCGTCTTCACCCGTACGTATCGAGGTCAAGGAACAGGACTTTCAATTGAGGGATGTACACTGTGGTGGGGGTCTATTTTTAGAATACAATCTTAGCGATCTGGAAGAGCTACACCAGCATATTCATGAGCGGGATCAGACACTAAGTTACTTTGGTTTTGACCGTCAGGTGCTTGCCGCATGGGCGATGCGGATTCCAAATCGAGGGATTGACCGAATCGTGCCTGTAGGTCAGGCGCTGGATTTTGGCTCTGTATGGGATGGGTACGATCTATTTACGTATTTCTCAAGGGAAATTGCTGTTTTATGATGAGAGTGTATCGTATATAAGGGTGTATTAAATATACTTTGCGTACTAAATGGTAGATATGAATTCTTGGTTTTATGTCATATAAATCTGCGGAGGTGGCTATGTTTAAAGATAAAGTAGTGCTGGTAACTGGCGGGACTGGATCAATAGGAAGTGAAATTGTACGCAATATTTTATCTCATGGTCCTGCAGCAGTTCGTATATATAGTAGGGATGAAAGCAAGCAATATGACTTGCAACAACAACTAAAGGAATATAAAAATGTACGTTATTTAATTGGAGATATTCGTGATCAGAAAAGGCTTGCATATGCAATGGAGGGCATAAATTATATTTTCCATGCAGCGGCATTAAAACATGTACCTTCTTGTGAATATAATCCTATGGAAGCTGTAAAGACTAATGTAATAGGTGTACAAAATTTAATTGAGACTGCAATAGAGCACAATGTCGAAAAAGTAGTAGCCATTAGCACAGATAAGGTTGTTAACCCAACAAATACGATGGGGGCAACCAAGTTGGTTTCAGAAAAGTTGATATCTGCAGCTAATCTCTACAAAGGGGGGCGCGGAACTATTTTTTCCTGTGTGAGATTTGGAAATGTTATGGGCTCACGTGGTTCTGTTATTCCTCTATTTAAAGAGCAAATTGCGAATGGACAACCAGTAACGGTTACACATAAAAATATGACGAGATTTATGATGTCCATTCCTCAAGCAGCTCAATTGGTTATTGATGCAGCTCAATATTCAAAAGGCGGCGAAGTATTTGTTTTAAAAATGCCTATTTTGAAAATTACAGATTTGGCGCAATGTTTAATTGAGTCTTATGAACGTGCAAGTCAGCAAGTATACACAGGCGGAATATTAGAGACGGGTGTACGTCCGGGAGAAAAGATGTACGAAGAGTTGATGACATTGGATGAATCGGAACGAGCACTAGAGAATGAAAGTATGTATTTGATTCCTTCGCTCTTTAACCCAATAGACCAACAGTATAGTGGGTTTCTAAAAGCAAAACATCAAGAATACTCATCACACACCGCTCCGCAATTATTCCTACCAGAAATTCGTCAATTGATCGAGCAAAATCATTTGGGTTTTGGGAAATGGCAATTAATTTAAACTTTAAATATGAATGGATACGTATGGGGGGCAAGTGATGTCGATAAACAATGTATTTTCGGATGAATCGAGTTCCGTTTACATTATTGCCGAAATAGGAGTTAATCATAATGGTTCCTTAGATAAGGCATTGGCTTGTATTGATGCAGCAGTCGAGTGTGGAGTAGATGCTGTTAAATTTCAAACTTTTAAAAGTGAAAAGTTAGTTACCAAACAAGCACAAAAAGCAAATTATCAGTTTGTGAATTCAGATAAAAATGAAAATCAATTGGAAATGCTCAAAAAACTAGAATTAAAGTTTGAAGACTTTAAAATTATAAAATCATATTGTGAGAAGAACAATGTTGATTTTCTTTCTACACCGTTTGATGATGAAAGCTCAGAATTTCTAAATTCTATTGAAATTGATGCGTTTAAGATTGGCTCTGGAGATATGAACAATATTCCTTTTCTAAGTAAAATTAACCAATACCAACGACCGGTTCTCCTTTCTACAGGTATGTCTACTATGGAAGAAATCAAAGAGCCATTAGCTGTGTTGAATGATTGTAAAGTTGTATTATTACATTGCACTTCAGACTATCCTGCGCCTCTTTCAGATATTAACTTAAATGTTATTCCTGCGATGCAAGCAGTATACAAGCAAACTGTAGGATATTCTGATCATACTAAAGGGATTGAAGTCGCAATCGCTGCTGTAGCTTTGGGTGCCAAGGTCATTGAAAAGCATTTCACACTAGATCGCGATCTCCCAGGTCCAGATCATAAAGCATCTCTTGAGCCAGATGATTTTACTAGATTAGTAAAAGGTATACGGAATATAGAATTGGCACTAGGTGATGGTGAAAAACGTTGTATGCCTTCAGAAATGAATACAAAAGCGGTAGCGCGTAAAAGTTTAGTGATGGAAGTAAATAAGTATGCTGGTGAGATCATAAATGAATCAGATATTGCGATTAAACGTCCAGGTACAGGAATCGAGCCTAAATATTATTACGATTTTATTGGTAAAGTGTTAAAACGAGACATATCAGAAGACGAACAACTCGATTGGAAAGATATATAATGAAAAAAATTCTTGTAATCACAGGTACTCGGGCAGATTACGGTATTTATTATCCTATTCTTAAGGCTATTGAACAGGATAAGGAAATGACGGTGCAACTGTTAGTTACAGGTATGCACTTGTCTGCACAATATGGATATACTATAGATCATATTCTCAAAGACGGCTTCGAAATTGTTGCACAGGTGGATTCTATATTACAGCATGCGACACATGCCAATATGGCGAAAGCCTTAGGAATCGCGATATTAGGTATGACAGAAGTGTTTGAAGAGATCCATCCGGAATGCATATTAATACTCGGTGATCGCAGTGAAATGTTAGCAGCGGCAAGTGTGGCTGCTTATATGAATATTCCAATATTCCACCTGCACGGTGGAGAAGTTTCAGGCACCATTGATGAATCTATCCGGCATGCAATCAGTAAGCTGGCACATATCCATTTGGCAGCAACACAGAATAGTAGTAAACGATTGCTGCAAATGGGAGAAGAGGATTGGCGTGTACATGTTGTAGGCGCACCAAGAATTGAGACGATTCGCAATACTATATTGCCAGCTACAAACGATATTCAATTGAAGTACCAATTAAAAAACCTAAACGAATATTTTCTGTTTATATATCATCCAGTAACGACAGAACATGTTAATCTGATTCAGATCAGAGCGATATTAAATATATTATTAAGTCAGCAAAAAGATGTGATTTGTGTTATGCCCAATGCAGATGCAGGAAGTGACCAGATTACAGAGATGTATAAGTCTTTTATGGATCACTCTAATTTTTATCCCGTTGTTAGTTTTGAACAAAACGATTATTTGTCCATTCTTAAAGGAGCATGCGCACTCATAGGCAATTCTTCTTCAGGTATCATTGAGGCTGCTTCTTTTGGTATTCCAGTCATTAACATTGGTAGTCGTCAGGAAGGTAGAGAGCGTTCACAAAACACTGTAGACATTCAAGAGAATCCCGAAGAGTTAGCAGATGCCTTAAGTTATATAAGTCAACATCAATTTATTGAAAAGTTAAAGCACGTTATTAATGTGTATGAACAACCCGATACGAGTAAGCATATCGTTGAATTGTTAAGAGGATACGACAAATCAGAAAGATTGATTCAAAAGCGTATCACTTACTAAAGGGAGCCATAGCGATGAAATATTTTCTTTATGGAGCGGGAGGACATGCCAAAGTTATTATTGATATTATTCATGCTAATCAAGGTCAGGTTAGTGGAATTGTAGATGATAATTTCAAAGGATCACACTGGTATGGAATTCCAGTTATCGGAGATTGGACTAATGTACCCACAATTTTTTCAGAGCATCCTGAAGCACATTGGATCATTTCTATCGGTGATAATGCAATTCGTAAAATAGTTGCCGAGCGAATGAATACATTATCCATGATATGGGGAAGGGCAATCCATCCTAGTGCAATCATTAGTCCCAGCGTACATATTGGTGAAGGCACAGTATGTATGCCAGGTGTTGTTATTAACTCAGACACAACAATAGGAAAGCATGTGATTTTAAATACAGCATCTACAGTAGATCATGACAACCAAATTGGAAATTATGTACACCTATCTCCTGGAGTGCACACAGCAGGAAATGTGAACATCAACCAGTTAACTCATATTGGAACTGGTGCGAGTATTATACCTGGAATTCGTATTGGTGAAAAAGTTATTGTTGGAGCTTCAGCATGCGTTGTAAAAGATGTAGAAGATCATACTTTGGTAGTGGGATGTCCAGCAAGAGTCGTTAATAATTGATAGAGGGAAGGGTGAAGCATATGCATGAATATTCAAGAATTTACTTGTCTTCTCCTCATATGGGTGGATTGGAGCAACAGTACATTACGGAAGCATTTGATACAAACTGGATAGCGCCCTTAGGAAAAAATGTTGATCTATTTGAAATAGAAGTTGCGCGTTATGCAGGTGTCAGCGGAGCCGTAGCTTTGTCTTCTGGAACCGCTGCTCTTCATTTGGCACTCGTTTTATTAAATGTACAACAAGATGACATTGTATTCTGCTCATCTCTAACTTTTATAGCTACTGCGAATCCTATTCTTTATCAAGGAGCGCGACCTGTCTTTATTGACTCCGAACCTAGTACTTGGAATATGTCACCAGAAGCTTTAGAGCGAGCACTAAAAGAATATGCAAGTAAAGGTAAAAAACCTAAAGCTGTCATTGTAGTTAATCTTTATGGACAAAGTGCAGATTACGATCGTTTAAAACATATCTGTGATACTTATGAAGTGCCTCTGGTAGAAGATGCCGCAGAATCATTAGGCGCGACTTATAAAGATAAGATGAGTGGAGCCATTGGTAAGTTCGGAATTTTTTCTTTTAACGGAAATAAAATAATAACTACTTCCGGAGGAGGAATGTTACTCTCCGATGATCTTGCTGCTTTAGAAAAAGCGCGTTTTTTTGCTACACAAGCCCGTGATCAAGCTCGTCACTATCAACATAGTGAGGTGGGATATAATTATCGTTTAAGTAATATACTGGCAGGTATCGGACGTGGACAATTACAAGTTCTAGATCAAAGAGTTGAGCAGAAAAGAAGGATTTTTGAATGTTATCATCAGCAATTGTCACACATAGATGGAGTGACATTTATGCCTGAAGAAAATTATGGAAAATCTAATCGCTGGCTTACAGCTATGCTTATCAATACTCCTTTAATTAAAACTGCAACAGATATTATAGTGCATTTAGAAACATTTAATATTGAATCCCGTCCTGTATGGAAACCAATGCATATGCAACCCTTATTTAAAGAAGCAGATTATTTTACTCATGATGGCGATGTAAGTCGCTTATTATTTGAACAAGGAATTTGTTTACCTTCAGATACAAAGATGGATACTGAAACACAATTATTTGTAATTGATAAAATAAAAGAAATATTATAAAAATAAACTATGCTAAATATTATTCTTATATTTTATAGGTAACCATTCTATTAGCATTACATGTAATATAATTACATGTAAACATTTACTTTTCCAATTGACATTTTAAATCCAGAGATGGTATATTCAGAAATGTAGGCAATGTCTTACTTTATTTGATAACGAAGGGAATGTTATTGCATGCAAGGTAAAGTGAAATGGTTTAATGCAGAAAAAGGTTACGGCTTCATCGAAACTGAAGAAGGCGGCGACGTTTTTGTACACTTCTCCGCAATTCAGTCTGAAGGCTTCAAGACGCTTGAAGAAGGCCAATCCGTAGAATTCGACATCGTTGAAGGCGCGCGCGGTCCTCAAGCAGCTAACGTTATCAAATTATAATCATCCCTTGGCAATTGCCAGCCTTACATAGGTAATCTGATGGTTACATTTGAACAATTAGCTAAGACTCCGGAATGATTTCCGGGGTCTTTTTCTGGTTATATGTAGTGTTGGGACAAGTATAAGGGGCTGTATGTCAGTATTTTCATCCTTCACATTCCGTTTATCGAATTCATTTTCGGAAAATTCAGGTACGTTAAGGTAGAAAAATGAGATTATACTTTGAAAATTAACGTAAATGATCTCAATCACCTTGAAAATGACGAACGGAGTTAAGCGAAGATCTTGCGCCTTGGTACGCGCGTTTACGAAATGAAGATAAGCGAGCAAATAATGTAGTAAAGTGGGTAAAATAACGAGCCATCTAGCCTGTCGCAACTTAGTGTTATTTTACAGTCATTTTTTATTTGTGAACATTTATCGACTGACAATGATTGCGCTTTAAAAAATTGCTACAATCCGTTAACAGTCCTTTTACTTATACCTGACACCTATGTTATAATCCGATAAAGGAGGAATGCCACATGAATTTTGCCACTCGAGGTCAGCACTTTGAAGTAACAGACGCTATTAAAGAATATGTGGACAAAAAGCTAAGCAGACTGGAAAGATATTTTGATTCACCGCCCGTTTCCGACGGTATGGTGACGCTTAGTTCCAATCGTGGACGCTTTAGTGTAGAGGTAACCATTCCACTCCCAGGACTGCTGCTACGTGCAGAAGATCGTAGTGAAGATATGTATGCTTCGATCGACTCTGTAGTTAACAAGTTGGAGCGTCAGATCCGCAAACATAAAACCAAGCTGAACCGCAAATTCCGTCAAAATGATGAGAATTTGAAAGCATTTTTCGTCGAAGATCCGATTGTTGCATCTCTTGCTGTGGATGAAGACGAGGATGTGGAAGTGGAAGTGGAAACTGATGAATACGAAATCGTCCGTAACAAACGCTTCCTCCTGAAGCCGATGGACGTTGAAGAAGCTATTTTGCAAATGAACCTGATTGGACATACGTTCTTCGTATTCTCCAATGTAAACACACAGCAGGTCAATGTCGTATATCGCCGTGATGACGGTAAATACGGTCTGATCGAGCAGGAATAATGATCCGCATCATTCCAATGTACAATATGCTGTGATGAACAAGCACACGCAGGATTTGAATTGATGAATAATATGAATAGTGTAGGATGAGCCTTATCCGCCTCGGCGGGTAGGGCTTTTTTTGGCAAAGTTAGGGGTTTGAAATTCAATTATAAAGGGTGTCATTACATACATATTTTAAGTTGTGCTAGTTTATCCTAGAAATTGGAAGAAAATTCAACAAACAAGTGCATTCCTATGTAAAGTAGAGTATACTGTTTAGAGTATTACATACGTCTATTTTCTACATTATTCACTTGTATACTAAGCTTTTATGATAGGTAGTCACAGCGTGTACATACCGTGATACCATACACGACTTTTCACTACGCTAATCATGCTTTTCTGATAGATTTCTAAATTTGTAGAAACATATCGGGTTGGTCATACGTATGTATACCAGGGTAGCTTATTTAAAAGGTAAGGATATTTTGCTTCGCAAAAATCCTTTTCTACTTCACCTTGTGTTAGAAAATCGCAAGAACTGGATATAGGATGGAATTACATGGTTGCATCGCTAGCAGGGGATCGACATGTATAACCAACTTTATAGGTATAGATGAAGGCGCGGGAATTGATTTTCCTGGGCCCTATCGAGTTGATTTACACCATGTGAACGTAGGAGCGCCACAAGCCGTTTTGTTGCGGGGCTTCTGTGAAACTGGTACAATTTATTGCAAATGAGATTATTGAATAATCCCCCGGAAGCGTCGTGTCAATTCCATTATTCAATAATCTATCTCTTTAATTGCGCGAAAGGGGTTAACCATGCTAGGACTCGTTAAGAAAATTTTTGGTGATTCAAATGACCGTGATGTCAAACGGATCATGAAAACCGTAGACATCATCAACAATATGGAACCGGAATTTGAGGCTTTGTCCCACGATGATCTTCAAGGAAAGACAGCCGAATTCCGTGAACGTCTTGAGAAAGGTGAGACGCTTGAGCAGTTGTTACCGGAAGCTTTTGCCACTGTGCGCGAAGCATCCAAACGCCAACTGGGCATGCGTCATTTTGACGTTCAGTTGATCGGTGGTATCGCTCTGCATGAAGGCAGAATCTCAGAGATGAGAACAGGTGAAGGTAAAACGTTGGTAGGTACACTACCGGTATACCTGAACGCACTCGAAGGCAAGGGCGTACACGTGGTTACAGTCAATGACTATCTGGCACAGCGTGATAGCTTGCAGATGGGCCGTATTTATAACTACCTTGGCATGACTGTGGGTATCAACCTGAGCGGTATGAAGCACGAAGAGAAGCAAGCTGCTTATGCGTGTGATATCACGTACGGTACGAACAATGAATTTGGCTTTGACTATCTGCGCGATAACATGGTGTTGTACAAAGAACAAATGGTACAACGTCCACTGCACTTCTGTATCATTGACGAGGTGGACTCGATTCTGATTGACGAAGCGCGTACACCGCTGATCATTTCCGGTCAGGCTCAAAAATCGACAGAGCTGTATTTTGCAGCGGATCGTTTTGTGAAAAGCTTGAAGGTCGAAGATGATTATACCGTGGATATCAAAGTGAAATCCGTTTCGCTGACAGAAGCAGGCGTAGAGAAAGCCGAGAATTTCTTCGGTCTTGAAAACCTGTATGATAATAAAAATGTAACGATCAACCACCATGTGGTACAGGCGCTCAAAGCGAATGTGATCATGCACCGTGATGTCGACTATGTTGAATCTGAAGGTGAAGTGCTGATCGTCGATGAATTTACGGGTCGTTTGATGGCGGGTCGTCGTTATAGCGATGGTCTGCATCAGGCAATCGAAGCGAAAGAAAACCTCAAAGTACAAAACGAAAGTATGACGCTGGCAACGATCACGTTCCAGAACTACTTCCGTATGTACCGTAAGCTGGCGGGTATGACGGGTACAGCGAAAACAGAGGAAGAAGAATTCAAAAAAATCTACGGTCTGGAAGTACTGCAAATTCCAACGAACCGTGTAAACCAGCGTCAGGATGCACCAGACGTTGTGTATAAGAGCGTACAGAGCAAATTCCGTGCGGTAGTGAAAGAGATCGAAGAGCGCCATGCTAAGAACCAGCCTGTTCTGGTGGGTACGGTATCCATCGAGAACTCTGAATTGCTGTCAGAAATGCTCAAACGCAAAGGCATCAAGCACCAGGTACTGAACGCGAAATACCATGCGGAAGAAGCAGAAATCATTGCACGTGCCGGTCAACCGGGCACAGTAACGATCGCTACAAACATGGCAGGTCGCGGTACAGATATTATCCTCGGTGAAGGTGTGGCAGAAGTTGGTGGTTTGCATATTATCGGTACAGAGCGTCACGAATCTCGCCGGATTGATAATCAGCTGCGTGGTCGTGCAGGTCGTCAAGGTGACCCAGGTTCGACTCAGTTCTATCTGTCGCTTGGCGATGAGCTGATGAAGCGCTTTGGTGCAGATAATGTAATGAACATGATGGAGAAGCTCGGTTTTGAAGAAGATCAGCCGATCGAGAGCCGCATGATTACACGTGCTGTAGAGTCTGCACAACGTCGCGTCGAAGGTAGTAACTTCGATATGCGTAAAATCGTCCTGCAATATGATGACGTAATGAATAAGCAGCGTGAGATCATTTACAAACAGCGCCGCGAAGTGCTGGAGTCTGACAACATTCGTGAAGTTGTCCTGCAAATGATCAAGCCTTGTATTGAGCGCGTCGTTGAAGTTCACTGTAACGACGATATTCCTGAGAACTGGGAACTGCAAGAAGTTGCTGATTATGTGAACAACAACTTCCTCGTGGAAGCGAAGCATGTGACCAAGCAAGAGCTGGAAGAGAAAGAAAAAGAAGAGATGGTTAACTATCTGTTTGAGCGCGTAGAGTTGTACTATCTGCAACGCGAAAAAGAGATTGGCGAAGTAACGATTCGTGAATTTGAGAAGGTTGTTGTACTTCGTGCAGTTGACCGTAAATGGATGGATCATATTGACGCGATGGAACAGCTTCGTCAAGGTATCCACCTTCGTGCTTACGGCGGTACAGATCCGCTGCGTGAGTATCAATTTGAAGGCTTTGAAATGTTCAATCAGATGGTCGCTGACATTCAAGAAGAAGTTGCCGGTTATGTGATGAGAGCGCAAATTCAAAGCGAGAGCCAACAAGAACGTCAGGCTGTCATTGATACAAGCAAAGTGAGCACTAACAGTTCAGAAACGGCAGAAAAACGTCCTTCTCGTGAAGAACGTCGCCGTAGACGTAAATAAGAATAGATTGTAATATAGAACGACTCGTGCAAGACACTCACAGATGACAAGCGTCCCTGTGGGTGTCTTTTCGCGGATAACGGTTCTCCACTGTCTGTATCGGTTATGGTAAAGTAGAATAAGCAAACGGCTGTGGCTTGTACGCCACAGCTTGAAATTTTAAACGAGGTGACTGTTCATGATCGAACCAAATGTAAAGCATGATCTGCGCGAGATGGCGCAGAAACTATCAAATCTTAGGGGGTCTCTTTGACTTAGATCTCAAAAATGAAATGATCGAGAACTTTGAGGTGAAAATGTCGGCACCGGATTTCTGGGACGACAATGAATCCGCACAAGCGGTCATTGCAGAGATGAATGCAGTCAAAGGATCTGTTGATCAGTATAATAAGCTACAGCAGGAATATGATGATGTGAGTCTAATGACTGAGCTGGCAGATGAAGAGCAAGATGCGGAGCTAGCACAGGAAGTGACCGCAGGCGTAGCCGCACTGGTGAAAAAGATCGAAGAATTCGAGCTTCAATTGCTGCTGAATGAGCCGTATGACAAGCTGAATGCGATTCTAGAGCTTCATCCAGGTGCAGGGGGTACCGAGTCTCAGGACTGGGCGTCAATGCTGTTGCGTATGTATACACGCTGGGCAGAGAAGAGCGGCTTCAAGGTTGAAGTGCTGGACTATCTTCCAGGTGAAGAAGCGGGCGTGAAGAGTGTAACGCTGCTGATCAAGGGCTACAACGCGTATGGCTATCTGAAAGCAGAAAAAGGAGTACACCGTCTGGTGCGTATTTCTCCATTTGACTCTTCAGGTCGTCGTCATACCTCGTTCGTTTCTTGTGACGTGGTACCGGAAATTACACATGATGTGGATATTGAGATCCGCACAGAAGACTTGAAAATTGACACGTACCGTGCAAGTGGTGCCGGTGGTCAGCATATCAATACAACGGATTCCGCGGTTCGGATTACGCATATACCGAGTGGTGTAGTCGTGAGCTGTCAGACAGAACGTTCCCAGATCAAAAACCGTGAGCGTGCGATGACAATGCTTCGTTCTAAGCTCTATGAGCGTAAAATCGAAGAAGAGCGCAAGCAACTGGATGAGATTCGTGGTGAGCAGTCCGATATCGCCTGGGGTAGCCAGATTCGTTCTTATGTATTCCACCCGTACAGCATGGTCAAAGACCATCGTACGCAGGTAGAAACAGGGAATATCGGCGCTGTCATGGATGGCGATCTGGATTCATTCATTGATGGTTATCTGCGTAGCCAGTTGAAGATTGAAGTAGAGTAATCCAGGGTAGATATTGTAATGGTTTGGTTGAGATAAGTGATAGAGAAATAGAGCAAATAGTTTAAATAGATATAATAGTTTAGAGCCTTGATACTAGTCTTCTATTGGAAGCGAGCATCAAGGTTCTTTTTTATGAAAAAGGTATTTTGTAGATCGGTTATTTGTAAATATTATTTGAAAGGAGTTAGTAATCATGCTTACGCAAAAAGAATGGCTAGAATATATTAATCGCTTACAAGAAAGAGAAAGACAAAAAATAACTTCTGGTGGTCTAAATAATTGGGTTATTGCTGTAGCGCTCCTGGGATTAGCTTACTCGTTACATCCTGATATTATTGGTATGCAGCGACACTGGTCAGTTGTGCTGGTTGGTTATGCGATATTTACAAATATATCACTTTTGATTTTCGATGCTTTTAATATCTATATTAGAGGTAATAAAATTCAAAATTTCTATAGTAGCACAAACGAAAAGCCAGATCATAAAGGTGTGGTTATACTTCAATTCTGTGATATTACAGTATCGACGTTGAATTTAATAATCAATGTTATATTGTTTATTTTAAGCGCTATAAAAGGCTATAAATTATTTGAACTCTATTTCATTTTGTATAGCTTGAGATATTTATTGGATATAGCATTATTCGTATGTAGCAAAATTAAAAAAATCATAGCTAAAACATTTTATGTACAAGATTATATTAAAAAATATATGCCTATTGTTAAGCTCTATTCTAATGTTATGTGGTTAATTTTTTCGATGTTTTTTAACTTTTGTCTTGTGTTACAAATAACAGTAACTGTAGACTTTAATAATTTGCTATGGAAGCAGATTTTTAATGGTTTTGCTATTAGCATTATTATAATTTTAGTTCAGTTTATGATTACGATTTTTATAAAAAGAATAAAAATAGAAGCTTTAGAGCAGTTAGAGAAAGAGATTATTTTGAAATCACTGAATGAAAAACAAATTATTGCAAAACTTAAAAATGGATATTATAACTCTAGTAACATTGATAACTATTTTGGATAACTAAAGCACTCTTTGATAATATTGAAGTAACTTGCCCAGTTGATAGATTTTTATCTGTTGACTTTTTCCACTGTGTTTCTATACCGGATTAAAGTGTCACCTGTTTGCCGCATGTTCTTTCGTGAAAAGTCTTTTTACACTACAATGAAATCCGCAATACTGCGCAGAATGATGAATACATGATACTGGTATCTATACGCGTCTAGAAAGATATAAGCTGTTATATAGATACCTAGCTCACTATATAGGTAGCACTACTATATAACTTAATGAAGGACAAAGAAGTGTAAACATGAAGGGTATAGGTGATGGGAGAATGGTAAGTTCGACAACAACGGCAGGGCGCAGGCGTAAGCCGCCGATGATTCCGCTGACAGGGCCGATTCGCAATGTATGGGATATGGCGCTGATCGTAGTTGGCGCATTGGTGATGGCACTTGCGTTTAATCTTTTTTTGCTGCCTAATCATATTGCATCAGGCGGTGTGGCCGGGATTTCGATTATTGCGGCACAGGTGCTTGGTATTGAACCAGCGTATACGCAGTGGGTGCTTAATATTCCATTGTTCATCGCAGGTTATTTGTTATTGGGTCGGCATTCGAGCATACGCTCCTTACTCGGTACAATCGTATTGCCACTATGTATTTATATGACACGCGATATTCCGGCACCGACGACGAATCCGTTATTGGGAGCTTTGTATGGTGGAATTGGCGTAGGTCTGGGGTTAGGCATTGTATTCCGCGGACGTGGATCGACGGGGGGACTCGCGATTTTAGCGCAAATTATTCACAAGCTGACAGGATTCAGCATGTCGGTATGTGTGAGCTTGACCGATGGAACAGTGATTTTGCTGGCAGGTATTTTACTTAAACCTGAGCAGGCACTGTATGCACTGATTGCTTTATTTGTGACGAGTAAAATGATTGATGCCGTAGAACTGGGCTTCAGCAATTCCAAAGTGGCTTATATTATATCCGACGAAATTGAGCCGATGCGTCAGGCGATCTTGAATGATATGGATCGTGGTCTGACGAAGCTTAATGCAGAAGGTGGATATACGGGGGATGAACGCACCGTATTCATGGTGGTCGTGGGGCAAAATGAAGCCAGTCGACTTAAGACGATTGTACGAGCGGTTGACCCGGAAGCCTTTGTCGTGATTAGTAATGCGCATGAAGTGTTAGGCAAAGGCTTTAAGTTGCCGAGTTAATACGCGAATGTAGCTGCGTCCAGAGGATCATGTGAGATACAGCATTTGAATGTGAAAGAGAGATATGCAGATGCACGAGGGCGCACTAGGATATAGATGAGTGTAAGAATTTCTTTTAGAGTTAGAGCAACAGAGAAATAAATCAGAATACGGTACGTTCGATCAAGGATTAACTATTCATTGATTTGACTATAAACATCTGCACACGAAGGTATGATCCGATACAATCGGTCCGGTTTTGATGACGCTGGAATATGAATATCTGGTTAGATCATTTTACAAAAGAGCACTGTACTTCGTTTGATCTGAAGCATAGTGCTCTTTTGATTTCATAAGTCAGGTATTTTAGAGTTTCTATACATATATTGCTATCTTAAAAGTAGAAAAAGTGATAGACATAGTATTTATAAACGCAATCGTTGTGTCAGTCGATTGAATTGAAATGGACTTTGCTCATCCGTAGCATCGCCCAATTCATTGGGACGAATCGGTTGCAACTCGTTCACATCTGCTGCTAGCCATGTAAAGGCAAGCTGGATGCTTTGCTGCTGTCGCGTTGCATCGACTTTGTAAATACCAGGTTGTACCGTCCATAGCTTACCTGAAACAGCACCGGAATTATCCGGTTCCAGATCACCGCCCGTCGTATCCTCGGCAGCGCCTACAAATAATTGACCCGATGGAGCGTGCAGCAGACCTGTCACTTGTGGTTGTGACAGGTCATGCAACAGATCCACATTATATGTACCATCGTCTTCCAGATGCAGAAATAAGATATTGCCGTTATTACTCTCCTGTAGCTCATCTTCTTCGATCGTCCACCAGTCCGGTGTGTCTTCTAAACGATGACGAATCGCTTGCAGGTCGAATATGGATAATGCCGCTGTATCGGTTGTAATGGATAAAGGGGAATTCATAGTCAATCACTCCTTTTTTAGTGTACCTCTTGTTTATAATACCCAACATTGAAGATGAATACGTCAAGCATAAAATTGAATGAACCTTCGAGAGGTGAAAGCGAATCCTGTTCTATTTTAACATGACATCGCGCTATCATCATTCTTCACTCAGCCCGTGCCACAACCAAGATTCGTTGAGATGAGCTCCATAAATAATGTTTGTCTACAAGGTTGTATTTATATTACATCAGATGTATAATAATACACAGCTTATTCATCGGAAAAAATATTGACCACGCAGTAGAATATCACTTGATTGTCCCGGACAAAACCCAAGTGAACCGATCACATCGGAGTGCTGCTTATATATGGAACAGGGGGAAGTGCACGTGAGTTCACATCAACTAAAAGTCGCTATCGTAGGTTCCACTGGCTACGGCGGAGTGGAACTGATTCGTTTTTTACAGCATCATCCACAGGTGACGATCACATCGGTCATTTCTGCTTCAAGTAGTGGTAAGCCGATTTCAGATCAGTTTCCACATCTCAATGGAATGCTAGACATGGTGCTGGATGGTATGGATCCTCAGGAAACCGCAAGTAAGGCGGATCTGGTCTTTTTGGCTACACCCTCTGGTGTAAGTAGTGAGCTTGTTCCACGTTATTTGGAAGCAGGTCTTAAAGTAATCGACCTGTCCGGCGATTACCGTCTCAAGTATACAGACGTATATGAAAAGTGGTATAAGCATACACCAGCTCCAGCAGATGTATTGTTCCAGGCTGTATACGGATTGTGCGAACTCAAAGGCAATGATGTGAAGGATGTACGCTTAATCTCGAATCCGGGATGTTATTCAACCGCATCACTGCTCGGTCTACTACCTGCAGTAGAGGCAGGCTGGGTGAATACGGATACGATCATTATTGATGCCAAATCCGGTGTATCCGGCGCAGGGCGTGGCACAAGTCTCACCTCACATTATGCAGAAATGAACGAAAACTTCAAAGCCTACAAAATTAACAAACATCAGCATATTCCAGAAATCGAGCAGGTACTTGGTGAAGTGGCGGGCAAACCGGTACAGGTCACGTTTACTACGCATCTAGTGCCGATGACGCGTGGTATTATGAGTACAATGTATATGAAAACAAACGGTAATCATTCGGAGCAGGAATGGATTGATTTGTACCGTAATTATTATAAAGATCGTCCATTTGTACGTGTTCGTGCGGAGGGTCAGTGGCCAGCCACTAAAGAAGTAACAGGTTCCAACTATTGTGATATCGGCTTTGCCTTAGATGAGCGTACAGGACGTATGACCATCATCTCGGTCATCGACAATCTGGTTAAAGGAGCAGCCGGTCAGGCGATCCAAAACTTGAACTTGATGATGGGATGGGAAGAAAATCTTGGTCTGAATATGATTCCAATGTATCCGTAAGTACATCATTCATATCACGAATAACATTTACATCGTCGATCAGGAAGTGAGAGGAGATATCATGTCAGATCAATTGTTCAAAGCGATTCAAGGTGGCTCGGTCACCACACCGGCAGGATTCCAAGCGGCAGGTCTGCATTGTGGACTCAAAAAAACAGAGCGTAATGATCTGGGCGTTATTGTATGCGATGTTCCAGCCACAGCAGCGGCTGTATATACAACGAATCTATTTCAGGCCGCACCGCTACAGGTGACTCGGGAAAGCCTATCGAATGGCACACTACGTGCCGTTGTAGTAAATAGCGGTAATGCCAATGCCTGTACGGGACAGCAAGGCGAGCAGGATGCTTATGCGATGCGCGCGGAGACTGCACGTCAGCTTGGTCTGGATCAGCAAGATGTAGCTGTAGCTTCAACAGGTGTGATCGGCGAGCTACTAAAAATGGATCGTGTATTGTATGGAATCGAGCGTCTCCCTGAACAACTAGGGCATGAGTCGGATCATGCGGAAGCCTTTTGCCAGTCCATTTTGACAACGGATCTGGTGAAAAAAGAAATCTGCGTACAGGTGGAAGTGAACGGAATTGAAGTTCATATCGCTGGCGCTGCTAAAGGCTCTGGCATGATTCATCCGAATATGGCGACGATGCTGGCATTTATGACAACGGATGCGGTGATCCCAGCAGAAGCGTTACAGCAGCTTCTACGTGATACAACCGATCGTACCTTTAATATGATTACAGTCGATGGCGATACAAGCACGAACGATATGCTGGTAGTTATGGCAAGTGGACATGCAGGTAATCTGGAACTCACACCAGAGCATGAGGATTGGGCAGCATTTGCCGCAGCCTTCCGTCACGTATGTGAACATCTGGCACAAGCGATTGCGCGAGATGGTGAAGGGGCAACCAAGCTGGTCGAGGTGGAAGTGACCGGTGCAATCAGTGATCTGTCCGCACGTGCGATTGCGAAGACCGTTATCGGTTCGAGCTTGGTCAAATCAGCCATGTTTGGCGCAGATGCGAACTGGGGACGTGTGATTGCCGCGGTAGGACGTGCTGGTGAACCAGTCGATGTGAATACGGTAGATATTCGGCTTGGTGATATTGTGGTATTGACGGCATCGCGCCCTGTTCCTTTTGACGAGGATGCGGCGCTGGAATATTTGAAAGGTGATACGGTGCGTATCACCGTTGATCTGCATTATGGAGAAGGTCAAGCCTTAGCATGGGGCTGTGATCTGACTTATGATTATGTGCGTATTAATGCAGCTTATCGTACATAGTGGAACGGTAGCATATAAGCTTTACTTTTTATTGAACCTTGCGTTGGGAAGTCGCTAACGCTAGAAAAGGAGAGGTAGCGATGACGGATCGGACGGCTTCAACTTTTGTGATGAAATGTGGCGGCAGTACGCTAGCTGCGTTGCCAGATTCGTTTTTTGAAGATTTACAGCAACTTCAGGAATCCGGTGTACAGCCGGTTATTGTACATGGGGGCGGGCCAGCAATTTCGGACAATCTGGCGAAGCTTGGAATTGAGACCGAATTTGTTGGCGGCTTACGCAAAACGACAGAAGAGGTACTGGATGTGGTGGAGATGGTGCTTTCGGGCAGCATCAACAAGCAGATCGTCCGACGAATTCAGGGCAGCCGGGCAAAAGCGATCGGCATCTCTGGTGTCGACGGCGGTCTGATCCAGGCCAAACCGGTTGCCAATTCTGCAGAAGTTGGACTGGTCGGGGATGTTACGTATGTTGAAGCCAGGATCATTCGAGCGATTACCGATCTCGGCTATATGCCTGTCATCGCACCTGTAGGAGTAGATGCGACAGGGCAAAGGTACAATATTAATGCCGATACGGCAGCTGGTGCGGTTGCTTCGCATCTGGGCGTACCACGCATGATCGTTGTGACGGATGTACCGGGAATTATGCGCACAGTCGACGGTACGAAGGTTGTACTGCCTCAGATCACGATCGAGGAGATCGCGCATATGATCGAAACAGGCGAGATTTATGGAGGTATGATCCCGAAGGTGAAGGCAGCGGTTGCTTGCATTCAGGGAGAGGTGCAGGAAGTGATTATTGTCGATGGAAGCGAACCGGGTATTCTCAGCCGTGTGCTGAACGGGGATGCGGTAGGAACACGTATTGTACGCCAGACAGTGCTGTAGCATTGTAATCATAGATGTTGTTGAATAGATCGTTTTATCAGGTAATGAGATGTAATAGGTTTTCAAAGCTGATTTTAAAATTAAAAATCAAGGAGCGTGACCAGCATGACCCATCCGACGAGTAACTCGTCAGCCCATACTGAAAGTGCCTTATTTCCTTCGTATGCGCGCTATCCGCTTGCATTTGTGAAAGGTAAAGGAAGCTATCTGTGGGATGCAGACGGTAAGAAGTATCTTGATTTCATGTGTGGTATAGCCGTTACGAATCTGGGACATGTTCCGGATACAGTAACTGCCAAACTGAAAGAGCAGCTCGATCAGCTCTGGCACACCTCTAACCTATTTCAGATTCCAAACCAGGAAAAAGCAGCACAGATGATCACTTCAATGACGTCTGGTGATGCGGTATTCTTTGGTAACAGCGGTGCAGAAGCGAATGAAGCTGCAATCAAGCTAGCACGTAAATATCAACAGAAGATCAAGGGCGAAGAGCGCTACGAGATCATTACATTTAGCCAATCATTCCACGGACGGACACTGGCTACCTTAACGGCAACAGGACAGGATAAAGTCAAAGAAGGCTTTCATCCGTTACCAGCCGGATTCGTTACAATCCCACTCAACGATCTGGATGCACTCGGGAAGGCGATTGGACCGCATACTGCAGCGATCATGTTAGAAATGATTCAGGCAGAAGGTGGTATATATCTGGCAGAACCGGAATATGTGCAGGCAGTGGCTCAGATCTGTAAGGAGCAAGGAATCTTGCTCATTGTAGACGAGATTCAGACAGGGATGGGACGTACGGGTAAGCTGCTCGCATCCGAGCATTATGGCATTGAGCCGGATATTTTCACACTGGCAAAAGGGCTTGGAAGTGGCTTCCCGGTTGGTGCAATGGTGGGCAAAGCCTACCTGAAAGATGCTTTCTCTGCAGGTAGTCACGGTTCAACCTTTGGCGGTACACCGCTTGCAACCGCGGCTGTGATTGCAACACTCGAAACGATGCAGGAGCAGAACGTTGTTCAGCATGCAGCTGAGATGGGTGATTATCTGATGCAACAATTGCAGGACAAGCTGGGCAGTCATCCATTTGTAACGGATATTCGTGGTAAAGGTCTGATCGTCGGAATCGAGTGTACAGGACCAATTAACGAACTGATCCTCGCTGGACAACAAAAGGGCTTGCTCTTTGTTAGTGCAGGACCGAATGTGATGCGTCTGCTGCCAAACCTGCTGATCACGAAGGAAGAGATTGATCAGGCGGTCGAAATCTTAGACGAGCTGATTCAGGAGCATGCCCCTGTAGTCGGTACAGCCGGAGTGAACGGCAACTGATTGGGGTTAGCTAAGAGAAATAACAGGCGGATATTGCATCATTGTATGTGAAGCATACAGTTATGCAATATCCCAGCAATGTCAGTACACGGATTAAGCTTGAATTTTACTTGTGACGGAATGCCTGAATCGGGATTCCGCATGACACATAGAATAGATGATGAACAGATTATGCGATCAACCAAGGAGGGCTAGCATTGGCAAATACAGCATCCACAGGTAAGCTGGAACTGAGCCATTTTAAAGGCAAAGACTTTATTGAGCTGAGTGACTTTACTGCCGAGGAAATTGATTTTTTAATTGAATTTGCGATTGAACTGAAGCGCAAGCAAAAAGCGGGCGAAGCGTATCGCCCACTGGAAGGCAAAACGGTAGGACTTATTTTTGAAAAGTCGTCTACACGGACACGCGTCTCCTTCGAAGTCGGAACGTATCAACTGGGCGGACATGCTCTGTTCCTAAGTAAAAACGACATCCAAATGGGTCGCGGTGAGACGATTGCGGATACAGCACAGGTCATGTCCCGTTATCTGGATGGCATTATGATCCGTACCTTTGGACATGAAAATGTAACCGAACTGGCTAAATATGCAGACATTCCTGTCATCAACGGACTGAGTGATCTGGGTCATCCATGTCAGGTATTGGCAGACCTTCAGACCATTGTAGAGCATAAGGGCAAGCTGAAAGGCTTGAAGCTTGCTTATGTGGGTGACGGTAACAATATGGCACACTCGCTTATGATCGGTGGCGCACGTGTTGGTCTGGACGTGTATGTCGCAAGTCCAGAAGGTTATGAGCCAGATGCTGAGGTGCTGAAGCAGTGTCAGGAGCTTGCCAAGGAAAGCGGCGCTACGATCAAGGTGGTACGTGACGCGAAGGAAGCAGTAGAGAACGCCGATGTGATCTATACCGACGTATGGGCAAGCATGGGCTTTGAAGAAGAGCAAAAGGTACGCGAACAGGCATTTGCCGATTATCAGGTGAATGAGGAGCTTGTGAGCCATGCCAAAGCAGATTACATCTTCCTACACTGTCTGCCTGCGCATCGCGGCGAAGAGGTGAGTGCTGGCGTCATTGATGGCAGCAACAGTGTGATTTTCGATGAAGCGGAAAATCGTCTGCACGCGCAAAAAGCGATTATGGCAGCATTGATCGGCTAAATCGTAATCTATGAATAGTCATAACAGGATAAGGACTGCATGGGAACTATAACCAAGTAATAAAGTTGCAATCGCCTCCTTACCGCAGTTGCAGCAACAAGGCGAACATGTCGTCTGCGAGATAGCATGTTCGTGTATAATGACTACATCAGACTAGAGCCTTGTTAGTGTTAACGATCTTTTAACACGAGGTTCAATGAAAAAGGGATTTTTGCATAGCGAAAAATCCGTACCAGCGTTTGGCATTATAAACGCGGGGGGAAATGAAAAAGGGATTTTTGCGTAGCGAAAATCCGTACCATAAGATTTAGATCGCCTTATGCGGATGAAGCAGATCGGAATCGTACATTCCGGCTTCTCCGCTCCGGCGTTAAAAGGTTTTATTATTGGAGGGCATATAAACAATGGCAAAAGACAAAATCGTTCTAGCATATTCCGGTGGACTCGATACATCCATCATTCTGAAATGGCTCAAAGAAACATATGACGCGGAGATTATTACATTTACAGCAGATATCGGACAGGCAGACGAACTGGACGGTCTGGAAGAAAAAGCACTCGCGACGGGCGCATCCAAAGTGTATATTGATGACCTGCGTGCTGAATTTGCTGAGGATTTCATTTATCCAATGTTCCAGGCTGGTGCACTGTATGAAGGTCAATATCTGCTCGGTACAAGTATCGCGCGTCCACTGATCGCGAAGCGTATGGTTGAGATTGCTCGTGCCGAAGGCGCGATTGCGATTGCTCACGGTGCCACAGGTAAAGGGAATGACCAGGTTCGTTTCGAACTGAATGCCGCGGCACTTGCTCCAGAAATCAAAGTTATCGCTCCATGGCGTCTGGAACAGTTCCGTGCAGACTTCCCAGGTCGCGCAGAAATGATCGCTTACGCAGAATCCCATGATATTCCGGTAACGGCATCGGCAGCGAAGCCGTATTCGACAGACCGCAACCTGCTGCACATCAGCTATGAGAGCGGCGTACTGGAAGATCCGAACTTCGATGCGAGTGCAGAGGACAACAAGGATATGTTCTTGCTGAGCGTAGCGCCAGAGGATGCACCGGATCAGCCGGAAATGCTGGAGCTGGAATTTGAACAAGGTAACTGTGTTGCACTGAACGGTCAAAAGCTGACTCCACTGGAAGCAATGGAGAAGCTGAACGAACTGGGTGGCAAGCATGGTATCGGTCGTGTGGACATGGTTGAAAACCGCTTTGTCGGTATGAAGAGCCGCGGCGTATACGAGACACCAGGCGGCACGATTCTGTTCACGGCACATCGTAAAATGGAATCCTTGACGATGGATCGTGAAGTGATGAGCCTGCGTGACTCCCTGATTACTCGCTATGCGAATCTGGTGTACAACGGCTTCTGGTTCGCACCGGAGCGTCTGGCACTACAAGCACTCGTAACCGAGAGCCAAAAGAACGTAACCGGTACAGTACGCGTGAAGCTGTACAAAGGCAATGTGATCGCAGCAGGTCTCAGTAGCCCATACAGCCTGTACAACCCGGATATTGCAACGATGGAAGCTGATCCAACGAATGCCTACGATCAAGGCGATGCAGCTGGCTTTATCCAATTGAACGCACTGCGTCTTAAAGTGAATGCAGGCGTTCAGCAAGCAGCAAGCCAAGCGAAGCAAGGGGTGTGACCGGAAGCATGAGCAAACTTTGGGGTGGACGGTTTACCAAACAAACCAATCATCTGGTTGAGGAATATACAGCCTCAATTCATTTTGATAAAGCATTAGCAGAAGAAGATATTCAGGGCAGCCTCGCACATGTAACGATGCTGGGTAAATGCGGTATCGTACCTGCAGAAGATGTAGAGACGATCAAAGCAGGACTGAATAAAGTGCTGGATAAAATCCGTGCAGGTCAGGTTGAATTCTCTGTATCGGATGAAGACATTCACATGAATATCGAAAAGCATCTGATCGAGGAAATCGGCCCAGTTGGCGGCAAGCTGCATACTGGACGTAGCCGTAATGATCAGGTAGCTACCGATATGCATCTGTACTTACGTAATCGTGCTGTAGAGCTGGTTGGTCTACTGCATGCACTACAAGAATCACTAATTAATCAGGCGAAAAATAATCTAGATACGATTATCCCAGGCTACACGCACTTGCAACGTGCACAGCCGATTCTGTTCGCCCATCATCTGATGGCATATGTGTCGATGTTTGAGCGTGATATTGATCGCCTCAAAGATAGCTACAAGCGGATTAATGTATTGCCACTTGGCGCAGGTGCGCTGGCAGGTACAACATTCCCGATTGATCGCCACTTTGTAGCGGAACAGCTTGGATTTGATGGCGTATACGAAAATAGTCTGGATGCCGTAAGCGATCGCGATTTTATCGTCGAATTCCTCGCGGGCGCATCGCTCATCATGACCCATCTATCCCGTCTGAGTGAAGAACTTGTTCTGTGGAGCAGCACCGAGTTTAACTTTGTCGAGCTGGACGATGCATTCTGCACAGGCAGTAGCATCATGCCACAAAAGAAAAACCCGGACGTAGCCGAACTCGTACGTGGTAAAACAGGCCGCGTCTACGGCAACCTGATCGGTCTGTTAACGGTCTTGAAATCCTTACCACTGGCATACAACAAAGATATGCAAGAAGACAAAGAAGGTATGTTCGATACCGTAGCGACACTGGAAGGTGCACTGCAGTTGTTCGCTCCTATGATCGCAACGATGAAAGTCAACACAGGCCGCATGCGCGAAGCCGTTAACAAAGACTTCTCTAATGCGACCGATATCGCAGACTTCCTCGTCGGCAAAGGCTTACCTTTCCGCCAAGCCCACGAAGTCATCGGTAAAACCGTGCTGTATTGCATTCAAGAAGGCAAATACCTGCTCGACCTGACCCTGGAAGAATTCCAACAATTCTCTCCACTGTTCGATGATACGATCTACCACGTCCTGCAGCCCGAAACTGTCGTCAACGCACGTAACGTCTACGGCGGCACAGCTACCGTACAGGTCGAACAAGCCATCGAACGCGCAGGCAGCAAACTACAACACACAACCACATGGCTGGAACAACACGCGTAATCGTTTCAATGGGAATCAGCAATATCCAAGTACATTCCAATCCGTTCTGTCATAGCCATTGTTATTAAAGGTTCGAATCTACACATCAATAGCTCATGTCGTACTTATCTATGTGATAAGTACAGCATGAGCTTATTTATATTTATTAGAGTTGTATATAACTAGAAGAGGAGCACACTTATACAGGTTGAAGGTTGAAGGTTGAAGGTTGAAGGTTGAAGGTTGAAGGTTGAAGGTTGAAGGTTGAAGGTTGAAGGTTG
>JAAIGF010050214.1_pt1 | contig 52263 bp, 44 predicted proteins | sample 6487441 | NCBI WGS metagenome assembly JAAIGF01 (sample SAMN13974129, study PRJNA590717) | phyllosphere metagenome | biome: pepper field; feature: multiple bacterial spot infested pepper fields; material: pepper leaves; isolation source: leaves from pepper fields | host: Capsicum annuum ...
CCAAAAATACGGCTACCGATACAGCCCTTAACTAGTAAACCATGGTGGTCAATTTCGTCCGAAATCACATGGTCAATTTCCGCCGGAATCGGTGGTCAGTTTGATCCGGAATCGGGTGGTCAATATCACCGAAATCTCCAGGCATACACCGTGGATAGTGCGTGGCGAAACCGAAACCTGTTTATCAATGGCAGGGAAGAAATTGTGAAATTTTTAAGCGATAAATGGGAGAGAGAACTGGCGTATAAATTAAAAAAAGAGTATTGGGCGCATAGCGACAATCGAATTGCCGTGAGATTTGAGTACGAGTACATGAACAGCGAGGGCAAATGGTTTAGAGCTTATGGCAACGAAAACTGGGAATTCGACGAAAACGGCTTGATGAAAAAGCGATACGCCAGCATTAATGATCTCGAAATTAAGGAAGCCGACAGGTACTTATAAATAGCGCTTTGTAAAGCCGGCACGGCGATGCTTTTGTTACATACTTATTGTCGCAAATCCAGCAATATGAATAAGCTGCCGCGTTAAGTCCGGAACGAAGCTTTCCGCCATATTCGCAAAAAGGCGTCCAAAAAGCTCCTTAACCTTTGGATCCAGACTCTGGCCCAGGCTAGCGCAAAAAATAAAGCTGCTTTCGTGCACCCAAAGCGGCTTTTTGATTTTCCTACGGGTATTATATCACCAACCATTAACTGATTAACAAACGGCTATTCGCTTTGATCTGCCTAGATCTTAGTCAAGCGCAGTCCAAAATTATTTCAAAAAGCTACAAACAATTTGAAATAATTCGTTGATGGTACTACGCTCAAATTACATGACATTCAACCAGATTTTAACATAACTTTTGCAAATTTTAACAATTTCTACTAAAAATGAATTTTTACGAGGTTCTCTTTTTATTTTACAGATACATAGTGATAAATAATGTTTCATTATCAAGAGATCAAACTATTTGTCGCTATTAGACGGAAAATCCAAACTTAATCTTATGAAAAAAAAGCATGAAAATGATGACTGTTGAAATTGGGCGCGACGATAGCATATTCCCATTTTCTCAGCTATCAAGCTATATCAAATCATCCAGCGCAATAATCATTTACCGACACGGTGAGACGGGAGATTCTTGTTAGTTGACGTTTAATTACATGAATAAAGCGCGTAAAATACTTGCGTTAGTCAATATGCCGAGAAAGCAACTTTTTTCCAGTGAAGGAAACAGGCCCATAAACTCGGTAATAAATAATGTGGTGTATTTTTCAAGTTATACATGTTAACCGTGCACGACAGCTGTAGCTACCGGAGAACGTACTATACAACAACAATTATTGTCGTTTAGCAGCATCGTAAAGGACATTTAACCTAATCAACAACCAAAACAACAGACATGAATTACCTAAAATTAATGCTAGTAACTTTATTAACGATTTCTTGCTTTACCCTGGTCAAAGCTCAAACGGATGTCACTACGGTGAGGATAGACCCCGAAACGGCATTAGGAGGAAAGGTTGGCGATTTTTTTGACGAGGTAGAATTTATACCATTGGAAACGACCAAAGAAAGTACCTTCGGTAGAATATCACAGATGAAAGTTATTGATGATTTTTATGTAATTGGTGATAATGAAACGGGGTCAATATTGATTTTTTCAACCAACGGCAAATTTGTAAATAAGATCAAAATGCAAATGGATTTTAGTTTGGATCGTGAGAACAAGCAAATCCTAGTGTTGGGTATTAATAATGAAATTCTATATTACACACTCGACGGTAAATATCTTCGATCCCTTTCTGTAAAAGGAAACTTTGAGAAATTGTTCAGTTTAGCAAATGGTGTATTGGCGTTTAATGTGCCTAGGCCATTACAGGCGGAAAAAGTAGGCAAGACGGCTTATGATGTTGTGTACAGAGATTCGAAAACGGATAGTGTTCTGTCATTATTTCCCTACAATACCAAGTATGGTATTTACGATTACAATATGTACGCTAATTTATTTAACGACCAAGGCGATGGCTCCTGTATCTTTTCGTTTCCTTACCGTTATTCGGCTTACGAATTGGATAGTAAGGGGATAGCCAAAGCGTATCATTTCGTGTTCCCTGAAAAGTTTTCTCTACCTAAAGATTTTGGAGTAGATAGCTTATATCATGATAAACGAAAGGATTACATCTTCAATCCAAAAACGGCAGAAGACTATTATAAATTTAAAGGGTTAAACCCGTTTTTCAAGCACGGAGACATTTTGCTTTTCAATACGAATCATAGCTATTTAACCTACAACAACGATCTTTTATATGATCTCGGTACAAAAACAACCTACTCACTCAATAGATTGACTGGAGATAGTTTGTCTTGCTACTTGCCAATTTTACATTCGCAGTCTATGCAGGCTTTAGCAGCTATTGACCAGTATAGTTTATATACATCCGTTCCTGCAGTGATGTTCTTAAAATTGCGAGATCAATCAGTTGCGACAGAAAAGCCTGGCAAGCACTTGGTTGATATTAGCCAATCGATTAAACCAACCGATAATCCTGTCATTATTCGATCGAGATTTAAAAATTAATGGTAGCCAGGTTATGCGTTGTTTTATTTTTATTGGTAAACTATTTAGCTTCTCAAGGGCAAACGGTAACTCCTAAGATTGGGGAAATAGATGGGATTGTTATTGATACGACATTAAAAAGAGTGCTACCGGCAGCAACGGTATCGATTTACACGTCACCAGATAGTAAACTGGTGGCCTACACATTGACTGATCGAAATGGTTTTTTTAGCATATCGAATCTCCCCATCCGTGTTCCGCTCCGGCTGACCGTTTCTTTCTTAGGATATGCTGTTGCACGAAGAGATTTCCATTTAAACGATATTATATGCTTTAACTTTGGGAAGTTGGCGCTACAAGTTGAGCAAAACGTGATAGAGGAGATTGAAATCACTGCTATACCACCAGTTAGAATGAATGGTGATACTTTAGAATTTAATGCGGATGCCTTTCAACTTGAGCCGAATGCGGTTGCCGAAGATCTCTTAAAGAAATTACCAGGAGTTGTCGTATGGGGTGATGGAATGATTACCGTAAATGGTAGAGAGATTGACGCATTGTTGGTTGATGGAAAACCATTTTTTGGCGGGCAAAGTAAAATCGCAACACAAAACATTGATAAAGAGGCTATAAAAAAGGTGCAAGTCTACAAGAAAAGCCCTGTGTCTAATTTGCTAGATTCTACGATGCAGGTCAACTTGGTGCTTAAGAATCCAAATCAGACCGCATATTTTGGCAAAGTTGGATTGGGAGCGGGACCGGTAAATAGGCATGATGTTTTGGGGAATATCAATGCATTTTCTTCAACCTACCAATTTTCTGCTATTGCCGGTAGTAATAACATCAATAAAGAAAGCGATGATATCACCGTACTTATAAAAAATAGCACATTCAGCAATACGGAAATTTTAAATGATTATAAAAGCGATTTTTCTAAACTCGGTGATATTCGATCAAAGAAAATAGGATTTTTTGCTGAACGCTATTTTAAACCTACGGTTCATAACAAGCAAAACAACAAAATCAAAGTAGAGTATTTGCGGAACATCGTGGAGACTGATTTAACAAACCAAGTCGAAGCGTTAACGTCAATTAACGCCGATGAAGAGCAAAGCAGGTTATCCACAAATCAGCGATTAAAGGATGCCAGAGGTCATGTCGCTAATGTAAATTATGTAAAAGAGTCGGGGAGTCTATCCTGGAATGGTGCCGCTAAATTTACGTCAGATCATAACACCGAAGAGTCTGAATGGCTTGATTCCGTTTATGACAGCGGTAGAAATTTGCTTAGTAATCGAAATCAATTCTGGAATAATGAGGTGAAAAAGCAAGCTTTTGATGCACAGATCTCGCTTGCACATCGCAAAAATTTAGATAGAAGTCCCTTTATTCCGGGCGATTGGCAGCTAGGGTATTTTTTGAAAACCGTTAATCAGGCAGATTCAGGTCGTAATTTCTTGAACTTTCGTTCGCTAACAGACAGCCGACTGAACCAAACATTCAACAGATCGTTAGACAACGAAACGCGACGGATAGAACATCGATTTAGTGGAAGGTACGGGAATCTGTGGAACAGTATATTTCGGAAAGAAAGCCATAGTAAAAAAATGGACTTTGTGATGGATTTGACAACTGCAAATAGAAATTTATCTAACAAGGTTTGGAATGTTGTGGAAGATGGCCATCTGCAATTCAACGATGAATTATCGGCTGTTAGCGAAGAGCATATACTTGATCTTCGGCCAGGAATAGCCTTAACTTATGAAAAAATGAGGCAGTTAACGGGTAGATTTCATCAGACGAGCCGATTTTCCGCGGATTTACGATACCAATTGTATGCGTTGGAAAATCTGTCGAATAGAGCATTCCAAAACATAGCTATGCGCTATGAGCGTTTGCTTCCGGAAATAACCTACCTGAGGACAACCCATAAAGATGGCTTGTATATGCAGACCTGGAAGGCGACGCTCCATTCCACATATAGCTATCCAGAAGTGCACAACTTAGTGCCCATAGTCGATACGGCCATGATTTATAATATTAACTTAGGAAACCCCAACCTAAGACCAAGTAACAGCCGCGAGCTCTATTTGCAATTTTCACACAAAACGCTGCGGGCAAAAGCTGCCGCATACGCCATGCATGTGAGAATCAGCGATGAAAGAGATGCCATGGGTTTTTACGCTGCAATGGATGCTAGCGGCAGATCGACTTTTTATATGCAAAATTTTAATCGCAGCAGATTTGCTGAAATTGGCTTTAACACGGCTCGATCGTTTAACGTTAAAACAGGTCAGCTGCAATTTAAAAGTGATGGTATTTTTACGTATTCCACCGTTCCGAGTATTTTAGTGTTGTTAGCGCAAGATGCTTTAATGAATACGAGCGAAAATGTGTCGATAAAATTAAATGCAGATCTGTATTATCGACATCAGGATCAATTTGACTTTAATTTTCGATACAATTTCATTGAAAACCGCTATTCCCAGTTAGCAAACAGCGCTAGTATCACGTCCCATTCCAATACGTTTATTTTCGCCGCATCTTGGAAAACCCATTCAAAATTTACTATTTCTGCTGACTGTGCCCATAACAGGATTTCTTTTTCTGGCAATTCTGATAGGTTTAATATTCTCCATGTGAAGTTAGCTAAGCGTTTTTTACGAAAAGATAATTTCGAATTGTCGGTTTCTGGGCATGACCTATTGAATCAAAATAGAAATATGCGGTTTTCAAACACCCTTAATACCATGGTGAAAGAGCGACAACAAGCTCTTGGCCGATACTTTATGTTGTCATTATCGTACTTTCCAAGAAGATTTCGGAATTAACAAATGCACGTGTCTATAGCCTATTAGGCAGCCTCTATGGTATAATAAACATGGGAAAACATGCATATTTAGGCAAAGCCGAGGGTAATGATTTACTACCTATAGCGGAAAAGGCAGCGTAATCGCGATCAATCATTTCTTAGCTAACCAAAACCATCGCCGCCAAAGCATGTTTTTATAATAACTAACTTTACACGATGCAGGAAAATTTGAGAAAATATTTTGAAAGCGATGCGACAGAAAAATTAAATGAAAACCAACGACCGGAAAGGAGACAAGGCGAGGGCCGCCCATGGTGTAGCACAGGGCGGATGGAAAACTTTAACGAGGCTTTGCCGCCACTGCTCAATCGCGGATATTTTCTTGTTTTTTTCGGCCAGCTAAACGAACCACTACAAGCCAGCGGGAAAATGCTGCTGCTGCTTCAGCCCGATAATCTGAACAGTTTGCCAGTGGAAGCTGGGATAACCGAAGGGCGATACTTTTTGTTTCATGCCGATTTATTTAAAGGATATAATTTAAAAGGACGCTTCAACAGTTTTGGATTTTTAAGGTACGCCTTAGCCGAGTCTATAATACTTTCCGGCGCGGAGCTTCACATTGTCGACGCCTTGTTTGGCTTAATTGAGCAGGAGTGTACGTCGACGATTTACGAAGCCAATCCGCATATTCTCATTTCGTACATTGAGCTACTGCTCCAGCACATGCATCGGTTCTACCAGCGGAGCTTCCAAGAGCATACCACCAAGCTGCTGGCGCTCAACAAAAAATTTGATACCTTGCTGGCGACGGCGTTTTTATTAGGTGAGCATAGCAACAGTGTGCTACCAGCATTAAGTTATTTTGCCGATGAGCTAGGCGTTACTACCGCTTATCTAAATGATACATCGTTAAAAGTCTATGGCCAAGCTGCGCAAGACCGTATCGACAATAAAATAATCGATTGTGCCAAGCAGCTGCTGGCAACTAGCGACCTCTCTGTCGCTGAAATAGCGGATCGGATAGGTTTTGCACAGCCTCAATCTTTAAACAGGTTGTTCAAGCGAAAAACAAAATCAAGCCCGATGGAATACCGTATATCGCTTGTCTAATAAGTAGTATGCTTCGTGTATAACGACATCGCCGATGTGTATTGAGCTTAGCCGTGCTGTTAACAAGCGGCTGTTTATGCAGGGCTAAAGCAATTGCCAAAACATTTAGGTGTAATACCAGTTAATAGGGTAGTGCAAGGTTTCCTACAATTTGGTTACACGAAAAAACGGCTAAAAAATAGATGAACCGTCGAAATTTATTTATACAATTTATTATGCAACGTATGTCAAATTTTTTTTTCTGTCTGGTCATGCTAGCGTGCCTGGTGTTTGCCAGCTGCCAGCAAAATAACGGGGCGCAAACGCTAGATGAGCGTGAAGCATTGCTGGATGAGCGCGAACAAGCGCTATTGGCAAAAGAAGACGACTATCGCTCGCTTGTAAAGATGCGCGACAGTCTCTTGAACGTGCAACAAGATACTGGCCAAATTGCTAACGTGGCCGCGGCAGCAAATTGGACAGACAGTTTACTTGGAAACTGGGATAGTCGGCTGCTGTGCACATCAACATCCTGCAAAAGTTACGTTATCGGCGATCAGCGCACAGAACAATGGCAATTTCTGAAGGATTCTACCGGTTTTTACTTAGCTGTGGAAGGCAAAAGTAGCGGTACAAAGCGTTACGACTGCGAGTTGACCGCTAATGTGGGCGAACTTCGACTCGTATCAGCAGAGCGCGACGTTATGGCAGCACAAAATCTGCTCACTTTTTCGAGCATCGGCAGCACAACAATTCGCGGGCAGCAACGCACCACAGGTCATGATAATTGTAAATTGATATTTTCCGTGCAACTCACGCCAAACAAAAAATAATGACATTAGCAGCACTTCATGGGTTCACGCTTCCAGTTGAAGACCCCGTAGTTAAATTTTTGATTGAGATCGTTATCATTCTCTTTATTCCCATCTTATTAAATAAAATTAAAGTACCCCATCTGCTCGGTCTAATCATTGCAGGCGCGGTAGTAGGGCCAAACGGTTTTAATATTTTGCTGCGTGACAGCAGTATTGTCGTAATCGGCACGACAGGTCTGCTCTACATTATGTTTTTAGCTGGGTTGGAAATTGATATGGGTGATTTTAAAAAGAACAAATGGAAAAGCATTACTTTTTCGCTCTATACATTTGCCATACCCTTTATACTTGGACTAATTGGTGGATATTATATCCTTCACTTTTCCTTACTCACTACGATATTGTTCGCTAGTCTTTTTTCTTCGCACACGCTCATCGCCTATCCGTTGGTGAGCAGCTTAGGCGTCGCAAAGAAAATTTCTGTTAATATCACCGTCGGTGGCACCATGATTACCGATGTACTCTCGTTGATGGTGCTTGCGGCTGTGGTTGGCATGGCGCAAGGTGATGTTGGGGCTGTTTTCTGGTTGAAATTAGCTGTTTCTGTGCTTGCTTTTGCATTGGTGGTTTTGTTTTTCTTCCCCATAATCGCCCGTTGGTTTTTTAAAACTATTCAAGATAAGATATCGCAGTACATTTTTGTGGTGGTCATGATTTATCTGGGTGCACTTTTGGCGGAGTTAGCGGGTGTCGAAGCCATCATCGGCGCATTTTTCGCTGGCCTCGCCCTTAATCGCCTAATTCCGCACACGTCGCCCTTGATGAATCGTATCGAGTTTGTCGGCAATGCCATCTTTATTCCTTTTTTCCTGATCAGCGTAGGTATGTTGATCGACGTGCGTGCGTTTATCAGCAGCTGGGAAACCCTGGGTGTGGCTGGCGTAATGCTTATCGCATCTATCGGTGGCAAATACGCTGCCGCCTGGTTTACACAGCGCACCTTTCGTTTCAGCAAACAGGAGGGACAACTTATCTTCGGGATGAGTGTCGCTTCAGCAGCAGCAACCTTAGCGGCTGTGATGGTTGGGTATAACATTATTTTAGGAGAATCGGCCAACGGCGAACCTATCCGTCTTTTAAATGAGCACGTATTAAACGGAAGTATCTTACTTATACTGATATCCTGTACGATATCGTCGTTTGTTTCCATGTCCAGCGCGCGAAAAATAGCCGAGGCAGACAATGAACAGACGGTTGCCGGGGAGCGTGGCGATGGCGAAAGCATCCTGATGCCTATCAACAACGAAGAAATGACGCAAAAGATGGTCAATTTAGGTTTGCTCATCAAGCGTAAAGAGATCAATGGTGCGTTGTATGTCATGAATATCATTAACGAAGAAACGAACGAATCTTCCCAAAAAAATGCCGAGAAGATACTGGATAGCGCCGTAAAAATGGGCGCCGCAGCTGATACCCTCATCGAACCTATTAAACGTTATGATAATAGCGTGGTTTCCGGTATAAATAATGTTGTTAAAGAACGCGAAATCACCGACCTGATCATCGGTTTGCAGCGCGATAAAGGATTTACACCGTCCTTTATATACAATTTATACAACGGATATTTAAAAAACGAACATATTAATTTGGTGCTCTACCACGCTGTACAGCCCTTATCAACCGTCAAAAGCTACGTAGTGCTCATTCCTCCGCATGCAGATCAGTCTCCCGGATTTTTTTACGCCTTGTTACGGGTTTGGAACATCGCGAAGAACTCAGGCGCTATTATGCATTTTTACGCCACCGAGCGTATGATGAATTTGCTGAATAGCATTTTGGCTAAATCAGCAATTGAAGCCAAGATATCCACGTTTAGCACCTGGGAAGAGGCACAAAAGCAAGCCGATAAGCTTGATAAAGATCAAGGACTGATTATCATAATGGCCGATAGAAATATGTTTTCATACGCGTCACCGATGCATGCCGTACCAGACTACCTGAACAAAAAAAATGTGGACAATAATTATATTCTGATTTATCCATTTTCAAAGCAAAAAGAAACGACGCTGGCCACACGATCTGTAAACAATATGGATGATTTTGCAACCATCGGAAAACTCATTGCTAAGGTGTTTAAGTAGTTGAAACCCGGCAGTGTTTGAATAAGGACTTAGGCTAGCGAAAGGTAGCGGTAACTGTTGCTCTAGCAAAAATAAGCGCATGCGGAAGCATACTGATTACGCCTGTAAGACGATCCGACCATACCAGACTACACGTGCTTGTCTGCCGTGCGTCGTATTGGCGCGCTGCTTCCTGAACTTTTTTATTCTTTCATAAGCCACTTTTATAAGAATTATGAGAATAAGGCATAGATATTGTTTTGTGATTGGAAAGACACAACGATGAATGTAAAACGCACTTTCGGAACCATTTTAACGATACTAGGTATCGGTGGATTGCTGTATACAGGCTATGGATTAATCAATAAAAGCACAGACTATACGGCTTTAGCTGTTGTGGGTTTTATCGCCTTGATTTTCTTCTTTTCAGGAATCGGATTAGTCAAAAACACCAAAGATATGGCATAGCTTCGCTTGGGAAGCGTGCTATGATTTACAAATAAGCGGGAGGGATGGTTTTATTTTATCATTTCTCGCACGTTTTTAATCTATTCCGCTGTATCAAGATGTTTATTTCGAGCGAAGTTTTGCTAAGTTGATGCAGGTCAGCATCACGGAAAAATAAGCAAGCAGGCAAATTTGCCAACCGTTGCGCTGACCGCTACATTAGAAAGCTACTCGTTCAAAAGATTTATTCATTTATCTCGTGTTCGGGAGCTAACCAGCAGCTGATTTTTTACGGGTTATTTTTACTTAGCAAGCCTTTTTCTAACGATGCTATTATTAATTAAAATAAGCATTAACGCGGCCTACTTACATCATTATAAAATTGCAAATTAGGTTCTTAAATAAGAAAGCTTTTTTTCGAGAATTTTTATATTTATCTGTTTCCCCTTATCCAATTCACACCTGCCATAATCCGTATGAAATTGATGTTGATCCAGCACCTTTAGGGAAATCGCAATCCACAGCCTTTCATCTATATCAATTTTTCGCAGATTTTTAATCTCTTCCAACCGATCAAGATGATGCTTTTCAAACGAAGTTCCGCTAAGGTGATACAAGTCCGCATCACAAAAAATAGCCTGCAAATCATTCTTAGCTTGTCGTTTGCCTTGCGTAGTCCGGATACAATTTACCACCTCATCTATTACCGATAGCGGTATTCCCTCTTCCAGTAAAAAGTTTTTTGCCATTCTCGCGCTGTTTTCTTTATGATTCGCTGGCCCATGCGCCATATAATAGAGATCGTGAAAATATGCGGCAGCTTTTAATATGAAATATGCCTCCTCGTCCAATCGATAAAAGTTGCCGATGTCGTCTATACCAGCTAACACCGACTCGATATGCTGGATTGTATGAAAATAAAGTAGGGGATTACGATAATTCTCCACGTAATCTTGTACAAAAAAATCAATTTCTTTCAGTTTGCCTGCGTAGTCCATAGCCAGTATTAAATAATATGAATAAACGTATGAGCTACAAGTATAGCAACAAGTGCGGTTGAAGAAGTACTACATGCGGGCTGAACTGACCAATATCGCAGATAAAATCGCTTATTTCCTGTATAGCCTGTCGTTTCACTCGCTGGCTATTTTATAGAAGAAAGTGTAGCAGGAAGGGATATTTTTATGCCGCGAGGCAAGTGATGACCAAATTTTTGTTGGGAAAGTCGGCTAACGGAAATGCGTTCATCCTGATATAAGACGTTTTAAACGTCGTATAGGTCAGTTCACCCCCATTGTGGCAGAGAGGTTAATCAATCCACATTAGTTTTGCTTCCATGGTTAAAATAAACACTATACTCATGAAAGTCAATATTTTATTTTCCGCAATCGGCCTAATGCTGTCCGCTTGTACACTATTTCCCTCACATGCTTTTGCGCAAGAGACATCGCAATGGAATGAACCGAAATTTACGTTTGATTTCGGTGGTGGTTTTGGACTTTTTTCGCCAACCGGCTCAAAAACATCGGATGCTTCCAGTAGCTTTGCCGACAACAGTTTTCTTCAGGTGAGCTATAAGAAGAATTTATTTGCCCGACTGCATTCGTTCAAGTACACCAACCAATTTAGCATACCAATAGTGGAAGACGGTTTTACAACTAATTTTGATGTCAAGGTACACATCAGAAACGTCGGATTAGCTATTGGTTATCAACTCGATATAAAGAACTTCCAGCCATACGCTTTTGTAGGCGGCGGAGCTGCTTTTCTTGACATACCCCAATCATCCTACCACGCACCGCATAATACCATAACCTACCGACAGAAAACAGACAAACACAGCTTCGTGTCCTGGGGTTTGGGTGTAAACTTTAAGGAATCCGAATCTTTAAATATCTTTGTAGAGGCTACAGGATTATATATGCATAACTTAGAGGCCAGGTTACGCAACAACTTTAACGGCGTGGTCTTATCAGTTGGTATTAGAACGCCACTTTCCAGCGAATGAAAAACTTAAGTTTGATAGATTACCTTTGGAAGAAAGGAGGGCGTGATGCGGTTGTCTAATTATAATCGTGTCCGATTGTACGGTTATCCCAGTTTTGCTGTTCTGCTCTATCTGGTGCTGGTGCTTCTCAATCCATACGATACTACGCTGCAAAGTTGGCGTGTATACATGGTGCTAGATTTTGCGCTGGAATTTTTCTACTGCTTCGTGTTAGCCACCATATTTCTCGAAACCGGAATACAGATAACGCGGGTTTTAAATCGGTTTTATCCCTGGCAGGATCGCATCAAACGACGGGTAGCTGTGCAGCTCGTTTTACACATAGGTATGGTCTATCTTTTGCTGACAATCTTTTCCAAAATTCATTTTCCTGCGCATTTTGGCTATAATGAATTGTTACTACGGCAGGCCATTATTCTAGGCGTCATCGTAAGTATATTGTGCACGGTGATTTTTACGACAGAACATTTGTTTTATCGATGGAACTTTGCTAAGTTTCAGTCTTTGCAACTTAAAAATTTAAATACGCAAGCTCGTTTAGATGCGCTTAATCTTCAACTCGATCCTCATTTTCTGTTTAACAACTTAAGCACTGTTAATGCATTGATAGAAGATAGTCCACACCTGGCTATAGAGTACGTTTCGCGTCTGTCTACCATATACCGGTATATTCTTTCGGCAAAAAGGCGAAGTATGGTGCCGTTGGAAGATGAGCTGGCGTTTATACATCATTATCTTTTTCTTTATAAAATACGCTACGGAGATGCTATTCAAGTCTCTTTTGACACGCACGCAGATGCCGAATCGGTTGGTTTACCTCCGTTAACGTTACAACTTTTGATAGAAAATGCGATAAAACACAATACCTTTAGTCTTCTCGCGCCGCTGCACTTACGCGTATTATTTCCTGATCGCGAAAGTGTGGTAATCGAAAACAGCGTGAAAGCAAAATTGCACCCGGAAGGAGGGGAGAAGATGGGACTCAGCAATATCATGGAGCGATACCAACTGTTAAATCTCCCGGCGCCGCTGATCACGAATGATGGCATGTTGTTTCAGGTTAAATTAACACTATCCTACGAAATCAATCAACAGCACTAATTAGCATACAATTCAACTATGATACGAGTACTAATTATCGAGGATGAGATACTCAACACGCGACGACTTCAAAGCATGTTACGTACGATCGATCCTGACGTTACGTTTGTAGACGAATTACAAACGGTACATGACAGTATCGCCTGGCTAAAAACTAATCCGATGCCGGATCTGATATTTATGGATATTAGATTAACAGATGGTTTAAGCTTCGAAATATTCGACCATGTCGTCGTGAAAGCGCCGGTGATATTTGTGACAGCATATGAAGAGTACGCTTTGAAAGCCTTTGATGTGCGAGGCGTAGACTATCTGTTGAAGCCCGTCGGCATGGAAAGACTGTCGGAAAGTTATAAAAGAGTAACAGTAAGAAATACAAGTTTTGTTGATGTTGCTTTGATGCAAGATATTAAAAGTATGCTGACCGAGCGGAAAACATATCGATCAAGATTTCTGATAGCACAAGCAGATAAATATTTTGTGGTGCCGGCAGCCGATATTGCTTATTTCAGCTTTGAAGAGCGCTATACCTTATTAGTCACGCAAAATAGCGAAACGTTTATCATTAGCCAATCGCTCAATACGCTGGAAGAAGAGCTCAATCCAGCGCATTTTTTTAGAATTAGCCGCAAGTATATTGTGTCGCTCAAAGCTATTGACAAAATTCATCAATACTTTAATGGCCAGCTGAAGATTGAGTTTCGCCCGGAAATAGCCGGCGGCGTGATTGTCAGCAAAGTAAAGTCCAAGCTGCTCAAATCCTGGCTTAGCGAATCTGGCGATGACGCATAGACCTGCGCTATTGGCATATCTCAAAATCGTTTGACCGACCCATATGACAATGCTTAACGCATATTGCTCACGCATGCTGAGCAAAACGAAAATCTGCAGACCAATGCTGCGCTGAGCGACAACAAGGCAGCATAATTGAACGGTTTGCATCACGGAGATCATCTTAATTAGGTATTTCTTTATTAGTCTACCAACCTGCAAGATACCAGACCCCATGAAATTAAACCTATCTTAACCTTTGTGACACGCCTTTTTTAAACTCCTTTTAATCGAAACAAACGCGTACTTCGCTCCTGTGCTATTTACGGAAGCGGAACGTTTGCAGTGGAAATTCCAAACCTAAAAATTACGTCGTAGCTGTGCAAACGTTAGCGTCTAGTGCTGTTTAGTCAGTAAATTTGAATGGTCTGAGTGTATCCATTTGGCTAAATCACATTAGTTAAATCGTAAAATATAGTGTTAAAAAAATAAAGTCTATAAGTTTTGTAGTTTTTGTTTTGTTTTTTACCATGCATAATCTTATATTTGCTATATAGCAATCGTTTAGCGCTATTACCGCATGCTGATCTTGGTATTTGGCGGGTAGGATGCTGTTAACGTTATCTTTAATTTAGCTTTATAATTGCTTAAAAAGAATTTTTTTATTTGTGCTATCAAGCTCTTATTTATGTTTTGTGCGAAAGAGGGTTTTATAAAATTTGTAAAGCCCTTTTTTTTAAAATTAACCGGATCAATCATCACAAATTTAAATGTAGTATACAATGAGTGAACAATCAAAACAACAGCAGACCGCTCTGGGCGATGTGGCGGCAAGGCACCTGGCCATTGCGACGAGAACAGCGCCTCAATTAGAAAGCATATCACCAAGATGGCTGGTCCATTTGCTAAACTGGATTCCTGTCGAATCCGGCGTTTTCAGGCTTAACAAGGTCGTCGGTGAAGATAGTATTCAGGTTGACTGTTCACGGCGCGACGAAAGCGTGTTGCCACACACCTATGTAGATTACGATGAGCATCCACGCGAGTACAACTTAAATGCGGTCAACACGCTTATTGATGTGCACACCCGCGTGTCAGATCTGTATAGCAAGCCTTATAACCAAATTAGCGAACAACTTCGCCTGGCAATCGAAAAGATTAAGGAAAGACAGGAAAGCGAGCTCATCAACAATGCAGACTACGGTATTTTAAGCAATGTGGCAGCTAAACAGATCATCAAAACGCGCACGGGTGCGCCAACACCAGACGATCTGGACGAGCTGATTACTAAAGTATGGAAACAACCTGGCTTTTTTCTGCTGCACCCGCTCACTATTGCCGCTTTTGGAAGAGAATGTACACGCCGAGGCGTACCACCGCCGACCGTTTCATTATTTGGATCGCAATTTTTAACCTGGCGTGGTATTCCATTGATTCCTAGCGATAAAGTGCCTGTCGTGAAAGGAAAAACCAAGATATTGCTGATACGCACAGGAGAATCCCGCCAAGGGGTGGTGGGACTTTACCAGCCCAATTTGCCCGGTGAACAGACGCCCGGCCTGTCCATTAAATTTACGGGCATCAATGACAAGGCGATCGCATCGTATCTTATTTCCTTATACTGCTCCCTCGTTATTTTGGTGGATGATGCGGTGGCCGTGCTGGAAGATGTGGATGTGACCAAATACCACGAATATAACTATCAATAAATTTTAAATAGCTAAATAGTGATCGCGATATGTCAAGTTACGATATAGATTTTGAAAATTTTCTTAGCCAGGAAGCTAATCGACATTTTAAGACACTGCCAAACGGAAGTACGCCAGATGCAGAACGACAGGCCTTAGCAGAACAGTCGCATCATCCGAATGATTTAACGGTCACAACGACAGCTACGCCGGTTGGTAATGGCCCACAAGCTGCTAATGAAAAACTGCCTACCGAAACCTCGGTGGCTTATCCGGAGCGTATTCCTTTCCATTTTGATATTAATAATCCGCCCACCAGCTTTGGCGGCACGGAAGGGTCAACCGGGGCATTGTTACCCTCGGCAGATCGTGGACTATTCGGTCAGCGTGTGGCAAAAGAGAATGCCCGAGTAGCTCAGGAACTGTTTCCATTTCAAGATCCGCATAGCGATCCCGTTCCCGAACTTGCCACGCTGTTAAAAGCGACAAATTCATTTATACACAGCACGCCATTATCGGGTGTGGCAACGCATCCTGCCTACTATTTCATCGACGAAGGTGGTTTTTCTACCGAAGGCAAGCCTGGTTTTGCGCAAGAAAATGTGCTTGCAACGCGCGGCGCGGCATTGGATATTGGTTTGATTAGAAATGACTTTCCTATTTTGAGTGAGCGGGTTAACGGTCAGCAACTTGTTTGGCTGGATAACGCGGCGACTACTCAGAAGCCACAACAGGTCATCGATCGAATTGCTCATTTTTACCAACACGAAAATTCCAATATTCATCGGGCCGCCCATGAGCTTGCGGCACGAGCCACAGATGCCTATGAAGGAGCGAGAGCTATCGTACAACGCTTTATACATGCTTCTTCGGTCAACGAGATTGTGTTTACCCGAGGAACTACCGAGTCAATAAATCTGGTGGCTAATACCTGGGGCGAGCAGCATCTTGGCGCTGGTGATGAGATTATCCTCAGCCACCTGGAGCATCACGCGAATATTGTGCCCTGGCAATTGTTGAGCAAACGAAAAGGGGTTAAGATTCGCATCATCCCGGTGGATGACGAGGGGAATCTGCTGCTCGATGAATATGCCAAATTGCTCGGCCCAAGAACAAAACTCGTTTCGTTCACGCATGTCAGCAATGCCCTGGGCACGGTGACGCCCGTCAAGCAGATTATCGATTTGGCGCATCAGGCAGGCGCAAAGGTTTTGCTGGATGGCGCACAGTCGGTTTCGCACATTGCCGTAGACGTTCAAAAACTCAATCCTGATTTCTTTGTATTTTCGGGCCATAAGATATTTGGGCCGACCGGAATCGGTGTATTATACGGAAAGGAAGAGCTGCTCAACAGCTTGCCGCCTTATCAGGCAGGCGGCAACATGATTAAAGACGTAACATTTGAACATACGACTTTTCATGAAGCGCCAAACAGGTTTGAGGCCGGTACCGGCAACATTGCCGACGCCGTTGGCCTCGGTGCAGCACTGGAGTACGTTCAAGCTATCGGCCTACAAAATATTTACGACTACGAACATGAATTGCTGGTCTACGCCAGCACTTTACTACGTGAGGTGCCTGGTGTAAAACTAATTGGTACCGCGCGTGAAAAAACGAGCGTACTTTCCTTCACACTCGCTGGTGTACAAAACAGCGAGGTCGGAGACGAGCTTAACAAGGTTGGCATTGCCGTTCGCACCGGGCATCATTGTGCACAGCCCATTCTCAGAAGGTTGGGCTACGAGTCTTCTGTACGACCTTCTATCGCATTTTATAATACAAGAGAAGAGATAGATCGGTTTATTGAAACGGTACAGCGTTTGGCTTGGCGTACCAGGCGGTATTGATTTTAACGTGGCGTTTTAGCACGTTTTGAGGTTGGTACAACAGCTGGTTTGCACGAAAGTATAATGGATATTCGCACAGCCGTAAGGTTGTGCATAGCGCAATACAATTATGGAAGAGTTTTATCGGCAGCTATTCGAAAGACAGCAGCAGGCACACGACATGCCAAGTAATGTACGCATATGGGAATGGGCGAGAGATGTTTTTCGTCTGTTGTTCCCCGAGCGCAACGCAAAAAAACTGCTGACACTCGATGCATTGAAAGCAAGTTTTGGTTTGTTGCAAAATGAACTTTTTGATCTGCTATTGAGCAGTCGCGATTGTGCAGATTGTGATCACGCGCTGATTGTGGAGCACTTTTTTGCCAGGCTTCCGGAGCTTTATGATCTGATGATGGAAGATGCTACCGCAATCCTGAAGGGCGATCCCGCAGCTCGTAACCTAAGTGAGGTGATCCGGACTTATCCCGGTTTTTTAGCAAGTTGTATGTATCGTATGGCAAACCAACTGTGGCTTGATCAGGTGCCCTTGATTCCGCGGATACTAACAGAATACGCTCATGAGCGTACAGGTATCGACATTCATCCGGGCGCTTCCATCGGCAGGCACCTGCACATCGATCATGGCACCGGGCTGGTGATCGGCGAGACAGCCATTATCGGTGATTATGTGAAGCTTTATCAAGGCGTAACATTAGGTGCGCTCAGTGTCGATAAGTTATTTGCAGGTCAGCGCAGGCATCCGGTTATCGAAGATCATGTTATCATCTATGCCGGCGCGACTATACTCGGTGGTGAAACGGTTATCGGGCATCATTCTGTGATTGGCGGTAACGTGTGGCTTACCAGTAGTGTCGCGCCTTACACCACGGTTTATCACAAACCAAACACGGAATTTGTACATGGTAAGTCCATACAATAGCTAAACTTTGATGTAATAGCGGTACGGTATAACATAAAGATCTGTTTAGGCGGCGTAAGTGCCGCTAAGCGATTGTTCACGGCGTGGCTGCTGTTTTAGTCTGAGCTGAGTTATTTTTACGATCAGCGTATTAACTTTTTTTTATGGGTTATTTTTTTTGTCAAACAACCGCCTAATCGTTGCGTATTGCGTAAAATCCGCGATTTTTTGCACCCGAATCTGTGTTTTTTGGCAAAATTGAATGCGTGTAAGAAAATTGATTTTAAATAATCCGACCTTAGAATTTAGAAAAAGTGCTATATTGGTCATCTAAGAGGCGTGGTGGTTACATTTCGTAAGCACATATTCCTCAGCTACTCATTAAAACTATGGTTATTGGATTAGACATTGGCACATCATCTACAAAAGCTGTTGCATTTGACCTTACAGGCAATGTTTTGGCGCAACACAGCATACCTTACCCGCTACTAAACCCGTCGGAAGGCTATTACGAACAAGACGCAGAAGTTATTTATTACGCATGTATTGAGTCTGTCGCGCAAGTGATGACCAAACTACAAAAGGAGGGAAGCGATACGCCGAAGCTGCGATGTATATCGGTCAGCAGTGCCATGCACGGATTAATAGCCGTCGATAAGCTAGGCAAGCCGCTTACACATTGCATCATTTGGGCAGATCGCCGAAGCGAAGATATTGCGGTTGATCTGCAGGCAAGTGACTTGGGTAAACAGCTTTACCAGCAAACAGGAACGCCTATTCACGCCATGTCGTTGCTTTGCAAATTGATGTGGATGCAGGCCAACGATCAAAAAACAGTTAAGCAATCTCATAAATTTATCGGTATCAAAGAATTTCTTTTTTATCGACTTTTCGACACCTATGTCATTGATCATTCCATTGCCTCGGCTACCGGACTCTTTGATATACATCAGTTAGCGTGGTCTGACTTGGCGTTAAGCTCGGCTGGCATCTCGGCCGAACAGCTATCCACACCAGTTCCGGTTGATCGTGTTTTCGATACGCTAAATCCAGATCTGGCCTCCTTAATGCATATTCCAAAGGAGACGCCCTTTGTCATTGGTGGAAGTGATGGCTGTTTGGCTAATCTTGGCGTGGGCGCTGTAAAACCCGGCGTAGCGTCTGTCACCGTCGGCACCAGTGGCGCTATCCGTGTAGTTAGTCCGCACGCAAACAGCGAGCAAAAGCAACGGCTATTCTCTTATCTCCTCAGACCAAAGGAGTATGTTATTGGCGGGGCCGTGAATAATGGCGGTGTTCTACGCAATTGGTTTCGCGATACGTTTTTAATGGAGTCGACGCAAACCATAGACGAAAAAGATGCGACCGAGCTGTTAAATGAACTGGTGGATTCCATTGTTCCCGGATCAGACGGCTTGATTTTTTTGCCTTACCTCACCGGTGAACGAGCGCCCCACTGGAATTCCAATGCGAAAGGTGTTTATTTTGGAATACAACTGCAACACACCAGAGCTCATTTTGCACGCGCTATGATGGAAGGCATGTTATTCGCCATTTACAGCGTGGGGGTTGCCTTGGAGGAAACTACCGGCCCAATTGATACGATCTACGCCAGCGGCGGTTTGGCGCGCTCGCCCATATGGGTGCAAATGTTAGCCGATATTTTTAACAAACCCGTATTTATTAAAAACACCGTGGAAAGCTCTGCATGGGGAGCTGCATTGATCGGTATAGAAGCATTAGCGCTTAGCGCGGCACAACGTGCAGGCGAGAATGCATCGACGGATGCTGAAGACGATATCGACCAGTATTATAAACCCAGTGAAGAAAACCACGCCGTTTATAGCAAAAATTTTCGAAAGTTTGAGCGCCTCTACCAAAAGCTGGAAGGTGAGTTTTAATTTTATAAATAAATCGTTATGCCTTTAATCATTGTTGTACTTGGAGTGGCGCTGTTACTCTTGTTAGTCACCGTCGTTAGGTTAAATACCGTGTTTTCCTTGCTGATCACTTCGATCGCTGTGGGGTTTGCCATGGATATGAATGCGATCGACATTTTAAAATCCGTAGAAACGGGAGCAAGTACAACAATGGGCCAGCTGGCACTGTTGCTGGCTTTTGGGGCGGTGTTAGGCAAATTGATGGCAGAAGGAGGCGCGGCAGAGCAGATTACGGCCGTACTAACCTCCGTTTTCGGTAAAAAGAATTTGCCTTGGGCAATGGTGCTTACCGGCTTTTTAGTGGGTATACCGCTATTTTACAACGTGGGTTTTATCGTTTTGGTGCCCTTTGTATTTATGGTTTGCGCTGCAAATAAGTTGCCGCTGTTATATGTCGGTATTCCGCTGCTAGCGGCGCTGTCGGTTACGCATGGTTATTTGCCGCCTCATCCGGGAGCTACGGCCATTGCGCTGACGTTTAAAGCAGATATAGGCCTAACGATGGCCTACGGCGTTATCGTCGCGATTCCGGCAATCATTATTAGCGGCCCACTCTTCGGAAGAACACTCAAAGAAATTCCGACCAATCCACCGCCCGAACTTTTTCCGGAACAACAGGAGGGTGATAAAAGAAAACTTCCGGGATTTGGAATAAGCCTCTTTACCGGGCTGTTTCCCATAATTTTAATTGCGTTGGGGTCATTTTCCTATTTAATATTACCGGAAGGCTCTATCTGGTTAGCCACATTGCGCTTTTTGGGTGATCCTGTTGTGGCGTTAATGCTTGCGTCGATCTTCGCGATGTACACGATGGGTATTCGCCAGGGAAAAAGCTTAAAGCAGCAGTCCGAAAGTATCGAAGAGGCTATGCGCGGTATAACGATGATTCTTTTTATTATCGCTGCGTCGGGCGTTTTTAAACAAATCTTAGTCGATAGTGGCGTAGCGATGTACATCGCAGAGTTGACCAACGGGTTAGCGCTGTCGCCGCTGGTGCTTGCCTGGGCAATAGCGGGTATTATCCGCTTAGTGATCGGTTCAGCTAGTGTTGCCGGACTTACGGCGGCGGGTATTATGCTGCCGATTGTACAGGCGACTGACATTACTCCAGAGTTAATGGTGCTAGCAACAGGAGCTGGTAGTTTAATGTTTTCACATGTCAACGATCCTGGTTTTTGGATGTTCAAAACGTATTTTGGCCTTAGCATGAAAGATACCTTTCGCTCATGGACCGTTATGGAAACACTGGTTTCAGTCACCGGATTGATCGGTATATTGACTTTACACTGGCTCGGATTTTAACGGCAAACGGAAGGCTGTTTTGCAAAACTTTAGACGCGGATTTGCCTGTAACGACTTAAGCAATCTTCAAAGGATAGGTTCTGCAGCGCATCTTTCGGCAAAGCTGTGTTAACTGCTTTCGGTCTGCTACCCCCATATCGTAGAGTTTTTGCCTTCCAACTTGAGCAAATTATCAAGTAAGATGATCCTTGTTACCCACATAAGCATTGCATTAACAAGAGATTTGTAACGGATACCATGCGGACAAACCTCTGGTGCATCGTTCAAAGTTACCTGGATTGGAGCGTTACGGTAGCCGTTTCCAGGCCATTTGCATTTGCGCTTACACGGATATTACCAGATTTATTTGTAGTCCTTACAATCACCATTGCTTTGCCTTTCCAAGCCTTTCGAAAATTTTTAGTGTAGTTTTCCTCGTCTTGAAGGTTGGCATTATCCACCGCGATAATCTTGCCAGGACCATCGATAGTAAAGCTTATCTTGTTTTCAGCATGAGCGGAAATAATACCTTGCTCGTCCGTTATTTCTACAGCGATAAAAGATAAGTCCTGGCCGTCCGCCCGTATAGCTTTTCGATCAGGCTTTAGCTGTAAATGAGTGGCCTTGCCTGCGGTTTTCAAGATGCTGGATTCCTTTTCTGCCTGATTTTCCACGCCCACAGCACGAAGATTGCCCGCTTGATAAGGCATGATAAACGATGCCTTAAACTCGGTATCCTGAGAAACGCTTTTTTCGCCAATAAGATGATCATTAAGATACAAACGAACGAGGGGATAGCGCGAATAAACCTCCACTTCGATTTCTTTTCCTTCGTGTCCCGGCCAGGTCCAGCTCTCCCAAGTCGGCCAAACAGACCATATTGTTTCCTTAATTTGGCCGAAATAGCCGTTAGGCTCCTTCACAGCAAGGTGCAGCTTCTTATCTTCGTTGTACAACAGTTCCCGGTAGTGAGAAATAGGCTTTCTGTTTCCCATCAGGTCAATATCGCCACAATAAGCGCCATGCCACGGAAATATATCGCGGTCATAGTGCTGGCCTTCCGTTTCGCCGACATAAAAATATCTTCCTATGCCAGATTCTCCTAAATAATCCATAGCTGTCCAAACAAAGTCACCGATGATGTAACTGTTCTCCTGTACAAGTTTCCAGTTGGCAAAAGCATCTCGCGGGTAAGATTCGGTTTGCACAATAACCCTGGTAGGTACACGCTGGTGATCTGAAGGTGCGCGGTGCAGCTGATAATTATAGCCGCCAATATCGTGGGCAGCAAATAGCGGATCAAAAATTTCCCAATCTTGATCCCATGTGGTGATGGCCGAGGTTACCGGTCTGCTTGGATCCAGTTTCCGCACCAGGTTTGCGAGCTTTGTTGCCGTTTCTACGGCTTGCGGTTCTTTGCGTTCGATGATTTCGTTGCCTGTGCTCCACATAATAACAGCCGGATGGTTACGATCGCGCAATACCATACTTTCGATGTCTTTTTGCCACCACTCATCAAAGATTGTCGCGTAGTCATGTGTGTTTTTACCCGTACGCCAACCGTCAAAAGATTCATCCATCACAAGCAAGCCAATCTGATCGCAGGCGGCTAAAAATGCTTCTGACGGATGGTTATGCGATGTTCTCACCGCATTGAAGCCTGCCGCTTTTAACAGTTCCACTTTTCGGTACTCTGCCCGGTCGAAGGCTGCGGCACCTAGCGCGCCGTTGTCATGGTGCACACATCCGCCATTGAGCTTTACAGACTTGCCGTTAAGTAAAAAACCTTCCTCTGCACCATATGATACTGTGCGCATACCAAATGGAATGGAAATTTCGTCAATCAGTTTATGACGTTCGTTAATACGCAAACGTGCCGTGTATAGATTGGGTGTTTCAGGAGACCATAGTTGGACATTGCTTACCGATATTTGCAGGTTTTTCGAGATGATAGCGCCCTCGGAGATCTTGACATGCTGCGTGTCGCGCGCTACCAGTTTATCCCGGGAATCCAATATTTCGTAAGTCAGCGTGACAGTTTTATCGCTGTTCGTTTCATTTTTAATCGTGGTCGCTAAGTCTACATTAGCATGTGCTTCGCTAGCGTTTGCGGTGCGGATAGCGGTGCCCCAGGTGGTGAAATTTAAGGCTGGTTTGCAAAGCAGATATACATGCCGATAAATTCCGGAACCACTATACCAGCGGCTATTTTTCTGTTTTGCATTATCAACTTTGACAGCGATCGTATTTTGTGCTCCATAGCGCAGGTAGGGCGTAATGTCAATCTCAAAGGAAGAGTAGCCATACGGGCGGCCGCCAGCTAGCTTGCCATTTACGTAAACTTCGGCATTCATGTAAATGCCTTCAAAATACAAAGACAATTTGTTTCCGCGCTGCGCTTTTTCGATGGTTAGCTGCTTTCTGTACCAACCGATGCCAGTGGGAAAATAACCACCGTCGTTTCCCGATGGATTGTTTTTAGCCACGTCGCCTTCTATAGACCAGTCGTGCGGTAAATCGAGTTTTCGCCAGGCCTTATCATCAAAATCTACAGCAGCGGCTTCGCTTACATCGCCTAACATAAATTGCCAGTCCTGATCTATTGGTATTTTGCGGTTGGCGACGGCAGACTTTTGGCCGTAAGCGGTGCTAAATGCAAATAAAGAAACAATGATCAATACGCTAAACGTGCGGATAACGGAATCTAAACCGACTAATAGCGATCTTTTATCGGTGCTTACGCTGTTTTTATACTCGAAATGCTGCATGTTTTTAGGCTTATGAATGATTTTAATTGTTTAATATACAATTATTAAATTAGCTAACAAAAATAATCCAAACAGGCGATTTGCTGGGTAGGGAATAGCCCGCCGCCTTTCGTCATATGAACACCGTAGATGGCTCTTCAAAACAGCTTTAGGGAGATGATAATTCTGCTTATTTATTCTCGTTGGGTTCCTTTTTTATTTCGCGGGTGCTCGTCAAACGCTCGTCGAACTCGACTAGCGAGCTCTCCTGACACACTATTACTATAGCTTTCCATACTAATCTCCAAGAAATCTTATACGACAAATCTTATGCACAGCCCGTAAATAGACGGATATATTCGAGGAATTAAGCGCTTGGCAGCGTATTTAGCTTGTGTTTGATACGGTACATCGTGTCAGAACAAACTATTTTAAAAAATAATATCTACTAATTTGGTCGTGTTTGGATAATTATATTATATTTGCATTATCGTTTCACAATTGGCGTTGGCAGCGATGAACATTGAACGTATCTATTAATTATGAAAAACATGAACAAGTACACATTCCAAGCAACGAAAAACTCCACGACATCAGCACATTTTTCAGCGAGCTATATAATGCACGAGCGAAAGATGCAGTTGACTACCTCATCGTAGTTGCATAAATCTTGCTACAGGATTTTCTGGTAAATAAATTCGCCATTTTTCCCGGCAAGGCAACACTGGCTTTTATCAACCCTAGTCGATAAAAGCTGCAATCATCATCCTAAACACCTACTTACTAAAACAAAACCATGAAACACAACCATTGGAAATGGTTGGCGGTATTGTCGTGCGTCTTGATATTTCCTATTAAAATACAGGCGCAAGATGTTGTATCGCCAATTATCAACGCCGATCTCGTCGGCGTACTACTGGACGCTAACACCGACTCGCCAATTGCCGGTGCTACCGTGCAATTGCAGTCCGTAACGCATGCTGTTCAAACCGACGTTCGCGGTAGATTTACTTTTCGCACCGGACAAAAATTCCCTTTTAGGGTGGTCGTTAGTCACGTCAGCTACCGCACAGACACCGTCGTTATTGAGCGTTCTCCGATCGAGATTCGTCTCTCGCCGCTTGATCAAAGCCTGGATCAAGTAGTCGTGGTCGGCTACGGAACTTCCAAAAAGCGAAATGTCACCGGCGCAATCTCGCAAATAAAAGGCGAAGAACTGAATGACCGGCCGATTGCTAATATTGTACAAGGTATACAGGGCAAAGCGCCCGGTGTAGACATCACGTCAAACAACAGGCCAGGTGGCATCGGTGCCATTCGTATCCGCGGAAATCGATCCATTAATGCGTCCAATGAGCCCTTATACGTTGTCGATGGCATTCCAATTTCAGCCAGTGAAGCCAACATGATCAATCCGAAAGATATTGCGTCGATAGATATTTTAAAAGATGCATCAGCCACAGCGATCTATGGCTCGCGCGGAGCCAACGGTGTTATATTGGTCACGCTGCAAGAGAGCAAAAGAGGCCAGGTTTCCGTGAAGTATGATGGATCGGTGGCCTTGGATCAGATTCATTCGACAACACAATGGATGGATGCTGCGCAATTAGTAGACTGGCAGCGCACCAGCCACATCAACGGCGGTACGTATACCGGAAAGTACGGTACAGCACCCGATCCAGACTTTGATATTCAGAATTTCGGAGGCGGCGAGCGCTACGGTATCGAGTCGATTCGAAAAGCCTACAGCTGGGATGCCGATGGGAATGTCCTGTTGAGAGATGCCACTGCAGAAGAGATTTCCCGCGGCTATGCAGCTCGCGTGCCCGTTTACAATGGAGGAAACTTATTGAATCAAAATTGGACAGATTTGGTAACCCGACTGGCAAACACACACAACCATAGTGTCGCGCTTTCATCCGGAACAGATAAATCAAGTTTGTATCTCTCCGCCGGATTGTTAGATCAAAAAGGAGCCATGATCGACCAGGATTTTAAGCGGTATTCAGCGACACTCAAAGGCGATGTGTCTCCCCGCAATTGGATCAAGCTGGGGCTTTCTACGCTAGGTTCTTATTCGCTTCAGAACTATGGTATGGCCGATAATTCGGCAAATTCGGGTGGTAAAGATTCCTACGGACAAGCTTTGGCCTTGGTGCCTTATGCACCAGCTTATGATGAGCAGGGCAATATTTTAAACACCAACCGATCGGGCCTCTCCGCACACAACGTATTGCTTAATATTGAAAACAGCAAGAATGAATACACACAATACAGCGTGCTTTCCAACGCGTTTGCGCAGATAAACTTTACGCCTTATCTCTACTACCAGTTGAAGTTTGGCGTGCAGTACTCCGGCACGGAAAACGGATCGTTCTACGGACCCGATTACACGAATCCTTTTTCTGCGGTGGGCACCGCACCGCTCATTGGCTACAACACGCACAATAAACGACTTTCCTGGGTTGCCGAAAACCTCTTAACCTTTGATAGAACATGGCAGGATCATGCCTTGAAAGTCGATCTATTGCAATCCTCGCAAGAAAACAAGTCAAACGGCATTAATATCCGTGCGCAAAATATTACGTTTCCTACTTCGCTGTGGTACAATCTATCGGCCAATGATTTGGGCATTCCCATGAGCTATGGTACATCTTATAGTCGCTTTTCGCTATTGTCATACATGCTTCGCACCAACTATGTGTTTAAAAACAAATATTTGCTGACGGCTACCGGCCGCTGGGACGGCGCTTCGGTGCTCGCAGAGGGTCATAAGTTTGATTTCTTTCCCTCGTTAGCCCTTGGATGGAAGTTGGAAGAAGAACCCTGGATTAAAGATTTGGGCTGGGTAGATCAATTTAAATTGCGCTATAGCTTAGGTGTCACCGGTAATTCCTCGGTCTCGCCCTATACCACCTCTGGCACTATTGCCGGAGCGGCTTATGTGTTTGACGAAACGCAGTATCCCGGCTATAAATCGTCTTCCATGCCCAATGCAACGCTGGGTTGGGAAAAAACACAGCAACATAACGTGGGTTTAGACTTTGCGATTTTGAAAAACAGAATTTCTGGATCTGTCGAGTGGTACCAGGCAAATACCAAAGATTTGTTGCTCTCGCGCTCTATTCCGCCGGTTTTAGGCTACAACAGTATTTTGGCTAATATCGGTAGAACCAGCAACAGCGGATTGGAGATTGCGCTAACGACTCAGAATATAGCGCGTGATGATTTTTCGTGGACGAGTACCGTAACCTGGAGCAAAAACCGCGAAAAAATCGTGGAGCTGACCGATGGTAAAGTAGATGATGTGGCCAGCGGCTGGTTTATCGGTCAGCCTTTGTCTGTCTTTCGAGATTACGTGTATGATAGACTTTGGCAAGATACACCGGAAGACCTTCGGCTCATTGAGCTCTATCGCAAGATTGGTAACATTACGGCACTACCCGGACAGGTTAAGATAAAAGATCAGGATTTTGTGGAGGTCGCTGCCGGTACAGATGGCGCCAGGTCGGTGACTTTAGCGTCGGGCGAAATCGTGAACTATCTCGATAATGGATTCGGCACGATCAATGATGACGATCGGGAAATATTGGGTAGCAACCGCCCAAGCTGGGTCGGCGGGATTGTTAATAATTTTACGTACAAAAACTGGGATTTTTCATTTTTCCTGTATGCCCGCGTTGGTAATTTATATTACGGCGCATTGCAAACCTATGGTCGTCGTGTAGAAGAAGACACCTGGAGCCCCGAAAACAGCCAGGCAGCATTTCCGCAACCGACTACGGCCACCTTTACAAATTACAACTACACACGCAATTTTACTAGCGGAAGCCTTGTTTCCCTGCGCTATGTTTCGCTGGGCTATCGTTTTAACCAAGCTGTGCTGGATCGTTTGAATGTGGGAGGTTTGCAGCTATACGCACAAATACTAAACCCGGTAATCTGGGGTGGCGAAGCCGTTCAGGTGGGTTTAAACCCAGATGATGTGAATGGCTGGGACAGCGCCGCAGCTGCGCAGCGTGGTGGCCAAACCGCCAATACCATATTGTTGCGCAGTGCGGTTGTAGGATTGAGAATAAGTTTATAATGAATTAAGTAATAAAAGATGAGAACACCTCGTATAAAATTAAGCCTCTTGTGTATACTGGTTACAGGAACAACGCTTGTTGGAGCGGTATCTTGTAAAGATTTTTTAAAGGAAGAAATGGTTTCTACCATTACGCAAGACTACTTCCTGACTGAAAAAGGTTTAGATGAATTGATCGTGGCTAATTACAATATTTTGCGTTGGAAGTATGGTTTTATGGAGGGGCCGTTTTTATTTGAGACGGGCACCGATGTCACAGAATCGTTGGACAATGCATGGGCTACTTATAGCCCGGCCGTTTGGTCGCCCGCAGGCGCTGCAGGCGAATATGCTAATAATCTGATTGGATACTACCAACAACAACTTTTGGGTGCTTACCCTATTATCAATGATTGCAACAAGGCCATTGAGATCATCACGCAAAATGCACCGGGCAAATTTGGTACGGACCAAGTTTACGCGCAACAGCGCCTTTCCGAGGTTTATTTCTTACGCGCCTATGCTTATTATCTCCTGGTAACACAGCTTGGTGATGTGCCGTTTCCGTTGAAGAGTAACAACAGCCTGCCGAGTAACTTTTATCTTCCAAAAGCTACATCAGAAACGATCTACACACAATTAATCAGCGATTTGCGCTTTGCCGAAGCCAATCTTCCGTCACGCGGACAGACACCGCGCGGACGGCTTACCAATACCGCTGCCGCGCATTTTTTGGCTAAATTGTATTTACAGCGACAACAAGGGGCCGAATATGCTGGATGGAGAAATGCTGATGGCACCGTAGATCCGACGAGCAGCAATGCACACCTGGGCTTACTTTACAAGGGCTCGGGCACAGCCGATCTGGACTCGACGATATTTTATGCCAACAAGGTGATTAATTCAGGTATTCAATTGGCCAATAATTACAGCGATCTTTTTGCGGTGACTCGTGGCGATTGGAGTAACGAGACCAATGCGGAGATTATCTTGCAGGCATCATACGGTAATAACCTGGACAACGGTCGCTATGGTACACGCACAAATGCTGCTTTCACCGGTGATTACCGGAATGCCGCGTGGAATATCCCGAGCTGGACCTGGGCATACGGCCTGCTTCGAGGACAAGGTTTCTTACCTTCAGATTGGGGATATGATGTGTTTACCGATAAAATCAACGATTCGCGTTTTGAAAAATCTTTTAAATTGGAGTATGAAAGCGCTTCGTTTGATAATTCGTCACAAAGTGACGGTCCTGGTTTGCCCTACACCAGCAGTAGCAACGCCTCGTTAGCCTGGCAATCGGCCGAAGCCAATTATTTTAATACGAATATCAAGGCAAATTACAAACGCCCGTCTTGGGATGGTCGACAGGCTGTAGCTGGTCAGCGCAAGATTGGCACCGGCGATTTAGGGTTGGTATTTCTGGAAAATAGCAAAGAAACAGCGATCGATATCAACGAAGCTTTGGGACAACCTTATATTCTTTACCCAAGGTGGGTGAAGCAGGATAGCAAATTTTTCTATCGTAAAACCGGCGCAGATCGTTTAAACTCCAACGCGGGACTTTTGTTAAGCCGACGGGTACGTCCTTCTTCGCGTAAATTTATCGATCCCAATCGAAGTACGGTAGACAACCATTTCGGCACAAGGGATGTGGCAATTTTTAGATTGGCCGAGACCTATCTTTTACGTGCCGAAGCTTATGGTAGAAAAGGCGATTATGCAGGTGCGCTGGCTGATATCAATATCGTACGCAGTCGTGCCGCTTACAAAACCGGAGAGAGCAGGGCAGAAGTGCTGGCCCGTTTATACCCTGGTGCTGAGCGCTTGCAAGCGAGTGAACGCAGCTATCCATATGCCGTTGCGCAGGCTACGCAGGAGCGTATCCATGTAGACGCCAGTTATTGGGATGGCGCGTCAGAAAAATCAAAAGCAGAAAATTATCCGACGGCGGCCAATACAGATGCCAAACGTTTTATCCATTTTATCTATAACGAATTATCGCGCGAGTTTAACACCGAGCAGATGCTTTACGAAGGAATACATCATGCGGGTATTCAACTGGAGCGGGTGTTGCACCATGCGCAGCTTGCCTCCGGCCGTACCGCAGGCTGGCCTTCGGCCGATAATCCGACGAATGGAAACGGACAGGATGGCAATGGAAAAGGTTCGTTTATTGCGACGTATACGTTTAAGCCTTTTCCTCAAGCATTTATCAGTATGTTAACCGATGAAAATGGTGTACTTTTGGATGAGGGCGCGCGTCGCGCTTACCAAAACCCTGGCTACTAACAACCCGTAAACCTCATGAAATTTACCAGACGAAACTTTATCAAAGATGCAGCCCTGTTAAGCCTGCTTTCAGGTCCGCTGAGCAGCCTGACAGCAGCTGCACCGCGTACGAAGACGGCTATACATCAGGCCGTCGCGCTCCATTGGTTAGATGGGAAACAACCCAATATACCCCTGGGCACAACCTTTGGTGTGCCGTGGTCGCCTGGAGAGGTAAAGCCGCATGATCAGTTTGTTTTACGTGATGCTACTGATCAGAAAGTACCACTGCAAACCTGGCCGCTGGCATTTTGGCCAGATGGTAGCATCAAGTGGTCTGCTTTTGCCAGTAGCCGTGCTGCGCAGCTCAGCAGCGATAATTTACGGCTTGAAAAAGCTGCCGCGCTAGATAAAGCGGATATTTCGGTTGTTGAAAGCACCGACGATATCATGGTCGATAATGGACTGTTGCGGATACAATTTGCAAAAAGCGGGCAGCGATTGCTCCTCAATGTCTGGCAAGATAAACGGCTTTTAGCAAAAGATGTGTTGCTCAAGGTTATTTTGCAAGATGCGCCCGATACGGAAACGGCCGCAACATGGCAGACCACAGAATGGATCTCAGAAATTAAAAATTGCCGGATAGAGAATAGCGGAAACGAGCGCGTTTTGGTTTGTGCAGAAGGCTATCATAGCGATGCAAAAGAACAACATAAGTTTCCGTTTGTGCTCCGCTTTTACGTATATCGTGACGTACCGACCTTAAAAGTGCTCTACACTTTTCTTTACGATGCTGATGAACAGACCGATTTTATAAAGGGCATTGGGTTGTCGTTGGCTGTGCCACTTGGCGATACCGAGTTGTATAACCGTTATGTGCGTTTTGTGGGCGAGGAAGACGATGTGTTTACCGAGGCTGTGCAAGGTTTGACAGGGCTTCGTCGTGATCCCGGAGCGGCGGTGCGCAGCCAACAGATCCAGGGAAAGCGCATTGTGCTTCAGGAAATCAACGAACGTGTCCGCAAAGGTTTACCCTACATTCCCGCATTCGGGGATTATCGTTTGTCTCAATTACATGATTCGGCTTTTGGTATCAGCAAGCGCACCGCTACGGGACATAGCTGGTTGCAGGCAAAATCTGGTCGACGTTCTAATGGTTTAGCCTATTTGGGCAAGCCCGATGGCGGCGTCGCGGTAGGCATACGTAATTTTTGGCAGAGCTATCCGGCACAGCTGGATATTAGTCAGGCCGCTACTGATGAAGGTAGGCTCACCGCCTGGCTTTGGGCACCGCAGGCGCCGGCTATGGATCTGCGATTTTATCATGATGGTATGGGGCAAGATACGTATGAAAAACAATGGGAAGGATTAGAAATAACCTACGAAGACTATGAAGCGGGTTATGCTACCGCACACGGTGTAGGCCGTACGTCAGAGCTTTACCTAAGCTTTTTTAACGAAACGCCCAGCACCGCACAATTGACAGCGCATGCGCATGCTTATCAGTCGCCGGCACTGTTGACCGTTGCCCCAGACTATCTTTTCGCAAAAAAAGTATTCGGTGCGAATTGGGGACTTCCAGATCGGTCTACCGCAAAAAGACGCGCGCTGGAAAATCGTTTGGATGCGCTCTTCACCTTCTATAATCAGGAAGTCGATCGTCGTAGCTGGTATGGTTTCTGGAATTATGGCGATGTCATGCATGCCTACGATACGGATAGACAAGTTTGGCGATATGATGTCGGCGGCTTCGCCTGGGATAATTCTGAATTATCTACCGATCTTTGGCTATGGTATTACTACCTACGCACCGGCCGATCCGATGTTTTTCGAATGGCAGAGGCCATGTGCCGCCATACGGGCGAGGTTGACGTATACCACCTTGGCAAGTTTGCGCCTTTGGGCAGTCGGCACAACGTTATGCACTGGGGTTGCAGCGCCAAGCAACTACGTATCAGTACAGCTATAAACCGTCGCTTTTATTATTACCTCACGGCAGATGAACGAACGGGCGATTTGCTGCACGAGCAGGTGGAGGCGGTACGTCGTTTGGAAGATGTTGTCGCCTTGCGCAAACGACTGGAGACACCGCTGCTGGCGCAACCCGGCAAAGTATTGGTGAGCTTCGGAACAGATTGGGGCGCTATTGCCGCCGCTTGGTTTACCGCTTGGGAGCGAACGCTTGATCCTTCCATCAAGGCGCGACTCCAGGAGAGTATGCGCAGCATTGCCAACCAGCCGCAGGGATTTTTTACCGGGCGGAGTTTATTTTCGATTGATAGTGGTCGGTTTGAACGTGAACAGAGCCGCGAAATTCGGGTGTCACATCTCAACGCTGTCTTTGGTCTGCCCGAAATTGTGGAAGAGATCTCCATGGTATTGCCTGACAAGAAATTTGAAAGCGCCTGGCTGGCTTATTGCCGGCTCTACAATGCGTCCGATGAAGAAAGACGTATCGCACTCGGCACAACGGAAGGTAAATTTAATCTGCGGAGCAGTCATGCTCGTCTTACGGCTCTTGCTGCATCCAAGCTACGCGATACGACGCTTGCCCGCCGCGCGTGGACAGAGTTTTCGGAAGATCGGGGTGCTATGGGCGATGCAGCGGTTGTCAATCCGACGAGCGGCAATGTAGAATGGCCCGGCATATCGACAAATTGGGCTGCACAGTGGGGACTGACAGCCATTCAATGTCTTCATCTCGTGGGTGACGATCAAAACGATTAGCAAATGGTTAGACAACTGGTTACTTCCATCGGAAAAATAGGTTTGTTAGTCTTACTGGCTAATGAAGTTTGTGCACAATGCTTATCTAAAGCACATCGGTTGAATCTTGCGGATAGCACAGCCTGGCGCGTAGAGTTTGAGTTTCCGGAACGTTCGCTTATCGAGCGGGAAGGTGACGGCATCGTGATATCTTCCTACGGCGGCGCAACGCTCTGGTTGGATAGCCTGCTGCAAGGCGATTATGTGATCAGCTATGAGCGCATGGTGCTGTTAGATTCTGGTATTTACGATCGTCTTTCCGATCTAAACCAATTCTGGCTGGCGAGCGAGCCGGATCGGCAAGCTCAGCTGGATCAACGCGACGGAAAGCTATCTTCATATGACAGTCTGCGGCTTTTTTATGTGGGCATGGGCGGCAATAACAACAGCACCACTCGTTTTCGCCGCTATGACGGCGCCGGAAACAGGGCGTTACTGGCCGAAAAGAATGAAAAATCTTATTTGTTACAACCCAATGTATACTACGAAATAAAGACAATCGTATCCCACACACGCGGATTTACCGCATTTTACGTAAATGGTAAACTTCTTTTCATGTATAAGGGCTCTGTTCCTCCTGTTGGTTTTTTCGGATTACGGCAGACGGCCACCAGGCAGAAGATCCGTAATTTTCGCCTTTCACCAATAACTGATTGATAATCCAGTGTGTATAAAATGCAATATATGATCCAAAAAGTAAGGAAGTTGTTCTGTTGTCTATTGCTCTTGATAGCGGCAGCAAGCCATGTTCAGGCACAAAAGATCGCTAAGCCCAATATTATCCTGATCGTTGCCGACGATTTGGGATATGGCGATTTAGGAAGCTACGGCAACGAAATTATAAAAACACCCAACATCGATAAATTAGCGGCGCAAGGCATCCGCTTTACCGATGCCTATGCCGGCGCTAGCGTTTGCTCGCCCTCCAGAGGCACCTTGCTCACTGGTAAGCATACGGGGCATGCGCGAATTCGCGGTAACATGACGCGTCAGGGCGGCGTAGAAGGTTTAAAAGATGGTGTGCCCGTTCGTCGCCCCAGTTTGCTGGATAGCGACAGCACCGTCGCACAGATTTTGCAGCAGCAGGGGTATCGCACGTTTTTGGTTAACAAATGGCATGTCGAAGGATTTAGCCAATCGGCTCATCCGCAACGCAAAGGTTTTGATGAATTTTCCGGTTGGTTGGTGAGCGAACCCAGAAGCCATAATCACTACCCGGAAATTCGCTTTAAAGGCGAAAAGGCTTATAGCATCGCAGAAAATAGACAGGGGAAGCAGCAGGTGCATGCAACCGATATGACCACGCAAGAGGCGACAGCTGTTATCAAACAGCAACACGAAAAACCCTTTTTTCTGATGGTTACCTATAATGCACCGCATGTTCCGCTTCATGCAAAAAATACGATTTTGTATGACCAGCTGAATCTGCCAGCACAAGATAAGGCTTATGCGGCAATGGTTTCGCATCTTGATGAAGGTGTCGGAGCAATCGTGAAAGCCACGGAAGAGCAAGCGATTACCGGCGAAACGGTTGTTATTTTTGTTTCTGATAATGGCGGTTCGCGCGAAGCAAAATTAGCGAAACTCAAACAAAACGGGCCGCTTCGCGGCATGAAGGCAGATCTTTATGAAGGCGGACTCCGGGTGCCACTAATTATAAAATATGGCGCTTCGACCGTCGGCAGCGTATCCACATTCCCTACGTATTTTCCAGACTTGTACGCCACGCTATTGGATATGGCTGCGGCAGCACATTTCGGTGAAACAGATGGCATCAGCTTGCTACCGGAAATACTCACGCCAAATAGTCAACAGCCCGCCGCAGATCGTTTTCTATATTGGGAGCAGTACCCTGCTCGCGGCATAGCGCAAGCCGTGCGATGGGGAGACTGGAAGCTGATCAGCCCCGGAAATGAGGGCGCTATCGAGCTTTATAACTTGCGAACGGACATCGGCGAAACAACAAATGTAGCTGAAAAACATGCTGACATTACCAAAAAGCTACAGGCTTTTCTGCAGGAAGCGCATGTGCCTTCGGATTGGTGGCCAGTTAACGAACGATAAATGATTGCTATAAAATCTTAAAAAAACATAAATACGATGAAAACATATGTTTGTTTTTTCTTTTGCCTGCTGAGTTTTATTTTTTGTGCAAAGGCACAAGCACAAAACCAGCCAGATGCACGCGCCAAAAAGTATAATGTGCTGTTTCTAATAGCCGATGACTTACGCACAGATTTGGGCGTATACGGTCATGCGCAAGCAAAAACACCTCACTTGGATAGCTTAGCGTCCGAAGGTGTATGGTTTGAACATGCCTATTGCCAATATCCGCTATGTAACCCATCGAGATCTTCGTTGCTCTCGGGCAGGCGCCCGACCACAAGTGGCCTTTACAGCAACAGAGAATGGTTTAACGCCTCATTTCCAGATTGGGTAAGCCTGCCTAAATATTTTAAACAACAGGGCTATACCACCATCCGCAGCGGAAAGGTTTTTCACGGCGGTATAGATGATGAGGAAGCTTGGGATATTGGCGGCGAACCACGTCAGTATGGCACAACCATTCATGCCGATCCGCCCATCGCGGTCGACTCGCAGGCCTATTGGCAGGGATATACCCATGCGGCGCCAAATGTTGTTCCTTACCAGTCAACGACACGCTCGGATCAATGGGCTGCTTTGCCAGGTGAAGACGAAAAACTATTAGGCGATACCAAAGTGGCTGATCGGGCTATTCAATATTTGGAAGACAATAAGCACGCGCAGCAGCCATTTTTTCTCGCTTGTGGCTTTTCGAAGCCGCATACACCATTTATTGCGCCGCAACATTTCTTTGATCTGTATGATTTAGACAGCATCGCGCTGCCGCCTGATTTTTCTTCGTTACCGGGTATACCAGTCGGATTTCCTGCTGGATCCATTCGTCGTAGAAATGCAGACTTATTCGTTAATCGGACGGCATCATCGCAAGAAGCCAAAGAATATATCCGGGCGTACCTGGCCTGTGTGAGTTATATGGACTGGAATGTAGGGCGCGTATTAAAGAAATTGGAAGAAGCAGGGCTAAAAGAAAATACGATCGTGGTTTTCTGGAGCGACCACGGTTATCAACTGGGCGAAAAAGGAAAATGGTCTAAGGCTGGATCGCTTTGGGAACAAGGCACACGCGTGCCCTTTATTATTCACGATCCACGCGCAAAGGGCAATGGCCAATCGTCGCCGCGTGTCGTGGAGCTGCTGGATATTTATCCGACGCTCGTCGATTTATGTGGTTTGCCTGCCAATCCGGGTCTGGAAGGCGCTAGTTTAAAGCCGCTACTCGATCGTCCGCAGCAAATTTGGGAACGGCCCGCTTATACCGTTTGGAATGAGAATGGTCAGGGCGTAACGGGTATTACCATTAGGACGGAAAAATGGCGATATGCGGAGTTTTTCGGACACGGCGCCGGCAAATCGTTGACAGATGCTGTAAATGATCCGCACCAGCTTATCAATCTGGCAAACGATAAAAATTATGCCGATATCTTGCAGTACTTCCATGATTTGGCTGTGCGGCAAGTGGAGGGAAAGGTAGAGCTTTCGCCGTAAAATGAAGCTGCCCTAGTTGCGCTTCATACGTCTTTACGATTTTAACGGAAGAGACTATCGATATCCCAATTTCTCCAAAAGAGCGATTGGGATATCGTAGGATTTATGAAATAGCGAAGTAGCTGATTTTTTGCCGCGCTATTTGTTAAGATAACGCGAGATTTCAATCGTACTATGCACGTCGTCCGGCCAGGCAAGGCTAGTCATGACTTTCATAAATTGATTACGGTTTTCTGCTGCGGATAAGGAATCATGTGCATTTTCTACAGCTTTTTGAAGTTCTACAAGCGGCAAGGCTGTAGAATACGAAGGTTGTCCGGGCTGTATACGGTAAGATTGCGACAGGCTGCCCGCGTGAAAGGCATCAAATCCCGTCTCCTCAATCAATTGGGCAGCAATCTGGCTATCACGCTCGTTTTCGGCAGAAAATGGAACCGCCAATCGGCCGTTCATGCCTTTAGGATAGCCACCGTTTTTAAGCACCGGTGCAGGTACAGTATTCCATGCTTTGGCCACGGGTCGTCCAAGTGTTTCCGTAACCCAGATGCTTTCCGGCTTTCCTTCTAAAATTTCCGTAAGCTGTCCATCCCGCTCAGGATAGTAGTTTCCCGTATCGATTAATACGGTGCGGGCATCGATATATTGTTTTATCGTTTCCGCAATGCTGTTGATCTGCGAAAAAGGTATGGAAATGATAAGCACGTCTTTATCGCTTATCGCATCTGGCAGTGTTCCCGCGGTAGCTCCAAAGGCAAGTACCTCGCCGGGCACTGTTTCCGGACCTTTGGAGTTGGCTACCACCAGTTCATGGCCATTGGCACTTAGTTTTCTTGCTAGCACAGCGCCGATAGCGCCGATACCGATAATTCCTATTTTCATGGTATTAAAATTTAATGTCTTACGCAGCCTTCGTGAAGGTATAGTGACCATCGAAGAATGCAACACAAAATTAGCGGCATTTTGTATACATTTACACGGTTGTTGTAAATAGTAAAGTAACCTAGAGGTAACAAGAATATGGGATGCGACGGTAAAGGCTTTAAAGAAGAGCACACGAAAGAATTAATGGCCGTTCAAGACTCCATGGACGTATTAAATGGCAAATGGAAGATTCCTATTATTACGTCGGTTTGTTATTACCGTATTCGTCGGTTTTCTGATATCTTAAACGACGTCAAAGGCATTTCTAATAAGATGTTGAGTAAAGAATTAAAGGAGCTTGAAATGAACAAACTAGTCTGTCGAAAGACGATTAGTACAGCGCCAGTCGTGATCGCGTACGAGCTCACCGAGCATGGCCGATCTTTACAGATTATTATTGAAAACCTAACAGCTTGGGGTTTGCAGCATCGCCAAAAAATTAGGGAAAAGTAAGCCATTAGTGATAATCAAAAATAGCATTAACCGAGGAATTTGCCGCAAAAGTCGAAAGACAAAAAATATGCTTCGATTTAGAATAACTGCCGGTGAAAACCGGTGAAAATGGTAAATAAAAGCGTGTTTTGTATAAATGGTTCGTGGGAGAATACCGGTAATTTTGTGTATGTAACGGAACATAAGCCTCGAAAAGCAAAATGTTCAGTATACAACTTTAGCAAACACGACGAATTATTATGAAAACGACAACAACCAAAGTAGTTGGGACGGAGGCTGCTGATGCACCGCTGCGGGAATTTACGATTGAAAGACGGACAGTGCTGCCCGATGATGTACAAATCGAAATACTTTATTGTGGAATTTGTCATTCCGATCTGCATGCTGCACGTAACGATTGGGGAGGAACGACCTATCCCATTGTGCCGGGTCACGAAATTGTAGGGAGGGTAGTCGAAGTCGGTGAAAATGTAGCAAAATTTAAGGCCGGTGACTTAGTTGGCGTTGGCTGCATCGTAGACAGTTGCCGGCAGTGTCATTACTGCCATGAAGGAGAAGAGCAATATTGCGAAAATGGCTGGACAGTCGTTTTTAATGCTGCCGATCATAAGCATGGTGGCATTACCTATGGTGGATTTTCAGAAAAGATCGTGGTCGATGCAGATTATGTGGTGCGCGTACCTGAAACCTTAGATTTGCCGAGCGCGGCTCCAATTCTCTGTGCTGGTATCACCGTTTACTCGCCCTTGAAACATTGGCAGGCCGGGCCTGGAAAAAATGTGGGCATTATTGGCATCGGCGGTTTAGGACATATGGCCATAAAAATTGCCAAAGCTATGGGTGCGTATGTTACCGTTTTCACGACAACGGCGGCAAAGGCTGCGGATGCCGAACGTTTGGGTGCCGATAAAATCGTGCTGTCGACAGCTGCTGAGGAAATGAAAAACTGTGCTAAACAAGACATGATTTTAGATACGGTTTCTGCAAAACACGATGTTAATAGCTACATCAGTTTATTAAAAACAGATGGGTCGCTCGTTTTAGTTGGTCTGCCTGCGGAGCAACTTGAAATCGGTGCTTTTAGCATGGTAAACGGAAGAAAAAGCTTTTCCGGCTCTAATATTGGCGGCATTGCTGAAACGCAGGAAGTGCTCGATTTTTGTGCTACGCACAACATTACAGCAGATATCGAATTGATCCAGGTTAACCAGATCAACGAAGCGTTTGAACGCTTGGAAAAAAACGATGTAAAATATCGTTTTGTCGTCGATATGCAAGGTTTGAAGCAGTCTTGAAATAATCTGGCAAAAAAGTAGCTGTACGATACTTTATCAGCACAGTAATCGATTTAAAAGCTGTGCTAAGAAATCTTTCATAACGCTGTTTGAAACGGGCGCAAACAGCGTTATTATTTTTCAATCTTCCCATGTGTTACAGGCCTGTCTAATGGTGACTAAACGTTGACAAGACCTCTTGCCGCATCATCTGTAGAAAGTTTTCTTGATCGCGGTTAACATTATGCAGCGTTATTTTGGTGAAACCCATAGCGATATATTTTTTTATCATGTCGATATAGGCGGCTGGCTGCGTACTGATCAATACATGCTGCTTCATGTCTTCTTTACGAACAAAGCGCGCGGCCTCGTCAAAATGCTTGGGATGCGAAAGCTCCGCCTGGATTTCACCACCTAAAGTATTGTTTTTCCAACCTTCCCAAGCTAGTTGTTCCGCTGTTTTTAGATTTTCCGCATAAGATACCTGCACCTTTATCGCCATTTCGCCTGCCGGGTTTCCAGCTTGAAAAGCCGCAACCACTTTCTGCAATTTTTCGTCAGGATGATTGACGGTTATGATGCCATCACTCCATGGAGCTAACCAAGCTGCAGTTTGTTCAGAAAGAGCCGCGCCAAACACTTTTGGTGTGGCAGTAGGCAAGGTGTAAAGACGAGCGGCTACAACTTTTATATGGCCATGTGCGGTGACTTCTTCACCATTCCATAGCCTCCGCATGATGGCCACACTCTCTTCTAACCTGCTATTTCGCGTTGCTTTGTCGGGCCAGCGCACGCCGCTGATGTTTTCGTTCATCGCTTGACCACTACCTGCTGCAATCCATAGTCTATTCGCAAACATTTGATTGAGCGTAGCAACAGCCTGTGCGATGATTGCCGGGTGGTAGCGCGGAGCGGGCGAAGTGACGATACCAAATTCCAAATCTACCGCTTGCATGGCAGCACCCAACCAGCTCCAGGCAAAACCGCTATGCGAATTGCTTTCCGACCATGGATGAAAATGATCGGAGGAAGTAATAAGTCCGAATCCGCTTTTAGCAGCGATTTGCGCGTAGGCCAATAGATCTTTGGGGGAAAATTGTTCGTGTGATATGTGATAACCAATCTTTACCATAATGTGCTACTTGCTTTGTTCTCGACAGTGAACAGCCATGGCTACCTATTAGTTTCCTAGCTAGCGTTGTTCAAGCGGCTAATCCCGAAACGGATATCAATTGGTTGCACTTCGATGTCATGGACGATATAACATCTTGCTGAATTTGGGCATGTTGATAGGGGTAAAGAAAGGTTGACCTACGTATTGGCCGCCGCCAAAAAAGATAGCATAGTGATCGTTGATGAGGCACAGCGCATCAATAAAGCTTCTTTTGATTTCTTATCCTATTTTTCATTAAATGTTAAACAATAAATGGGTTAAAACGGTTAGAGTAGGAGTGATCCGCTCGGAGCGGTTGGGCGATTTATTCCTTACTATATACTGATGCCAAAACAATCTAACAAAATAGAGCATACCGAAGATAGGTTATTGTCTCCACTGATATACCAGGCCTTGGATTCCAGCGCTTCGGGAATCATTATTACCGATAATCGACTTCCGGATAATCCGATCATTTACCATAACGCGGCATTTGAGAAAATTACCGGTTACACGAAGCAGGAAATAATCGGGCACAACTGCAGGTTTTTACAGGCAGACGATCGGCAGCAGGCCGAGCGACAAAAAATCAAAGAGGCGATTCAGGCTGGTGAGCATATTACTGTCGAAATCCGCAATTATAAAAAAAATGGTGATTTATTTTGGAATGAGCTCTATATATCGCCCGTCGTGGACGAGAAAGGCGCTGTGACACACTTTATCGGCGTGCAAAACGATGTTTCGCGAAGGAAACAAGTCGAAGAGAAGCTTGCGATGGAGAAGGATTTTGTGGAGAAGAAGGTCGAGGAACGCACAGAAAGTCTACGCAATAGTCAGGAATATTTAAATAGCATTATTGAGACGATACGTGAGGGTTTGGTGGTGCTGGATCCTAATTTTAAGGTATTGAAAGTAAATAAAGCTTTTCTAAAAATATTTAAGGTTAGTGAGGCAGAAACCATTGATAAATTACTTTTTGATCTGGGCAATCGGCAATGGGATATCCAAACGCTTCGTGAATTGCTGCTCGACATATTACCAACGAACAATCCTGTGCTAGACTACGTGGTCGAGCATGATTTTCCGTACATCGGCCCTAAAACGATGTTGCTCAACGCACACCGTATAGAGTTGGAAGGAAGCTATAAAGACAGAATATTACTGGCTATTGAAGATGTTACCGAACGTCGGGAAATTGAGAAACGAAAAGATGATTTCTTGTCTATCGCGAGCCATGAACTCAAAACACCTTTGACCGCCATCAGAGGCTATATACAACTTTTAAAGCGATTTATCGATGCGGAGAACGCAAAGGCCATCGACATCGTCGAAAAATCGGATAACCAAATTGAACGCTTAAACAGTCTGATCGCCGAGCTGCTCGATGTATCTAAGATAAAAAGCGGCAAATTGGATATTCATCACAACGACTTCGACTTTGACAAAATGGTGAAAGACACGATAGAAAGTGTGCAGCTCAGTAATGCGGAACATAAAATCTTGTTAAATGGGCATACGGGCGTCATCTGTAGCGGTGATGAGACTCATTTAAGCCAGGTTGTAGCCAATCTGCTTTCTAACGCTATCAAATATTCGCCGGATAAGGAAGCAATCGAAGTAGATCTGGCCCGATTTGGCGATCATATCAAGGTGATGGTCAAAGATCATGGTCTAGGCATCAACGACAGCGATAAACGAAAAATTTTCGAACGCTTTTACCGAGTTAAAAATGTACAGAAGAAATTTTCTGGAATGGGTATCGGACTTTACATCTGTCAGCAAATTATTTTGCAGCATGGAGGCTCGATATGGGTAGATAGTGAACTGGGCAATGGATCAACATTTAGTTTTACCATTCCAATTAAAAAAACAAGTATACAAAATGAAGAATAAGGTATTTGTATGTGACGATGATACGGCGATTACCGATATGCTGGAGATGCTGCTCGAAACGACAGACTTGGATGCGGTATTTGAAAATGATAGTGTGCATGCCTACACAAAAATAAAAGAATTTGGGCCGCAAGTGTTGGTTATTGATCTTTGGATGCCTGTGATAGCTGGCGATCAACTGATCAGACGTTTGCGAAAGTCTGCGGAGATGGCATCGCTTTATATCCTGTGTATATCAGCGAGTCGCGACGGCGAAGACATTGCTATGGATGCCGGAGCTGATGCCTTTTTGGCAAAACCGTTTGATATGGATGAGTTTATTGCTTGCGTAGAAAAAGGAATCTCCCGATATAGTGATGCTACAGTCGACGAATAAATAGCGGTTTGCCTGAAAGCGCGAGCGAAGAAGTATTTATTCAAACGCGTAGCCTTTTTTATGCAACGTGCTATCCAAGGACACAGTAAATTAGCGTTAGCTTGATGTTAAAAATGTCTTTTTCCAGAACGAAAACGTTAGATATCATGTTGCTATTCTATAAGCCCTAATAAGATGCAAAAGCAAAAGCCCTATTACTACCAGCAGAAAGATATCGATCTGCTGCTTGCTAAGCTTAACGAGCGTGCAACGCAGCCATGTCGCTTGTTATACCAGCTTCCAACCGGAGGCGGAAAGACGTTTATTTTCTCCGAAATTGCCGATAAATTTATCCGTGCAACCGGTAAGCACGTCGTCATATTGACGCATCGGATAGAGCTTTGTAAGCAAACGAATAACGTCCTGTTGAATAGCGGCGTGCAAAGCAAGATTATCGATAGCTCAACGAAGCGTATCCGCAAAAATGACAAGCATAAATGCTTTGTGGCGATGGTGGAAAGCCTAAAGCGGCGAATTGCTGACGGCCTTTTTAGCTTGGCAGATGTAGGCTTAGTTATTGTTGATGAAGCGCATCACAACTCTTTTCGTAAATTGTTGGCGCGTTTTGAACATGCTGCGGTTATAGGTGTCACCGCTACGCCGCTATCCAGCGATATCAATTTGCCACTCAACGCTTATTACAGCGAGATCATTGTTGGTGAGTCTATCGCTAACCTCATTAATGAAGGTTATTTGGCGAAACCGAAAGTACACGAGTACGACGTCGAACTTAATACGTTGAAAACAGGTATAAGCGGCGATTTTACGATCGGTACCAGCGATTTGCTTTTCGGATCGGAAGCGATGCTTGACTTGCTTTTGCACGCTTACGAATCGCATGCCGTAAAGAAGAAAACGGTTATCTTCAACAGCGGTATTATCACGTCAAAAAAAGTAGCGCAACTTTTCAGTAACGCGGGTTATCCTATAAAGCATTTGGACAACCGCACGCCGGCAAACGAGCGCTCAGAAATTTTGCGCTGGTTTAAAAATACACGCGGTGCGATACTAACCTCGGTTTCGCTCCTGACGGTGGGATTTGATGAGCCAACCATCCAGTCTGTGATTCTTTATCGAGCAACGACATCAGTCACCTTATACCACCAAATGGTCGGTCGTGGTGCCAGGCAGTTGCGAAATAAGAAACGATTTCAGATCATTGATCTCGGCAATAACACGGCGCGCTTTGGCGCCTGGGATAGCGAAATCGACTGGAAAAGGGTTTTTGAAGAACCCGAGCTTTACCTCGGACAGATTAAAGAATCTGTAACCGAAATCCGCCCCATTTCTCCGCAGCTTCGCGCCCAATTTCCCGCTAGTCTGACATTAGATTTTGATGTATTTGCCGCTTACGAACAGGCTATGGCTGCAGGTCGTAAAGCTTCCAGGGTAATTCAGGAGGCTATAAAACAACATGCCACCATGTGCGTAGAAAATGCGCAAAGCGTTTCTGAAGCACTTGCGCTGGTGAGCAGTTTAGATAAACAGATCGATCAACGGGTAAAAGATTATGTGAAGTGCTTGGGTAAAGTGACTCGCGAATACACAAAATGGTTAATGGCTGATTACCGTAGACGACTCGCGAAAGTCATCACCCGGTATATGGCTACTCAAAATAAACTAGCGCAGGCGGTTTAACAATAAACACATATTAAATTTTACCAGTAACAATGAGTGCACACAAATTTAGTAAGGAAGATTTTGATGAATTGGATGGCGTTTTTGTTTATGCCACGTCATCTGACGACATGGGAACGGTATCGGTATACGAATTAATCGACGCAGAAAATATCATCTATCAGGAGGTATCTATTATCGATAGCGCATTACTCGCGGGCGTATTGACGCTCATCGCCAATAAACCTTTCGACGGACAGGCCGTTATCACGCCAGAAGAAGCTTCGGTAAACGAAGTTTTCCAACAGCCTAATGGTTAATAAAATGATACAGCGACCGCGAAGTTGCGGCTTTCGTCAGATAATTTCGATAACGCAAGCGAGTAGGGGAAGCTGCAATGGATTTTAGTCGCTATCGGCTAAAAAATAAAATGGAAGTAGGTTTTTACAAGAAACTAGCAATGTACCGGTTAGAAATGATCGACATAAGCTGTTTATTTTAATAATATGTGGATTTTATATGCACTGTTGGCCGCTGTATCGGCAGCCTTGGTTGTGGTACTTACCAAAGCCGGTTTAAAAAATATAGACTCCAGCGCTGCCTTTGCCGTGCAGGCTATTATTATTTTGATCATAACGTGGACGGTCGTCTTGCTGCAGCCGACTGATGTATCGTGGAAATCGCTCGAAACAAAAACCTGGGCACTGCTCATCGGAGCCGGGATTGCGACGACCATGTCTACCTTATTTTCGTATAAAGCCCTTTCCTTAGGTCCTGCTTCCTACGTGGTGACGATCGAACGAACGTCACTGGTTATTGCTGTTGCCTTAGCTATTATTTTTTTAAAAGAAAAGCTCACCTGGCAAATTGTGGTAGGTAGCATCGCGATAATCGGCGGCGCTGTACTCATCGCGCTTTCCGATTCGAGTAAGCAGTAACGAGCTGTTTCGCCATCCTATTACGACCTTATTGCCTGTCACAATAATCGTATTCTGTTGCGGTATAAAGGAAGTAAATGTTCCGGACTGTCTCTTTTTTACTTCAAAAGTGATTTGTTATGCGAGATACCTATTTCAGAGAGGCCGACCTTTTGGCAAAAGAAAACATCGATACAACATCGGTAGTCGCATCTTGTTTTGGAGCTACTTCGATGCATTCTCTTTGCTCCCGTTGTCGCTCTCGCTTTGGTTGTTTACGGTGAAGCGCCGTCCGAGATCGCGTGTAAAAATAAAAACACTCCCTACAAACCTGTAGAGAGTGTTCATTCCCCTAGAAATTTTCATAAGCAATGAAATCTTTACTACTAGCTATTCGTGATTTTTAAGCCTGAATATTGGTTGCAGATTTCATAAGCACAACAAACTTTTATACTGTAAAAGTATTCAATCAATCGATTGCATGCAAATATTTTTGATTTTTTTTTCAAAATAACTCAAATAAATTTGTAGAAAGCCCAACAGTTGAAAACGGACCGTGTAAACGCTCCATCGATTCTTTACACATGCGCTTTTACAATCTTAAAAAAAATAAGTTAACATGATTGTCGTTGCGAACTAAAACCCCGTTATAATTGTTATCTAAAAAATGAAAATTATGACAGGGGAAATATTCACTAGAAAAACAGTGCTTGGCTTAATGAATAGCGGCTATCAAGTGATAACCAATGGCAAACCCGAAAAGGTTGAAATCGACTTGTGGGATTATATTCTGATGCTAGGTGACGACGATTCAATATTGGTGTTGGAAGATCTGCTATCGTGGACAGATAGGCAGCTCTCGCTTATTTCAAAAGTGGCCTAAACGACAACATATACCAGAAGAATTTTACTCGACATTAAGCTCAGATCTATTTTGTACTGATTTTAGTCGCTTTCGATAGGTCGTTGGGTTTTCACCCGTGAGCTTTTTAAAAAGACGATTAAAGTAGAAAACATTATCAAACCCTAGTTTGTAAGCCAGCTCTTGCACGCTGCAGTCTTCAACCAGCAAATTGAGTTGAGCTTTTTCGATCTTTTTGCGGTTTATATACTTTCCCGGCGTGCAATTCATCTGTTTTTTGAACGACCTGATCATGTGGTCTTTTGTCAAACAGGAAATTTCTGCCAACTTCGCCATCGGTATCACCGTATCGATATGTATATGAATATACTCCAATACCCGGGTCATCCGACTGTCTACAGCAGGCGTCAGCTCTTCGGCGTAAGCAAAAAAGCGCGAAAAAATCTGCTTGATAATCGCTTGACTTTCCAGTTCCAGCGCTATGGGTGTGCTTCCCTGTAATGCGATATTTCTGCTGAGTTCCGTAGCATTGTCATAATCATTTGGATCGTAATAGGAAAGCTCACGACCGGGATTGATTTGATAAAGCCGCTCCACCAGGTTAATAGTAAGCTGGTCTGCAACGATCTCCGTAGGGAAACGCAAAAGATCAAAAACACTGGGCATTTTATCAGGACGCTCGTAAATATGTATATAAAATAGTTTTAGATTAGAATTGCATTCATACCCGTGGCGTGTATGCGAAGGTGTTAGGTAAAAGTGGTTTTCTTTGAGTTCGACAGTCTTGTCCTCCCGCACAATTTTAGCATTTCCCTGTAATATTAGGTGAATTCTGGCAAACGGACTGTTGATATTTTTCCAGTTCCAATCTGCCCGATGCTCGGCGTAACCAATATGTAACAAGGTAAAATCCAGGTTGTGCTTCATCTTATGCAAATACTCTACTGGCTAATATCGGTAGCTTCCATCAACCATAAAATCAATAAAAAATAACAATATCGCGGTTATATCGCTAAAGGTAAAGTTAGTTATATTATTTAGTTTGCAAAGAGTAACGACCATTTGTGCCCAATTTATCTTGCAATGTAGGCTTCTTTTTGTTTCACAAATGATACGATTAACCGATAAAAAGTCGATAAAGTGCAAGTGTTTGTCGATAACGTAGGCATTATACATGCCGGATGAAACGTACATTTGTTTATATAATGATCGCTAACATATAAACCGAAGCGTTATTCTTCGATTGACCCATACGGCAAGGAAGGCTAATCAACGGATAGTACAAGTAAAAAACTTTTATGGATAGGAGAACAGCCATTAAGATGTTGGGAACAGCTATTCCTGCTCTTTATTTAAGTAAATTTTCGCACGGACAGGGAAAAAACTGGACGAAAGTGCCGTTCCGCCCAACCTGGGATTCGTTGGAGCAATATGTCGTGCCTGCCTGGTTTCGCGATGCAAAATTTGGTATTTGGGCACATTGGGGGCCACAATGTCAGCCTGAACGAGGTGATTGGTATGCCCGCGGCATGTATGAAGAAGGTTCTGATCAATATAATTACCATATAGCGACTTACGGACACCCTTCTAAGTTTGGCTTTAAAGACGTTATTAACGAATGGAAAGCAACGCAGTGGGATGCGGAAAAGCTGATGGATTTGTATGCGCGCACAGGTGCGCAATATTTTATGGCGCTGGCCAACCATCATGATAATTTAGATTTGTATAACAGCAGTCATCACGCCTGGAACAGTATGCATGTTGGTCCGAAGCGAGATATTGTAGGTGGGTGGGAGCGAGCCGCAAAAAAACGCGGTTTGCGTTTTGGCGTGAGTGTGCATGCGGCACATGCGTGGACTTGGTATGAAACGGCACAGCGATCTGATAAAAATGGTCCGCTAAAAGGCGTTCCGTATGATGGTAGGCAGCAAAAAGCTGATGGAAACGGGCAATGGTGGCAAGGCTTAGATCCACAGGAACTGTATGCGCAAAATCATCCACTAAGTAAAGATAGTGAAGACGGGCACAGCATTCACAAACAGTGGCACTGGGAGGTCCAGTCGGGTGTTAACGTGCCTACACCAGCATATTGTGACAATTTTAAAGCGCGTACTATCGAGCTGATTGATAATTATCGACCGGATATCGTGTATTTTGATGATACTGCGCTTCCGCTTTGGCCAATAAGTGATGTAGGCTTAGAGATAGCAGCGCATTATTACAATGAAAATCAAAAGTGGAATAAGGGCGAATTGACCGCCGTGATAAACGGTAAAATCCTGAATGAACAACAACGAAAATGTATGGTTTGGGATATCGAGCGCGGGCAAAGTAATCGAATTGAGCCTGAGCCTTGGCAAACCTGTACTTGTATCGGAGCCTGGCACTACGACCGAAGAATTTATGATAATGATCATTATAAATCGGCAAAGACAGTTATTCATATGCTGGTCGATGTCGTTAGCAAAAATGGCAACCTGTTGCTCAGCGTTCCATTACGTGGTGATGGCTCGTTAGACGATAAAGCGCGCAAGGTCGTTGAAGGCATTGCCGATTGGATGCAGATTAATGTGGAAGCGATTATCGGCACCAGACCTTGGTTTATCTTTGGCGAAGGTCCGGCGCAGGAAGAAGCGCCAGCATTAGAGGCGCAAGGATTTAACGAAGGCAAGGGCAAACCATTTACGGCGCAGGATATCCGATTTACCACAAAAGGCAACGTACTGTTTGCAACGGTGCTGGGCGTTCCCGATCAGAAGACGATCATCATTAAATCGCTGGGAAAAGCGAGCGCAAAGCGATACCAAAGACAACAAATAGCGAATATTCAACTGTTGGGCAGTACGGAGCCATTAAGTTTTGTACAACATGCTGATTATCTAAAGGTCCATCTTCCGGAAAATACCGAAAGTAATGCTATTGGTATGGTACTCCGAATATCGTAATGGCGTGTAACGGCAATCTTTTTTATCGAATGGGTGATTAAACGTTGAACCATGATGTGTGTAGGTAACTTTCTTACCACATACAGGCTTCATGTTCGACACCTTATTGTTAAATAATACTGGCCACACTCGTTACCAAAAAAGCTTCGAAATAAACCGAATTTGTATTTCGGAGCTTTTTCTTGTTTATCATAAATCGTACTGGTACCTTATTTAGTCGATAAGCTTCCAAAAAAATCATAAACGGAAGGTCTCGTTTTGCGAAGGTGGCAACGCAACGGTTCTTCCGCACAATTTTATTGCGGTGTTCATTCAATGAAAAATGTGTTCCTTCAAACGCTATCGGGCGGCTATCATCCGCATTAAACAGCACAATTTCTATACGAACACTATCTCCAGAAATTGAAGAATCCTTTCGATATTTTTCTTCGTACCAGCCCGGATGGTGCTTGTGTTGATTGTTTTCGTGGCGAGCTTTGCATGACGTTAAGAAAACGGTGATAATAATTAGCAATATGCTGTTTTTCATAAACTTTAAAGTTTAATGTGATATAAAAGAGGTTCCTTCAACGTAAAAATGTTCGAAATCGATACGTTATCTACAGGGTTTTTATAACTAATTTTGAATATTTGCAACAGATCACAAAATAGGGCGACTGTCATCTGCCAAATAGACCATAACCAAAAACTTGTTGTTTTTTTTAACGCGACCTTTATTAATATAAATATGCACAGGGTGTTTATTTAGATGATGTAATTCCAAGTATATAAATTCGGGTAGTGATTTTTTGCTAAAAATAGCCGTGCATTTGTTGCAGTCAATTACCTTATTTGCATGCTCGTTGAGAGAAAACTTAGGTTTGTAGAAATCTACTGGTTCGTTAGTCTTTATATTGACTAGTGGAATACTCAAAAAACCCTTCCTGAAATTATCGCCGATCAGGTCGAAGTGATTAAGAACCAGCAATCAGAGATTGCATATTTAAAGGCAGAACTGAAAGAATCAATCTGATAATAAGAATTTTAATAGCATTCCATAAACATATCCAAACCTTCTCAATTTACCACGTTAATCCGGTGGTAATAAAAAGCGAGATCCATAGCATTCTTTTGTCCCAAAACAAAGGCTATGGAGATTATCAATGAACAAGCCCTTAGCCAGTGCATCTGGGATGCATTGCGGACAGAACTACACGAGCATTTAAAAACAGGCATCAGTTCCAGTCAGGAACAGCAAGAACGCCTATTGTCCAGACAGGAGCAATCCGCCGAGCTTGGCGTATCACTTGTCACCCTGACAGACTGGATTAAAAAGGGGCTGCCCTTTTTACGCCTGCACAGGTGAGTGTATTTCCAAAAAAGCGAAGTACTAAAAATCATGCATCAAGACAATACAGATTAATTTAAGGAGGGAAAGACTATGAACCTAGAGATCATCACTAAGGAGGATTTGAAACAATTAAAGACCGAGATGCTAGCCGAGATTAAGGAGCTGATTAACCCCTAAAGACAAGCAAAATAGACAGTGGCTTAAAAGTGCCGAAGTACGCAAGCTGCTGAACATCTCGCCGGGAACGCTACAAAATTTACTCATCAATGGTACTCTACGATTTACAAAAATTGGAGGAATGATGTATTACAAACTAGAAGACATCAACAGTCTATTAGAGGGCGGTAACCAATGACAGAATCAGGCATCCATAACAAGACGGCTGACTACAGCAAACTAGTGAGACGCATGGGCGCAGACAGCCGGATGCTGGCCCCCCATGTCAGTCTGTTTGCCGCACTTTTTGTCTGCTGGCAACATAGCGGATTTGCCAGTTGCTTTGCGGTTACACGTAAAAAACTCATGGGGTACAGCCGGATTGCATCGGTTGACACATACCACAAATGTATCAAAGAACTAGATGCATTTGGATACATCCGCTACCAACCATCTTACCATCCGGTCAGGGGCAGCGTGATCTACTGGCCACTTGGTTGACGTGGGTCAACCGACTAAAAAAAGGTGCGAGGAAATCCCGACGAAGTTTCCGCGCTGACGCTCCTCACGGTAGCCATCCGAGTATGGAAACCGCTAAGGTTTGCCGAAGCTTTTAGCACGCCAAACTTATGCGCTTTGTAGGGAGCAAGTTTATTTTTTTGCTATACAAAAAATCTTTTTCCCACGCCTAGCGGTGTGCGAAAACACGGATGCTCCCGGTGGTCGCACTCCGTGAACTTAAAACAAAACTGTTTATGAAAGGACTGACAAAAGAAAAGGATATCTCTCGTAAGAACCAAAAACGCGGTCGGCCGAAAAAGGCAATCACCCGTAGCGATTTGCTGGTGGTGCGGATAACACCGACCGAGAAGATGCTGATTGCAGCAAAGGCCAGGAATGGGGGGGTGCGAATAAGCGATTGGTTTCGGCAATCCGCAAAGGCCGCAGTGATAAGACCCCGGCTTTCAAAAGAAGAGGCTAGTTTCCTTATGACATTATCAGGGCTGGCAAATAATCTAAACCAGCTAACTAAACTAGCCCATAGTGGCGGGCTTGTGTCACTCGCAGTCGATCTGCGTAGGTTGATAAGCGAAGTTGAAACACTTATGGAAAGGATAGGCAGCGATGATAGCTAAAGTGATTGTTGGGAAAGTTTTGGGGGGGTGCGTGCGCTACCTATTGGAACGCGAACAATCAGCCGTTCTTGATTCGGCAGGAGTAAGAGACTACGATATTAAAGGAATAATCTCTGATTTTAATGTGCAGCGCAAAATGCGTCCTCAGCTGGGCAACGCCGTCGGGCATATGGTACCCCGGCCATCCCTGCTGTTCGAATCCTTCAAAAAGCAAAATTTCTTCCTCTTCAGATTGACCAAATTATGGATCAAGCTGAATTCTTGGGGAGAGATAATTTTAAGCATATAATTTCATCACCCTGTACAGAAAAAATGGTGTATCCCTTACGCCACGAAATAGACTTCTAAACGCCTTTAATTTGGCATTAAAAGACTCCGCTGAAGC
>JAAIGF010127245.1_pt1 | contig 51903 bp, 45 predicted proteins | sample 6487441 | NCBI WGS metagenome assembly JAAIGF01 (sample SAMN13974129, study PRJNA590717) | phyllosphere metagenome | biome: pepper field; feature: multiple bacterial spot infested pepper fields; material: pepper leaves; isolation source: leaves from pepper fields | host: Capsicum annuum ...
CTACGCTGGACGGTCTGCAGGCCAGCCTGTCGGAAAAAGCCAATGCGGCCGGCGCCAAATCGTTCCGCATCATCTCCGCCACCTCCGGTGAAAACCAGATGCGCGGCGTGGCTGAACTGTACAACTGATAACCGGTTTATCGTTATCATCAGCAACAATGGCCGCCTTCGGGCGGCTTTGTTGTTTTCAGTACTGATTAAGCGCCAGCGCGGCTGCGCCGAAGGCGGCGCTGTTTTGTGTCGGTAGCGTCGAGAGGCGCACCGGCGGTAGCGTCAGCGGCGCATCGTCGTCCGGCGCCGGCGTCTGAGCCATGACGGCGGCCTGCAATCCGGCCATGAAAGGCGCGGGCAGCGTGCCGCCGAGGTAGAGGCTGGGCGGGTCGAGCAGCGCGGTGACGGTATAGAGCAACCGATACAGCTCGCCCGCTGCGCGTTGGATCCAGCGCTCTCCGGCGGGCGAGGTCGCCAGCGCCTGCCAGTTCGCGTCGGCGGCGGTGGAAGGCAGCGTCTCGCCTGCCGCCAGCAGAGCGTCGTGCAGATCGTCAAACGATGGGCGTGACTGCGCGCGGGTACGCAGCGCGCCAATCTCCCCCGCGTTGCCTTGCTTGCCCCGATGCAGTTCGCCATTCAGGATCAACGCGCCGCCGATGCCTTTGCCGATATACAGGTAGAAAAAACTGTTGTCCGGAGCGGCGGACCCAAAATGCAGCTCGCCGATGGCGGCGCAGTTGGCGTCGTTTTCCACCAGCACCGGGCAGCCGAGCCGGTCGCTCAACTGCCGGGCGATATCCACCCCACGCCAGGCCGCCAGACCGGGGGCGATCCACACCGGCATGGCGCCGCCGTCAAACCGGGCGGGCAGCGCCAGACTGACGGCCAGCAGCCGCTCGCGTGCCTGCGGCTGAGCGTCGAGCAGGGTGCGGATGGCGTCGGCCAGCGTATCCGCCACGGAATCGACAACCCGGAAATCGCCGCGCAGCGTGGTTTCCGCCACGCACTGCCCGGCGTAGTCCATCAGGATCAGGCAAATCAGGTCGTATTCCGCGTACACCCCCAGCACATAGCCCGCGTGCGCCGCCGGTCGCAGGTTGATTTGCGGCGGGCCGCGCCGCCCCTGCGCCCGGTCGCTCTCTTCCAGCAGACCTAAGTTGAGCATGTCCCGCGTCATCATGCTGACGGCGGCGGTGGTCAGGCCGCTGGCGGCGGCCAGCGCGCTGCGCGACAGGCTGCCCGAACGGCGCAGCAATCCCAGCAGTTTGCGGTGGGTGGCCGTGAGTTCTCGCTTTTCCATGGGTATCCGTTGTCCCGGTTCTGTCCGGTTTCCTTCACACGTCTGCAATATAATTAAGTTACTTAATTAATTCGTCAACCTCAATAACAGGATGGTGCCCGTGCGTAAACTTGCTTCGTTATCCCTGTCGGCGTTACTGGCGAGCGGGCTGATAGCCCACGCGGCGGTGGCGGATGTCATCAAACTCAAGCTCTGGACTCTGAATGACCGCAATGCGCCGATGCGCACCGTCAACATCGAGGAGGCGGCCGGGGTGCTCAACCAGCAATTCGCCGCGGCGGGGGTGGATCGCAAAATCGTTATCGATACCCATGCCAGCGCGGTGCAGGGCTGGGACGATCTGGCGCTGGATACGCTGAAAGCCTTCGGCGTTAATCAGGGGCCGGACATTGTGCTGTTGCCGCACGAGTGGATCGGCGAATTTGCCCGCAACGGTTACGCCATGCCGATGGACGGGCAGATCAAGGCGAATCCGTGGGTGTACGCCGACGTGCTGCCGGTGTTGTGGGAGGCGATGAAGTATCAGGGCAAGGTGTACGGCGTGCCGCAGGATGCCGAGATCCGCATGTTTTTCTATAACAAGGACATGCTGCGCAAGATTGGCAAGGACGACGCCTTTATCGATAGCCTGCCCGCCCGCGTGGACAGCGGCGAGTTCACGATGGATGACCTGACGGCGCTGGCGAAAGAGGTGGTAGACCGTGGCGCCGCGCCGATCGGCATGCTGCATCGCCCGAATGTCGGCATCGATTATCTGATGGTGTTCGCCGCCTGCGGCGCGAAATTCATGGATGAGAAAACCGGCAAGCTGCTGTTTGCGAAGAAAGAGGTTGAAACCGCGCTGAGCTGGTACGCCCGCAATGTGGCGGCCGGCGTGACGCCGACCGATAACACCGCCATGAGCTGGGACACCATCCAGACCGCGTTCAAGCAGGAAAAAGCCTTCCTGTTCCATCAGGGCATTTGGGCGATGGCCTGGCAGGTGAACGATAACTTTGGCCCGGCATGGCCCGCCGATAGAGCGGGTTACACCCATAAAATCGGCTGGATAGCGGCGCCGGCGGCGGTGAAGGGCGGCAAGCCCGCCAACCTGTCGCATCCCATCGCTTACGTGGTCAGCAACAAGAGTCAGTACAAGGATCTGGCGGCGCAACTGGTGGCTATCGCCAGCCTGCCGTACTACAACAATCGTCACGCCGTCAGTTCCTATCACACCGCCATCAGCCATGCCCAGACCGCGATGCCGCAGTACACCGACAACTGGGCGTTGAGCGACGCCGGCAAAATGATGAAAAACATTACTTTTGTGCCGAATCACGCCCGCTTTGGCGACTATAACCGGGTGCTGTTCAAAGGCTTGCAGGCGGTAGAAACCAAGCGCATGACTCCGGCGCAGGCGGTGGACTTTATCGCCGACGAGCTGGAAACCCAGTTGGGCAAGGACGTGGAAATCGTGGATAGCCTGCATTGAGACACGGCCGGAGCGCGCGTGTCTCCGGCTCTGACGAGCGAGGTGGCGTATGCCTGTAACGTTCCCGAATCGCCCGACCGGCGTGCACCCCGCGCGCTGGCTGGCTCCCGCCATCTCGGTGCTGGCGGTGTTTTTTGTCGCGCCGATGCTGCTCAATCTGGTGATTGCCTTTAGCGACATGCGCAGCAATTTGCAGATAAGCGCCTTTGGCGCCGACAACCTGATGCGGTTGCTGGTGGCGGACAAACGCCTGCCTGCCATTCTGTTGACCACACTGGTGTATGTCGCCAGTACGCTGCTGCTGTTCAACCTGGGGTTGGGCATCGTGCTGGCGATTGCCACCACCGCCGTGCCGCCGGCGCTGGGCGCGCTGTTTCGCGGCATCTGGTTTTTGCCGCGGATTTCGCCGTCGGTGCTGTACGCGCTGTTGTGGATCTGGGCGGCAGACCCGTCGCCCCATAGCCTGATCAATCAGGTGGTGGTCGGCGTATTCGGGCTGCCGCCGCTCAATCTGCGCAACGACCATCCAATGATACTGATTGTGGTGGCGAACGGCCTGGTGGGCGCTTCTTTTGCGATGGTGATTCTCGCCTCCACGATTCGCGCCATTCCGGCTCATCTGTGGCATGCCGCGCGGGTAGACGGCGCCGGGGAGTGGTCGGTGATTCGTCATGTGGTGCTGCCGGCGCTGAAAAGCCCGGTGTGTTTCATCGCGTTGTATCAGGCGCTGTCGCTGCTGGTGACCTACGAGTACATCCTGCTGATTACCGGCGGCGGCCCGGTGTACGACACCACCACCTACGCGCTCTACATTTACCGGCGCGCCTTCGAGTCCGGCGCTTATGGCTACGGCGCCATGCTGGCGCTGGGGCTAATGGTGTTCGGCGTGCTGCTGACGCTGTTGCAGTGGCGGATGATGAATATGCGCGCGCAGTTTACCCCGCCGCGTATCGAGGTGATGCGATGACGACGATGACCTCTGTCGACTGGGCGCGTCAGGCGGCGCGCTCGCGCTGGAATCGGGTGGGTTTTCTGGCGAGCGTGGTGCTGTTTCTGACGCTGGTATCGATACCGATTGTGACGCCCTATCTGTGGCTGCTGGCTATCTCGTTTACCCATCGGGATGGCGGCAGCGAGTACCAGGTGCTGTGGCGGTTGCTGACGATCGCGGCGCTGGCGTATGGATTGCTGCTCGCCGTCGCCTGGCGGGCGCGCACCGAACAGCGCGCCCGACGTTTGCGGTGGTTGGTCGGGCTGGCGGCGCTGCTGGTGTTCGGCCTGTGGGTCGCTCCGCAACTCACATGGCACAACTACCGTTTTCTGTGGAACCCGGACGTGCAGGCCACCGGTATGCAGAGCGGTACGTTGCCGTCTGTCTGGACCGCGCTTGGCAACTCGCTGCTGTTCGCCGCCGGCCACACGCTGCTGGTGACGCTGCTGGCGGTGCCTGCCGCCTATGCCCTGTCCCGGCTCGGTTTCCGACGGCGTGAAGGGGTGCTAAAGGTCCTGCTGCTGTTGCACGCCTTTCCGGTGATGGCGCTGACGGTGGCGATCTTTATCCAGCTTTACTGGATGGGGCTGCTCAACAGCCTGTGGGGCGTGATGCTGGTGATGTGCGCGCTTGAGCTGCCGTTCGCCATCTTCGTGATGAAGAATTTTTTCGACGGCGTGTCGTGGGATATCGAAATGAGCGCCATTACCGACGGCGCCAGCCGCTTTCAGGCATTCCGACTGGTGGTGCTGCCGCAGGTGACCGGCGGCATGATCGCCATCGCTACCTTCGCCTTTCTGCGCGGCTGGGAGGAGTACATTTTTGTGCGCACCCTGCTGATCGACAGCGGCAGGATGACCATGAGCCTGTACCTGTTCTGGGCATCGCAAGACAGCATGGGCGCGGATTCCGGGCTGATTGCCGCCGTGGGCGTCATCTACATCCTTCCGGTGCTGGCGCTGTACCTGTTAACCCAAAAATACCTGACGCAAATGAGCGTCGGTGGAATCAAAGGCTAAGATTATGGCGGAAATTGTGCTTGATGGCGTCACCAAAGCCTGGGGCGATACGCCGGTGCTGCACCCGGTTAACCTGACGCTGGCTGACGGCGAATTTGTGGCGATCCTCGGGCCGTCCGGCTGCGGCAAATCCACCACGTTGTTTCTGCTGGCCGGGCTGTATGCGCCGACGCAAGGGCATATTTTGTTCGACGGCCAGCGGGTGAACGGCGTGGATGCGCGCGATCGCAACGTTGGCGTGGTGTTCCAGTCTTACGCGCTGTACCCGCACCTGAATGTGTACGACAACATCGCGTTTCCGCTGCGTTTCAAGCCTGCTGAACGCGACGAGCGCGACCAGCGGGTACGGGACGCGGCGGCGCTGGTGCAGGTGACGGAATTGCTGGATCGCAAACCGGCGGCGCTGTCCGGCGGCCAGCAGCAGCGGGTGGCGCTGGCGCGGGCGTTGGTTAAGCGGCCGTCGCTGTTGCTGCTGGACGAGCCGTTGTCCAACCTCGACGCCACCTTGCGCATGACGATGCGCACCGAGTTAAAAGCGATTCACGCCCGCTCGCGCGCCACCACGCTGATGGTGACGCACGATCAGCTGGAAGCCATGACGCTTGCCAGCCGCATTATCTGTATGAATCAGGGTCGGGTGGAGCAGATAGGCACCCCGCAACAGCTCTATCGTCAGCCCGCCAATACCTTTGTCGCCGGCTTTATCGGCTCGCCGCCTATCTGCCTGCTGCCGGGACAGGCCAGCGGCTATCAATTGACGGTGGGGGAAACACGCTGGGGGCTGTCATCGACGTATCACGGCGCGCTGACGCTCGGCATCCGGCCGGAAGACGTCGCCCTGACGCCGCCGGGCGCCGGCCCGCTGTCCGGGCGCATCGAACACGTCGAGCCGATGGGGCGGGAGATTCTGTACCGCCTGCACACGCCGCTCGGTCCGTTGCAGGCGCTGGCGGCCGGTTCGACGGCGCAGTACGACGCGGGGATGTCAGTCGGGGTGTCGCTGTCGGTTGATGCCTTGTTGTTGTTTGACGCCGACGGCAACCGCCTGCCCGATGCCGGCGTCGTGCTGCCTGCCAATACGGTTTTCGCCTGCCGGACGGCAGGTTAACGTCCACTTACCAACAGGTTGCCTTATGCACATTGTCAGCTACAACATTCAATACGGTCTTGGCCGCGATGGCCGCTACGATTTGGCTCGCATCGCCGATGAAGTACGCGGTGCGGATATCATCTGTATGCAGGAAGTGGAACGCTTCTGGCAGCGCTCCGGCATGATGGATCAACCGGCGGAGCTGGCGGCGCTGCTGGGTGAATACCACTGGGTCTACGGCGCCAATCTGGACATGGATGCCAGTACCGTGGCGGCGGACGGCCGGGTCGTCAATCGTCGTCGTCAGTTCGGTACCCTGACGCTGTCCCGCTGGCCGATTCTCTCCAGCCGTAACTTTCCGATGCCGAAGTTCGGTACCCTGACCCAGCACTCAATTCAGCAAGGCGTGCTGGAAACGGTGATCGACACCAGCGCCGGGACGATCCGCGTCTATAACACCCACCTTAGTCACCTGTGCGCCGATACCCGGTTGCCGCAGGTGGAGGCGATGCTGGCGCTTTTCGCCCGCGCCCCGGATGAAGGCGGCGCCTGGTGCGGCGGTCATCCTGACCCGGCTGCGGGCTGGACCGAAGGTCGGATGCCGGTGATGCCGCAGGAGATGATCCTGATGGGGGACTTGAACTGCCTGCCGGACAGCGAGGAGTACAGCCGTCTGATTGGGCCGGTGTCGCCGCATCACGGCCGGTTGGTTCGTCACCGCGGGTTGATGGATGCCTGGGTCGCCGCCGGTCTGCCGGAGAATAGCGGTTCTACCCATCCGAATGTCGGCGGCCGTATCGATCACTGCCTGTTGACGCCATCGCTGGGGCTGACGGTACGCCGTTGCTGGGCTGATACCGAGAATCAGGGCTCCGATCACCACCCGTTGTGGGTCGAGTTGCAATAATCGGCGCGTCTGTCACCCGCGGCGGGGTCTGCGGGTGACAGGCAATTCATGGTTATTTTTTATTCATTTTTTTTGAAAGATATCTGCAAATAAACCCGATTTTAACGTCGCAGCAACAGGTCTATTATCACTTCCATCGAAAGCGAAGACGCTTTCACTAAAGAAACCAACCAAATTCAACGTGAAGGATATTGACCATGAAAGCTATCAAAAATATTGTTGCAGTTATCGCCCTGGCTACCGTTTCTTTCGGCACTTTTGCAGCAACTGAAGTACAGCAGTCCGCCAGCCTGTCTGTTGGCTCTGTCAGCGCCACTGCTGCTACGCTGGACGGTCTGCAGGCCAGCCTGTCTGAAAAAGCTCAGGCAGCCGGCGCTAAATCATTCCGCATCATCTCCGCCACCTCCGGTGAAAACCAGATGCGCGGCGTGGCTGAACTGTACAACTGATAACCGGTTTGCCGTTATCATGCGCAACAATGGCCGCCTTCGGGCGGCTTTGTTGTTTTTGAGAAAAGTAACAATGGGAGGATTAACGGATGAAAGGAACCGGTTGCTATGCTGGAGTCCATCGTTACCCCAGCGCCTGCGCACACGCCCAGGCGGAGCTCCAGGCCCACTGGAAGTTGTAACCGCCGAGCCAGCCGGTGACGTCCACCACTTCACCGATGAAGTACAGCCCCGGCACTTTGCCGGCTTCCATCGTTTTTGACGACAGTTCGCGGGTATCGACGCCGCCGAGCGTCACTTCCGCCGTGCGATAGCCTTCGGTGCCGTTAGGCTGTACCCGCCACTGTTGCAGCGTGATTTCCACCTCGGCCTGCTGTGGCTTGTTGAGCTGTTTTAGCGTGACGTCCGGTAACTGCCCCAGCGCCTGCAGGCATTCCACCAGCCGCTTCGGCAGCCACTGAGCTAATGTGTTTTTCAGGCTCTGGTTCGGATGCGCCAGACGTTCGTTGTTAAGGCATTCGGTCAGATCAAGGTTCGGCAACAGGTTGATGGTGACGAATTCTCCCGGCTGCCAATAGCTGGACAGCTGCAGGATCGCCGGGCCGGACAGGCCGCGGTGAGTAAACAGAATATTTTCGCGGAAGGTGGTGCCGTTTTCGGCCGTGACCACCGCCGGCACCGACACGCCGGAGAGCGTCTGCAACTGTTCCAGCAGCGGCTTATGCAGGGTAAACGGCACCAGCGCGGCGCGGGTCGGTAATACGTTGAGGCCAAACTGCGTCGCCAGTTGATAACCGAACGGCGTAGCGCCCAGCCCCGGCATCGACAGCCCGCCGCTGGCGATCACCAGCGCCGGCGCCTGTACCACCCCGGTGTTGAGCTTCACCAGGAACCGATCGGTTTTTTCCACCGACAGCACCTCGCTGCGCAGACACAGCGTCACCTTACCGGTTTCGCACTCTTTCATCAGCATATCGACAATCTGCTGCGCGGAATCGTCGCAGAACAGTTGGCCGAGGGTTTTTTCGTGATACGCGATGCCGTGGCGGTTTACCAGGCTGATGAAATCCCATTGGGTGTAGCGGGCGAGGGCGGATTTGCAAAAATGTGGGTTGCTCGACAGGTAGGCTGCCGGTTCGGCGTACATATTGGTGAAGTTGCAGCGCCCGCCGCCGGACATCAGAATCTTGCGGCCCGGTTTTTTGCCGTTGTCCACCAGCAGCGCCCGCAGTCCTTTCTGGCCTGCCTGCGCCGCACAGAACAGCCCGGCCGCGCCCGCGCCAATGATGATTACGTCAAACTGTTCCACATTACTCTCCCGTTGTTCCGCCATGCCATTGCCCCACAGGGCGGCCGATTATAGGCGATGTCCCGACGCCGGTCATCGCCCAGGTGCGCCTTGTTCCTTGCGCCATGCTGCGCTGCCGCCGTTTGCCGGTAACAAAGTGTGTGGAGGGGTAAAAACAATAATGCCTTGATTTTAATTAACTAAAACATTGTCACCGGCAAGAATGGCGTAAATTAAGTCAAAATAATGTCATATTTTGCTTTTCCCGTTTCCGCTTGTCGCCGATAATGCGCCGCGTTCATGACCACTACATGGCCTAACACTTATGCTACATTTATTTGCCGGGCTTGATTTCCACACCGGTCTGATGCTGGTTCTCGCTCTGCTATTCGTTCTGTTCTACGAAGCCATTAACGGCTTTCACGATACCGCCAACGCGGTAGCCACTGTTATCTATACCCGTGCGATGCGTGCCCAACTGGCGGTTGTCATGGCCGGGGTTTTCAACTTTCTCGGGGTATTGCTGGGCGGGCTGAGCGTCGCGTACGCCATTGTTCACCTGCTGCCGACCGATCTGCTGCTGAACGTTAGCTCCACCCACGGGCTGGCGATGGTGTTTTCCATGCTGCTGGCGGCGATCATCTGGAACCTGGGAACCTGGTATTTCGGGCTGCCTGCTTCCAGTTCGCATACGCTGATCGGTTCCATTATCGGTATCGGTCTGACCAATGCGTTGGTGACCCATACGTCGGTGGTGGATGCGCTCAATGTTCCTAAAATGGTCAGTATCTTCCTGTCGCTGCTGGTGTCGCCTGTGGTCGGCATGATCATCGCCGGGTTGATGGTGTATCTGCTGCGTCGTTACTGGAGCAGTAATAAGAAGCGCCAACGCGTTCACCTGACGCCGGCCGAGCGCGAAAAACAGGACGGTAAGCGCAAACCGCCGTTCTGGACCCGTATCGCGCTGATCCTGTCTGCGGTGGGCGTGAGCTTCTCGCATGGCGCGAACGACGGTCAGAAAGGCATCGGTCTGATCATGTTGGTGCTGATTGGCGTGGCGCCGGCCGGATTTATGCTGAACATGAATGCGTCCGGTTACGATATCAGCCGCACCCGCGACGCGGTGGTGAACCTGCAGACGTACTACCAGTCTCACAGCGCGGCGCTGACGCATGTGATCGACCTGTCGCATCCGGTGATTCCGGCGCCGGAAAACGTGATTCCGTCCACCGGCAATAAACCGGATTTTCACTGTGATACCTCCCGCGCGATGATCGCCATCGACCGCGTGCAGGTGCTGCTGAATAACGTCAAAAGCTACGATGAACTGGCGGCGGATGACCGCGCCCGCGCTCGCCGCTTGCTGATGTGCATCGCCGATACGCTGGATCGCGTCGTCAAGCTGCCGGAAACCCCGTCTGACGACAAACGCCTGCTTAACAATCTGCGCAGCGATTTGCTGTACACGGTGGAATATGCGCCGCTGTGGATTATCGTTGCGGTGGCGCTGGCGCTGTCGCTCGGCACGATGGTGGGCTGGAAGCGTGTGGCGGTGACCATCGGCGAGAAGATTGGCAGAAAAGGCATGACCTATGCGCAGGGCGTTTCGGCGCAGGTGACGGCGGCGATGTCCATCGGTATCGCCAGCTATACCGGCATGCCGGTCTCCACGACTCACGTACTCTCGTCCGCGGTGGCCGGAACCATGATTGTAGATGGCGGCGGCGTACAGGGGAAAACCGTGAAAAGCATTCTGCTGGCCTGGGTGTTTACCCTGCCGGTATCAATGTTGCTCTCCGGCGTACTGTACTGGCTGGCGCTGAAGCTGATCTGACTCGGCACGGTGATAAAGCCGTAGCGGGTATAAGTATAAGAAAGGCGGCCATCAGGCCGCCTTTCTGCTGTCAGGGCATAGGGTTGGGGTTGATAGAAACACGACCGGTTTACGCTGCCGGGCCGCCTCAGTGCCAGATGATCAAGGCAATGAGACTGACCACAATCAGCCCGCACAAGGCGGAGGTCAGCAGAAACTGACCGCGCACCCGCGCGCAGCGACGGATGAACTCGGGGTCGTGATGATCAAGATAACGTTGTGCGTAGATGTAGCGAACCAACCGCAACTGTTTACTGGGCTGACCGTGGGAGGTAAAAAAACCGCCCCCGTCCACATACTGGTACAGTAGCGGATCGCAGTCTCTCAGTATCAGCAGCAGCACTCGTAACGAAGAATAATATCGCGCCATATTGATGACACAGACGACACATAAAGCCCAGAAAAGCGCAAATGTACTAATCATCATGCTTCCCTCCCGGATTATGACCCATCAGATGCTTTCACGTGTCGAGTCCTGCCGACATCACATCTGTGGGTATTTATGCCACACGTTATTCACGCGATGTTATGGGGCTGCCAGACCATGGCGAGTTGCCCGGGTGTTCTTCTTCACCGCTGTATCCTTGCCAGGAGAAGGGCCTGCAGGGTCCCCCTCAATTTCATTGTAGAAGAGCCTTGCGTTTTTTTTCCATATCTGACGTAAGGTTCCTGAAAGCAAAAAACATCACGACTTCTTTTGATCTGACACCGGCTTTCTCCTCCGTAGGTCGCGCCCTTTTCAACTACACTTTGCATACGGGCGGGAGGTTTCACCGTTATAAGCGATAAACCGTCATCAGCTATAAACAGTATCGGCGCAGATGGACGGTCGCTTCAGGGCAAGTAGTTACCAGTATCCGCAGAACCGTTACAAAATATGTGGCGTTGTGATCTGTTGAACATAACCCGGAATCAGCGGGGTGCTATGCTCATTACAGCCATCGGTTATCAGACTGGCAGGAGAAATATCTGCTGACCCATCAGTTAGTCATTACGGAAGGAGCTTATCATGGCTTACAAACACATCCTTATCGCGGTCGACCTGTCACCGGAAAGTAAGGTGTTAGTGGAAAAAGCGGTTTCCATGGCGCGACCGTATGATGCCAAAGTCTCTTTGATCCATGTTGACGTGAATTACTCCGATCTCTACACCGGGCTGATCGATGTCAACCTGGGCGACATGCAGCAACGTATTTCCGAAGAAACCCAGAATGCCCTGAGGGAACTGGCGGAAAACGCCGGCTATCCGATCTCGGAAACCCTGAGCGGCAGCGGCGATCTGGGCCAGGTGCTGGTTGACGCCATCCGCAAGTATGATGTCGACCTGGTGCTGTGCGGTCATCATCAGGATTTCTGGAGCAAACTGATGTCGTCCGCGCGCCAGCTGATCAATACGGTGCACATCGACATGCTGATTGTGCCGCTGCGTGACGAAGAGGAATAAGCCGCCCGAAGCGGCTCTGATAAGGGTCGGGTGAGCAGGCGGATACGAATAAGGCATAGCCATTCGGCTATGCCTTTTGCGTGATGGGGTTCCGCCAGATGATCAATGAATACGGAACACCTGCACCAGTTGCGCCAGTTGCCGGGCCTGATCTTCCAGTGAAGCGGCGGCGGCAGTGGCTTGCTGTACCAGCGCGGCGTTTTGCTGGGTGACGCCGTCCATTTCATGCACCGCCTGCGTCACCTGACTGATACCGCGGGACTGCTCGTCGGACGCGGCGACAATCTCGCTCATGATGTCGTTGACCGACGTCACGGCGGTCAGCATGTCCCGCATGGTTTTCCCGGCGCTTTCCACCATGCCGACCCCATGACCGACCCGTTCGGCGGATTCGCCGATCAGCGCGGTGATGTCTTTTACCGCATCGGCGCTGCGCTGGGCCAGACTGCGCACCTCGCCGGCCACCACCGCGAAACCGCGACCCTGTTCGCCGGCGCGGGCCGCTTCCACCGCCGCATTGAGCGCCAGAATGTTGGTCTGAAAAGCAATGCTGCTGATGATGCCGGTGATCTCGCTGATTTTCTTCGAGCTTTCATCAATGCTGCCCATGACGCTGACCACCTGACCCACAATTTCGTCGCCGCGCTGGGCGATGTGCGCCGCGTTCTGCGTCAGTCGGGTGGCGCTGTGCGCGTTATCGGCGTTTTGTTTCACGGTAGCGGTGATCTGTTCCATGCTGGCGGCGGTTTCTTCCAGCGCCGCCGCCTGCTGTTCGGTACGGGACGCCAAATCGACGTTGCCGGCTGAAATTTCCACCGCACCGTGACTGACCGACTCGCTGGTGCTCATCAGTTGTTCCACGATGCTGCGTAGCTGCTGCTGCATTTCCGACATCGCATAGAAGATGCTGCTGGTGTCTTTGGGTTGGACCGGGATGTGGAGCGTCAGGTCGCCTTGCGCCACCGCCAGCGCGATCGCCGCCGCTTCCACCGGTTCGCCGCCCACCGGGCGCAGTACCTTGCGGGTGAAGATCAGGCCAATCACCCCGGACACCACCAGAATGCTAAGCAGGGTCATGATTGCGCCGATGTAACGCAGCCGCACCGATTCGGCCATCACCACCTGTTCCGGCACGCTTACACCCAGCATCCACGGCGTGCCGGTATTGCCGATGGCGATCGGCACGTAGGCATTCATCATGTCGGCGTTGGTGAAGCTGTTGAAACGCTGCCGGTTATAGGGCTTGCCGGCGGCGATGCTGTCCATCAGCGGCAGGTCGCCCTCCAGTTTTTTGGCGATGCGCGCCTTGTCCGGATGGGCGATGTAGGTGCCGGAGGCGGAGTACATCGTGGCGTAACCGGCGCCCTGATAAGGTTTGATGCCGTTGACCATCTGCTGCAGCGTATCCAGCGAGAAGTCGGCGGTTACCGAACCGTAGAATTTGCCGTCAATCATGATCGGCACCGCAATCGAGGTCAGCAGTACGTCGACGCCGTTATAGGGGTAGCTATAGGGTTCGAGAATCACCTCTTTTTGCAGTTTGCGCGGCAGCAGATAGTAATCGCCGCTGCCGGGCGTTTCGTAATCGGTCAGGTTGTGCAGCGCCACTTTACCGGCGTTGTCGCGGTCAACGTAGCGCACAAACCGGCCCTTCGGGTCCTGCTCCGGCTGGCTGGCGTACTGTTGGTCTTTGCCGTCAAAGGCGTTCGGCTCCCATGCCAGCGACATCGACAGCAAATCCGGGTGGCTTTTGAGCGCGTTTTTCAGCAACAGCTCGGCGGTGGCGCGGTCCGGCGCGCCGGTTTCCCGCAGGCTGGTCACGCTCTGCGCCAGGTCGCGGGCGGCAAACAGCGCGATATCGAGCCGGTTCTGCACCGAATAGGCGCTGGTGTAGGCGGTTTGTTCCAGTAGTTGTTGGGCGGTGTTTTTTTGTTGCTGGCCGGATTGCCACAGCAGAAAACCGATAGTGAGGATGAAGCCGCAGGTAATGATGAAAACCGTGGTAATCAGCACCAACGCGCGGGTAGACAGTTTTTTCTTCCCGGCGGTGGAGAGAGAAACCAGAGGCGTCTGGGTAGAGGAAGTATGGGAAACCAGCTCAATGGACATGATGAGAACTCCCCTGTGTGAAGCCATTCAATGGATGAAAGAAAAATCAACAGCAGGTGAACGTGTGCAGCCTGAACCATGTCCCTATTGTGAACTGCATCACATTTATAATATCGGCCAGCGTAGAGGGGGCTTTAATGTAGGAGCCATGAAACTGACGCTGTTTTTCTGGCTTCGCCCGGCGAAATCGCGCTAGCATGCAGGGAGTTGAACTGATTATTGGGGAAATTCATGGCGATAAAACTGATTGCGATTGATATGGACGGCACGCTGCTGACGCCGGAAAATCAAATCTCGCCAGTGGTGAAACAGGCGATTGTCGCCGCACGCGAAAAAGGCGTCTATGTGGCGCTGGCTACCGGGCGTCCGTTCATCGGCGTCGAGCGCTATCTGCAACAGCTGGGCCTGCAGCAGGACGGACATTACTGCATCACCAATAACGGCGCGCTGGTGCAACGCACGGCGACGGGCGAATGTGTGGCGCAAACCACGCTGAGCTTTGAGGATTACCTCCATTTCGAGGCGCTGTCGCGTGAGCTGGGCGTGCACTTCCATGCGCTTGATTTCAATTATGTTTACACCGCCAACAAAGACATCAGCGCCTACACGGTGCATGAGTCCCATCTGACCAGCATGCCGCTGAAATACCGGGCGGTGGAGGAAATGGACCCTGGTCTGCGTTTCCCGAAAGTGATGATGATTGACGAACCCGAGTTACTGGATGCCGCTATCGCTCGCATTCCGCGCGAAGATTTCACGCGTTACACCATCATGAAAAGCGCCGCTTTCTATCTGGAGATTCTGGACCAGCGCGTGAATAAAGGCGAAGGGGTGAAAATGCTGGCGCAGCACCTTGGCCTTGAACGTGATGAAGTGATGGCGCTGGGCGATCAGGAAAACGATCTGGCGATGATTGAGTTCGCCGGGCTGGGTGTGGCGATGGGCAATGCTATCGACGCGGTCAAGGCGGCGAGCCAGTTTGTCACCAAATCTAACAGTGAAGACGGCGTGGCTTACGCTATCGAGAAGTTTGTGTTGAATGTCTGACCCGCGCGGGCCAGACATATATACCCGTCATACTTCAAGCTGCAGATGCGTTGGCTTTATTACTCGGCCCATCCCTGGGCCTCGCCCCTTCGGGGCCGCGGTAAACCGCGTTCAACGCTGCTCCCGGCAGCGTTGTCGCTCACCCCAGTCACTTACTTGAGTAAGCTCCTGGGGATTCGCTGCGTCGCCGCGTTACAAGGCTCATTCTGAGCCTTGCCCTAAAGGGCCAACGCGTGGCGTTGTTCAACACGCGAGCGTGTTGTCCTGCAACTTGAATTATTTAGGGTATAGGGGAGTGTGCGGATCAGTCGTTAAAGAACGTCTGTTTGATCGCCAGTTCGACGCCGCGCACTTCCGCCAGCCCTTTTAGCCGCCCGATGGCGGAATAACCGGGGTTGGTTTTCTTCTTCAGGTCATCCAGCATCTGGTGGCCGTGGTCGGGGCGCATCGGAATGGCACGGGTGTTGCCCTGCTGACGGCGGCGGTGTTCTTCCGCCAGAATCGCTTTCACCACTTTCACCATGTCCACATCGCCATGCAGGTGCGCGGCTTCGTGGAAGCTTTTCGGGTTGTCTTCGCGGCAGGTAGCGCGCAAATGGGTAAAGTGGATGCGGTCGGCGAAGGTTTCGATCATCTTCACCAGATCGTTGTCCGCCCGCACGCCGTAAGACCCGGTGCACATGGTGAAACCGTTATGGATGCTGTCCACGGCGTCTTTCAGCCACTGCATATCTTCAATGGTGGACACGATGCGCGGCAGGCCGAGAATCGGACGCGGCGGATCGTCCGGATGCACCGCCAGTACGATGCCGGCTTCTTCCGCCACCGGCACAATCGCCCGCAGGAATTCAGCCATGTGCTCACGCAATTTCGCCTTGTCGATGCCGTCGTACTGCGCCAGCTGGGCGCGGAACTGTTCCAGCGTGTACCCTTCTTCGGCGCCCGGCAGACCGGCGATAATATTGCGGGTCAGCTTGTCTTTGTCCGCGTCGGTCATGGCGGCGAAATAGGCGGCGGCCTGGCGTTGTTCGTCGTCGGTGTAGTCGGCGGCGGCGCCTGTGCGCTGGAGCAGGTGCAGTTCGAAGGCGGCGAAGGCGGTGTGGTCAAAACGCAGCGCCCGGGAGCCGTCCGGCAGCGGGTATTCCAGGTCGGTACGGGTCCAGTCCAGCACCGGCATAAAGTTGTAGCACACGGTATCGATGCCGCAGGCGCCGAGATTACGCAGCGACTGCTGATAGTTGGCGATGTAGCGGCGGTAGTCGCCGGTCTGGGTTTTGATGGCTTCGTGCACCGGCACGCTTTCCACCACCGACCAGATCAACCCTTTTTCAGCCAGTTGCGCCTGGCGTTTCTTAATCTCTTCAACGCTCCACACTTCGCCATTCGGGATGTGATGCAGAGCGGTAACGATACCGGTCGCGCCCGCCTGGCGGGCATCATCCAGCGACACCGGATCGTTGGGGCCGTACCAGCGCCAGGTGTGTTCCATAAAGTAGCTCCTTAAGCTATAGACTTGAGTAATCATCGGGATCGGATAATAACCGGTCTGGTGGTCAGGCCACCAGACCGGTTCACTATTCACCACCTGCGGTGATATTTCTGTGATTTAGATCACGCAAACATCAGGCAAGAGGCCGCTGTGGCGCCCGGGTGTGAGATGGATAGCAGCCTTGTCATCTGCGTATGGCGCTGCGGCATTTAATTTTCTGGCGTTTTGGCGGCTATGGTAAGCTGCGGGCTATTGTTTACAGGACATATGCTTATAGGGCATATGCTGACAGGACACGGCTGGCGCGGCCGGAGGGGATATAGTGTTACCCACACTGAAAGTTGAGCGGCTGTACCGGCAGATATCCAACCTGCTGATTAACTGTATCAGAAACGGTCAGTTTACGGCCGGGCAACTGCTGCCCTCGGAGCGTGAACTGGCGAAACAGCTGGGGGTGAGCCGCTCGTCCATCCGCGAGGCGCTGATTGCGCTGGAAATTACCGGTTGGGTGGAGATTCGCACCGGGAATGGCGTGTACGTCAACGACCCGCTGCCGGACGCGCCGCCCGCCGCGCCGCCGGAAGACGAATTCAGCCTGCGGGCGTTCATTCAGGCCCGTCAGGTATATGAGGCAATGATGGCGGAGCTGGCGGCGGTGCATGCCACCGACGAGCAACGCGCCGCGTTGCAGGATATCACCCGCGATCTGTCACGCCTGCACGTCAACGACGCGCAATTTCTGCACGAAGACAAGCGCTTCCATCTGTTGATCAGTGAAATGTCCGGCAATGAAGTGCTGCAGGACATGATGGATTACCTGTGGAACAAGCGTCAGAGCAGCCGGTTTGTGCGGCTGGAAACGCTCTACGCCGACCCCGATTTCCCCCGCACCATGAATCAGGACCATGCCGATATTGCCGACGCCATCGTCGCGCGCGACCCGGCCCGGGCACGCGCCAGCATGGAACGCCATCTCCAGCATGTGTACGATCATCTGTTCAGCGGTGATAAGTAGGCGTGAGTTCCGCCAGAAATGAAAAAACCCCGGGGGGACACAGGCACCGGGGTCGAGGGTAATGATGAGCGTGGGCGATTATTTGTAGATCACCGCGTTGCCGCGCAGGGTGTTGTCGCCGCCAGCATAGGTGATGGTGTAAGCGGAAGCGCCGGCGGCCTCAGCCTGATGGGCCAGTTTGGCCTGCAGCGAGCTCAGATCGTTGGCGGTGGCGGAAACGGAACCGATTTTTTCCAGCTGCTGGGCTTGCTCATAGTTGACGCTCTGGGCGGCGAAAGAACCAAAAGATACGGTGGCAAGGGCAGCGGCGATAGCGATGGTTTTGATGTTTTTCATGATCTTTTTCCTTCCTCGGGTAAATGACGTTGAAAGGCGTTTGTCCTTTCGATAACGGAAAGGTTACGCCCTGTTGGCCTTCGTGGAAAACGGAGGTTGTTGAAGATATCTTTCTATTTTTTTGATGGGAAATACAGTCAGGAATGGAAAATAACTCAATGATTTATATTGTCTTTGTTATTTTTTGAGCGATTTTTTAGGATATGCCAAGTTATGTCAAGAAGGCGAAAAATCTGTGAAGAATGAAGACAGTCAGATAACATTTAATGCTTTTTCACATCAGTTAACCAATATAAATATCTGGTCATGCGATGGCAACTGGTTGATTTATGATGTTCGGCCGCACGGATCTTCATTCACGGGATTGACCATCGAACGCGTCAACGTGGAAACCCGTCAGCGCGAGGTAATTTACCGCGCCGGGCAGGGCGCGCATGTCGGCGTAGCGACCGGCAGCCCGGTGGCGCCGCAACGTTATGTGTTTATCCACGGCCCGGAACACCCCGATGAGCGCTGGCAGTACGATTTTCATCACCGCCGCGGCGTGGTGATATCGGATGATGACCGCCAGCAGGCCACGACGCTGGATGCCTGCGTGTTGACGGCGCCGTATCTGGCCGGCGCGCTGCGCGGCGGTTCCCATGTGCATGTGTTCAGCCCGGACGGCAGCCGGCTGAGTTTCACCTACAACGACCATGTGCTGCACGAGCGCGACCCGGCGCTGGATCTGCGCAATGTCGCAGTGGCGGTGCCGCTGCATCCGGTGGTCGCGCCGCACCGTCATCCGCGCGAGCATGACGGCAGCCATTTCTGCGTGCTGGTGAGCGACACCACGCCGCAGCCGCGCCCCGGCAGCGATGACATCAACCGCGCCTACGAAGAAGGCTGGGTGGGGACGGCAGGCTATCTGCGTCCGGATGGATGCCGTCAGCGTTGGGCGCTGGCGTTTATCGGCGATACGCTGTCCGCTGGCGGCGAGAAGGTGCCGGAAGTGTTTATCGTCGATTTGCCGGAGCAACTTAACGATTACGCCCGCCCCGGCGAGCGGCCGTTGGGCGGCACCGACGATCGTTTGCCCGCGCCGCCTGCCGGCGTGCGCCAGCGGCGTCTCACCTTTACCGCCGACAGGCTACATCCCGGCGTAGTCAATCAACCGCGTCACTGGCTGCGCAGTTCGCCGGACGGCAGCCAAATCGCGTTTCTGATGAAAGACGATCGCGGCGTGGTGCAGTTGTGGACGGTATCGCCGAACGGCGGCGAACCCCGTCAGGTGACGCAGGGCGACTGGCCGGTACAGTCGGCGTTCAGCTGGCATCCGGACGGTAAATACCTGGCGTTCATTGGCGACAATAGCGTGATGCTGTGCGAGGTAGCGACCGGTCGGTTGATTCGCCAGACCGTGCGCAGCGAAACGCCGCCGGTGGGGGATGCGGTGGTGTTTTCGCCGAATGGCGATCGCATCGCCTACCTACGGGATATTGATGGCTACAACCAGATTTTTGTGGTGACGGTCATGCGTTAACGCCGGCGTTTTTCCTGACGGGCGGCGCGCCCAGACTGGCCCGCCGCCTGTTGTTTACCCCGCTTCCGCCCTTCTCTGGTGGTTTCCAGCGCTCCGCTGTTTTGATTACCCAATAAAACTGTTTCCTTTCAAACGATTGCTTTTTATTCACCGATCCGCCTCACAGTTCGCAGCAAAAAACATTGTCACCGACTCTGTGCTTCAAATACATTGCTAACTCGACTTAGCAAAGAGATTTCAGCATGAAAAACGGTTGCTTCATCGGTGTGGATGTCGGGTCGGCCAGCGTCAGGGCCGGGGTGTTTGACGGCAATGGCCAGCGTCTGGCGTTTGCGGTGCGGCCCATCGAACAGTTTCATCCTCGCACGCACGTGGTAGAGCAATCGTCGACGGATATCTGGCAGTCGGTCGGCGCTTGCGTACGTGAAGCGCTGGGCATGGCGGCGATAGCGCCTTCGCAGGTACGCGCCATCGGCTTTGACGCCACCTGCTCGCTGGTGGCGGTCGGGCCGCAGGGTCAGCCGGTATCGGTAGCTGAGCAGAACGACCCGCAGCGGGACATCATCATGTGGATGGATCACCGCGCCGCCGCCGAAACCGCCGACATCAACGCCACCGGCGACGACGCGCTGCGCTATGTAGGCGGCGAGGTCAGCATCGAGATGGAACTGCCCAAGATCCTGTGGTTAAAACGCCATTTCCCGGCACGTTATCAGCAGGTATGGCGCTTTTTCGATCTGGCGGACTATCTGGTGTGGCGCGCCACCGGTACGGACGCCGCCAGCGTTTGCACGCTGACCTGCAAGTGGAACTATCTGGCGCATGAAAACCGCTTTAGCGACAGCCTGTTGCAGGCGGTTGGACTGGCTGATTTGCCGCAGAAAATCCCGCCGCGCATCCTGCAACTGGGCGACGCCGCTGGGACGCTGGCCGCCGACGTGGCGCGCGACTGGGGGTTGCCGGAAAACGTGGTGGTGGCCGGCGGCATTATCGACGCGCACGCCGGCGGGCTGGCGCTGGTCGGCGGCGAACCACAGGGCAGCCTGGCCGTCATTAGCGGTACGTCTAACTGCCATATGCTGGTCAGTCGTCAGCCGGTCGAGGTGCCCGGCGTGTGGGGGCCGTACTGGGGCGCGATGCTGCCGCAGTGGTGGCTTAACGAAGGCGGGCAAAGCGCAGCGGGCGCGCTGGTGGAATGGACATTGCGCCAGCATGCGCAGTGGCCGGCGTTGACGGCGCAGGCGGAGCAACAGCGCCGTAGCCCGTATGCGCTGCTGAACGAGTGGGTGGCGTCGTTGGAACAGCGCGAACCGCTGCCGACCCGTCATCTGCATGTGCTGGCGGATCACCACGGCAACCGCTCGCCGCGCGCCAACCCGAATGCGCGCGGCATGGTGATGGGGCTGACGCTGGAACAAGGGCCGGATGCGCTGGCGCGGCTGTATCTGGCGACGCTACAGGCGATTGCTTATGGCACCCGCCACATTATTGATGCGTTGAATCAGGCCGGTCATCAGATTACCCGGCTGACGATGTGCGGCGGCGCCACCAAAAATCCGCTGTGGCTGCGGGAATACGCCGCCATCACCGGTTGCGATATTCAACTGGCGAGCGAAGAAGACGCAGTGACGCTCGGCGCGGCGTTGCTGGGGGCGGTGGCCTGCGGCGCGTATCCCTCGCTGCCGCAAGCGGCGCAGGCGCTGGTGCAGCCCGGCCCGCTTATTCGCGCCGACCGGTGCAATCAGACGTTTCACGACGCCAAATACCAGATTTATTTACAGATGTATGACTACCAGCAGGCCGCCCAGCAACAGATGAGCCGTCACTGATAGCCGAATTTTCTTCCGGCATCGTCCGGAACGGACACCAGGAGTACATATGTTGACACTGAATCTTCCCGCTTCACCCCGCCGGCTTTCCGTCGGCGAACGCGAGGTTTTGCTGGTTACCAATGCGGATCTGCGGGAGTCCGCCAACCTGACCTGCTGGCCGACCCAGCAGCAGTTTGAAAGCCGTCTACAGAGCGCGCTGGAACAACTGGGATACCGCATGACGCGCGCTCATGCGGTAGACAACGCCCGCGGGCACGGTTTCATCAGCAGCCAGCGGGAAGGCAGCGATGTGTTCGCCGCGCTCGACCCCGACGCGCCGGTGATCGTGCTGCTGACCGCCTGGCAATATTCTCACCATGTCGCGCCGTCGCTGGTGCACCACCGCGGCCCGGTATTGCTGCTGGCTAATTTCGACGGCACCTGGCCGGGGCTGGTGGGCATGTTATGCATGGCGGGCTGCCTGACCAGTCTGGGGCGCACGTATTCCCGGCTGTGGTCGGAAACCTTTGAGGACGACGCGTTTCGTCAGGGGCTGGCGACCTGGCTGCGCGACGGCGCGGTCAGCCACAAGACCGGCTATCTGCGCCCGGTGGCGGCGTCTCACCCGCTGTTGGCGGCGCCTGCCGGTCAGATCGGCCGTCAGGTGGGGGAATACATTCTGCGGCATAAAGCGATTATCGGGCTGTTCGACACCTTCTGCATGGGGATGATCAACGGCGTGTTCCCGCAGCAGGCGATGGTGAATATTGGTATGCCGATTGAGTCGTTGTCCCAGTCGGCGTTGCTGGTGGAGATGGCGAAGGTGCCGCACGCCCTGCGTGAAAACTGTCTGGCGTGGTATGAGCAGCGTGGTATGCAGTTTGAGTTTGGCGACGACGGCAGCCGCCAGCTGACGCGGGATCAGGTGCTGGAGCAGTGCGCGATGATGATTGCGATGGCGCGCGTCGTGCAGCGCTTCGGGCTGACGGCGGTCGGGGTGCAGTACCAGCAGGGGCTGAAAGACAGCTGCGCCGCGTCCGATTTCGCCGAAGGGGCGATCGGCAACGCAGAGCGCTTCCCGCTGCCGGATGAGCAGGGCGAGCCGATTCGCCCCGATGTCGCTATCCCCTGCATCAATGAAGTGGACATGGGCAGCGCCATTCCGCAGGTGATGTTGTGGCATCTGCTGCATGGGCTGGGGCTACCGGCGGAAACCACGCTGCACGATATTCGCTGGGGCAGCGAGTATCAGGGCGTCTTCTACTGGGATTTGGAAATTTCCGGCGCGGTGCCGTTTGCTCACCTCAAAGGCGGTATCGCCGGCGCCACCGGCTATCGTCAGCCGCCGATGTTCTTCCCGTACGGCGGTTCCACCATCGCCGGGCAGGGCAAGGCGGGGCGTTTTGTCTGGGCGCGGGCGCATTACGAAGGCACGCAGGTGATCATGCATATCGGCACCGGCACGGCGGTAGAATTGCCAACTGATGAGTTTGAACGCCGCCGCCGCGCCACCAACTACGAGTGGCCGCTGCTCAACGCGGTGCTGGACGGCGTCACCCGCGACGACCTGATGGCGGGCCACCAGAGCAACCACCTGACGGTGGCGTATGTGGACGAGGATAAGCTTGCCGAGGTGCTGAAAGCCTTTGTCGCTCAGGCGCTGACGCAGCATATCCAGGTATGGACGGCGGGCGATGCTCACCGGTTGCTGGCGGAGTAAATCATGAATTACGACAACTCATCCTTCAGCGATGAAAACAAATACACCGGCATCTGGCCGGTGATGCTCACCCCGTTCGACGCGCGCGGCGAAATCGACTACGCCTCGCTGGCGCGGCTGGTGGAGTGGTATCTGGATGCCGGGGTGCACGGGCTGTTCGCCGCCTGCCAGTCCAGCGAGATGTTTTTCTTAAGCGATGCGGAAACCCGCGAACTGGTGCGCTTTATCGTGGCGCAGGTAGACGGCCGGGTGCCGGTGGTGGCCTCGGGTCATACCGCCAACGCGTTCAGCCAGCAGGTGGATCAGCTAAACGGCGTGGCGGAAACCGGCGTGGACGGCGTGATCCTGATCAGTAACCGATTGGCGCTGGCGGGCGAGCCTGACGAACAGGCGCTGGCACGGTTGCAGGCATTGACGGCGCAACTGCCCGCGCAGGTGGATTTGGGCATCTATGAGTGCCCTTATCCCTACAAGCGGCTGCTGTCTGACGAGACGGTCGCCTGGTGCGCGCGCAGCGGGCGCTACACCTTCATCAAAGACACCTGCTGCGATCTGCCGACCATTCGCCGTCGTCTGCAGCTGGCGCAGGGTACGCGTCTGCATCTGGCCAACGCCAACAGCCAGACGTTGCTGGCGTCGTTGCAGGCCGGCTGTCAGGCCTACAGCGGCGTGATGGCCAACTTCCACCCGCAGCTGTACGTGTGGCTGTTCGAGCACTGGCGCGAGCACCCGCAGGCGGCGCAGCAGCTGGCGGATTATCTCGGTACGGCGGCGCTGGCGGAGTTTCTTGATTATCCGGCCTGCGCCAAGTTCTATCAGCAGCAATGTGGTAATTTCTCGACCCATGTTTGCCGGGTGCGCAACAGCGCCGCCTACGGCGAGAGCTTTTTCCCACAGGCGATTGAGAGCATGCTCCGGCTGGGCCAGACGCTGGCGACGCAGCTCCCGGTACCGCGCCGGTAACCTGAAGGACACCCTGATGAAGCTGACAATGACAACACAGCAATTCGTCCTGCCCGAAGGGCATGACTACTTCGGCAACTGCCACGCCTCGACCGTGGCGGCATTGCCGGGCGGGCGGCTGAGGGTGGCCTGGTTTGCCGGCGAAAAGGAAGGCAGCGGCGATACCGCAATCTGGCTGGCCTGCGCCGAGCAGGGGCGCTGGTTGCCGCCGGTGCGGATAGCGTGGGAAGACGGGCTGGCGCACTGGAATCCGGTGTTGCATCAGCAGGCGGGCAAGCTGTGGCTGTTCTATAAAGTGGGCGCGGATGTGCACCACTGGCAGACCCGGGTGATGGTATCGACGGATGACGGCGCGAGCTGGTCTGCGCCGTGTCCGCTGGTGCCCGGCGACAGCGCGCCACGCGGGCCGGTGAAGAACAAGCTGCTGGTGATGTCCAACGGCGAGTGGCTGGCGCCCGCGTCTGTCGAGGACGACCGCCACTGGGATGCCTTCGTGGATCTCAGCGGCGATCAGGGCCGGAACTGGCAGGCCGTGCCCATCCCGCTGACCCACCGCATACCCGGCGATGAAGGCGGCGGGGCGTTATGGCAGGGGCTGGAGCAGGCGGCGCTGTGGGAAAACGACCTGACGCGGGTGTTCCAGTGGGACGGCGTTATTCAGCCGTCGGCGTGGGAGTCGACGCCGGGGCGGGTGCACGTACTGATACGCAGCACGCGCGGCGTGCTGTACCGCAGCGATTCGGACGACTACGGTCGCCGCTGGCGCGAGGCTTATGCCATCGACCTGCCGAACAACAACAGCGGCGTCGATCTGGCGCATCTGGGGGCGGGTCGTCTGGTGCTGGTCTACAACCCGGTGACCGGCAACTGGCGCCATCGTTATCCGCTGACGGTGGCCTGCTCCGTCGATAACGGCGAACACTGGGAAAACCGCATCGACCTTGAGCAGGAGCCCGGCGAGTTTTCTTATCCCGCCATTATTGCCGATGGCGACACGGTTAATGCCGGTGGCGCCGCATCTCATGCCGGTGGCACCACATCTCATGCCGGTGGCACCACATTGCATGTGACCTACACCTGGAATCGAAAAAATATCGTTTACTGCGCGCTGATATTCAGCGGGTAGTCGTTGTAGCACTCAAAAAAACCTGTACCCTACACCCCCCGCCGACCTCCGGGTACGGCGGCGTCCGGATGGCTTTGCCTGAAGGGCGATAAAATCATAAAGCGAGGAACATCATGTCGATTTCCGTGGAATTATCCCAACACCAGGCGATGCACAATAAATCCAATATCCGCCGCGTGGTGATCTCCAGTTGGATTGGCAACACCATCGAGTTTTACGATTTCCTGCTCTACGGACTGGCGAGCGCGCTGGTGTTTGGCAAACTGTTCTTTCCCACCGTCAGCCCGGTCACGGCGATGCTGGCGTCATTCGCTACCTTCGGCGTGGGATTCATTGCCCGCCCGCTGGGCGGTATCTTCTTCGGCCACATGGGCGACACCCTGGGGCGTAAGCTGACGCTGTTGATTACCCTCGGCGGCATGGGGATGGCGACCTTTCTGATCGGCTGCCTGCCTACTTATCACCAGATCGGCGTCTGGGCGCCGGTGCTGCTGGTGGTACTGCGTTTCGTGCAGGGCTTTTTGGTGGGCGGCGAGTGGGGCGGCGCGATGCTGATGGTGGTGGAAACCGCGCCCGCCAACCGTCGCGGCCTGCTCGGTTCCATCCCGCAGACCGGCGGTTTTTCCGGACAACTGCTGGCGACGGCGATATTCGCCATGGTGTCGACGCTGCCGGAAGACCAACTGATGTCGTGGGGCTGGCGCGTGCCGTTCATGCTGAGCGTGGCGCTGGTGCTGGTGGGGCTGTATATGCGCCGCAAGGTGGACGAAACGCCGGTGTTCCAGCAGGTCCAGCAACAGCAGCAACAGCAGCAACAGCAGGCGCGTGAGAGCGAGCCGGCGCGTCGTCAAAGCCCGGTGGTGGAAGTACTGCGTAAACAGTGGCGCAGCGTCTGCCTGATTATGGTGCTGCGTTTCGCGGAAAGCGTGCCGTTCTTCCTGGCGACCGTGTTCGCCGTGTCCTACGCCACCGTACAGTTGGGCGTGCCCAAACAGACCATGCTCAACGTGATCATGGCGACCTGCGTGCTGGCGTTTCCGATGCATGCGCTGTTCGGCGCGCTGTCCGACCGGGTGGGCCGCCGTCCGATCTATATCTTCGGCGCGCTGTGCGCCGCGGCGATGGCGTTTCCGTTCTTCTATCTGCTGGAAAGCGGCTCCTTTGGGTTGATGGTGCTGGGGTACATCCTGCTGATCAACATCGCCCATAACTCCATCAACTCGGTACAACCGGCGTTCTTTACCGAACTGTTCGGCCCGAAAGTGCGTTATAGCGGCGCGTCCATCGGCGCACAACTGGGGGCGATTGTCGCAGGCGGTTTCACTCCGTTTATCGCCAAGGGGCTGACCTCGCTGGATAACGAGTCCTGGACGCTGGTGGCGACCTACGTCACGGTAGCGGCGCTGGTGGCGGCGTTCGCAGCCTGGAAAGCGCCGGAAACGTCGCGTCGGGATATGACCAAAGAGGTGTGATTTATTGATCGCGGCCAGGGTCGGCCGCGCTTTAGCTGCGTCGAGTTAGTTATTCCGCTACACTGGCCTCTTTCAGTTCTCACAGGGATATTCTGTTTCATGGCGAAAACAGTTGAACAGATTGCCAGTGCCTTGAAGTTGTCCGTGACCACGGTGCGTCTGGTGCTGAATGGAAAAGCGGAACAGTATCGGATCAGCGCCAAAACCCAGCAACGCATCCATCAGTACGTGACCGAGTACGGTTACACCGTCAATCACGTCGCCCGCAGCCTGAAGCTGAACAAAACCGAAACGCTGGGGCTGATCGTGCCCCGACTATCCAACCTGTTTTTCTCGACGCTGGCTGAAAAGCTCGAAACCCGCTGCCGCGAGGTGGGCTATCAACTGATGATCAGCTGTTCTTACAGCGATCCGCAGTATGAAAACCGGCTGGTGGAGGCGCTGTTGCAGCGCAATGTCGACGGGTTATTCGTGGTGCCGTCGTCGCTACAGTCGGCTCAGCACCACGCTAAGGTCGTGAAAAAGCCGTTGGTGCTGCTGGACCGTGATTTCGGCATCGATCAACTGCCGCTGGTGATGAGTGACAACCTGCAGGGCGGGGCGGCGCTGACCGAAGCGATGCTGGCCGACCAACCTGCCGCGCCGCTGTTTTTCATGGCCGGCGACGTGCAGCAGCCGGCGATTCGCGACCGTCTGCGCGGGTATCGCCAGTCGGTGCAGCAGGCCGGGCTGACCCCGGCGGTGCTGGAAGCTAGCCATAACCGCCGTGAAGACGGCATGCTGATGATGGAGCAGTTTTTGCGCCAGCACGACGCGCCGCCGCCGGCGTTCATCGCGTCGTCACTGCCGGTGCTGGAAGGGATGCTGAGCGTGGTGCGCGAGCGCTATGGCTATATTCCGGCGCACATTAATATCGGCACCTTCGATGAACACGCCATGCTGGGATTTTTACCGAATACGCTCTGGTCAATGCGTCAGAACGAAGATGCCTGGACTGAACAGGCGTTTGCGGCGATGCAGCAGGCGCTGAACGGCGATGCGCCGCCGCATAAAGCGGTGATCCCCATGACCCTGATCCACCGCCGTCAGGCGGAAAGTCACTGACCGGCGTTATTTGCCGAAACCGGTATCATCATCGGCGGCGGTTCGTCTGCCTGCTTGCGGCGTTCGTATTCTTCCAGCCGGTCGCGGGCCGAGGTGTTGTGGTGGTCGCTGTGGACGCGATAATAGTCATAGGGCAGCAGTAGCGTATCCAGCATGGCGGAGAAGGGAACGTCCAGCGCCACCATCGGCATCATCGCCCAACTGGTGTCCTCGTCTTTCATGGTAGCCATGCTGGATTTGGTGCCGGAATAGTACCCCTGCTCGCCGCCAGAGTGAGTCATTACACTGGAGCAGCCACCGCATGTCGCCAGTATCCCGCCTGACAGTACGAACGACAATGAGGCATTTTTCAGTATGGTCATCATGCTACCCTGAGGAGAGTTTTCCCGGTTACGTGGTTGACTGCGCGTGCATCACCCTGCATATGGATTACGACCTTCACATGTTTTAGCAAAATGTGCTTGCTGTCCAGTGTATGTGATTACACCTGAACCGGGGAAAGAATAAGAGAATTTTCCTTCACGGTGTTGAAAAGCGGAGGTGGGTCACCATATTGATATCAGGCAAGACGGAAATACGCCGACAGGGTATTTCCCCACGCCAGACGCCTGTCCGAATGGAGGGCGGTTATCTTTCGACCTCGCTGCATGTTAGGAGGCAGTTTATGCGTAACCCCGATTTTTCCCCGCTGTATCGCTCCGCTATTGGTTTTGATCGTCTGTTTAATCTGCTGGAAGCCGGCCAGAGCCAGGGCAATGGCGGATATCCCCCGTATAACGTTGAGCTGGTTGACGAAAACCAGTACCGCATTGCGATTGCCGTGGCCGGTTTCGCTGAAAGCGAACTGGAGATCACCGCGCACGACAACATGCTGATTGTCAAAGGATCGCACAGCGGCGACGCCACCCCACGCAACTACCTTTATCAGGGCATTGCCGAGCGCAATTTCGAACGCAAATTCCAGCTGGCGGAACACATTCAGATCAACGGCGCCAACCTGGAAAACGGTTTGCTGTTCATCGATCTGCAACGGGTGATTCCGGAAACGCTGAAACCGCGGCGTATCGAAATCAAATAATCGTGATGGCCGCCGGCGCGCGACGCCGCGGCGATGAGTGAACCGATCTCAGCGATCTCTCTGAGTGATTGCATCTGTTCGTCCGCCGAATGGGGACGACCCGGCTGTCGCCGGAAACCGTTATCTCGCTTCACAGAAGGAGTTATGAGTATGCGCAACTACGATTTATCCCCCCTGCTGCGTCAGTGGATTGGCTTTGACAAACTCGCCAGCGCCATGGGCAACCAGGAAGCGGTGGAGTTCCCGCCGTACAACATCGAAAAAATCGATGACAACCATTACCGTATTACGCTGGCGCTGGCTGGATTTCGTCAGTCGGAGCTGGATATTGAAGTGGAAGGGCAGCGTCTGACCGTGAAGGGCGCGCCGACGCTGCCGGAGAAAAAGGCGCAGTACCTGCATCAGGGGCTGGTGTTCAAGCCGTTCTCGCTGAGTTTCACGCTGGCCGATCACCTGCATGTGTCCGACGCGCAGTTCCAGCACGGGCTGTTGCACATTGACCTGATTCGTGACGTGCCGCAGGCGTTGCAACCGCAGCGTATCGCCATCGGCCGCCGTGCGCCCGCGCTTCACGAGAAGGCGCCGGATGAACAGGCTTAACCGGCCATAATCGACCGCCCGCGAGGTACTCGCGGGCATTTTTTTAACATTTTTTCCCGCTTTTCCCAGCTGGTCATCTGGCGCTGGCGATGGTTTACATTAGTTCTCAATGGTTATTTTCCGCATTTAAAGGGAAAATATCGAAAAATACTTCAGAATTATTTTATTTCCTGCCTGAATAGAATGAAATAAACCAATAAATAGCGGTGATGAAAGCGGTATTCATTAATGAATTATTATTAACATCATCGTTAATTCCATGTTCCATAATTGTTATTTTGTGGCGAGTTTTTTGGTTTTATTTATTTTTGAAATGGCGTTTTTATTTTCAAAAGTAAATTATTAAACCTATTTAGTAATTAAAATAACAGTAGTGGATTCCACTTTTATAATACTATTTTTCCCGTTGATCACTTCACTTGATTTTGATGGGACGAGAAAAGCACCCTGTTCTTTTCGTTTTCTCGTCTTTTTTTTGCTGATGCTGTACCCGTTGTGTTTGTCAGGCTGTATCCCGCCATGAAAGATGGCGATGGCGCGCCGGAAAACTCGCTATCCGCATAGTCGGACGGCGGAAATAAGGGTGATGAAGAAATAAAACAACTCCTCCACTCGTAACACGGGACTTCCGGTAAAAGCGGCTGATTTCGTTTTAATCTTGAGTGGTGTTGGTATGTCTGCAAATAACAGCAGGTTAGTTAAGCTTCTTATTATCCTCGGCATAGCCGTTATATTTTGGTTTGTTCCTGTTCCTGAAGGCGTTAATCCTACCGCATGGCACCTGCTGGCAATATTTATTGCTACGGTCATCGGTCTGATTCTCTCCCCTTACCCCCTTGGCGCCATTGCCATTTTTAGTATCACCGCCGTCTCGGCGCTCGGCTTGCTGCCGGTCAAGGATGTGCTGGTCGGGTTTGGCGACCCCACCATCTGGATGATTGCCTGCGCCTTTTTCATTTCGCGCAGCTTTATCAAAACCGGTTTCGGCCGCCGCATCGGGTTTCTGTTCATCAGCAAGCTCGGCAACAGCAGCCTGGGGCTGGCGTATGGTCTGGTGTTCACCGACCTGCTGTTTTCCCCGGCGATGCCGTCAACCTCCGCACGCTGCGGCGGCATTATCACCCCGCTGTTCCGCTCTATCGCCGAAGCTTACGGTTCGACGCCGGAGCAGGGCACCCAGCGGCGTATCGGCGCGTTTCTGGTGCAGACCATTTTCCAGTGCAACGCCATTACCTCGGCGATGTTCATGACGTCGATGGCTGGTAACCCGTTGATCAGCAAGCTGGCGACCCAGTTCGGCGTTCACCTGACCTGGACCGAATGGGCGGCGGCGACGCTGGTGCCGGGGCTGCTGTCGCTGATCGTGATCCCGCTGGTGCTCTACCGTTTCTACCCGCCGGAACTGAAGAAAACCCCGGAAATGCGCGAGCTGGCCAAGGCTCGCCTGCACGAAATGGGGCCGATGAGCCGCAACGAATGGATTGTGCTGTGCGTGTTCCTGGGGCTGGTGGTGTTCTGGGTGTTGGGGTCGACGCTGAATATCGACGCTACCCTGACCGCGCTGGGCGGCCTGAGCGTGTTGCTGTTGACCCGCGCATTGAGCTGGGAAGACGTAACCGGCGAGAAAGAGGCCTGGCACACTGTGGTGTGGTTCGCCGTGCTGATGATGCTGGCGACCCAACTGAACAAGATGGGGCTGATCGCCTGGCTGGGCGGCATCGCCGGCCACGCCGTCGCCGGGATGCACTGGTTGCCGATGATAGGACTGTTGCTGCTGGTGTACTACTACAGCCACTATTTCATGGCCAGCGCGGTGGCGCACATCAGCGCCATGTACGCCATTTTCGTGTCGATCGCCATTGCGGCGGGCGCGCCGCCGGTGCTGACGGTGCTGGCGTTTGCCGCTTTCAGTAACCTGTTTATGGCGACCACGCACTACTCCGGCGGCCCGGCGCCGATCATGTTCGGCTGCGGCTACCTGTCGCTGGGAACCTGGTGGAAGATCGGTTTCCTGGTCGGGCTGGTGGTCATTCCCATCTGGCTGGGCATCGGCAGCCTGTGGTGGAAGGTTTTGGGGATGTGGTAATAAGTGCTGGGGATGTGGTGATCGTCTTTTGCCTATCTGTTTGATTCGCCGCCGCCGGATATGGGCGGCGGTTTTGTTCTCTGCGTGCGGAAATGGCGCAGAAATAGCGTGAACAGGTTAAGATAGCGGGATCGATGATGCGAATTCCGGAGCGAGAGATGAGTAAGAAAAAGACACCGCTAAAACTAGGCACGTCGATCATTCTGATGGTGTCGGCGGTGATTGGCTCGGTGCTGCTGGTGGTTTACGCGCTGCTGTTTTTTCGCATCACCGAACTGACCGAAACTCACCTTAAGGACAAAGCCTTCGCCATTGCCCGCACCGTCGCTAATTCGCCGATCGTGGTGGACGACCTGAAAGGCATCGGCAATCCGATGCTGGTACAGCGTTTTTCCGAGGACGTGAAAAGCCGCAATCACCTGCTGTTCGTCATCGTTACCGGCATGGACGGTATCCGTCATTCCCATCCTGAGCCGGGGCAAATTGGCCGCCATTTTATCGGCGATGACCTCTATCCGGCGCTGCTGGGGCTGGAGAATACGGCGGTGAACCGCGGGGTGCTTGACCCGGCGCTGCGTGTATTCACGCCAGTGTTTGACGAGAATAACCAGCAGCTCGGGGTGGTGGCGGTGGGGATTTCGCTGTCCAGCGTGCAGTCAGTGATTAACGAAAACCGCTGGATTATTCCCTGGACCATCCTGTTCGGCGCGCTGGTCGGCCTGCTCGGCACCTATTTTCTGGTGAAAACCCTCAAACGCATCATGCTGGGTTTTGAACCGTTCGAAATTTCCAATCTGTTCGAGCAACGCAACGCGATGCTCAAGCAAATCAAAGAAGGGGTGATCGCGGTGGATACCGACCTGCGCGTCACCATTATCAATGACGAAGCCAAGCGGTTGTTCAGCCAGCACGGGTCTGGCGAAACGCTGGCGATCGGCAGCACCATCAGCCGCTGGCCGGCGCTGATGAATCTGGAAAAGGTGCTGGAAACCGGTGCGCCGCGGCAGGATGAGGAAATCAATTTCAACGGCAATCTGTTGCTGATCAACACCGTACCGGTGGTGGTGAAGGGCGATATTATCGGCGCCATCGCCACCTTCCGCGATAAAACGGAAGTCAGCCAACTGCTGCAGCGCCTGACCGGGATGTCGTATTACGCCGACGCTCTGCGCGCCCAGTCACACGAATTCATGAACAAGCTGCATGTGATTCTCGGCATGCTGCATTTGAAATATTACCCGCAACTGGAAGAATATATTTTAAAAACCGCCAATAATTATCAGGCGGAAATCGGCTCGATTATCCGAAAAGTAAAATCTCCGGTGATTGCCGGGTTCCTGTTGGGTAAAATCAATCGGGCACGGGATTTGGGCGTTACGCTGTCCATCAGCGAAGACAGTCTGTTGCCGGATACCGACGACTCCCAGGCCACCAATGAGCTGATCACCGTGCTGGGCAACCTGATCGAAAACGCGATGGATGCCTTGTCCGGTCTGGAAAACCGCGAGATCACCGTGACCTTCCATCATCAGGATGGGCAGTTACACTGTACGGTGAGCGACGACGGGCCGGGCATCGCGCCGGATATTCAGCAGCGCATTTACCAGGAAGGATTTTCCACCAAAGGCTCCGGACGCGGCATCGGCCTGTACCTCACCCGGCAGAGTCTGGAAAAAATCGGCGGTACCATCGATTTTGAATCCGAACCGGACGTTTACACCCAGTTTTTTGTGAATATCCCGTATCAAGCAAGGCAGTTTGACCATGATTAAGGCAGTTTGACCATGATAAATGTACTGATCGTCGATGACGACGCCATGGTGGCGGAGTTGAATAAGTGTTATCTGAATCAGATTTCCGGGTTTAGCTGCTACGCGACGGTACCGACGCTGCAGCAGGCGCGAAATCTGCTGATGCAACCGGACTGCGAGATCGATCTGGTGCTGCTGGATATCTACATGCAGCAGGATAACGGTCTGGATTTGCTGCCCACGATTCGTGAATTCAGCGAACACACGGACGTGATTATCATTTCGTCGGCCAGCGACGTGTATACCATCAAGAAAGCGCTGCATTACGGCGTGGTGGATTATCTGATCAAGCCGTTCCAGTTCGCCCGCTTCGAACAGGCGCTGACCGCCTACCGGGAAGAGGCCAACCTGCTCAAACACCGCGAGTTTGTGGCGCAGTCGGACATCGATAACCTGATTCGCCGCACCAGCGGCACCCCGACGGTGGAGCGTAAGAAACTGCCGAAAGGGCTGACCAGCCTGACGCTGCGCACCGTCTGCGAATGGGTCGAGGGCAATCAGGGCGCGGAGTTCTCCACCGAGATGCTGGCCAACGCCATCGGCATTTCCCGCGTGTCCTGCCGTAAATACCTGATCTATCTGGCGGATACCGGCATTCTCGACACCAATATTCTCTACGGTTCCACCGGCCGCCCGGTCTACCTTTACCGGTTGCTGCCGGAAAAGCAGGACGCGCTGCGACAGTACTGCGAATAACGCCGAAACGACAAAGCCACGATCAACGTGGCTTTTTATCTGGCGTATAAAACGAAAAAGGCCACGGTATCCGTGGCCTTTTTGTGTATGAACCGGTCGACGGACTACACCAGCCAACCGAGCAGCAGGGTGGCGGCGATCACGGTGGAGGCGCCGCCGATACGGGTGGCGATTTGCGCGAACGGCATCAGCGACATGCGGTTGGACGCGGACAGAATCGCCACGTCGCCGGTGCCGCCCAGGCCGCTGTGGCAACTGGTCACGATGGAGGCTTCAACCGGGTACATCTTCAGGTATGGCGCGATGAAGAAGCTGATCAACGCCATTGAGAGCACCACGGAACCGCACACCACCACGTAGCCGACGGAGAACACCGCCACCACGCTTTCCAGCGGCACGTACAGCATGCCCAGACCGATCATCAACGGCCACACCAGCGAACTGGATACGAACTTGTAGAAACTGTTGGCGCCGGTTTCCATGCTGGACGGGATAACACGACCGTACTTGCACAGCACCGCGATCAGAATCATCAGCACCGGGCCGGGGATATGCAGCACTTTTTCAAACAACCCGCCGACGATGAAGAAGGTGCAGATCAACAGCAGACCGCCGCCCATCAGATGGAAATCCACCGTTTTCGGCGCGTCTTTCACCGCAAACAGCGCGTTATCGGCTTCGTTGCGCACCAGGTTGCCGTTACCGTTCAGGTCGCTGCGCCATACGCCGATGCGGGCCAGCACGCCGGCGCAGATGATGGCGAAAATGTTGCCGACAACGGCGGCAGGCGCCAATTGGGCGACGTACACGTCCGGCGCCTGACCGAGGATGGCGGAATAGGCCAGCGACAGCGGCAGGATGCCTTCGCCGATGCCGCCGCCGATGATCGGCACGATGATGAAGAAGAAGGTGTGGTAGAAGCTGTAGCCAAACAGTTTACCTACCAGCAGGCCGGTCACCAACGCGGTGGCGGTGCCTACCACCAGCGGAATGAACATGCGGATCATGCCCTGAATCAGGATGACGCGGTTCATGCCGAGAATGCTGCCCACCACCAGACTGGCGATGACGAAGTAGAGGAAGTTGGCGTCTTTCATCAACAGCTTGACGGTATCCAGCGTGTTGGCGTTGAACAGATGGAAATACACCAGAATGGACGGCACCATCAGGCAGAGAATCGCCGGGCCGCCGATTTCTTTCAGCACCGGAATACGCTGGCCGATATAAGCCAGCAGGAATCCCATGGTCATAATAACGGCGAATCCGCCGATCATGTTTTTAGGTAAATAACTGGCATAGGCCGCAATAAATACAATGGCGGCAATGACCAGGAAAAGAATAAAAGGCACGGAGCCAATGCGAGTTTTATTTAAGCTTTCCAGTAAGCTTGATGGTGCGGCGGTGGCGAGCGTGTTATCGCTCATGATTTCAGTTTCAATGTTTTTCATTATATTCACCCTGTTGTAGCGGCATAGGACAGAGATAAGCAACTTGCTCTGCAAGACGTGGAAAATTGTGTTATGAGCGCAAAGCGCAATAGCCATGCGACACACCATCAAAAGAAAAAAAGCGATGTTATTTTTATTGCAGCATGTTCTTTAGGTAATCTAGCATGGGTAAATGTTAAAAATAATAGCCATTCACTACAAACATGAGGGAATTGTGAACCTCACAGCAATTCGACTTTAAATAACTTAATTCGTGGTTTTGTAATTAAAATTAATTTGTGAATATTGTGGTGGGATTATTTAGATAGGCGGGTTAGTTTTAGCTGTGTAAAATTACCACGGCAGGGATAAATAAAAAATAAAATTTAAAAAGTTATATAAATAAAATTCCAGAGCGATGTGATTGAGGCCGGGATTATGCCGGCGAGGTCTTTGCTATCCGGCGGAATCGCCATTTTCTGCCATACTGTCTGTGATAAGCAGGAAAGAAACCAGTGGACGTAATGTGACGGTCGGATTGACCGCCATGCTGTACGCCTGGTGCTTTTGCCGCGTGGTATAAAGTTTTTTTATAGTGCGCAAATAGTTACAGAAAGGGCAGCAGGGATGATAGGAATACATCATCCATGTCAGGGTTTTGTCAGTATTTTCACCTGATTTTAACCTTTTTAACACGCTTTATTGTGCAGTAATTCACCATTCGAGAGGATTTTCCTATGAGTTCTTACATGGTGATAATTATTGTATGACGCTGTTTTTATGGTGCTACCTGTTGTTTTTTTGTTATTTTGCGGACTTTATCACCAATAAAGTGGCGGTTTAAGCTAACTTTATACCCTAATGATTCTATGGTTTCTGTTTGTAAATCCCAACAGGTTATATTGACGCGATTGTGATCTGTTGACACATTGTGGGCGTCACAAGGAGGAGGGCGGCAGAGTACCTGGAATCATTATGGTTGATCCGACAGGGCTGGCGGGGGTTTTCCTGCTTGTCCCGCACTGTTGTCTCTCCCTGTTTACTATTACATCAGTCTCCGGACGCGTTCCTCGGGCTGAAACAGAGAAAAGTACAGACCACCGCGATAAAAACCGTCGCGATAACCCCAATCGCGATAGCCATGTTGCAATGACAACAGTCACGACGACAACGATCGCGATGACAACAACAGGTCTGACTGACACACAACATCCACAATGGAGTTCATGTAATGGCTAAATCCCTGATGAAATCAAGGGTGCTGAAATTCAGCCTTGGTTTGCTGGCGCTGTCCGTTGCCGCCGGTGTACAGGCAAAAACCCTGGTGTATTGCTCAGAAGGTTCTCCGGAAGGTTTTAACCCGCAGCTGTTCACGTCCGGCACCACTTTTGACGCCAGCTCCATTCCTATCTACAACCGTCTGGTTGAGTTCAAAAACGGCACCACGGAAATTGAACCGGGTCTGGCCGAAAAATGGGATATCAGCGCCGACGGCAAAACCTATACTTTCCACCTGCGCAAAGACGTGAAGTGGCAGGATAACAAAGAGTTCAAACCGAGCCGTACCTTCAACGCTGACGACGTACTGTTCTCCTTCCAGCGTCAGATCGACGCTAACCACCCGTTCCACAAAGTTTCCGGCGGCAGCTACGAATACTTTGAAGGCATGGGTATGCCGGAGCTGATCAGCAAAATCGAGAAAGTGGACGACTATACCGTCCGTTTCCAACTGACCCGCGCCGAAGCGCCGTTCCTGGCCGACCTGGCGATGGACTTTGCCTCCATCATGTCCGCCGAGTACGGCGACAAAATGCTGAAAGCCGGTTCGCCGGAGAAAATCGACCTGGATCCGATCGGTACCGGTCCGTTCCAGTTGCAGCAGTACCAGAAAGATTCCCGCATCCTCTACAAACGTTTTGACAGCTTCTGGGGCACCAAGCCGGGCATCGACCGTCTGGTCTTCTCCATTACGCCGGATGCATCCGTGCGTTACGCCAAGCTGCAGAAAGATGAATGTCAGGTGATGCCGTACCCGAACCCGGCGGATCTGGCCAGCATGAAGCAGGACAAGAACATTGAACTGCTGCAGAAGCCGGGCCTGAACGTGGGTTACCTGTCGTTCAACGTCGAGAAGAAACCGCTGGATAACGTGAAAGTGCGTCAGGCGCTGACTTACGCGGTGAACAAGCAGGCGATCATCGAAGCGGTTTATCAGGGCGCCGGTCAGGCCGCGAAAAACCTGATTCCGCCGACCATGTGGGGCTATAACGACGACATTAAAGATTACGCTTACGATCCGGCTAAAGCCAAAGCGCTGCTGAAAGAAGCGGGTCTGGAAAACGGTTTTGAAATCGACCTGTGGGCGATGCCGGTACAGCGTCCGTACAACCCGAATGCCCGCCGCATGGCGGAGATGATTCAGGCTGACTGGGCGAAAGTAGGCGTGAAAGCCAAGATCGTTACCTACGAGTGGGGCGAGTACCTCAAACGCGCCAAAGCCGGCGAACACCAGACCGTGCTGATGGGCTGGACCGGCGACAACGGTGATCCGGATAACTTCCTGGCTACCCTGTTCAGCTGCGACGCGGCGAAAAAAGGCTCCAACTACTCCAAATGGTGCTACAAGCCGTTTGAAGACCTGATCCAGCCGGCTCGCGCGGTGTCCGATCAGGCTAAACGTATCGAACTGTACAAGCAGGCTCAGGTTGTGATGCACGATCAGGCTCCGGCGCTGATTGTGGCGCACTCCACCGTGTATGAACCGATCCGTAAAAACGTGAAAGGCTACGTCATCGAGCCGCGCGGCGTGCACAGCTTCAATCACGTATCAGTAGATTAATTATCTATCACGTCACCTTTATGGGCGATGGCAGCGCTGTCGCCCCTGTTGTTTCTAGAGACGAGTGTTTCTGTAGGGGAACGGCAGGGGGCGCTTCAACGCCCGTTTTAACGCAGTGAGCAATGTCAGGCTCGATGGTGAGCGCCATCGGGCCCTTTATCTCTAATAAGAGAAGCACAGAGAGTTCGGGATATGTTGCAGTTCATACTCCGTCGTTTGGGGCTGGTTATCCCAACGTTTATCGGTATTACCCTACTGACTTTCGCTTTCGTGCACCTGATCCCCGGCGACCCGGTGATGATCATGGCAGGTGAGCGCGGTATTTCTCCGGAGCGCCACGCGCAGCTGATGGCGGAACTGGGGCTGGACAAGCCTCTTTGGGAGCAATACCTCCACTACATCAACGGTGTGTTGCACGGCGATCTGGGCATGTCCCTGAAGAGCCGCATACCGGTCTGGGACGAATTCGTGCCGCGGTTCAAAGCCACGCTGGAACTGGGCGTCTGCGCGATGATTTTCGCGGTGATCGTCGGTATTCCGGTCGGGGTGCTGGCGGCGGTCAAGCGCGGTTCCGTGTTCGATCATACCGCGGTCAGCATCGCGCTGACCGGCTACTCCATGCCGATTTTCTGGTGGGGCATGATGCTGATCATGCTGGTATCGGTGCAGTTGAACCTGACGCCGGTATCCGGCCGGGTGGGCGACACCGTGTTTCTGGATGATTCTCTGCCGCTGACCGGCTTTATGCTGATCGACACCTTAATCTGGGGCGCGGAAGGCGACTTCAAAGATGCCGTGATGCACATGGTGCTGCCGGCTATTGTGCTCGGCACTATTCCGCTGGCGGTGATTGTACGTATGACGCGCTCGGCGATGCTGGAAGTGCTGGGCGAGGACTATATCCGTACCGCTCGCGCCAAGGGGCTGGGCCGGCTGCGGGTGATTGTGGTGCATGCGTTGCGCAACGCCATGCTGCCGGTGGTGACGGTGATCGGCTTGCAGGTGGGCACCATGCTGGCCGGGGCGATCCTGACCGAAACCATCTTCTCCTGGCCGGGGCTGGGCCGCTGGCTGATCGATGCGCTGCAGCGCCGCGACTATCCGGTGGTGCAGAGCGGGGTATTGCTGGTCGCCACCATGATTATTCTGGTGAACCTGCTGGTGGATGTGCTCTACGGCGTGGTGAACCCGCGTATCCGGCATAAGAAATAAGGGGAAGCGGAGATGACTCACGTTACTGAATCCGCAGCGACGACTGCGCCGAAGCCGATGACCCCGCTGCAGGAGTTCTGGCACTATTTCAAACGTAACAAAGGGGCCGTGGTCGGCCTGGTCTACATCATTCTGATGCTGGTGGTGGCGATTGGGGCCAGCGTGCTGGCGCCGCATTCGCCGGCCGAGCAGTTCCGCGACGCGTTGCTTAAACCGCCGGTATGGCAGGAGGGCGGCAGCTGGCAGTACCTCTTCGGTACTGACGATGTCGGCCGCGATGTGCTGTCGCGCCTGATGTACGGCGCGCGCCTGTCGCTGCTGGTGGGCTGTCTGGTGGTGGTGATGTCGCTGATCCTCGGCGTCGTCTTCGGTCTGGTCGCCGGTTACTTCGGCGGCGCGGTCGATGCCGCCATCATGCGTCTGGTGGATATCATGCTGGCGCTGCCGAGCCTGCTGCTGGCGCTGGTGCTGGTGGCGATTTTCGGGCCATCCATCGTCAATGCGTCGCTGGCGCTGACCTTCGTGTCGCTGCCGCATTACGTGCGCCTGACCCGCGCCGCGGTGCTGGTGGAAGTCAACCGCGACTACGTCACCGCTTCGCGCGTGGCGGGCGCCGGTCCGCTGCGCCAGATGTTCGTCAACATTTTCCCTAACTGTCTGGCGCCGTTGATCGTGCAGGCATCGATGGGTTTTTCCAACGCCATTCTCGACATGGCCGCGCTTGGGTTCCTCGGCATGGGCGCACAGCCGCCCACACCGGAATGGGGCACCATGCTCTCCGACGTGCTGCAGTTTGCGCAGAGCGCCTGGTGGGTGGTGACGTTCCCCGGTCTGGCGATTCTGCTGACGGTATTGGCATTTAACCTGATGGGGGACGGCCTGCGTGATGCTCTCGACCCCAAACTCAAGCAGTAATAGAGGTAGAGAGATGGCGTTACTCAACGTAGAGAAACTGTCGGTGCACTTTGGCGACGAGGGGCTGCCGTTTCGCGCGGTAGACCGCATCAGCTATCAGGTGGAGCAAGGGCAGGTGGTCGGCATCGTCGGCGAGTCCGGCTCCGGCAAATCCGTCAGTTCGCTGGCGATCATGGGGTTGATTGATTTCCCCGGCAAGGTGATGGCCGACCGGCTGGAGTTCAACCAGCGCGACCTGCAGACGCTGTCCGACAAGGAACGGCGTCAACTGGTGGGTGCGGAAGTGGCGATGATCTTCCAGGACCCGATGACCAGCCTCAACCCCTGCTACACCGTGGGTTTCCAGATTATGGAAGCCATCAAGGTGCATCAGGGCGGTAACCGTAAAACCCGTCGTCAGCGGGCGATCGACCTGCTGAATCAGGTGGGTATTCCCGACCCGGAATCGCGGCTGGATGTGTATCCGCACCAACTGTCGGGCGGGATGAGCCAGCGCGTGATGATCGCGATGGCGATCGCCTGTCGGCCGAAGCTGCTGATCGCCGACGAACCGACGACGGCGCTGGACGTGACCATTCAGGCGCAGATCATCGAACTGCTGCTGGAGTTGCAGCAGAAAGAGAACATGGCGCTGATCCTGATTACCCACGATCTGGCGCTGGTGGCGGAAGCGGCGCACCACATCATCGTGATGTACGCCGGGCAGGTGGTGGAATCCGGCAAGGCGGCGGACATTTTCCGCGCTCCGCGTCACCCCTATACCCAGGCGCTGCTGCGCGCGCTGCCGGAATTCGCGGTGGACAAGTCCCGGCTGGCGTCGCTGCCGGGCGTGGTGCCGGGCAAATATGACCGGCCGAACGGCTGTTTGCTCAATCCGCGCTGCCCGTACGCCAGCGATCGTTGCCGTCAGGAAGAGCCTGAGATGCGGGACATCCCCGGTCGTCAGGTGAAATGTCATACACCGCTGGATGATGCGGGGAGGCCAACCGTATGAGCCAGACCATGAATGCCGCCGGGCAGCCGTACCTGCTGCAGGCGATTGATTTGAAAAAACACTACCCGGTGAAAAAAGGGTTGTTTGCGCCGGAGCGGCTGGTAAAGGCGCTGGATGGCGTATCCTTTACGCTGGAGCGCGGCAAGACGCTGGCGGTGGTGGGCGAGTCCGGTTGCGGCAAGTCCACGCTGGGCCGCCTGCTGACCATGATTGAAACCCCGTCGCACGGCGAGCTGTATTATCAGGGGCAGGATCTGCTCAAGCCGGACCCGGCGGCGCAGAAGCTGCGCCGGCAGAAAATTCAGATCGTGTTCCAGAACCCGTACGCGTCGCTCAACCCGCGCAAGAAGGTAGGCCAGATCCTGGAAGAACCGCTGGTGATCAACACCGATCTCAGCAAGGCGGAACGCCGCGAGAAAGCGCTGGCGATGATGGCGAAAGTGGGCCTGAAAACCGAGCACTACGACCGCTATCCGCACATGTTTTCCGGCGGCCAGCGCCAGCGTATCGCCATCGCCCGCGGGCTGATGCTTGACCCGGACGTGGTGATCGCCGATGAACCGGTGTCCGCGCTGGACGTATCGGTACGCGCGCAGGTGCTGAACCTGATGATGGATTTGCAGCAGGATTTGGGGCTGTCTTACGTCTTCATCTCTCACGACCTGTCGGTGGTGGAGCACATCGCCGACGAAGTGATGGTGATGTATCTGGGCCGCTGTGTGGAGAAAGGCAGCAAAGACGCCATTTTCAGCAATCCGCGCCACCCGTACACCCAGGCGCTGTTGTCCGCCACGCCGCGCCTGAACCCGGACGCCCGCCGCGAACGCATCAAGCTGACCGGCGAGCTGCCAAGCCCGCTCAGTCCGCCGCCGGGCTGTGCCTTCAACGCCCGCTGCCAGCACCGTTTCGGCACCTGTACCCAGTTGCAGCCACAGCTGAAACCGCACGGCGAGCAACTGGTCGCCTGCTTTGCGGTGGAGCAAGAGGACAGTCAGGTAAGCTGACGCTGGTGGTGAAATAAAAACGGCCCCGGCATTGCCCTGGGGCCGTTTTTTCATACAAGGAGTCAGCTGTCCAGCCTTCGCACTCACTTATTTCTTGGTAAACATCTCGTTCAGATCCGTCACCGAGCGCAGCTTCCAGGCACCGTCTTCCTGCACATAACAACTGACGAGGCGTTTCGGGCTTTTTTTGCCCAACACCATATACAGGTTGGCGCAGACAGGGTCGGCATCGGTACTTTCGATACTGATATTCTGCCGCCAGTCGTCATCGTCAAAATCCTGTACCCGGAGAAAGAAATCCACATCCATGGAAACCTTTGAGGTACGCAGCGCCTTGACGGTGTCGCTGGCGACATACTTCTCCAGTGCTGGGTCATTATCCTGAATAGGGTGCTTGTCCTGGATAATTTGCCCGAGATACCACTGATAAAAGGCAATCGCCTGTTTTGCCGCGCCATCGGTATCCACGTATTCCTCTTCTTCCTCTTCAGCGGCGGGGGCGGCGCTGGGAGCCGTCAGCTCGGCTTTGAGCGTATCCGCATCGGCATGCTTTGGCGCCGGGGCGTCGGCTGCATAGGATGCGGCGGATAACAGCAGTACCAGAGGGAGTAACTTGTTCATTTTTATATCCTTATAACAGTTCAGTAATTGTGTTAGACGTTCGACGGGATAGGGCGCTTTATTCTCTCAATTGCCGCCACTTGCTATCGATCTCCCGCTGAATGGTGGTGATCAATGGAGCTGGTAGGTTGAAATGGCTGGCTTCACGATGAAAATCTTTGGCAACTTCGTAGAGTTCATCCACGATTTTGAGCACAGCGTTAGCTCCCGATAAACCAGCCTGCCCCGCCAGTTGCTCCATTGCGCTTAGGGTAATTCGTGAGCCATGACCATTAAACGCCGTCATATGTTCTCCCTGTGGCGATGGGCTGTAGACCACATCATAAAACGGGGAAAGCCGCCAGTTGTCCTGATCGTCCGCCAGAAACGAGAAGTTTTTGGCATGGTCGTCCTGATTGACCAACAGATAATTGAACAGTGCCCGGCGCAGTAACTTTCTGGCTTCCGCCACGCCGCACAGCAGTCGCGTTGCCTTGACCAAATCGACATAATCCAGAGAGGGGGCGCGGAAGCTCGCATCCAGCAAGCCGCTGGCGGATACCATATGCAACCGGCCTGTTTCGCCCACGCAGTCAAATCGGGATTGTTGTAACCAATAGCGCCCTTCACCGACAGGCAGTAACTCAAAGTCAGCCACATCAATACCGGCCTGCCTGGCTATTTTCATATAGAGATACTCGATCTGGCTTTCAGCGTGCTGGAGAGCGAATTTTTCTGACGTGAGCTTGACCAGCAGCTTGTCGCCCGCTGTATCCTGACGAGTGGTAAAAGAACCGTCAGGTTTTTTTGTTACGCTGAGCTTCGGTCTGGCGCCGCCAGAACCCCCTGCATTCATCAGGTGCGCAATCAGGCTGGATTCTGTACCTTCGAACTCTTCGACGGCGGCGTGACCCAGTTGGATCAACTCAATGGCCTCTTCACCAACGCCGTCAGGACGGGACATTGCTGGCTCATAGCGTAATGCACCCGGACCTCGGTGACCGATAAAAGCGAGTCTTTCCAGAGCCGTAATCCGAGCGGGGTTATAACCCTGCTGGCGGAAAAATCGGTCCATCAGATACAAACCCCAGCCATCAGGCAGACTGTCGCCAAATATGCCGTGTAAGCCGTAATGAGGCTGGCGTGGCGCAGCCTGAAGCTGGTTATTGAACGCCAGATTGAAAGGGCCGAGCGAGGATGTATGGCCAGCGAGATAGTCTGCGTCATACTGGAAATAGACGCCCTGGCGGTTTTCCGCCAGTTGTCCAACCCGTTCGTCCCGGCCATCACTTAAGCGGCGTATGACATCCAGAGGCACACTAAGCATTTTTGAGAACCTCTTCGATGCTGGTCGGCGTATGCGCTTGATTGGTGAGCATGTTGAGATCGTTCAGGTTGCCCAGAACTTCGTACAACATCAGAAACTGTCTGAGTGAGATGTTACCTGTAGCTTCAAATTTGCGGATAGTGCTGTTGGGAACACCGGACTGTCGGGACAGGGCATCGACAGAGAGTTTGCGATGTTTGCGCATCGCTTTCAGGTGCTGTTTGAGGTTTTGTTGAATATCGTAAGCCGTGTGTAGCGATAGCATATCAAGGCTCCTGATTACGCCAAATTTGCTACTATATTAGCAAATTTGGTGAAAAAGTGACATTGATTGCTACTATGGTGGCAACCAATGTTATTGGCTACTGCATCAATTCCACTGGGCGATCGGTTCCGTTCTCCCGCACCCAGCGCGCCAGCAGCCGAATAGCGTCGTGTACCTCTTCGTTCCAGCCGAAACCGGCGTTGAGCCGCAGGCAGTGGTCGTAGCGCCGGTCGGTGGCGAAAATGTGCCCCGGCGCGATGCCGATGCCTTCCTGACGGGCGCGGGAAAACAACTCGCGCGACGAGCAACAGCCCGGCGGCAGCGTAACCCAGATGGCGTAGCCGCCTTCCGGTTGCGAAACCTGAGTGCCCGCCGGGAAGTAATGCAGCACCGCCTGACGCAGCCGGGAAACCTGGCGCGCCAGCTCGCGGCGCAGCTTGCGCAGATGGGCGTCGTAACCGCCATTGCGCAACAGATCGGCCAGCGCTACCTGCGGCGTCAGCGACGTGCCCATGGTGGAGGTGAATTTGAGGGCGGCGAGTTTGCGCTGCCAGTGAGCGCTGCTGACCCAGCCGATGCGGATGCCGGGGCCGACCGTCTTGGAAAAGCCGTTGCAGAGCAGCACATTGGGGCTGAACGCGCGTAATGGAAACGGCCGCTGTTCGCCGAAAGCGGTATCGGCGAAGGTATCGTCTTCAATCAGCGCGATGCCGTACCGATCCGCCGCGTCGGCGATACGGCGCTTGTAGGTATCCGGCAAGCTGGTGCCGAGCGGATTGTTGATGTTGGTCAGTGAGATAAACGCGCTCACCTGACGCTGGCTGAACAGCGACTCCAGTTGGTCTACATCCATATGCCCGCTGGCGTCCTGCCCGACTTCCACCACCCGCAATCCCAGATTGCGCAACATCTGCAACAGCACGAAATAGCAGGGCGACTGCACCGCCACCGCGTCGCCGCTACGGGTCACCGCCCGCAACGACAGCGACAGCGCTTCGATGCAGCCGTTGGTGATCAGAATATCGTCGGGATGCAGGTGGCAGCCGTAATCCAACGCCCGACGGGCGATCTCTTCTTTTAGCGGCAAATAGCCGCTGCCCTTGACGTCGTTGCCCAGCATCATCGGATTGGTGTAACTGGCCTGACGGATGAGCCGCCCCATCTTTTTCAGCGGATAGAGCGCGTTATCGCCGTTAGCCAAGTCGAGCCGCACCCGGCATTCGGTGCCGACCAGCGACAGGTGCAATTCGGTTTGTTCGTCGAGTACCGGCAGCGCGACCGGCTGCGGGACCGCCGTCATGGCGTTGCTGCGGCGCGTGTCGGCGACAAAAAAGCCGGATTTGGGTCGGGCGAGGGCGAAATGCTCATCTTCCAGCGTGCGCAGCACCTTCATCGCCGTGGTGGCGCTGGTGCCATGTTGCTGCGCCAGCGCCCGCACCGACGGGAGCCGGTGATGGGCAGGCAACGTGCCGCTCTGGATGGCCCGAATGAAGTGATCGGCAATCTGGCGGTAACGGGGGGTGTCTGACATCGGGAGGCCCTGAATTCAGCAGTGATGCCGACAGGTTACGTTGAAGCGTAGGCGACAGGCAATCCTGCCGTATCGCTAAACCAGCCAGCCCGCAGGCCAACGGGCTGGCCGGCTATCCTCAGGCGTTGGGATAGGCAAAAACGCGCAGACGATGGCCGTCCGGATCCAGCACCGTAAAGGTGTAGCCAAAGTCCACGGTGGTCGGTATCTGGACGACGGTCACGTCCTGTGCGGTCCAGCGGGCGTAGCAGGCATCGACCGCCGCCGGGTCCGGCAGACGGAAAGCCAGCTCGCTGGAAAAGCCCGGCTGGGCAACGGCGGGCTCTACGGTGTGTTTTGACCACAGCCCCAGCACCAGGTCGGCTTTCAGCGCAAACATCGCAAAAGTGGGAGATTGTTCTACCGGGGTCAGATCCAGCAGTTGACCGTAGAAACGGGCGCTGCGGGCCGGGTTATCAACGTAGAAAAGTACGTAATGGGCGTCTGTCATGATGCACTCCGATAAAGAGATAAGCAGGCGGTGTCCCGTATAAACGCGGGATGTCGCCTGGGTTCGAAAGTCCGGCTGTGTGCCGTATTCGTACCTTATCTCGCTCCGCTGACAGTTTTTGTCAGTAGCCTTCTTTGGGCAATCGGATACCTTGCTGCTCTCGCCATTGTTTGAACAAGCGGCGTCGCGACACCGGGTAGGTTTCGGCTTCGACCGCAAAGGCGAGAATGCGGTCGGTGCGGAAGTGGCGGAACGCCTGACGCGTTTCGCACCAGGCGCCAAGGACCCGGACCTGTTCGAAATAACCCAGCACGAACGGCCAGATCAAGCGGGTTGAGGTATTGCCCTGCCCGTCCTGATAATGCAGCGTGACTTTGCGTCCGTCGCGGATCGCCTGACGCAGCGGTTGCAGGTCGACGCTATCGCGTGCCGTCAGGTTCGCCGGCGCCACCAGCAGCGTGGTGCCGTCCAGCGTGTCGCGCAGCGCATCGGGCAGCACGGCGGCGATCTTCATCAGTGCGCTTCTGGCGCCTTCCTGCAAACGAGGGTCCGCCTGTCTGGCCACCCAACGCGACCCCAGCACCAGCGCTTCAATCTCTTCTTCGGTAAACATCAGCGGCGGCAGGGTGAAACCCGGTTGCAGCACGTAGCCGAGGCCGGCTTCGCCGGTAATCGGCGCGCCCTGGGATTGCAGCGTGGCGATATCGCGGTACAGCGTGCGCAGGCTGATGCCCAGTTTGTCCGCCAACTGCGGGCCGGGCACGGCGAAACGATGGCTTCTCAGCAATTGGATCAGGGTGAGCAGGCGTTGGGCGCGGGACATGCGTGATTTTCCCTCTTAAACCGGATGTGGCGGTTGTAACCGGATATCGTGAGCAACCGGATATCGTGAGTAACCGGATATCGTGATTGTACACCGGCGCTCTGTATTACCTGTCATTGCGCGCAACTGTGTCTGTCGGCAGTACCGATTTACCAGTAGGTTAATCAGCAGGTGTGGTTCTTGAAGGCAGGAAAAAAATGACAATAAAAGATCAGTTGCTGGCGTTGTGCGTGGTGGTGGTGTGGGGCGTTAATTTTGTGGTGATGAAAATCGGCCTGCATGATATGCCGCCGTTTCTGCTGGCCGGGCTGCGTTTTTTGCTGGTGGCGTTGCCCGCCATCCTGCTGGTGCCGCGTCCGGCGTTGCCGTGGCGCTGGCTGGCGGCGTATGGCATGACCATCAGTTTCGGGCAGTTCGCCTTTCTGTTCTGCGCCATCAAAATGGGGATGCCGGTGGGTATGGCGTCGCTGGTGATCCAGTCGCAGGCGTTCTTTACCCTGATGCTGGGCGCATGGTGGTTGGAAGAACGGCTGCAGTGGAATCAATGGTTAGGGATTCTGGTAGCGGCGCTGGGCATGGTGGTGCTGGCCGAGAGCAATACGGCCAACGCGTCGCAGCCGGGCATGACGTTGACCACGCTGTTGCTGACGCTGGCGGCGGCGGCTTCCTGGGCCTGTGGCAATATCTGCAACAAGCAGATTATGCGCCGTCACACGGTGAACGCCATGTCGCTGGTGGTCTGGAGCGCTCTGATTCCGGTTGGTCCGTTCCTGCTGTGTTCCTGGCTGTTCGAAGGCGGAGACACGATAGTCGCCAGCCTGACGTCTATTCGTTTGTCCACCGTGCTGGCGTTGATGTATCTGTCGTTTATTTCCACCCTGATTGGATACGCCATCTGGGGCAACCTGCTGTCGCGTTATGAAACCTGGCGGGTGGCGCCGCTGTCGCTGCTGGTGCCGGTGGTCGGCATCCTGAGCGCGGCGTTGTTGCTGGGCGAAAATCTGTCGACCGGGCAGCTACTGGGAGCGCTGCTGGTCATGCTGGGGCTGCTGGTCAATGTGTTCGGCGCGCGACTATGGTCGTTGCGGACGGCGCGTCAGCCCTAATTTTGGTGATAAAGGCCGGTTCCTCCGGCCTTGTCCCGTTGCGGGGCGCAAATGCCGTCAGAGGCAGGGACTGGCAAAAATAAAGGCAGATAGCCTGGAGGAGTAGGGTTACCGCGATTATTTAATTTATTTTAACAATTTGGTGAATATTTAATCATGGATTTCAGGTGAGCACTGCGCTATCTTCACGTTGGTCTATTTATCATCCGATACCAATCCATTAATTTCTTCTGTGATTACCCGTAGATTAACTATCTATATAGTGAAATTTCAGTCGGGTGAATTATGTTTTTTCAAGCAGTTAGAGAGAGGGGGTTTTACTTACGGATTATTTGTTTATTTTTCTGGAGTAATTTACCTTCGTCACAAATATCGGTATAAGACTAATCCGAAAAGATTGTTTTTTGCGCTGTTACCCAGCGCCATATTCGCCGTCACCCTTTTCCAGGGAAATGTCAGTTAGATGAAAAGTTATGATGATATGCAGCGCTTTAAGGACAAAGCCCAGATAAAAGATATTAATTTCAGGGACATGTCCGGCCAGGTATTGCAATCTGAAACCGTAGTCTGGCCGATTATGAAACAGCTGTTGCGCAATCAGACCGGTGATGACGACACGCTATCTGGCGCGCAACCGGTGAGTATTGCGCAGCCTGTGCCGGTGAGCCAACACGTCTTGTCAGCGCCTGCGGCGTCTTCATCGTCGTCCCGCCGCGTAGCGCCACCATCTAGCTTGAGCGCTGCTCCTTCCGAGGGCAATCAGCACTCTCTGTTTAACGCTATTGCCGCATCGTTGCCGCCTGCTGAGGCGGTCTCGGTTCCTGTGCCGCAACCGGCGGCGCCGGCGCCACAAGCGGCGGTCCTGGCGATGGAAACGGCGCAGCCTGAAGCGGCGCGCCGACATCTGCTGGCGTCTGCACCGGCGGTGAGCGAGGCCAGCGTTGCATCCGACGCCGGCCGGTTCCGCCAGTTATTCAGTAGCCACCGCCATGATGAAATTCATTCGGTATCCAAGACCATGTTGTTGAAACCCTTGCTGGAGAAAATTGCGTTATGCCGTTAGTTTGTGTTTGTTCTCCGAAAGGTGGCGTCGGCAAAACCACCATGGCGGCTAATCTGGCATATGCGCTGGCCCGCGGGGGCAGCAAGGTGCTGGCGATTGATTTTGATGTGCAGAACGCGCTGCGCCTGCATTTTGGCGTACCGCTCGGCGATGAGCGCGGTTATGTCGCTAAATCCGACGAAACGGCGGACTGGAGCCAGTCCATCCTGACTACCGACGATAATATTTTCGTGCTGCCTTACGGCAACGTCACCGAAGATCAACGGCTGGCGTTTGAGCATAATCTGGCAAGCGATCCGCTGTTTCTCAAGCGTGGCCTCAGCACGGTGATGAACTACCCGGGATTGGTGATCGTGGCGGATTTTCCGCCCGGACCGAGTCCGGCGCTGAAAGCCATGACCGACCTGGCCGACCTGCACCTGATGGTGATGATGGCGGATACCGCGTCGTTGTCGCTGATGCCGTATATCGAAGACAACAAACTGACCGGTCAGCGTCTGAACCGGAAAAAGGGTTACTACCTGCTGCTGAATCAGACGGATAACCGCCGTGCTATCAGCAGCCAGGTTTCGTCGTTTGTTCAGCAGCGTATGCCGGACAAACTGATTGGCAGCGTACACCGTGATGAGAGTGTCGCTGAAGCCAATGCCTCCCAACGCTCCATTTTTGATTTCAGCCCGGTCTCCGCCGCTGCGTTTGATATTGAGCTTATCGGAAAACGCGTTGCGGCTCTGCTGGATATCAGGATTGGCAACGGAGAAGTTCACGCCGATTTTCCAGCTTATCAGGCTGTACCGGCCAGTTAAGCGCCGGTCTGCCTAGACTCGTACGAAATTGACATTATCTGGCTGGTTTTTTCAGCGCAAGGCATGCTCGCGCGGGCGTTTTCTATCCATTAAATATCAGGATAATCGATGAAAAAAATCCTGTTTTTGGTTTTATTGTTGTTATTGCTACCGGCTGCGGCGGTGATTGTCATCACCCCGATGGACAGTGAAAAACAATATATATTCGGTCTGATCAGCATGGCGCTGATGTTTTTGCTGGGGCTGAGCAAGCGCCGGCAGGTGACGGTCGTACTGATAGTGCTGTCGATATTGACCTCGACACGCTATATATACTGGCGCGCAACGGAAACCCTGCATTTCAATTCTGAAATTGAAGCCATTCTTGGCATCGGGTTATTTATCGCCGAATTCTATGTCTGGGTGATTCTGCTATTGGGTTTTCTCCAGACTGCCTGGCCGCTGGAACGCGTTATTGAGCCGATGCCGGAAGACACCCAATTATGGCCGACGGTGGATGTGTATATCCCCACCTATAACGAAAGCCTGGATGTGGTGCGTGATACGGTGCTGGCCGCACAGTGTATCGACTACCCGCGCGAAAAAATAAAAGTCTATCTGCTGGATGACGGCAGGCGCAGCGAGTTTGCCGTGTTCGCCTCGCAGGCTGGTATCGGCTATATCACCCGCGATAACAACGCGCATGCCAAGGCCGGTAACCTCAATCACGCGCTTAAGCTGACTCAGGGCGAACTGATCTGCGTATTTGACTGCGACCACGTCGCCAAGCGTATCTTCCTGCAGGCCACGGTTGGCCCGTTCCTGTCGGACCCGAAGCTGGCGCTGTTGCAGACGCCGCACTACTTCTATTCGCCGGACCCGTTTGAGCGTAACCTGCGTGCGGCGCGCGACATGCCGAACGAAGGCGCGCTGTTCTACGGACCGGTGCAACAGGGCAATGACCTTTGGAACGCCGCCTTTTTCTGCGGCTCCTGCGCGGTGATTCGCCGTGCGGCGCTGGATGAGATCGGCGGTTTTGCGGTAGAAACCGTGACGGAAGACGCGCACACCGCCATCAAGATGCAGCGCAAAGGCTGGAAATCCGCTTTTCTGGCGATTCCGCTGGCGGCGGGCCTGGCGACCGAGCGACTGGTGCTGCACGTGATCCAGCGTACCCGCTGGGCGCGCGGCATGACGCAGATTTTCCGGATTGATAACCCGCTGCTGGGGCGCGGGTTGAGCTGGCAGCAGCGGCTGTGCTACCTCAACGCCATGCTGCATTTCCAGTTCGGCCTGCCGCGAGTGGTGTTCCTGACCGCGCCGCTGGCCTACCTGCTGTTCAACCTCAATATCATTCATGCCTCGGCGGCGATGATCTTTGCCTATGCGCTGCCGCATCTGGTGATATCGATGTACCTCAACTCGCGCATGAACGGGCGTTTCCGGTACAGCTTCTGGGGCGAGATTTACGAAACGGTGATGGCGTTCCATCTGGTAATCCCGACGCTGATTACCCTGTTTTCGCCGACGCGCGGCAAGTTCAACGTGACCGATAAAGGCGGCCTGTTGGACGATAATGCCAGTCAGTTAAGCCACTGACTGGCATTTTTTATGCGCTTTTCCGTATTTCTGCGGTCTTTCCTTAACCACTCGCGGGAAGGCCCTTTCTCTCCTTCCCGGGAGTTTTACCAACTGCGCCAGACTCTCCAGATCTC